>ENA-ORCV01000043-ORCV01000043.1-marine-metagenome-genome-assembly--contig:-NODE-43-length-317529-cov-11.696442_pt1:2500-317529 | contig 317529 bp, 273 predicted proteins | sample MGYA00237779_ERZ508509 | MGnify/ENA primary metagenome ERZ508509 (study PRJEB26180, sample SAMN06268772) | marine metagenome | isolation source: Bioluminescent Bay, La Paraguera, Puerto... | reverse complement strand
ACCCGTGCCATCCAGAACGAGGAAATCGAACGACTCAAGAAGGATAGCGAGGACGAGCGCAACATCCTCAACCGTGCCACCTACAACCGCCTGCGCGACATGCTGGTGGGCCAGACCGCTTCGGCCGCGCCCAAGGGCGTGAAGAAGGGCACGGAAATCACCGACGAGGTGCTCGACAGCGTCGACCGCGTGGACTGGTTCAAGTTTGCCGTCGCCGACGACAACATGCAGGCCCAGCTGGAAGCGGTGAAGGGCCAGTATGACGAGGCGGTGAAGGCCATCAAGGACAAGTTCGAGGACCGCAAGGAGAAGCTCGAGCGCGGTGACGAACTGGCACCGGGCGTGCTCAAGATGGTCAAGGTCTTCGTGGCGGTGAAGCGCAAGCTGCAGCCGGGCGACAAGATGGCCGGCCGTCACGGCAACAAGGGTGTGATCTCGCGCATCCTGCCGGAAGAAGACATGCCGTTCCTCGAGGACGGTACTCCGGTCGATATCGTGCTGAACCCGCTGGGCGTGCCTTCGCGCATGAACGTGGGGCAGATCTTCGAGACGCACCTGGGCTTCGCTGCGCGCGGCCTGGGCCAGCAGATCGGGGAGCAGCTGGACGAGTGGCGCGCCGCCAACCCGGACATCACGGCTGGCAAGCCGCCGGCTGCGCTGGTGGACAAGCTGAAGGACGTCTACGGCGAGAATTACTACGACGACATCGAAAGCCGCAGCAACGAGGAACTGGCTGAACTGGCGCAGAACCTGCGTCGCGGCGTTCCGATGGGCACTCCGGTGTTCGACGGCGCACGCGAAGGCGATGTCACCGACATGCTGCTGAAGGCGGGCTACGATTCATCGGGCCAGTCCACGCTGTATGACGGCCGCACCGGCGAGGCGTTCGACCGCAAGGTGACCGTGGGCATCATCTACATGCTCAAGCTGCACCACCTGGTGGACGACAAGATCCACGCCCGTTCGATCGGCCCGTACTCGCTCGTCACCCAGCAGCCGCTGGGCGGCAAGGCGCAGTTCGGCGGCCAGCGCTTCGGCGAAATGGAGGTCTGGGCACTGCAGGCCTACGGCGCCGCCTACACCTTGCAGGAAATGCTGACGGTGAAGTCCGACGACGTTGTCGGCCGCACCAAGGTCTACGAAGCCATCGTCAAGGGCGACGACACCTTCGAGGCCGGCATTCCGGAGAGCTTCAACGTGCTCGTCAAGGAAATGCGCTCGCTGGGCCTGAACGTCGAACTGTCCTCGCTCACCGATGGCGAAGAGGACGAGGACGGCGACGGCTTCACCCAGATCGCAGCTGAATGACAGGGGTCGGCGGCTCGCTAGCGGGCCGCCTCCCCGCCAACCCCTGTTAATCCCCCCAAGGGAACGTGAAAAATGAACGAACTGACCAAATTCACCAACCAGCTGGCCAAGCCGGAAACCTTCGACCAGATCCAGATCGGCATTGCCTCTCCGGAGCGCATCCGTTCGTGGTCGTTCGGCGAAATCAAGAAGCCGGAAACGATCAACTACCGCACGTTCAAGCCCGAGCGTGACGGCCTGTTCTGTGCCCGCATCTTCGGCCCGGTGAAGGACTACGAATGCCTGTGCGGCAAGTACAAGCGCATGAAGTACAAGGGCGTCGTCTGCGAGAAGTGCGGCGTCGAAGTCACCGTCACCAAGGTGCGCCGTGAGCGCATGGGCCACATCGAACTGGCCGCGCCGGTCGCGCACATCTGGTTCCTGAAGTCGCTGCCCTCGCGCATCGGCCTGCTGCTCGACATGCAGCTCAAGCAGCTTGAACGCGTGCTGTATTTCGAAAGCTACATCGTCACCGAGCCGGGCCTGACGCCGCTGGAGAAGTTCCAGCTGCTGACCGAAGACGAGCTGCTCGAAGCGCAGGACGAATACGGCGAGGACGCTTTCACTGCCGGCATCGGTGCCGAAGCGGTCAAGGTCATGCTTATGGACCTCGACCTGGAACAGGAACGTGCGGACCTGCTGGAAGAGCTGGAGACCACCAAGTCCAAGCTGAAGCCGGCCAAGATCATCAAGCGCCTGAAGGTCGTCGAAAGCTTCATCGAATCGGGCAACCGCCCCGAATGGATGATCCTCGAAGTCGTGCCGGTCATCCCGCCCGAGCTGCGCCCGCTGGTGCCGCTGGACGGTGGCCGCTTCGCGACCTCGGACCTCAACGACCTGTACCGCCGCGTTATCAACCGCAACAACCGCCTGAAGCGCCTGATGGAACTGCGCGCGCCCGACATCATCGTGCGCAATGAAAAGCGCATGCTGCAGGAATCGGTCGATGCGCTGTTCGACAACGGTCGTCGTGGCCGCGTGATCACGGGCGCCAACAAGCGTCCGCTGAAGTCGCTGTCCGACATGCTGAAGGGCAAGCAGGGCCGCTTCCGCCAGAACCTGCTCGGCAAGCGCGTCGACTATTCGGGCCGTTCGGTCATCGTGACCGGCCCGGAACTGAAGCTGCACCAGTGCGGCCTGCCCAAGAAGATGGCATTGGAGCTGTTCAAGCCGTTCATCTACGCCCGTCTCGACGCCAAGGGTCTTTCGATGACCCTGAAGCAGGCGAAGAAATGGGTGGAGAAGGAGCGCAAGGAAGTCTGGGACATCCTTGACGAGGTGATCCGCGAGCACCCGGTGCTGCTGAACCGTGCACCGACGCTGCACCGCCTTGGCATCCAGGCGTTCGAGCCCGTGCTGATCGAAGGCAAGGCCATCCAGCTGCACCCGCTGGTGTGCTCGGCCTTCAACGCCGACTTCGACGGTGACCAGATGGCCGTCCACGTGCCGCTTTCGCTGGAAGCCCAGCTGGAAGCACGCGTGCTGATGATGTCGACCAACAACATCCTCTCGCCCGCCAACGGCAAGCCGATCATCGTGCCTTCGCAGGACATGGTGCTGGGCCTGTACTACCTGTCGATGGACCGCGAAGGCGAGCCGGGCGAAGGCAAGGTGCTGGCCGATATCGACGAGGTGCACCAGGCGCTGCACGTGGGTGCGGTCACCTATCACTCGAAGATCATCACCCGCGTCCCGCAGACGGACGAGGACGGCAATACCTACATGCAGCGCGTGGAGACTACTCCGGGCCGCATGCTGATCGCCGAGTGCCTGCCGAAGAGCCACAAGGTGCCCTTCGCCGTGGTCAACCGCCTGCTGACGAAGAAGGACATCGGCGACGTGATCGACGAGGTCTATCGTCACACCGGCCAGAAGGACACGGTGCTGTTCGCCGACGCCATCATGTCGCTGGGCTTCCGCCACGCGTTCAAGGCCGGCATCTCCTTCGGCAAGGACGACATGATCATCCCCGACAGCAAGGAAGGCATGATCGAGGAGACGAAGGCGCTGGTTGCCGACTACGAGCAGCAGTACCAGGACGGCTTCATCACCCAGCAGGAAAAGTACAACAAGGTGATCGACGCCTGGAGCCGTTGCGGCGACCAGGTGGCGGCTGCCATGATGGACGAGATCAAGGCGACGCCGAAGGACGAAAACGGTCGCGAGGCGCAGATCAACTCGATCTACATGATGAGCCACTCCGGTGCCCGTGGTAGCCCCGCGCAGATGAAGCAGCTGGCCGGCATGCGCGGCCTGATGGCCAAGCCGTCGGGCGAGATCATCGAAACGCCGATCATCTCGAACTTCAAGGAAGGCCTGACCGTTCTTGAATACTTCAACTCCACCCACGGCGCCCGCAAGGGTCTGGCCGACACCGCGCTGAAGACGGCGAACTCGGGTTACCTGACTCGCCGCCTGGTCGACGTGTCGCAGGACTGCGTGATCGTGGAGGACGACTGCAAGACCGAGAACGCGCTGGAAATGCGTGCGATTGTTCAGGGTGGCAGCGTCATCGCCTCGCTGGGCGAGCGTATCCTGGGCCGCACCGTGGCCGAGGACATCGTGAACGTCTCCACCGGCGAAGTGATCGTGAAGGCCGGCGAGATGGTGGACGAGCCCATGGCCGCCGCCATCGAGGAAGCCGAGGTGCAGCAGGCGAAGATCCGCAGCCCGCTGGTCTGCGAAGCCGAGCAGGGCGTTTGCGCCACCTGCTATGGCCGTGACCTGGCTCGCGGTACGCCCGTCAACATCGGTGAAGCTGTCGGCGTCATCGCCGCGCAATCGATCGGTGAGCCGGGCACGCAGCTGACCATGCGTACCTTCCACATCGGCGGGGCCGCGCAGGTGAACGAAACCTCGCACCTCGAATCGATCAGCGACGGCACGATCGTCTATCGCGACATGCCCACCATCACCGACAAGAAGGGTCGCCGCCTGTCGCTGGCCCGCAACGGCGAGATGGTGGTGGTCGACCCCGAAGGTCGCGAGCGTGCCATCCACCGCGTGCCTTACGGTACGGTGCTGATGTTCGAAGACGGCGCCAAGGTGAAGGAAGGCGATCGCCTGGCAGAGTGGGATCCGTTCACCCTGCCGATCATCACCGAACAGGCCGGCGTCGTGCGCTACCAGGACCTGGTCGAAGGCAAGACGCTGGAAGAGCGCGTGGACGAAGCCACCGGTATCGCCCAGCGCGTGGTCACCGAGTATCGCGCCGCCGGTCGCTCCAAGAAGGAAGACCTGCGTCCGCGCCTCACCTTCCTTGGCGAAGACGATGCCAAGGGCAAGGGCAAGAAGGGCGAGGAAACCGAAGCCCAGCGTTACATGCTGGCTCCGGGCACCACGCTCTCTGTCGAGGACGGCCAGGAAGTGGAAGCGGGTGACATCCTTGCCCGTGCTTCTCGCGAAGCCGCCAAGACGCGCGACATCACCGGCGGTCTGCCGCGTGTTGCCGAACTGTTCGAAGCCCGCGTGCCGAAGGACGCTGCCGTGATCGCCAAGATCAGCGGCCGGATGGAATTCATCCGCGACTACAAGGCCAAGCGCAAGATCGCCATCGTTCCGGAAGAGGGCGAACCGGTGGAATACCTGGTGCCCAAGACCAAGGTGATCGACGTCCAGGAAGGCGACTTCGTCAAGAAGGGCGACACGCTGATTTCGGGCAGCCCGAACCCGCACGACATCCTCGATGTCCTGGGTATCGAAGCGCTGGCCGAGTACCTGGTGAACGAGATCCAGGAAGTCTATCGACTGCAGGGCGTGAAGATCAACGACAAGCACATTGAGGTGATCGTTCGCCAGATGCTGCAAAAGGTCGAGATCACCGACGGCGGCGACACCACGCTGCTGCCGGGCGAACAGGTCGACCTGGAGGAAATGAACGAGGCCAACGCCAAGCTGGGCAAGGGCAAGTCGCCCGCCCAGGGCACGCCGATCCTGTTGGGCATCACCAAGGCCAGCCTGCAGACGCGTTCGTTCATCTCCGCTGCATCTTTCCAGGAAACCACCCGCGTGCTGACGCAGGCGGCGGTCGAAGGGAAGAAGGACACGCTGATCGGCTTGAAGGAAAACGTGATCGTGGGTCGCCTGATCCCGGCCGGGACCGGTGCGGGCATGAACCGCCTGCGCGTGACCGCCTCTTCGCGTGATGCCGCCCTGCGCGCGCAGTACAAGAAGATGCAGGAAGCGCTGGAAGCCGAGAAAGCCAGCGCAGCCGACGTCGACGATGTCGAGCCCGATGCACCCACCAGCGAAGAAGCCATGGCTGCCGCCATGGGCGGCGCTGCGGTGGCGGAGGCTCCGGCAGAGGAAGCGGCCCCCGAAGCCGACAGCGAGGGCAGCGAAGACTGAGCTCTCCCTCTTGACTGCTGACTGAATCATGGCCCCGGCGGAGCGATCCGCCGGGGCCATTTCTTTGGTATGGCCCGCCTGCGCACCGCACCTTAGCCTTCCCGCCTCGCCGACAAGGGAGGATGGAATGAGCTTTCGTGGAACAACCCTGGCGCTGGCCGGCCTGGCATCATTGTTGGTGGCCGTGCCTGCAGCAGCACAGGTGGTGGTTACGGGCGCGCGACAGGATCGCTCCGTGACCAATGCCTATTTCCGCAACGTGGGCGCAGGCGCGAGCGGCCCGTCGGCCATCGGCCTTACCCGCCGGGCGGACTACTTCGTCACCCCGCTGTTCGTCAGTTCGGATTCGCGCGACAGCGAGGAGCGGATCGAGGAACTGTTCGGCATGCTGGGCGACACCATCGACCGGGCGGCAGCCGAAGGGATCACCCTTGTGGCGGGCAGTTATACGCTGGAACCCGTCACGCGCGAGAACATGCGCAGCCTGCAGGTTGTGGGCGGCAACCGGCCCGATACCAACCGCGCGCAGATCTACGCCCGCATCCCGCTGGCGGGCGCCACGCCAAGCGTGCGCGAGACGAGCGAGCGGATCGCCGCCTTCGTCGCGGCGATCCCCGCGCAGGGCCGCAGCTTCATCGATGTCGGCACCACCGGGCTCGCTATCGACAACCCCGAACAGTACCGCGACGAGGTGGTGCGCCACATTGCCGAAGAATCGCGGCGCTACGCGGCCATGTTCGGCAACGGCTATGGCGTCGAGATCCGCGGCCTCGATTCCGACCTCTACTGGCAGCAGTCCGGCGAGACGGAGATATTCCTCTACATCGAGCACAATTTCGTGATCTCACGCTCCTGATGCTATTGCGAATGAGTTGCAATTGAGGTGGCGGGTGCTAGGATGCCCATAACCAAACCGCACGAAGGCCCGCCGATGCATCGCCCCAATTCGTTCAAGCCAGCCGTATTTCCCACCCGCGTGACACGCGCCGGCTTGCTTGAAGCCCTGCGCCGCCCGCCGGTGGCCAGCCAGTTTTCCGCCCCGGCGATGACGCTGGTGCTGTCCATCCGGCTGATGGCCAGCTGCGTGAAGGAACAGCGCGACCCGCTGGCGGACCTGGCGTGCCGGCTGGGGTCCATCGCGGCAGCCAAGGCAGTGCTGGATTTCGCGCAGGGATGCGCGCGGGCCTGGCCGGAAACAGCGGCAGTCAACCGCCCTTGTTGTCACGCGCTGACGCCGGACGAAGCGGTGTTCGCGCAGATGGTGGAGGCCGCCGCAGCGGCAGACCGCGCCGCATTCGCCGCCCTGCTAGACGGATTTGTGCGCTGCGAACGGCACGAACGGTTGTACCTCTTGTCGCAGGAAGCGTTGGCTGCGCTGGCCGCCGCGCCCTGAGCGGCTTGCCGGGCCGATCCTGCGTGCTTGTGGGAACTGTCGGCAAGGGCTAACCGCAGGCGCCATGAACACGATCACCCGCTTTGCCCCGTCGCCAACGGGTCGCCTGCATGTCGGCAATATCCGCACTGCGTTGCACAACTGGCTGCTGGCCCGCAAGGCCAGTGGACGCTTCCTGCTGCGTATCGACGATACGGATGCCGAGCGCAGCCGAGAGGAATACGTCGAGGCGATCCGCGCCGACCTCGACTGGCTGGGCCTTACGCCCGATGGCGAGGAGCGCCAGTCGGCGCGTATGGCGCTGTACGAGGAGGCCTTCGACAGGCTGCGCGCCGAAGGTCGCATCTACCCGGCCTACGAAACGCAGCAGGAACTGGAGCTCAAGCGAAAGATCCAGCTTGGTCGGGGCCTGCCGCCGATCTACGACCGTGCGGCGCTGCAGCTGACCGACGAGGAGCGCGCCGCGAAAGAGGCGGAGGGGATTGCCCCGCATTGGCGCTTCAAGCTGGACCACGACGAACCCATCGCCTGGGACGACGGTGTGCGCGGCGCGCAGAAGTTCGATCCCGCCCAACTGTCCGACCCGGTGATCAGCCGGGCCGACGGTTCGTGGTTGTACATGCTGCCGAGCTGCGTCGACGATATTGCCATGGGCGTGACAGACGTGCTGCGCGGGGAAGACCATGTTTCCAACACCGCCGTGCAAATCCAGATGTTTACCGCACTCGGTGCCGCGCCTCCGCGCTTTGCGCACGAGGCTCTGCTGGTGGGCAAGGAAGGCAAGCTGTCGAAGCGACTGGGCTCTCTAGGCTGCGATGCCTTCCGCGAGCGCGGGGTCGAGCCGGAGGCGCTGGTGGCGCTGCTGGCCCGGCTTGGTACCAGCCAGCCGGTTGAGCCGATTGCTGCGCGGGAAATGATTGTAAACACGTTCGATTTGTCAACATTCGGACGCGCTCCGGCCAAGTTCGACGATGCCGAGCTCGATCGCGTCAACGCCGCCATCGTCCACCAGCTGGACTATGCCCATGTTGCCGGGCGCCTGCCCCGGGGCATGGACGAGGCTGCCTGGCACGCCATCCGCCCCAACCTGGAAAAGGTCGGCGAAGCAAGCGAGTGGTGGCGGATCGTGACGGGCCCGATCGATCAGCTCGAATTCTCCGAGGATGACCGTGCCTACCTGGCGCAAGCTGCCGAGACGCTGGCATGGTCCGACAATCCCTGGGGCGACCTGACTGCCGCGCTGAAGGCCAGCACCGGGCGCAAGGGCAAGGCGCTGTTCCTGCCGCTGCGTCAGGCGCTGACGGGCATGAACCACGGCCCCGACATGGGCGAATTGCTGCCGCTGATCGGCGAACAGGCTGCGCGCGAGCGCCTGCGCGACGCCGCCAAGGCCTGAGGCATCTTTTCGCACCTGCTCACTTGACGTTCACGGCACGGGCTCTAAGTGCGGCATGATATATTGTGACACCAGCCAAGAGAGTCCCCCCCTTCTCATGCGTAAGCCCCTGATCGCCTGCCTGCTGTGCGCTGCCGCATGGCCGCTCCCCGCTGTGGCCCAACAAGCCGAGACCGACGACCCTGCCGAGGGACAGGACACGGAAACGCCGCGTTCCACGGCGGATGACCTGCACAACTACATCTATGTGACGGCTGCGGGGATCGACCGGCTCGATACCGTCGCTGGCACCTCTGTTGTCTCGGGGATCGAGCTGCAGCGCGAAAGCGCAGGCCAGATCGGTGACGTGCTGGCCAGCTTGCCGGGCGTTTCCGCCACCGGCTTTGCGCCGGGTGCTTCGCGCCCGGTGCTGCGCGGCTTCGGCGGCGAACGCGTGCGCGTGCTGACCGACGGTATCGGCTCGCTCGATGCCTCAGGCGCTTCGGCAGACCACGCGGTGGCCGTCGACCCCCTGACCTCCGACCGGGTGGAAGTGCTGCGCGGCCCCGCCGTGCTGCTTTACGGCAGTTCCGCCATCGGCGGCGCGGTGAACGTGATTACCAAACGCATCCCCCCGCGCCTGCCGGACGAGCCGATCCATATCGATGGTATCGCCGCCGTGGATACGGTGGCCAACCTGCGCGAAGGCGGCCTGTCGCTCGATGCCCCGCTGGGCGGTGGCTTCGCCTTTCACATCGATGGTTCCTATCGCAATACCGACGATATCGAGATTCCCGGCTTCGCCGCCACCCCGGCCTTGCGCGCAGACCTGCTGGCCGATGCGGCGGAAGAGGAAGAAGAAGGCCACCTCGATGAGGCAGAGGAACTGCGCGAAGGCGCCAATACCCGCGATATGCTGCCCAACAGCTGGACCGAGGCGACTTCGCTCGGCACCGGCCTCGCCTGGTTCTCGGGCGAGAGCAATATCGGCGTATCGTTCGACTACTACGACACCAGCTACGGTGTACCCGGCCTGCCAGGTGTGGGCCATGTCCACGAAGGCGAAGATGACCACGACGAGGACATGGAACTGGCAGGGGAAGAGGAAGGCCCGGTCTCGATCGGCCTGAAGCGTTACCGCGTTGACCTGCGCGGGCAACTGGACCTGGGCGACGGCTTCTTCGACCACGTACGGACCCGCTGGGGCTGGTCCGACTATACCCACACCGAGTTCGAAGGCGACGAGATCGGCACCGTGTTCGACGTGCAGGGCATCGAGGGTCGCGTGGAACTGGTCCAGTCGCGCCGCGGTAACCTGCGCGGGTCGATGGGCGCACAGCACTCGCACGTCGATTTCGAAGCGCGCGGCGCGGAAGCCTTCGTGCCTCCCAGCATTACCGAGACCTTTGCCCTGTTCACCCTGCAGGAACTGGATTTCGACGCGGTGGAACTGGAAGCCGGCGGCCGTTTCGAGACCACTTCGGTCACCGAGGATATCTTCGGCCGCGAACGCAGTTTCGACACCTTCTCGGGTGCCCTTGGTGCCTCCTACATCCTGTTCGACGATTTCCGCGCAGGCCTGAACGTCAGCCGCGCGGAGCGGGCACCCAGCGCGCAGGAACTGTTCGCCGATGGCCCGCACGTCGCCACCCAGCAGTACGAGATCGGCAACGCCATGCTCGATACCGAAGGAGCCTGGGGCGTGGAAGGCTACCTGCGCGGCGCCATCGGCGCGGTGCAGGTGAACGCCAGCCTCTATCGCAACTGGTTCGACGGCTTCATCTTCCTCAGCCCCGACGGCACCGAGGAAGACGGGCTACCCGTCTATCGCTTCCTGCAGCAGGACGCCGACCAGTGGGGCTTTGAAAGCCAGATCAGCTTCCCGCTGCTGCATACCGGCCAGTTCACCCTGCTGGGCGACCTGCGTGGCGACTATACCGAGGCAACGCTGGACAATGGCGATCCGGTGCCGCGCATCCCGCCGCTGAGCCTGGCGGGCGCGCTGGAACTGCAGACCGGCCATTTCGATGCCCGCGCCGAAGTGGAATGGCACGACAGCCAGACCCGCGTCGCCCCGCTGGAAACGCCGACCGACAGCTACACCCACGTCAACCTGTCGCTGGCCTGGCACCCCTTCGAAGGGGCGGAAAACCTGACCGTGCTGGCGCAGGTGGACAACCTGTTCGACGCCGAAGGGCGCCGCCACGCCAGCTTCACCAAGGAATTCGTCCCCCTGCCGGGCCGCAACTTCAAGCTGAGCGTAAGGGCGAGTTTCTAGGCTCCTCTGCCGCCGGGGAGCGTCGGCTTTCCGGCGGCGCGTTGGTTTGGCCGGACGGCGGGGATTGGGTGGAAAGCGGTCGTTCGCAAGCGAGCTGAATAGTAGTCTTTGGCAGCTAGCTTGCCGATCTAAGCTAGCAAGTTTCTGCAATCAGCGCCTCTACAAGCCGTTACTCCAATCAGCTTTAGCGCGCATCATGTCGGGGCTGAGTCCGAGACATTGCGCTTCCTCAGCCGCTTGTTGAAACTCGGCCACCTCAGCGTCGGTCAGTCGATGATCAAACGTAAGGCCACACTCTTCGTCCTCGCACCATGCCACTGTGCCGAACACTATAGATTTTCCTGTGCTCAACCTAACGAACTCTCCGGCGGCAGGGAGATTGGTCCCGCTTACCTTTGCGCCGGTAACAGAGACATCGACAAGGACAACCGACTGGCTTTTCGCCGGAGTGACGAGATTACCGGGCAGGGAAACCTTTGAGCGCGGTCTCGTCCGCTGCCCAGCATAAATGCTCTGACGGCCATATTTCTTTGCGCCAAATGCGGTCACATCACTACCTTCGTCTCATTGCGAAAACGATAGCCAAGAATATTGAAGACAGCCTTAATCGGCATGCCTGAGCAAAGAGCGCATAGTTTCAGGTAGCGCCATTTATTAGGTTTATGTGAACCCTGATTTGGAACAGGGCGATTGAACCGCTTGTCTCGGGTGCGTCTTTATCGGAACTTCTGGCTGCCAATCGGGGGAGATGCCATAAATGCAAATCATACGGGAATACCGGGAAAAGGCCTCGGCTTTACGTGCCGAGGCCCGGCATGCAACTATGTCGGCTGACTGCTGTTCGAAACTTGCAGCGGCCCGCAAATTTGAAACGATTGCCAGAGAAATCGAAGTCGTAGTTGGTCCGAACGGAGAGTCTCGCATTGAGGAATGGCTGGACTAACTGAACGCGCCCGGGCTCAACATTGGAACAGCAAGAATATGCCAAGAATCCTCCTTGATTTGAGTGAATTATGGAACGCCGAAATTTCAAGCGTCACGACACCCGGTTAGAGATCAGCATCTTGGCGAGAGGCGGTCGAATGACAGGCCAAATGGACAATCTTTCTGTCACTGGTTGCAGAATCGAATGCCGTCAGGGCTGGCTTGATAAAGGTGAGCACGTGAGGCTTGTCTTGCCCGGTGGCTTGAAAGTCGAAGGGGAGATAGCCTGGGTATTGCAGAACCGGTTTGGCATAAAATTCGCTGAAACCCTGCAGCCTGCAATCCTGAGAAAGCTGGGTTTCGAATAGCAGGTCAAGTCTGCAGGCATGTCTTATGTCAACGTCCGCAACTGGGTCGTTGGCTGACAGTCCGCTTAGGGCTTCAACCGTGGCAAAGCTGTCAGTCCGCTCCTAGGCGGGTCGTCCGTGTCACCGAACGTCTGATTATGGGTGGAAAGCGGACGTCATTGCTCTGGCATGATCATTCGTCCTCACCCTTTCCTGATTTTGTGCTGTTCTCCAATACGCAAGAGCGTAAGCTTGGCGCTCAGCCCGACTTCAAAATCGACGAGCCTTGCCAATCATCGCTATTGGCTTTTTAGCTGCCTTCACCGCCTGCAATTCTCCTGAAGGACAAGAAAGCAGGCTTCGAGCGAGAAATTGTCGCCTATCCGAACCTCAGTTAATCGGCCGATGCCGAGACCAGGTTTCGCTAAATCTCATTTTGCCATTCGTGGTTCGAGGTGGATGAAAACTCTCGCGGTCGGTTCATCAACCCATTGAACCTGTTTCGAAACGCATCGTCAGAATCCAAAAATGAGACAGAACTGAAAGGGGGTTGCCAATAGTTAACTACTTCTTACTCTAACCGAATCGGTCGCACATTAATTGGCTTTTTTAAGCAGGGGGCTGCGCGTGGCTGATTTCAACGGAACTGTTGGTGACGATACTCTCACAGGTGGAGATGAGAACGACACCCTCAATGGCGATGCCGGTAATGACACGCTCCTGGGTGGTGCCGGTGATGACCAGCTGAACGGTGGCGATGGTAATGACTCGCTACAGGGCGAGAGGCCGAATCAATCCGGTTTCGACAATGGAGTCGATGAAGCAGATTACGCTGGCAACGACATATTCGATGGCGGCGATGGTTGGGATTCTGTCCAGTTCTCGGATTCCACCATTGGCGTCACTGCCGACCTCACTATTGCCGGCCCACAGGATACCGGGCACGGCCTGGATACCTTCATCAGCGTGGAAGCACTCGCTGGCTCAAGCCACGGTGACACGCTGATCGGCGACGATGGCGCGAACTTCCTGTGGGGCTATTACAGCGAGGGGAGCAGCGACAACAACGATACTATCTCGGGTAATGGCGGCGATGATAATATCGCGGTTGGGATTGGCTCGCACATTGTCGACGGTGGAGCGGACACGGACACGCTCTACTTCAACTTATGGACGTTTGGCCCAGGCGTAGAGTTCTCTCTGGCCGACCAAGGCAGCTCCGTCGTATACTTCACAGATGGCGCGGGGACGGATTACACCATCACGGCGAGTAATTTCGAGAACCTGACTGGCAGCGCCGGCAACGATGTTCTTGGTGGTGATGCTGGCGATAACCTCATCGCGGCCAACTTCGGCTTCGACACGGTCAATGCCGGAGCTGGCAATGACACCATCTACGGCGACAGTTCATTCCAACTCGTCGAAGGTGTGGAGACGCTCTTCTATTTCGGATTTGGGGCCGACGACATCCTCAACGGCGGCGAAGGCAATGACACCATCTACGGCGAAGCGGGCAATGACACCCTCAATGGCGATGCCGGTAATGACACGCTCCTGGGTGGTGCCGGTGATGACCAGCTGAACGGTGGCGATGGTACCGATACGGCGGTCTTCAGCGGACTATTCGGCGATCAACTCATTACAGCCCCGACGGGCGACGGCAGTTTCCAGGTCGGAGGGGACTCCCTCACTTCGGTAGAGCTTATCCAGTTCGACGACGGTACCTTCTACTGGGATGAGGGTGCCGCGAGCTGGCTTTCCGCCGAGAGTGGAGGGAATGTCGCCGATGGCTATGTAGCCGGTGCGACAGTGTTCATCGATGACAATGGCAACAACCAGCTCGACGACTACGAACCATTTGCCATCACGGATGCGAACGGAAACTTCACCCTCGTCAGCCCCTACCAGGGCACGATCATTGCGGTTGGCGGGACCAATATCGATACAGGTCTTCCCAACACCCTGACCCTGTCCGCACCAGACGGCGCGACGGTCGTAAATCCGCTTACGACGATTATCGCGGAATTGGTCGAGGCTGGCGCTGATTTGGCGACCGCCGAAGCCCAGGTGAAGGCGGCATTTGGCATTGATCCGGCGCTCGACCTGACAAACACTGATCTGATTGCCACCTCCAGCACTGATCCGTCTGCTCTGGATGCCCAGAAGGTCGCCGCATCTGTCGCTGAGGTCTTGGGCGTTGTGGTGGAGGCGGGTGGCGAAGAGGATGCTGCTCTTGCGGCCCTGGTAGATCTTGTCGAAACGCAGCCGAATGTCGACTTGACGGACCCTATTGCGCTGGCTTCGGTCGTCTCCAGCGGCCTTCCTGAAGCGGATGGCCAGGCTGTCCAGGCGCTTGTCGATTATACTGACACGGTCACAACTGCCATTGAGCAGGCGCAGAGCCTTGATGAAATCAGTGCAACGCAGGGCGAGCCAACTCAGGTCACTGTAATGCTCAGCAAGGGCGACGAGACCTATGTCGGTACTGCCGCAAACGAGGTCATCGATGGAGGAAAAGGAGATGATAACATCTCTGGCGGTGCCGGCGATGATGTGATTGTCGGTGGACGCGGCGATGACATCATTAATGGTGGCGCTGGCGTCGACACCCTCAGCGGCGGACGTGGAACCGATACTTTCGTGTTTGATGAAGCCTCGATCGCCGATGGGAGCTTCGATACGATTACCGATTACAAGGCACGGGAAGACGAGATAATCGACCTCTCCGACCTGATCGATGTTTCCGACGGAGGTGACCCCAATGACTTCGTCCGCCTGAGCGCTGATGGGTCCGTCGAAATCGACCAGAGCGGATCAGGCGAAAACTGGACCAAGATTGCGGCGATCAGCGCCTACAGGGGCGAGGTCCAGGCCCACTTCCAGCTCACCGGCGCCCTGATCACTGTCTCGGTCATGCATGCACCTCCAGTGGCGATAGACCTTGGAGGCGACGGCTTCGATTTCGTTGGCCTGGATGGCGGCGTTTCCTACGATTACGATGCCGATGGCCACGCGGAAGCTACCGCATGGATTGGCGCGAGCGACGGTATCCTGGCCTTTGACGCCAATGGCGATGGGACAGTCACCGATGCTTCAGAGTTTGTCTTCGGTGGAAGCAGAATGACCGACCTTGAGGCCATCGCGTCCATCTTCGATACCAATTCGGACGGGCTTCTTTCGGGTGCAGACGAAGACTTCTCCGGCTTTGGCGTTTGGCAGGATCTGGATCAGAATGGCGTGTCTGACGAAGGGGAATTTTCCTACCTGACTGACTTGGGCATCGCGCAACTGTCACTGACAACAGATGGTGCCGGCTATGTCGCCGCTGGCGGTGATGTCGAGGTCGTCGGCACGGCATCCTATACGAAAAGCGATGGTTCGACGGCCGATCTGGCTGATGTGATGCTGGCTACGAGCGATGCGGAGATAATGTCTTCGCTGCTTGGCGATTCCGATGCCGGCGCTGCCATGCGGGGAACCGAGGACATGGCCTTGGTGGCTGAAATCCTGCAGGACGTTCAGTCAGAAAGCGCAATCGAATACCTGCTGAATGACCTGGCAGGCGCCGAATTGCCACAGTCTGGTGGTGAGAAGGCCGATGGTTTGATCCAAATGATCGAAAGCGAGATTTTCCAGGACGCTCCCATTCTTGCAGCCATGCCTTTCTCGCTGGAAGGAGGCGATGCATCAGTCACAGCGACAGAGACTGGCTAAGACTCGTCGTTGCACTGTTTGTCCGCAATTGGGTCGTTAGCGGACAGTCCGCACTTGGCGTCCGTTCCTTAAACCTCCTCGTAATGAAACGGCGCGATCACGGCCTTGGGGTGTGCTTCGTATTCGAAGGTTTGCGGGCGATCCGGCTGTAGCCCTTCGGTCGAGCGCAGCAGCGGCACGCCGCCCTTGTGCCAGCCTTCCTCGTACTCGGCGTAGAAGTTGATGATGCCGTGCAAGGACGCGATGCGCCACTTGCCGCTCTCGCGGATATAGGTGTTCTCGTAGGTCGCCTCGCCCCAGCGCCCTTCGCGGCCCACGAAGCCCACCATCATCAGCGTGCGCCAGCGGCCCTTCGCGGTGCCGGCTGCGCTGTCGATATGCAGCACCGGCTGCAACTGCATGTGGTTGTAGATGGTGCCGTCTTCGTAAGGGGGCAGGTGGTGCAGGTACTCGCGCACGCGATCGCGACCCACGTAGACACCGCGCCCAGCGATCTCCAGCGTGCCTTCCTCGGCGAACAGGTCCGCCGCCTTGTCCCACAGGCCCTTGTCTACATAGTAGCCGTAGGCGCCCTGCAGGTTGACGAGGTCGCGATAGTCTTCCGCTGCCTGCGCGCGCGCTTCCAGCGCCTCGATCCGGGCGAGCAATGCTTCGACGTCCGCCATCAGTTTCGCCCTTCCAGGAGAGCCTGGTGAAACTGGATCGCCGCGCCGAAGGCCGATGTGTCATCGGGCGCGAAGGTGTAGGTGGGCACGTCGCTGCCGGCAAAGGCGGCCTGCAGGGCAGAGCCGGTACGTGCGTCTCCCGGAGCGGCGACGGCAATGGCCCCTGCATCGATCCCCAGCGAGGCAAAGGCGCCGTTACCGAAGGCGCCGGCCATGGCGGTAAGGTCTGCCGGGGCCTGCGTGTCCGTCATGCCGACAAGGTATCCGCGCAGCGCGAAGTCGGTCGCCATGGCCTGTGCGCCCGGTGCCTGCCCGCCGCCGACGATCACCAGCGGCCGCGCCATCAGGGTGTCGCCTGCCGGGCCGGTGAAGGCCACCGCGCTATTGCCCGAAGGCGTCACCATGGCCACCGTGCCCAGCGTGGTGGTGCCATCGAAAACCGGATCGATGAAGCGCGTGGCGCCCACCGGGTCGGTCACCGTCACGGTGATATCGATGCTGCTGCTGAATCCCTGCGCATCGGTGGCCGTGGCGGTCAGTTCGTAGACATTGTCGCCGTTGCTGTCCTGCGGGTTCTCGAAATCGGGCGGGGCGTTGAACACCAGGTCGCGGCCATTGGCGATGGCGAACAGGTTGCTGTCGGTACCGCTCAGGGCAATGACCACGTTGGCCACGGCTTCATCGTTGATGGAGAGCGTGATGATCGTGCCGGTGCCGTTTTCGGGATAGTCGATTTCGTAGCTGGCATTGGCGAAGCTGGGCGGCTGGTTGGCGGGCGGGGGGGCGGTATCGTCCCCGCCACATGCGGCCAGCAGGGCCAGCGCGGCCAGGCTTGCGGAAAATCGGCGTAACGTCATGCGGAGCCTCCCAAATCGGCATTGGCCTGCGATGCTAGAGGCTGGTCGCGCCGCTGCCTAGGGTGTTCGCATCACGGGCCGGGATGACTGGCCGGGATCAGAGGCGCGGCAGGGTCACACCGCGCTGGCCCATGTATTTGCCCGCGCGGTCGGCATAGGTGACTTCGGGCCGTTCGTTGCCTTGCAGGAACAGGAACTGGCACGCGCCCTCGTTGGCATAGATCCTGGCAGGCAAGGGCGTGGTGTTGGAAAATTCCAGCGTCACGTGGCCTTCCCAGCCCGGCTCCAGCGGCGTGACGTTCACGATGATGCCGCAGCGGGCATAGGTGCTCTTGCCAAGGCAGATCACCAGCACGTCTTCCGGGATGCGGAAATATTCCACCGTGCGCGCCAGCGCGAAGGAATTGGGCGGGATCACGCAGACATCGGTCTGCCGGTCCACCAGGCTGTCGCCATCGAAATTCTTGGGGTCCACCACGGCGGAATTGACGTTGGTGAAGATCTTGAACTCGTCCGCCACGCGCGCGTCGTAGCCGAAGGAGGACAGGCCGTAGGAGATGTTCCCCTCGCGCCGCTGCGCTTCCACGAACGGCTCGATCATGCCGTTGGTCTGCGCCTGTTCCCGAATCCACTTGTCTGAAAGAATCGCCATCGCCGATGGATTCCCGAACTATGGGGCGGGGGCAAGCTGCGCGCTGCGAATATCCCCTTTCGCATACGAAAACGGCGGGGCACCGGGCCCCGCCGTTTCCTTCATATCGCGGCAATCGACCTTACGGGCGACCGTTGTTCATCACGGAAACCCACGCATCGACGAAGTCGTTGTAGAACTTCTCTTCCGCATCGGCAGAGGCGTAGACCTCGGCCACGGCGCGCAGTTCCGAGTTGGAACCGAAGATCAGGTCCACCGGGGTGGCCGTCCAGCGCAGTTCGCCGCTGGAATAGTCACGCCCTTCGTAGACGCCGGGCGTCTCGCTGCGCTGCCAGCGGGTGCCCATGTCCAGCAGGTTGACGAAGAAGTCGTTCGTCAGCGTGCCGGGGGCATCGGTGAACACGCCGTGCGCCGCGCCGCCGGTGTTGGCATCCAGCGAGCGCATGCCGCCCACCAGCACCGTCATTTCCGGCACTGTCAGGCCCAGCAGCGCCGAACGGTCGACCAGCGCTTCTACCGGCGAGAGATAGGACTCTGCGCTGAAGTAGTTGCGGAAGCCGTCGGCCTTGGGCTCGAGGTAGGCAAAGCTGTTGACGTCGGTCATGTCCTGCGTCGCGTCGACGCGGCCCGGGGTGAAGGGCACTTCAACTGCGTGACCGGCAGCAGCGGCAGCCTGTTCGATGCCAACGGCACCGCCCAGCACCACCATGTCGGCCAGCGAGATCGCCTTGCCGCCAGATGCATTGGCATTGAAGGCCTGGCGGATTTCGTCGAGGCGGCCCAGCACCATTTGCAGTTCGGCAGGGTCGTTCACGGCCCAGTCGGTCTGCGGAGCCAGTGCCACGCGGCCACCGTTGGTGCCGCCGCGCATGTCGCTGTCGCGGTAGCTGGCAGCCGATGCCCAGGCAGCGCGCACCAGCTGCGGCACGGTGAAGCCGGACTGGGCGATCTGTGACTTCAGCGCATCCACGTCGGCGGCTTCCACCAGGGCGTAGTCGCGATCGGGCAACGGGTCCTGCCAGATCAGCTGCTCTGCGGGCACGTCGTCACCCAGGTAACGCCATTCGGGGCCCATGTCGCGGTGGGTCAGCTTGTACCACGCGCGGGCAAAGGCATCGGCGAACAGTTCCGGGTCGTTCAGGAACCGCTCGGACACCACGCGGAATTCCGGGTCCTCGCGCAGGGCAAGGTCGGTGGTGAACATGATCGGCGCGTGCCGCACGGTGGGGTCATGCGCGTCGGGCACCAGGTTGCGTGCCGCCGGATCGGTCGGCACCCACTGCACGGCGCCAGCGGGGCTGCGTTCCTGCTGCCATTCGTAGCCGAACAGGTTCTGGAAGTACTGGTGCGTCCAGGCGATGGGGTTCACCGACCAGGCGCCTTCCAGCCCACTGGTCACGGTATCGGCGCCGTTGCCGGTGCCGCAGCTGTTCTGCCAGCCCAGGCCCTGGTCCTCGATCGCGGCGCCTGCGGGCGCTTCGCCCAGGCAGTCTGCCGGACGGGCACCGTGGGCCTTGCCGAAGGTGTGGCCACCGGCGATCAGGGCGATGGTTTCCTCGTCGGTCATGCCCATGTTGTGGAAGGCCAGGCGGATGCGGTCAGCCGCAGCCAGCGGGTCGTGGTTGGAATTGGGGCCTTCGGGGTTCACGTAGATCAGGCCCATCTGCGTTGCCGCCAGCGGGCCGGCCAGGCGCTCGCCACCGGTATCGCTGGCACCGTCGCCGTGGAAGCGGTCGGAAGCCAGCCACTCGCCTTCGGGGCCCCAGAAGGTCTGGTCGGCTTCCCAGTCGTCTTCGCGGCCACCGGCAAAGCCGAAGGTCTCGAAGCCCATCGATTCCAGCGCCACGTTGCCGGTCAGCACCATCAGGTCGGCCCACGACAGCGCGCGGCCATACTTCTGCTTGATCGGCCACAGCAGGCGACGGGCACGATCGAGGTTCACGTTGTCGGGCCAGCTGTTCAGCGGCTCGAAACGCTGCTGGCCACCCGCGGCACCGCCGCGCCCGTCACCCAGGCGATAGGTGCCCGCGCTGTGCCAGGCCATGCGGATCATGAACGGACCATAGTGGCCATAGTCTGCCGGCCACCAGTCCTGGCTGTCGGTCATCAGCGCTTCGATGTCGGCCTTCACTTCGTCGAGGTCGAGCTGCGAAAATTCGGCAGCGTAGTCGAAGTCCGGGCCGTAGGGGTGCGATTCCGCGCCGTGCTGGCGCAGCGGGGTCAGGTCGAGGCGTTCCGGCCACCAGTCCTGGTTGGTCATCGCCTCTGCATCGGCTGTGCTTTCGGCAGCAGCCATGTCATCTTCTTCGTGGTTGTGCGCCTGCGCGGACACCGAAAGCGCAAGCGGCGATAGCGTCACCGCGAGCGCGGCGAGCATCGAGATCGAGTGTTTTTTCATGTTCTCCCTTTCCGACCTCCAAATGGGTGCGGCCCCTCTTTCACGGACCGGCTAGCCAGAAAAGCTGATCTTTTGGATCGTTTTGATCGAAAGACCCGATGAAGAAAGCTGAGGCGACTATCCTTCCGCCAGGAGGCTGGCATTGCCGCCTGCGGCCGTGGTGTCGATGGTCGTTACCCGTTCGGTGGCAAAGCGCGTGACATAGTGCGGGCCGCCCGCCTTGGGGCCGGTGCCCGACAGGCCTTCGCCGCCGAACGGCTGGCTGCCCACCACCGCGCCGATCTGGTTGCGGTTGACGTAGAAGTTACCCACGCGCGCATTGGCTTCGACGAAACGGCGCGTCTCGTCGATGCGGCTGTGCAGGCCCAGTGTTAGGCCGTAACCGGTGGCGTTGATGTCATCCAGCACCTTGCCGAGGCCGCCGGCGGGATAGCGCGCAACGTGCAGGATCGGGCCGAAGTGTTCCTCGTCGAGGTCGAGGATCGAGCCGATCTCGATGATCGTGGGGGCGACGAAATGGCCGTTCGCGCACTCTTCGGGCAACTTGCGGCGCCAGACAGGGAAGCCGTGCTCCTCCATCTCCCTGACGTGGTCTTCGAGGCTGGCTTTCGCTTCCTTATCGATCACCGGGCCGACGTCGGTTGCAAGGTCAGCCGGATCGCCGATCACCAGGGCTTCGAAGGCGCCCTTGATCATGTGCAGCATCTCGTCCGCCACGTCATCCTGCAGGTAGAGCACGCGCAAGGCGGAGCAGCGCTGGCCGGCGCTCTGGAAAGCGGAGGCGACCACGTCGCGCGTCACCTGTTCGGGCAAGGCGGAGGAATCGACGATCATCGCGTTCTGTCCACCGGTCTCGGCAATCAGCGTGCCGATCGCGCCGGGCCGCGCGGCCAGCGACTTGTTGATGGCATGGGCCGTGGCGGTGGAGCCGGTGAAGGCCACGCCCGCGACGCGCGGATCGCTGGTGAGCGCGGCGCCCACCCGGCCATCGCCCGGCACCAGCTGCAGCACATCCTTGGGGATGCCCGCCTGGTGGCAGAGGTCGATCGCCAGCGCGGCGATCAGCGGGGTCTGCTCGGCCGGTTTCGCCAGCACGGTGTTGCCCGCGGCCAGCGCGGCTGCGGCAGGGCCCATGAAGATCGCCAGCGGGAAATTCCACGGACTGATCGTGGCGAACACGCCGCGCCCGTGCAGGCGCAGCAGGTTCTGCTCGCCCGTGGGGCCGGGCAAGGGCTGCGGCGCGCCGAACAGCATGCGTGCCTCGCAAGCATAATAGCGCAGGAAATCCACCGCCTCGCGCACTTCCAGCACGCCGTCGAGCATCGACTTGCCCGCCTCGCGGCGGCACAAGTCCATCAGCCGCGGGGTGTTTTCCTCCAACAGGTCGGAGGCCTTGATCAGCAGCCTGGCGCGCTCCTCACCGCCCAGTGCATCCCACATCGGCTGCGCGGCCACGGCGCGGGCCAGCGCCAGGTCGATATCGCGTTCGCTCGCCATCACCTGTTCGCCCACGACCTTGCCCGATTGCGGTGCGCGAATCTCGGTCACTTCATGATCGACGTCGGCCAGCAGGGTGGGGCGCGCGACAGGATGGTCCTTGCGCCACACTGCCAGGCACTTGCGCAGCTCCTCCAGCTCGGGCGGGTGCGCCAGGTCGACCCCGGCACTGTTGCGGCGGTTGGGATAGATATCGGCAGGCAGCGGGATCGCCGGGTTGCGATAGGGCTGCATGGCGGCAAGATCCGTCACCGGGTTGGTGACCAGTTCCTCCACCGGCACCTCGGCATCGGCCATGCGGTTGACGAAGGAACTGTTCGCGCCGTTTTCCAGCAGTCGCCGCACCAGGTAGGCCAGCAGTTCCTTGTGCCCGCCCACCGGGGCATAGATGCGCACCGGCGTGCGGTTGTCGCCTTCCAGGCGGGCAAGCGCGCCGTAGATATCCTCTCCCATGCCGTGCAGGCGCTGGAACTCGAACGGGGTCTCGCCCGCCAGCGCCTTGATCGCGCCGATGGTGTAGGCGTTGTGCGTGGCGAAGGCGGCGTAGATCGAATCCTCGGCCTTAAGCAGCTCTGCCGCGCAGGAGAGAAAGGATACGTCGGTGCCGATCTTGCGGGTGAAGACAGGGTAATCGGTGTGGCCACCCACCTGGCTCAGCTTGATCTCGGCATCCCAGTAGGCGCCTTTCACCAGCCGCACGAACAGGCGGCGTTCGTGCTTGCGGGCCAGCTTGGCGACCCACTTGCACAGCGGCAGGCCGCGCTTCTGGTAGGCCTGGATGGCCATGCCGAAGCCGGTCCAGCCTTCCTGCGTGCCATCGTCGAACAGCTCGTCGTCGGCCACCAGTTCCTCGATGATGTCGAGGCTCAGCTCCAGGCGCTCCGCCTCTTCCGCATCGACGGTAAAGTGGATGTTCGCCTCACGCGCCTGCAGCGCCAGCTCGCGCAGCACGGGCACGATCGCGGCGCGCGCGGCTTCGGCGTGGAAGAAATCGTATTTCGGGTATAGCGCGGACAGCTTAACCGAAATGCCGGGGGCGGTATGTACGTCGCCCGGTTCCTTGGCGAGACGCGCGATGGCATCGGCATAGGCCTGGCGGTACTTCTCGGCATCCTCGAAAGTCATCGCCGCTTCGCCCAGCATGTCGAAACTGTGGGTCAGGCCGCGCTTCTTTTCCGGGGCAGCACGCTTCATCGCCTCGCCAATGGTGCGGGCGTAGACGAACTGTCCGCCGATGATGCGCATGGCCTGGCCGGTGGCGTTGCGGATCACCGGTTCGCCCATGCGGCCCGTCGCACGTCGCAGCGCGTTGGCAAGGCCTTTTTCCTGCCGCTTGCCGCCTTTCAGCACTTCGCCGGTCAGCATCAGTGAGAAGGTGGCGGCGTTGACGAACACGCTGCTGCTTTCGCCGATATGCTCGGCCCAGTCCTGCGTGGCCAGCTTGTCGCGGATCAGCGCGTCACGCGTTTCCTCATCGGGCACGCGCAGCAGCGCCTCTGCCAGGCACATCAGCGCAATGCCTTCGTCGGTGTTCAGGCCATAGGTATGGAGGAAGGCGTCGAGCCCGCTGGATTCGCGTTTCCGGGCGTCCTCGATCAGGCGCGCGGCCAGCCCTGCCGCCGTGTCGTGTACACTGGTGATCGCAGAGGCCTGGTCCAGCCGCTGGGCAAGGCAGGTGTCTTCGTCGAGTCGATAAGCGTCTCTCAGCGCAGTTCTGTCTAGTGCCATATGCTGGCACATGGACACGGTTTCCGCCGTAATCAACTCTTGTGAATGGCGCGGGGGAGCGATCAGCCCCCGCCAGGAAGCCATTCGTAACGATAGGCCTCACCGTCCTGGCGCACCTGCCCGGCACTGGTGCCGCGGAAATGTGCCGGGAAACACAGCAGGTCCTCTGCCGCTGCTCGGCGCATCACTCGCTGGCGCGTGGCGCTGGCAGCCGCGGGATCGGCGTCGAAAGCGAAGGGCAGGTCCGGACGAATCAATTGAACCGGGTGGTGGATCACGTCGCCCCAGAACAGCGCCTCTCGCCCGTCCGCTTGCCCATGCACGGTGCAGCACCCCGGCGAGTGGCCGAAGGCGGGCTCCATCCACACGCCGTCGCCGATCTCGCGGTGGGCCACATGATCTTCGTCGACCACGATGCCCTGGCCTGCCTCCATCACCGGCACGATCGAATCGAGGAAGCTCTCGTGATGGGCTTCCTCGCCTTCGGGCGCATGCCGGAAATACTCGTAGTCGCGCTTGCCGAACAGGTAGCGGGCATTGGCGAAGGTGGGCACCCACTTGCCGTCCTCCAGCCGGGTGTTCCAGCCGACATGGTCGAAATGCAGGTGGGTGCACATCACCAGGTCGATATCCTCGGGCGCAAAGCCGGCGCGCTTGAGGTTGCCGAGGTAATCGGTGTTCAGCTGGTTCACCTCGGGCACCGGGCGGTTCTTGTGATTGCCGTCGCAGGTGTCGATCAGGATGGTCTGCCCGTCGACCTCGATAATCCACGAATGGACGGAGAAGGTCATGCGCGAGTGTTCGGCATCCATACCGATCTCGTCGTCGCCGGGATCGTACCACTGGGTGAGCTTCGCCAGGTTCTGTGGGGTGACGCCGGGCAGGTTCATCGTCATCGGTGTAGGCGATTCCATCTCGAACACCTTGTGGATGCGCATCCGGCCGAGCGTGATTGGCTGCATTGTCGTCTCTCCCTTTGCCGCCAAGCCTAGCTAGAGCGGAGCCGCGACGCTAGGCACTGCGGCCATGAAGATCGTGTTCAGCCGCAAGGGGTTCGACAGTTCGTCAGGCGGGGGCCCGTCGCCGATTGTCGATGGCCGCGCGCTGAGCCTGCCGATTCCCGACCGGCTGGGCGCCTCGCGCACCAGCTACAGCAACCTGCACATGGGCGGCCATGTCATGCGGGCGAGCCGGGGCAAGGTGAAAGGCTGGCACCGGGTGCACAACGATCCGATGTTTGCGCGCAATGACGACTGGGCGGTGCTGGGCCAGTATGGCGCCGCGCAAACGCATCTTGAGCGCCAGGGGGTCGGGCCGGGCGACCTGTTCCTGTTCTTCGGCCTGTTCCAGGCCGAAGGCGGCGATCCCCACCATCGGATCTTCGGCTATCTCTATGTCGGCGAGGTAATCCCGCTGGCGACGTGCGAGGCGCAAACGCGAAAATGGTTTGAAACCGTGCATCATCCTCATGCGCTGCGCATGCACGGCGCGAATGACACGCTGTGGTTCGGTCGCGGTCAGACCAATGCGCCTGCCAGCGACGCGCTACGGCTGACCGTTCCCGAAGGCCCGCCAAGCCTCTGGCGCGTTCCCGACTGGCTGCGCGAAACTGGCCTCAGCTATCACGACCGGAAGGATCGCTGGCGCGACGACTGCTGCCTGCAGAGCGTGGCGCGGGGGCAAGAATTCGTGGCCGACATTGGCGAGCGCAAGGATGCGCGCGACTGGCTGGCCGGCGTGATTGCCGCAATCGAAGGCTAGTCCTGCGCGATGGCCGGAGCGCCGTTCAGCGCGTTGATCGCCGCCAGCGTGCGCGCCTCGATCTCTTCGCGCGGCAGGCCGGGCTCGATGGCCTCGCCAAAGTGCAGGGTGATGGTGCCGGGCCGCTTCCAGAAACGCTGGTACACGGGGCCGCTGTCCACCGCCACCGGCACCACCGGCAGGCCCAGCAGCTTGTACAGCGCGGCAAAACCTGCCCCCAGCTGCTTTTGCTGCCCGTGCGGCACGCGCGTGCCTTCGGGAAAGATAACAATCGGACGGCCTGCATCCATGAACCGCCTGGCTTCGCGGATCATCACTCGCAGCGCCTTGGCCCCTTCCTCGCGCGCCACGGGAATGGCGCCGTATCGGCGCGCGGCCAAGCCCCAGCCGGGAATGTCGAACAGTTCCTGCTTGGCGAACAGCGCGGGGTAATCGAAATTGTGCGGCAGCTCGATGGCTTCGAAAAAGCTCTCGTGCTTGATGGCGTAGAACGCGCGGGCGTCAGGCCGCTGGCCGGTTTCGACCACCCGGATGCCCAGCAGGTTCTCGCAAGCCCAGTGATGCAGGTTCGACCATGCATCGCACACTGCGCGCACGCGGCTTGGCGCGAACCATGCTGCCAGCACGGCCACGATCACCAGCCCGATCGAGCCGCCGTAAAACGTAAGGTAGAAGGCAATGTTGCGAAGGTAGATCACCCCAGCACCTGCAACAGCCACACAGCGATCAGCTTGTGATATTCCATGAACAATGTGCCCAGGCTGGCTTCTGATCGCACGGCATCGCGCACCACCGTGACGTGGTCAGGCAGCTGGTCTTCCAGCTCCAGCGCGGCGCGGCGCATGTGCCAGTCTGCGGTGACGAGGCGCAGCGAATTGTACTCGCGCTCGTCCAGCCATTCCGCGGTCTCGCGGGCATTGCCGCGGGTGTCGAGCGCGGAAAAGCCCAGCGTCACGCAGCAATCCATCACCCGTTGCGGCACGTCGAACTGGGCCACGAACTCGCCCGGCTGCACGCTGGCATCGACGCCGGTCACCAGCATCTGCTCGGCCGCGCCCAGTTGCAGCATTTCCAGCCCGCGCTGGATGCGCCCGCCGCTGCCTGTGGGCACGACGATGGCGTCGGTTTCGCTACGTGGCGCAGGCTGCGGCAGTGAGATCGCGAACCACACGAAGCCCAGCGCCCAAAGCACCAGCGGCAGGGCAAGGACACGGCGCAAGGTCACAGCATCCTCCGCAAGGCAGCCATCACGGTATAGCGCGCGGTGAGCACCGCAAGCAGCACGCCTGCCAGCGGAACTGCGGCAATCCTCAGCCAGTCCTTCAGCTGCAGGGCGCCGCCCGCCACCAGGGCAGACCCGAGCCCGGCGAATTGCTCCCCCAGCACGAATATCGCGCCCACGCCCAGTGCCAGCCCCGCTGCACCGCCCAGCGCCGCGTCGATACCGATCGAGCGCTGGAAGATACCGGCGATCTGCCCGTCGGTGCCGCCAAGGTGGTGGATCACCTCGATCGTATCGCGATTGGAACCCAGTGCACTGCGCGCCGCCAGCCATACCGCTGCCACGCTGGTGAGGGCGAGGAGCGCCACCAGCCCGACAGCAAGGAACTGCAGCGAGCGGATGGCTTCGAACACCGGGCCCAGCCAGCCCGCCTGCGCATCCAGCCGCGCGGCGGGCACTTCGGCCACCAGCTCGCGCCGCAGTTCGCGCAGCCGCAAGGCGGTGACGGGGCCGGCTATGCGCACGTCGATCAGCGCCGGCGTGGGGACGGCGTCTTCTTGGTTCACCACTTCGCCCAGCCACGGTTCCAGCAGCGCGGCGAGCTCTTCGTCAGGCACGCGGCGAACCGAGGCGACATCCTCGCGCGCATTCAGGAAGGCCACCGCGCGCTCTGCCTGGCGTTCGCGCTCTGCCGGTGCGCCTTCCACCACTTGCACGGTTACCCCGCCGGCGATTTCCGAGCGGGCATTGCCGGCGACGTTGCTGAGCGCGAGGCCGGCGGCGGCGGCCATCACCGTCAGCGCAATCATGATCGCGATCACCCAGGGCATCGGTCCGGCAATGCGCGCCTGCGGCATCATCCGCGCGCTTTCGCTGCCGAAACGCGGCGTGCCGCGACCGATGAGGGAACCCAGCGCCATCAGGCCGTCACTTCGCGCTTGGGCGGATAGCGCAGCGCACCGGTGGGATCGGACAGCGTGCCCTTGTCCAGCCGCATGATCAGCGAATCCGGCACCTTGCGCAGCAGGTGCACGTCGTGGGTGGCCACCACCACCGTGGTGCCAAGCCGGTTGAGCGCTTCGAACAGGCGCAGCAGCTTTACCGCCATTTCCGGGTCGACGTTGCCGGTCGGCTCGTCTGCCACCAGGATTTCGGGCCGGGCGATCACCGCGCGGGCGATGGCAACACGTTGCTGTTCTCCGCCCGAAAGCGTGGCCGGGCGCGCGTCAACGCGGTGCTCCAGCCCGACCCATGCCAGCATGTCGGCCACGGGCTTCTGGATCTCGGCCTCGCTCAGGCCGGAAATGCGCAGCGGCAGGGCGACATTGTCGAACGCGGTCAGGTGCGGGATCAGGCGGAAGTCTTGGAACACGGTGCCGATGCGCCGACGAAATTCGGGCAGGGCGCTGCGCGGTTGGGTAATGAGGTCGTGCCCGAACATCCGGATCGCCCCGCGCGATGGCCGTTTTGCCAGGTACAGCAATTTAAGCATCGAGGTCTTGCCGGCTCCGCTGGCGCCTGTGAGGAAGTAGAAACTGCCCGGGTAAAGCGTGAAGGAAATGTCGCTCAGCACCTCTCGATCGGTGCCGTAGCGCAGCCCGACATTGTCGAACTGAACAATGGAATTGTCGCTCCCGCTCATAGCCGGTTGCTAGTGCCTCGAAACGGCGCGGGGAAGGGCATTGCAGGCATTCCGGGCTGTTATAGGCGCTGGTGCTTGTGGAAAAAAGGTAGAACCGTGCGGATGTTGCGACAGTGCAAGCTTGCCGGGGCGTGCTGGCTGGGCGTAGGGATTGGCTAGTGCAATGATAATCCAGTGCCCAGCCTGCTCGACGCGCTATGTCGTGCCCGATACCGCCGTTGGCGTTGAAGGCCGCACCGTGCGCTGCGCAAAGTGCCGGTACAGCTGGTTCCAGGAAGGACCGGAACTGGAGCGCCCGCCCGAGCCCGAGCCCGCGTCTCCCCCGCCGCCGCCTGAACCGGAGTCGGTCGCAGAGGAACCGCAGGAAGAGGTTGCGCCTCCCGTCGCGCAGGAGCCTGAACCAGAGCCGGAAACTGCGCCGCTGCCCGAACCGCCGCGCGTGCAGGAGCCAGACGAAGTCGCCCCGCCGCCGGTGGTGGAAGCCCACGCCTATGGCGATGACGAGCATTCGCCCTTCGATGCCGAACCGCCGTTCCGCCCGCGCCGCAACCCGCTAAAGATGTGGACCTGGGCGGCAGCCATCTTCGCTGTGGCAGTGGCGGGCACGATCTTTGCTGTCAGCTACTGGGGCCTGCCGGACTGGGTGCCGGTGGAACGCCCCACCTTTGCTGCCGACCAGCCGGACCTGCAGCTGGACTTCCCACCCGAGGAGCAGGAACGGCGCACCCTGCCCAACGGCACGGAGTTTTTTGGCGCCAGTGGCCGGATCACCAATATTGGTACGCAGACGCGCACCATCCCCACGATCCTGATCGTCCTGCGCGACGGGCGCGATGCCGTTGTCTACAGCTGGGAAGTTCCTCCGCCGCAGCGCGAGCTCGCGCCGGGCGAGACGGTGACGATCAACGAGGCCGTGACCGATATCCCGCGCCGCGCGCGCTTTGCCGAATTCGGCTGGAAACCGGAGTAGGCACGCCCGCTCGCGCCGCCGCGATTTTGCCGCCAAGAGTCTGCTTGCAGCGCCTGTGCCTTCTTGCTAGGGGCGCGCTCCTACCGAGGCGGGCTGCGGCCGGCCTGTCTGTATCGATGTGCGGTCGTGGCGGAACTGGTAGACGCGCAACGTTGAGGTCGTTGTGGCCGAAAGGCCGTGGAAGTTCGAGTCTTCTCGACCGCACCATACAATCCTTCGTAATCGCTCAAATTCGCACGCAAGGCCGAGTCAGGCACTGATGTGCGTGGTGAAGACTTGCAGCAGCCAGAGCCGGGCAGAGCTGGGCGGGGTCTATGGCTGGCGTAGTTCAATACGAGTTCACCAACTGGTGTTATCGCGCATGGGGTGGGGGAGGGGGTGCCATTTTCCCAAGGCCAACGCCTGGGATTGCCAAATATGTCCTCGGGTACATCAGGCCGAGCAGCACAAGAGGGTCCCCGCGCCGCAGAGGTCGCTCCCCTTCAATTTCCCATACCCATGAACAGGAGAAGCAACCGGCCTGAGCGCGGGTGGCGCGGGTCCTCGCGCTGCGAATCACCAGTCGTGCAGCGCTGGCGTGCGTCCTCGACCAGTCTTTTCTGCGGCAGGGATGGTTCGGGCGGCCGGTGACCCCGGGGACACGGGCGATCCCCGCTGATGGGGGGCAAAGCCGAATCCTGTCATTCAACCCCATGCACAGTAGGAAAATGGGAGCCTGGGCTCGGTAGACCTTGTGTACCCGCACAGTGTACCCGCCAAGTCCGCTCTGAAAAATTTGGGTATTGGTCAGCCCCTTCTCACAAGGCATTATGAGTCGGCGCAATGGTGCATGTTTAATAATAGGAGAAACATGATGTCGTATACTTACGATCCTTTGTCAAACGACGAGGATGATGATTTCGTGGAAGACGAGCGAGATAATATAGAGGGTCATTACTGTAAGGCGTCCAATACGAAGAGCCAAATACGAGGCGGGCACCAGTTGCGGCTGATCAAGGAGGCAATGCCCAATACCTCGCTCATGGCCTGCCGCGAGCCGCTCGCAAACGAGTCGACCTTGGCAGCCGTGGAGGCTTTCGGCCCGCAGGATGAACAGGAGCGCATGGTGTTCCCCCTGATGGACGTAGCCTACCAGCACGCGATGGACTGCTTTGCCCAGGCGAGCAAACATGGCCTCGACCCCGAGCGCCGTGACGCGGAATTGAATCATGCCATGAAGCTGATGGACAAAGTGACCGCGGCATCTGAAGCGCTCGACAAGCATCGCGGCAAGCACAACCAGAAGATCACAGTTGAACGCGTGTATGACAACCGCGCGATCTACGGCCCGTTTGCTGCCGATGCGGGGGCGAGCGAAGCGCGTCATCCTGAGGCCGCGCCAGCTGCCCTTTCCGACGAGAGCGCCGCCTCGGCCGATGGCGAAAAGCTTGCCGAGGAGCTGAACGTTCGCCAGCGCCAACGCCGGCCGGTCGAGCGCTAATGTCCAGCAAGCGGAGCAGCAATCACGTCCGGAACACCGGGCCGATGATGGCAGCACCGCGCTGCGGCGCGCGAACGCGCCACGGAACGCTATGCCGCTCGCCGGCGGTGCAGGGGAAGACGCGCTGCCGCATGCACGGCGGCGCACGAGGATCAGGCGCCCCCAAGGAAAACCAGAATGCCCTCAAACATGGACGCTACAGCCGCGAAGCGATTGCCCGGCGCAAGGCGGTAAACCAGGTAATGCGCGATCTACGCGAGTCGCTGCGAGGGCTGGACTAGCGGCGTACAGGCCTCGCCGGTTCATGCGTGCGCCTTGTCCAGGTCGTCCTGACCTGTTGACCCTCTTCCGATTACATTGTGAATGTCGCAGCCGGCTCTTGTAATAGAAGCAGGGACACCCTTCTTCCATGCGCAGCGTGGTGATCGGCCTCGTTACGCCGGCCTTGTCTCCAGCCCCTGAATGGAAAGGTATTGCCTATGCCGGTAATCGACGATGGAAAGGGCGGCGCGCCTATGGTCGGGCCTGGCGGAAGGGTTATCCTTGGCTGGGTCCCGAGGCGGTTCGATTGCGCTGATCAGTCGCTGTCCTTTGATGGCGATCGGGAGATGCTGCGTCGGCAGATGTCCCGTCTCATCGAGGAGGCCGAGGCCCGCGTCAGCGATCCCTTCCTTATCATCGAGAGGTCGCCGCAGTATTTCATGCAATGCCTGTGTGAGGGAAACGGTTGGCTGCTCGAGAAGCGCGAGGGGGAGGAAGAGCGTCACTTTCGCGCGCTTGCACCAGCCAAGGGCGATCAGGGCCCACTTGGAAACGCGCTCATGCAGCGGATCCTTGCCCCGCGAAGGCAGCAGGGCTGGTACCTGACCCAGGATCAGATCGGGGAGGTGATGTCCTCATATCTGCTCGACGAGCCGGAACCCGACTGGCTCGAATGGGAACGCTTCGAGGTCTGAATTTCCCCTCCTGCTGCTACCTCCAACTACGGGAGCCTGCGGGGATGAACAGTCCGGCAACGCCTTCGAGCGATGAAAGCGTGTGCTGCCTTTCTTACGCGAGGTTCGACAATCCGTGACCAGACCTGCAAGCGGCGTGATTGCGCAGGGTGTCCGAAAGTGGACGGGAAGCGGACAGTCTGCTCCTAGCCAAGGGCATTCGGAAAGCTGACTGACTGCTTACGACCCAAAAGCAGACAACGGTGGGAGAGCATGCAACCGCTCTTGGCGGCGCCAGTTGTGAAAAGGGCCAACAAAGCAATCTCCTAGTAATGATATGCGTTCGCATTCGCAGATGGCTTGCCAGCCAATCAAAGTGGAGATAGCTTCAAGTCACAAATCAGGGATCGCACTACACGGGGGAAGTGCAATCAACTATGCGAGCAAAACCGCTCTTGCGGTAGCAACGTTTGCAGCCTTTTGTTTGGGCTGCCCTTCTGGCGCAAGCGCGCAAGATGCTGATGAAGCATCGATCGAGGATACGGAGTACTGGTTTCGGTTCGCTCGTGAGGCAGCTGAGCGCGGCGACCTCCCGGCAGCGATTGCTGCCCTTGAAAGGGTACTGCTGAACAATCCCGATCTTGCCAATATCAGGCTGGAGTTGGGGCTCTTGTACCTACGCGCGGGCAATGCCCCGTTGGCACGCAATTATCTGGAAGACGCTATCAACGCGCCGGATGCGCCCGAAGTGGCTCGGATCCGCGCGCGCGAAGCATTGGCGAATGTGGACGTCAGCATGGAGCGTACCCGCTTCAGCGGCACTGCGCAGGCAGGCATTCGGTACCAGTCCAACCCGAACGGTTCGCCAGGGGAAGTCAGCCTCGTCCTGCCGGGCGGCACGCCTGTAATCATTGATTCGGACGGATTGTCGATTAGCCGCGATGACGACTTCTCGATCTACGCCTCGGTCTCTGGAGAACTGGCGCATAGCCTGGGCGGACAGCGCCGGACTTCGCTTGTCGCATCCGGCACGCTTGCGACCCAGACATTCTTCGACCTCGGCGAAATCGACTCAATCTTTATCGGCGGTGAGTTTGGTCCTCGCTTCATGCTGGGATCGACCAACGCACCGGACGGCTTTATCCGGCCGTTCGTTTCGGTCTCGCATCTTGATCTTGGCAGTGCGGCCTATTTCACCTCCTACGGTGGGGGACTGGATGTCTCTGCAGAACCATCGTTGGGCGTCCTACTGACGGGCCGCGTTGCTTACCTGCGACGTGACTACTCAAATTCCTCCATCCGCCCACGAGCGACTGATCAGACGGGCGACTACATCACTGCCACTGGCACCGCCTTTTTCCAGCTCTCACCCAGGACCAATGCCAACATTGGCGTGCTGGCCGAATTTGCTGACGCGAACGCCGACTACTGGAGCCGCACGAGCTTGGGCGCATCGGCAGGTCTTTCTCATACAGTTGACCTTGGTCCCGGTTCACGCGGCATCCTGCGTATCGGCAGTGCCTATCGCCGCAGCGATTACGATGCCGTCGACCCGCTGGTCAGCCTGACCCAGGTGCGCGAGGAAGACCGCTTCGAGATATACGCTGCCTTCGAAATCCCGATCAGCCGAAATTTCAGCGTAGACACGCGCGTGCAGCAGACGTGGAACAACGCTGCCCTGCCCAACTACGACTACAAGAACGCGCTGGCATCGCTGGGGCTGCGCACACGCTTTTGATCGAAGACCGCCAACTGGGAGACAAGCCCGTGAAAACCTTCGCCCCGAACCACTCCGGCGCATCGTGTCGTAGCCTCGGCTTTGCGGCTGCCCTCTTGGCTGGAGCATCGATTGTTTCGCTGGGGTTGCCGCAAGCATCGCACGCTCAGGCGGGGGAGGAGGCAGCCGCCCGCACTGTCACCCGCATTGCGGTCAACAGCGCGACAAACCGCCTGATAGAAGCCGGCGACGGCGAGGTCGTGGAAGTCCTGCTGGCCGACGGTAGCACCATCACGCTGGCACCCAACTCGGCCGTCCGGATCGTCAGCTTTTCGTGGAACGGCACTACCGGCAACATGCAGCTGTCGCTCGAGCGTGGGGCCATGCGGGTCATCGGCGGTGAACTGAACACGGCACAGCCGATCATGGTGGATGCCGGCGGAGCGCAGCTCAACCTCGCCAACGGCGGGGCCTTTTTCTACCATACCGGATCATCCGTGCGTGCCGCACTGTTGTTCGGAGGAACACTGGCGGTGACGGCGGGTGGTGAGGAAGTGATCCTCGAACGGCCCGGTTTCGAACTGGTGGCCGATGGCTCCGGCATTCTGGAGGGGCCGCGACAACAGTCCGCCGACGAGGCCTTTGCTGACGCCGCAATAATTAACCCCGGACTGATCTTCGGCGGCCAGGCGCAACTGGCGCTTGCGGGCGAAGGTTCTGGCGACCCGGAGGGCGAAGAGAACAAGGAAGAGGAAGATTCGCTCACCCGCAACCAGCTAGCTTTGAACGATGCCGATAACGGCAACGACGATGGTGGCGACACTGGCGGTGACACTGGCGGTGACACTGGCGGTGACACTGGCGGTGACACTGGCGGCGATACCGGAGGTGACACGGGCGGTGATACCGGTGGCGGAACGGGTGGAGATGGCGGCGGTGGCAGCGACCCCGTACAGATCGACTTCGACAACTCGCCGATCGACCTCTCGCAGCTTGATGGACTGGACCTGGGGCTGGGATTCACCGGCCAGCCAGGCAGTACGGGTAACGCGAATACGGGTGATGGCGAAGACGACATCATTGACGTCTTCGATGATGTATCCTTCACTGATCTGGCGGTTTCATCTGCGTCAGGTGGTGGACTTCTCTACGATGGGACTCTGAGCAGTTTCAGCCCACGGCCTGAAGCCTTCACGGTCGTTGACCAATTGGAAACCTTCCCCGTCTTGACGAGCGGACTCGGTACCTTGTCGGGCCTCGACGACTTACAGGGCGAAATTATCTTAGTCGATATCCAACCCGATAGCGAGGTTCCGGGGGTCAGTATCACTTTTGGTGGAGAGGAATTTACCACTGACGGAAGCCAGGGAGAATTCGGCGTTGTCTACCAGAGCGAGCCGGATGGAAGCGGTGAAGTAAACACGATATTTTTTGACGCCTTGGCAAATGATGGAAAGGGCGCTTGGCTTGTTGTCGCCGCAATTCCCACGAAAGCCGAATATGAGTTCGAAGGCGCCCTAGTTTTCACCTCCAGTGTTGCGCTTGAGGAGCCAAGCTCCTTCAACCTAGCCTCTCTTGTCATTCCGGCCTATGCTTTCGAAGAGGAAGGAGAGCTTCGCAATGGTGAGGTCGTGCGCCAACAGATTTTGCAAGGCACGGCGCTCACAGCTTTCAATAATCTTGGGGAAGACCCCGAGTCAGACTTCGGTGATATTCTGACGTTGGACCAGTTTATTGAGGAGGTAAACAAGTTCATCCAAGTCTATGATGAAGAGGCCGACGAGTTTGTTGGACCAAACAGTTTTGAACAAGCGGAAAACGCGGTCATCGATTACCTCAATAATAAGATTCGAGTAGATGTATTTGGCAGGCCAATTGAAAACCCGTTCGATCCCGAAGTCGAATCTCCCTACTTCAATGTGAATGCGCTGCAGGATGAATTCTTCGCTTCTGACAACGGCGGTGATTACTTCGTTTTCGTCGAGGTCGAGAGTTTCTACATACCCTTTGGTTTCGAGCCCGACGATGGCGTGATCGACTTCTTTGACGGGGGTGCCATCGTCAGCTTCGGCGAGGTTTCAGGCTCCGTCACCGAAGGCGCAACGATAGATCGCTTCACGGTCGGACGCGGGCTCAGCGATGCCGATGCAACCTCACCGACAGGATCGCTTTCGCTGCAACGCGAATTCCGAACCTTCCTGCCGGAAGAGGCGAGCGGCGACGTGCCGGTTGGCAATGTCGTGCAGACGGAATTCTATGTCGTCAATCCGGACCGGCAGAGCACCCCGGAGGATGGCATCTCCCGTTTCTTCCATGCCGATCTGGGCCTTGGAACCGACGGCGCAGCCAGCACGGTCTCGCTTTCACTTGGGACGGTGGTCTATTCCGAGGGCAACGAACCCGTGATCAGAGGGCATAATTTCGGTGCCACCCGCAGAGATACCGGCAGCGCCACGCTGTTCACTGCTCCGCTCGTGGCGACGTCCTACGGTGGTGGCCGGGACTGGAATCCTGGAGTAGACGTTCTCGAACGCCCGGGCATGGTCGGCTATATCACTTTCGAAGGCTATGATCGGGACGACGAGACTTCCCTCAATGACATAGCCGGCAGCAGCTTTCCGATGGGGACGGATGCAGTCACAAACTACTCCTTCCTGCGCCTCGCTTCAGGTTACGATACGCAGGCGGATACCGATAGCCCTGAGGATCCGCCGCTGACTTTCACCGGTTTCGTCGCTGGCGCCATGGAAAGCCAGACTGCCGACGGCAACACCCTTACCCCGTGGCTCGGCCAACTGGTGCTGCAGCTCAACCCCTTTGCCAATACCACCGGCGCGACGGTGACCTATGGCGACAACCTGTCGCTGGCTCTGGGTAGCGCGATCGTGGGCGACAACACGATCGATCCCGGCCAGTATGGCACCTATATCCTGCCGGGCCTTTACGGCGCGGCAACAGATCGTAACGGCGCCAATGCCGGCTTGGTCTCCGGTGCAGCGCTGGTCGAGGGCCTTGGCGAGACCAACGCCGCCAAAATCGCCGCGTATGATCACGTGCAATGGGGCTTCTTCTTCGGCGACTTGCTGCCGAGCGGCGATAGCGATGAGAACCGCAACCACACCGCGCTTTCCAGCTGGGCGGCCGGCAAGCCCTACGAAGGCGCCAGCTGCGCTACCGAGGGCGGCAGCACCGAGTGCGGGATTCGCGGATCGGCAAGCTATGCCGGCCATGCCATCGGCACGGTGCTGGCCACCGGCACGCCGCAAGTGCGCACGGTAGTCGGCAGTTTCGAGCAGACCTGGAACCTCGATGCCCGCACTGGCATGATGAGCCTCGACTTCGACAACGTGGTCTACACCATCCCCGAACTGACCGTGCAAGGAGCCGAGGGGCTGGCCTACAACGGCCTGTCGGATGTCACGAGCAACCGGCAGACGCAGGTGCAGGGGCAATTGGTGGATGTGCAGAACGAAGTGCCGCAAGGTACCGTGGGCGCGTTCCAGATTCGCGATGCTGATGGGGGTTACCAGGCCAATGGCACCTTTGCGGGTGATATTTCGGACTAGCCTCTTCGCACTCACGCTGGCTGTTTCGGCGCCGGCTGGGGCCCAGCAGGACCCGGAAGACCTGATCGTCCAAGCGCGCGCCGCAGGGGATGCATGCGCCTATGACGAAGCGGCCGGTCTTGTACGAAACGCACTCGAACGGCTGACGCCGCAGCAGGGCGGACTAGGCTTGGTCGGCCTGCAGGATGCAGCAACCTACGCCAATGCCCGGGGAGAGCACCGGCAAGCTCTGGCGTTTGCGGAACAGGCGCTTGAACTGGCAGAACGGGCACAGCCCGAGCGCGGGCAGGCATGGGCGCGTATCGCGCAGAACAAGGCTGTCGCGCTGTCGGGGCTGGGGCGCTTTGCCGAGGCCGACGTATTGTTCGAGCAGGTGCTGGAACTTGCAGATGCGGCCGGGGGCGAAGACCTCGCCTTGTCCGCCACCATCGCAGCCACGCGCAATGCAGTGCGCGGTAGCCGCCCGCAGTTCGCTGCACGCCTGACCGATCGCCTCTACGAGCTTGCCAATGCCGACGGCTTGGACCCCGGGTTACGGTCACAGGCGCTGCTGGAAGCTGCGGAAGGCTTCCGCAAGATGCTGCGCTTCGACAACGCTGAGCAGGCTCTGGCAGCAGTGCAATCGGGGACAGACCAGAGGCTGTCATCGAGCCTTGTGCTGACTCGCGCAAGGCTTGCGGCAGAGCGCGGCGACCTGCGCGGTGCGCTGGAGCAGGCAAACAGTCTTGCCAATTTCGTCGCCACGCCATGCGAGCCGTTCCTTGAAGTTGACCGGTACAGCGCCCTTGCCACGATCCAGATGCTTCGCCGCGAAGTCCCGGAGGCAATTGCCTCCTTTGGTATTGCCATGCGCCAGCTCGAGCTTGCCGGACGCTACGATGCAGTGCGCGCGGCTGAAATTACCTATGGCCTTGCTGTCGCGACCAGTATGGGACGCGAGTTCGATCGCTCGTCGGACCTGTTCGATCGCGCTGCCCAGCTTTACCGGCAGTTCTATGGACGACCGACCGAGGCCGAAGCGCAGGTGCAGATGGAGCGCGCGCTTATGTTGGTCCAGGCCGATGCGGGGCCACTCGCACAGCTGGTCGCAGAAGAAGCCGTGGCCATGCTCGAGACTGACGATCTGGAAGTCCGCCCGCTGACGCTCGCCTATTCTCAGGCAACCTTGGGTCTGGCGGCGCATGCGGCGGGTGATTGGGAACTTGCCGAGCAGGAATTGTCCCTTGCCCTTGAAGAATTCGCGGCGGCACGCGGCGAAAGTTTTGACTTGGCACCCGGCTTGCTGGCGCTCGGTGAGATCACCGCCGCGCGCGGCGCGCTGTCGGAGGCCGAAACCGATATCGGTCGCGCCCTCGAAATCTATCGCCAGACAGGAGGCGACAGTGCGCTTGGCACGGGTACCGCGTTGTCACAACTTGCGCTGGTGGCAGAACAAGCTGGCGAACACGGACGGTCGCGCGATCTGTCCGGGCAGGCGATGGACGTGTTGCGGCGCAGGCTGGCTGTTGGCGAGCAAAGTGCATGGAACGATGCCGAGAGCGAACGTCTTGCAGGCAACGCCATCATAGCCAACGAATTGCGACTGGTGTCGCTGGACTGCCCGGAACACAGGGTCGAACAATGCGCAGCGAGGCAGTTCGTTGCGATCCAATTGGCCAGCGCAACGCGCGCGGGCGGGGCCATCAGCCAACTGGCTAACCGACTCGAAATTTCCGAACCGGAACTTGCCCGATTGCTGCGCGAGCGCACTGATCTGGCCGAAGAGTGGCGGACAATTCAGGACGTTCTGATCGGTGGTTTTGCCCGCACCGATTCCGATGTGCTGCCAGAAACGCGCAGCGTGCTGATTCGGCGGCTACCAGTCATCGAGGCCCGTATCGCTGACATCGACGGCGAAGTCCGTCGTCGCGACCCACAGCTTGACCTGCTGCTGAAGACACGCGTGGTCGATCGCGACGCAGTGCTCGAGGTTCTGGCCGACGATGAAGCCTTCCTGTCGCTGGCGGTCGAGGATGACCGCACCTACGTTACCGTGCTGCACGGTCGAGGCCGAACGACCTATTGGGTGCCTGTCGGCCGTGCAGAAGTCGATCGGCTGGCAACTGCGATCAGGTTCTCGATCGAGCCCGATAGTACGGGCCTGCTGTATGACTATGACCTGGCTGCAGCGCGCGAGCTGTTTGCCGCTCTCTTCGAACAGGCATTGTCGACGCTCGAGGGTATTGACCGGCTTGCCTACGTGCCTGACGGAAGTCTGGCTTCACTGCCTCTGGCCGTTCTGCTGACAAGCGATGCATCGGACGACCTGCCTTACGCAGAACAGCCCTGGCTCGGACGACGATTTTCCGTCACCACATTCCCCTCTGCGGCCTCGCTCGTAGCCTTGCGGTCGATTGCCGGAGACCAGCCGAACCGGCGCAGTTTCCTTGGGGTTGGCGATCCGGATTTCGAAGGTAGTGCCAACGCGAACGGCAATTTTCGCGGCAACCTGATTGCTTCATTGACCCGGAGTCGCCTTGCCAATGCTGAACTAATCCGGGCCTTTACGCCGCTGCCTGAAACGCGCGAAGAGATCGAAGCGATTGCCAACTATTTCCCCACGGAAGGCCGTCGCATTCTTCTGGGAGAAGACTCGAACGAAGCGGAACTCCGCAGCGCCGAACTGTCCGGATTTGACGTCATCGCCTTCGCTACGCATGCGGTGGTGGCGGGAGAGATACGCGGTTACGCCGAACCGGCAATTATCCTGACGCCACCCGAGAGCCCAGATGCCTCCAATGATGGAATGCTATCTGCAAGCGAGATCGCCGGGTTGAACCTCGACGCCCGGCTCGTGATCCTTTCGGCCTGCAATACTGCTGCCGACAACGGTGAATTGAATGCAGAGCCACTTTCGGGCCTCGCCCAATCGTTTTTTTATGCTGGTGCCCAATCCTTGTTGGTCAGCCATTGGGAGGTCGAAAGCGGCACTACAGCCGATCTTACAGTGCGTCTGATCGAATTGCAGAACCAGGGAATTGATCTTGGTGCGGGCCTGCAGATCGTGATGGAGGAGTTCCTGCAAGCTCCCGACAACAGTCGCGATCACCCGTTCTTCTGGGCCCCGTTCGTAGTCATTGGATAGTATGGAGCGGTCCGTCAGGCCTTGACGCCCAGCAAGATTGAATCGCTACGCACTGCTCCGGCAAATCATACACATTGGCTTACGTGATGATCCCGAATCAGAAGAGGCTGTGTCCGCTTTCCACCCAGAAACGGCCGGGACGCGGTCTGTAGGCCGCCGCCGAAAGCGGACGCAATCTCCGCGCGACCTACGACCGCTTTCGGGCAAAGAGATGCGCGAGCCTGACGTCCGAGATAGGGCGCTAGGCAGTCGGCTTGGCGAAAGTCTGCAATCGGGTCTTGAGCGGACCTTAGAGCAATTCGCTCTCTAGGCTTGCTTGTCGAGCCACCGCAGGCGGTGCCTGAGGACTTCTTATCGCGCTACCGCGCACGCTACTTGAGCGCCTTTTTGTGCCCTACCGCTGCGCTACTTGAGGGCCTTTTTGTGCCCTACCGCTGACGCTACTTGAGGGCGTGTCTGCCAAGCCTTCTTATCGCGCAAGGGTGATGCGAGGGTTTGTGCAAAATGGCCGAGATTATAAAAGGAAAAACGCGAAGTGACCCCTTGTGGAAACGAGGGGTTGTCTTGGCGGCAGGGGGGAGGGTGAAAGCAGAAAACGCAATTCAACCCCATGCACAGTAGTGCCGCCTGGCGATAGCAGTGGAAGAGCGATGACCGCCTCTTGGCGCCCAACCCTTGTCCGCGCCATGATCGGGGCCGGGGTTTTCTATGAGCAAAGACAGCGGCAAAAAGAGCGGTAAGGAAAAGAAGGCATTGACCTTGCGGGGCGATGGCTTCGAACCGGCATGCGGCTCGACTTCTGACGATTTCCAGAACGAACTCTTCTTGCAGGTCGCCAACAGCCTGTGGCTGCCCGAGTGGAAAGACGAGGACGACAAGATCCGCGCAGCACAGGCGGCATACGACGCGATGACGCAGATCGCCCCGCGCAGCGAGCTTGAAGGCATGTTGGCGGCGCAGATGATCGCTACCCACAATGCAGCCATGGAATGCCTGCGGCGCGCGATGATACCCGACCAGGCGCTGCCCAGCCGGGACGCCAACCTCAAGCACGCCGCGAAACTGATGAGCCTTTACGAACGGCAGCTCGCAGCGCTCGACAAGCACCGCGGCAAGGGCAAGCAGACCATCACGGTGAAGCACCTCAACGTGAACGAGGGCGGCCAGGCAATTGTCGGCGATGTCTCGGCCGGAAATGCGCAAGCGCGCTCCCCTGCCCCGACCCCCAAGCCGCCAGCGCTCAACGACGATGGCGCGTCCAAAGCTGATGGCGAGGACCTGCGCGGCGCCTCGAAGCCCAAAGAAGCGGTGCGCAAAACCAAGGCGAAGCGCTGATGGTGAAGGCACGCGCCGGCAACCATCGCCGCGACACAGGGCCGATGATGCAGAGCGCGCGCTGCGGTGCAAAGACGCGTTCGGGGATACCGTGCCGTTCACCCGCGGTCGCGGGCAAAAAGCGGTGCCGCATGCATGGCGGCGCCAAGGGCTCGGGCGCGCCGAAAGGCAATCAGAACGCGTTCAAGCACGGGATGTACACGCGCGAGGCAATGGCCGAGCGCAAGCAGCTGAATGCGCTGCTGCGGCAGGCGCGCGAGACGCTTCGGGAAATCGAGTAGCCGCTCGCATCGGCTTTGTGGGGTGGATCCGCGACGGAGAAACCTGAGCCAGAAATCGAGACACGCCGGCGTAGTGACAACCCAAGCCGGATGGCGGCATTTTCGATGGCATAAAGAAGGGGCGCTCCAAATGGGAAGCGCCCCCAGTTTGTCCTGACAGGGACGGGTTCCGAGCCGTCAGGGTCGTTTGCCAGGAATTCGAATATTCCCGCTTCGCTAAGCCCAGCCGCGGCAGCCGCCTCCAGGCCGTGGGTGAGCGGCGACAATTGCGTGGTCGAGGCCCGGCCCGTCCGGATCTTGCGGTGCGCAGCAGAGCGCTGCTTGCCGGCATCTGAAAAGCGAGACCTGAAACTGACTAGCGCGAAGACCCGTGTCGGATCAAAGCCACCAAAAGCAGCGTGACGGCAATCGCGGCGACGTTGGCGGCAAAGTCGAGCCAGCTGGGTTCGCGCGACAGCCTGGGCATGAATTGCGCAAGCTCGGTGAGCGCGCTCAGACCTATCAGCGGCAGCAACAGGCGCCAGGCTGCTATGCGAGGAAAGACCAGGGAAGCCAGCAGCGCGATCGCGGCAAAGGCTGCGCCGTGGAGCCATTTGTCGTAGTCATGCCAGTCTATGCCGAGGTCGCGATCGAAGAATGCGACGACCAGCACAATGGTGGCGATCAGGACGATCGCGGGAAGACGGATCAGCTTGGCGAAATATCGGCCAGCCATGTGGTCAGATTTTGTGACCTGCGCGCAGGCGTACGCCTGGCGAGGTCTCGGGGTCGCCGAGAAACTCGATACCTTCGGCTTCGAGGGCCGCCTGGACGCGCTCGAGTGTCCCGCCGCGAGATGGGGGAATGCCTTCCACTGCTTCCAACCTTTGGATCGTTGGCCTGCTTACGCCTGAACGTTCGCTTAGCTCGGGCGAGGTTATCCCGAGCAACGCTCTGGCGGCTCTAATTTGCACGCCAGAGATTGTTGACTTCTTAATCACTATGATACACCATGTATCATATGAATCCCTTTGCTCCCACTGGCACAAATCCCATTTCGACGCTGACTTCGATCTTCGAAAGATGCAAGGGCGCCTATTCTGAAAAGACGCTCAGCGGCTATCGCAGCGATCTGGAAAACTTTATCGCCTGGTGTGATGACCACGGCCATGAATGGGTGCCTGCCGAGCCGGCGACGGTTGCACGCTTTATCGATGAACAGATCGAGGCGCTTTCGATTTCAACGGTCAAGCGGCGCGTCGAGGCGATCAAGTTTGCCCATCGCATGTTCGACCTGCCGTCGCCTGCCTCGTCGAGTGAGGTGCGGCTGGCGATCCGGCGCGCAGCCCGCGCACGGCCTTCGCGCCCCAAGCAATCGCTGGGCCTCACTTCCGACCTTCTCCGGCCGATGCTTGCGGCCTGCCCCGATAGCCTTGCCGGAAGGCGCGATGCTGCGCTCATCAGTGTCGGCTACGACACGCTTTGCCGCAGCGTCGAGCTCGCTGCCGTGCGGGTCGAGCACCTTGCGCCGGACCTTGCCACCATCCTCATCCCAAGGGCCAAGTCCGATCCCTTTGGCGAAGGCCGCATCGCCCATCTCTCGCCTTCAACGCGTGAGCACCTGGCGCAGTGGCTTGAGGTGAGTGGCATCGAGGAAGGACCGCTGTTCCAAGGACTGCATACGCGCAAGCTGCGTGGAAAGCATCTCGAGACCGCCTCGATCAGGCGCATCATCAAGCGCGCAGCAGCGCGTGCAGACCTTGGCGAGAAGGCAGCCGGCCTGTCAGGCCATTCCATGCGCATCGGTGCGGCGCAAGACATGATGGTGGCCGGTATCGACCAGGTCGCCATTATGCAGGCAGGCGGCTGGAAGACGATCAGCGTGCTGGGGCGCTATGTTGAGAACGCAAGCACACGTGCGATCCACGAGCACCGCTGGTCGCGATTAGCGCTCAACAACATCCAGTCGAACTTGAGCGTATAAAATCTATAGTCTCTTACGCACTCATTGATACTAGCTCTTCTTGCCATGATGGAAGGCCGTAATTCGTTGATTGGAGACATAAGGTTTATAAAATAAAACCCGGTTAAGTAATGTTGTGCCTCGGCTCTACCTCTTGAGAATAGCTCAAGATATTTCTCATACCTACTTCAACAGCGGGTAGACCAACATTTATGGTCCAAGGATTTAGATCTTTGCTTGTGCTACTCGCCAAGCCCAAAACCGCACCTTCTCCAACAACGACGCCTGGCCCCACGTTCGACCGAGCGGCAATCCAAGCCTTTTCGCAAATGATGATTGGTCTTGTAACGAGGTCGAAGCTGCTGGAACTCCAGTTATGGCTCCCGGTGCAAAGATATGCTTCCTGGGAAATGCACACATGCGAACCAATGCGAACTTCAGCCAAGTTGTCGATCCAGACTCTTTCGCCAATCCAGCTGTGATCGCCAATCCGCAGCCGCCAAGGAAACTTTACGCGCACGCCAGGCTTGATCACAACTCCCTGACCCACCTGAGCTCCGAACGCCCTGAGCAGCAGAACCCGCCAATTCGAGCCAGGCAGCCAAGATGACAATAGAATAGCGTTCGCGGCAAGCCACACGGCATCGACGACGCGGGAGGCGCCGCGGTCGAAACCAGCGGACGAAAACTGGTTAAGTTGCATGAAGAACCTTAGATGCGGCGACTTGGCGAATAAGCGACGCCATCTGCGCTGAAGTCCGGTTGTGATCGTAGTGATTGAGAGCGTCCTTTTTGATTTCCAAACGGCGGTCCTTCCCAATCAAGCTCTGTAGCAGTTTGGCAGAGCCCTTTGGATCATCCGGTTCGAAGATCACGGCACCACCCACTTCCTGGAAGAAGCGTTTTTGAGCTCCGGAACAAACGAAAGCCAAGGTGGCCTTGCCCGAAGCGAGATATTCAAAGGACTTCGTGGCTAGGCAGTAATCCAAACCATGGATCCGTTTCATTGAAGTCCCGAGAAGACCGGTCATATTTTCAAGGAAACCTTGCACATCCTGCTTGGGAATCGCGCCGTGACATACGCACCGATCCGCCAATCCGTACTTCGCCGCCATAGGCATTAGCCAGTCAGGCTCGCGTCCGACGTGATGAAACCTCAGACGCCCGCCGATTTTTGGAGCTTGCTTGTCCAACTCTGCCCATGCTCGGAAGAAGAACAATGGCGACCTGTAGCTCCAATCTTCAAGCCCGGGGTCATATTGCAGATAGCGATGGGGTGCTGAAAACGACGGATTGTTTGAAGGCGTCCAGTAAAAACTGCCGACGTATCCAATATTTATCGTCTTAGCCGTTCCTGCCCAAATCGCTTCATGGGGGAGATCAGCAATCCCGCCGATACCATTAGTGATTGTGTGGAAACGGTGGCGTGGAATTTCCGGATGACTGGTAGCGAACAGGTCTGTTAGCTCGGGGGTGACGGCGACTACCGCATCGGCGGCGGAGAAGGCGCGCGCCTCGTCACGCTGCTTCCGCATGTAGTGAAGCCAACTGATTTGCCGGCCAGGAGACCATTGTGCCCAAGCATCTCGCATGTCGATCAGATAAGGCAACTGCAGTTCATCTGATGCCCGTTTCCCGAGCATTGTGGCTCCGAACGGCGGTGCACTGACATAAACAGCAGCGAAACGCCGTGGACCCCGTTTTAACTCTGCTAGACGGGCCATTAGCGACGGAGTAAATCGAGATTCAAACGTGTCATCTAACTTGGTGAGCATGCGCCAGAGTTGTGCAAGTGGCGTCTCTGGGGTCACTGGTCTTGCTTGCTGCAAATACTGGACCTGTACGGATTCGGGCAAGCAATCAGAAAGGCTTGGATTGATCTCGGCGCCGAAAATGGCCTTTGCCTGTTCAGGGTCAATCGTAAGCACAGTTAGACGAATTCCGTGATTGACCAGCCGCTTGGCAAACTCAATGCTGCGAAACGCACCCGTAGTCTGCACTGGGGCGAATTGCAGTGCGATCATCAGCACGTCGATCATGAATATCGATCTAAACAGTCGCGAAGTATGCCTGCGATCCGCGTACAGGCCTGACCGTCTCCATATAGTGGTGTCCAATTAGTCTCAGGTGTGCGGGCCAGTAGTGCCGGCAACTCGTCGTTGAGATTGGCCAACACATTCCACTGGCCATGCAGTGTCTCGACCCATTCAGTTTCCTCGCGAAGTGTTATGCAGGGCCGGTGTGCCCAATAGGCTTCCTTCTGCAGCCCGCCGGAGTCGGTGATCACGTGACCGCAGCCATCCAACAAATCAAGCATCTCGAAATAGCCGACCGGTTCGATCAGGTGCACATGATTGGGTAGGTCTGCCGCCTCGACCGCAGCTTGGAAACGAGGATGCACCGGCCAGATTACAGGCACGTTGATCTGCTTGAGGACGGCCCGAAGCCGAGGCAGGAAGGAGGGGTCGTCGGTATTGGATGGCCGATGTAGCGTCATTAATATGAAGCCAGTCTGCATTTCTCCCAGCACCCGGGCTGCTGTGACGCCTGGCGTAATTCGGCTGGAGAAATGTCGAAAGGCATCGAACATCACGTCACCGGTGACATACACGCCTTCGGTGATGCCCTCCCGTACCAAGTTAGTCTTACCTTCCTCGGAGGAACAGAACAGTAGCTCCGACAGCCGGTCAGTAACCACTCGATTCAGCTCCTCGGGCATACTGCGGTTATAGCTCCGCAGGCCCGCCTCCACGTGCACCAGCGGGATATGTAACTTGGCTGCCACAAGCGCAGCTGCCAGAGTGGAGTTTGTGTCACCATAGACTAGAACAGCGTCTGCGGGAGTCTCGAGCGCGGCGAGATAGTTCTCGAAGCGCGACATGATCTTGGCTGTTTGCTGCGCGTGGCTGCCTGAGCCGACCTCGAGATTTGCGTCGATGATAATGCCCAGATCCTCGAGGAAGCGCCCGCTCATCGCATGGTCGTAGTGCTGTCCGGAATGCACTATGCGCTCGACGACTCTGGCCTTGTGTAGCGCACGGCTTACGATGGCCGCCTTTACGAATTGCGGTCGCGCACCGATAACAGACACGACATGAAGATTTTTCATCGTAACGGGTTCTTCAGGCAAGAGGCTCGGGACGCTTGGTCAAGCCCGCCATCCGGCGCAGCCGGCTATAGGCACGGGCTATGGCGAAATAGAGTTCGCGGTCGCGCACATCTGTGCGGAATTCGCGATGCTCGCGCGATGGGGCGTCTAGGATCGCCTCGAACTCCTCATCAGAGAAGCCCAGCTTCTTGGCCACATATGCCTTATCCTCTTGCTGCTGGTCCTCATCATAGGGCGGTTGCTGCAGTTCGCGCAGCGCGTCCTCACGGGTGATCTGGCCGGAAAGAATCAGATTCGACAAATGCGCCTTGCGCTTATCAATGCCGAACTTCCGCGGCAGCACATAACCTTGGTAGAAGCGGGTGAAGATCGACTCATGGTGCTTCCCGCCATAGTCGCGCCACCCCATCTCCTCGATTAGGAAGCGTTTCGCCTCGGCTTTGTGGAAGTCTATATATTGCAGTGGCTGGACCAACCGGATCTTTTTAAAATGATAGTAATAGAATTGCTGCCATATTCCCAGTTTTGGCAGCCTGGATATGCTGTTCGTGCCATATCGACGATTTATATCCGTCAAATTGCGTAGATCGAATTTATTGTAATACCATGCCTTTGGAAGCAGCCATTCGGTGTCGCTATTGTGTCCCGAGACCAGCACTCTGATATTGTAGCGCACAGCGATTTGGTGCAGCGCGGCGAAAATCATATGATCCGTTGGAATTTCGATGTCGACCACTGAAGCGCGGAAATACGCTGCTTGCAGATCGCGAAACTCTTCCCAATCGACCACGAATGTTTCCAGATCGAGGTTCAGACGGGTGACCAGTTCCTCAATATTCTTGACCGCGAGCTCTGAATTCCAGCCATTGTCGAAATGGACGATCAACGGCCGTAGCCCCCAATCTTTAAGCTTAGCGCACAGATAGGAACTGTCTACACCGCCGGAGACGCCCAGAAGGCAGTCGTAGGGCTTGCCCCGGCCTTGGGCCTTGATGCCTTCGATCAACTGTTCAAGTTGTCGGGCTCGGGTCTCGGCGTCCGGACGGGCCTTCCGGGACTCGGTAAATTCCCGCACATAGTTGCATACCCCGTTTTCGTCGAAGGTGATGTTGGGGTCAGTTGTGTCCATCACGGTTATGGTGCAGATCTGATGGCGCAGGGGTGTGGGCTGTGTCATCTCGGTTCCTTTACGGAAGATGCGCGAAGAATTCGGAGTGCAGGCGATCTTGCGCGGGATAGCTAATCAGCACACCTTTGCCCCTCGCCTGATAGACGAACAGGCTGCCCGCAGCCACGGCCGCACAGCCTGCCTCTTCTACAGCCTCACGAAAATGTGCCAACTGCCCCGCGCCCCCACAAGCCACTACGGGCAATGTCGTGGCCGTTGCTACTCGGGCGCACAAATCGATGTCATAACCGTCCCAAGTGCCATCCCGGTCGATGGCGTAGACGATGATCTCTCCCGCGCCCGCCTCTGTTACGCGAGTCACTACGGTGTTCAGATCGTCTTTCAGCGCCTTCCGTCCTCGCTTGAGACGCACCTGTTGGCGCCCGCGCCAGTTGCGTCCCACTGGCAGGCAGACGGTGACTGCCTGACTGCCCCATCGCTGCGCGGCTGTGCCGATCAATTCGCTGCCTTGGGCCAGCGCGCCAGACAGGATCACCTTTTCAACGCCGCAATCGATGGTGCGGGCAATTTGGTCTTCGAAAATCAGCCCACCACCATAGGCTACCGGCATGAAGGCTTCGGAGGCGATCTCGGCTATACGCGAATAGGGCGGTTCGCGGCCGTCAGCGCTGGCGTCGATATCTATCAAGATAAGTTCGTCTACCTGCTTGGTGTTGAATATCCGAACCGCGTTGATAGGATCTCCAATATAGGCCCGTTTCCCGAATTTCACCGTCTTCACCAGCCGACCTTGGCGGTCAATCAGCAGCGTCGGGATTACCCGCACGCGCCGGCCCTGTGCCGGGCGGCCTGGGGTCGGGACAAGGTGTTGCTGCGTCATGCGGGCTCCCAGTCGAGGAAAGCCTTAAGAATGGTCTTACCGTGCACGTGGCTTTTCTCAGGGTGAAACTGAAAGCCCATTATGTTGTCCAAGGCCACGGCAGCGGCGAATTCATAACCGTGATGGGCGCGCATGACCGCCGTGTCGGGATCATCGCAAAGCAGGTGGAAGCTATGCACGTAATAGAAACGCGCTTCTAGCCCAAGCGTGTCGGCCAGCACATCTGGCAGCTTGCCTTGCGTCACTGCCGGAGCATGTGCCCATGTCTCCGCCCACCCCATATGCGGTACCCGCAGTTCAGGCCCAAGTCGGCTGGAATCGAATGCGACCACGTCGGCGGCCACCCAACCTAGGCCCGGCCGCTCACCTTCTTCGCTTCTGCGTGCTATCAGCTGAGCTCCCAAACAAATCCCCAAGATGGGCAACCGGTCATTCAGCACGCGGGTATGCAGCGGTTCTAGGAAGCCGCGAGCCTCAAGCTGCGACATGCCATGGTCGAAATGGCCCACGCCAGGCAGGATCAGCCTCGTGGCGTCTCCTAGCTCCGTTCCATCTTTCGCGATGCGCGCCTTTGCTCCCAGAGCTTTAAGCATGTTCATGACGGATCGGATGTTCCCGGCACCGTAGTCGACAACGACGATCATTGGATCACACCAGAAGTTCCCTTGCCCTGAATGTTTCGAAGTGCGCCTTGGGAACGAAGCCATGGTATTCGTGGCGGCTGCGATGCTTAGGACAGCGGGTCGGGTCAAGGTGCTTCACTACGCGCGCCGGCATACCCGCCAGCACGCAATACCCATCGGGGAAAGGTTTGGTAACGACTGCATTAGCCGCTACAATTGTAAATGAGCCCAGCGTCACGTTGGGTAGGATGACAGACCCCACGCCCAACCAGCAATATTCCCCGATCTCAACGCGACCGATTTCGTGTTCACGAAGATCTTCCAGCTTATGGTTGGCACTAATAATTGAGACGTTAGGCGCTACCTGAGTGTAGTCACCCAAGATAACCGGCCCCAGCGCCTGGATGTAGCATCCGGGCATGGCGCCAGGACTGGTCTCAATACCCGCCAGCACATTGCGCCACCCGACGACGAGGCTTGAAGGATGCACCGGCCAGTATGGTCCGCGATTGATCCCCCGCACCTCCTGCCGAAACCATTCGCGGAACGTGATCGGCGTCTGCGTCCCCCGCGTTTCGGAGAGGAAGCGCATCGAGGGGTGCTGGGACAATATCGCCTCGGCTACGATTTCAGGCGCGCGGTATAGGCGGCGAAAGATCTGGGAACGGAAGCTCATGGACCAGCTTTGGCGAAGGTTGAAATAAGATAAGTCAGATAGATAACAGAATAGCCAAAGGCAAACGCCCAGACCACGGCTATGGCCGTGCCACCCATCATCCAGCCTATGCCAATCGCCAGCGCCATTAGCGCTGCAGAGCCCAGCATCAGCTTGAAGTCGAGTGCCTGGTGCCCTGTGAAATAGAAGACCGTCGTCAGCGGCGATACGACCATCCGCAATAGCAACATCGGCGCTAAGATGCGCGCGACCTCTCCGGCCTCGCGCCAGTCGGGCCCGAGGTAGACTTCGAACAGCCACGGCGCAAAGGCCATGAACAGCAAGCACGGCCCAATTCCCGCAGCGAACAGCCAAGTCGCGGTACGCCGCATCAGCCCCCGGCAGCTGCCGGTTTCGCGGTAGAGTTCGGCTGCCTCTTGCCGGAACACTTGCGCCACCGATTGGCCTACCACTGTGACCGGCATAGACACCAGCTGGCGGGCTCTTGTGAAGGCTCCAAGCGTGCCGTCCGCCCCAAGCGCGGCCAACGCGAAGACTGGTGCCTGCATGTTTACTTGGCCTGAGAATTCACTGGGCAGGGTAAAGACCGGGAATTTCCAGTGACGTCGGAGCAGAACCCGCAGTCGTCCCACACCCGGCCAGCCCAGCGTTCCGCGCAGCCGCCAAAGCACGCGGGCATAGAGACCGATCATAATCGCCTGGCCTAGGAAATAGGCTGACAGCAGCCCGTCCGCGCCCCAGCCAGCAAAACCCAATGTAATCGACAATACCGCTGTGGACAGTACGTTTGACGCCGTTATCACTGCAATCTGGCGATACATTCGGTGTCGATTAGCAAGGAACTGTCCTGTAATTACCAACGCTGCGCCTGCAACGCTAAGCGGTAGCAGCGCGAACCAAGCGCCTGGGGCAGATCCTGCAAGCACTGGCCTCCACAACGCCGCTACACCCAGCGCGGTGACAACGGTCAGCACGAGCCCCGCCATTGAGCCAAGCCACGCCGTTGCTCCAGCAGCGCGGTCAGTGCGCTCCGCAATAATCGCGTGCTGGAGCTGAAGGCAGGCCAGCACGCTAAGTACCGCAGCTGGTGCCATGTATTGCGCCAGCGCTCCGTAGTCTGTTGGCGTATAAAGACGCCCGAGAAGGGGCGCTGCCAGGATCGGCACTGCAGTGGCGACGGCATTGCCGCTGATCAGAGAAGTGATCCCACTCAGGAAGGGGGACTGCCCTATCTGGCCAAAGCACCTCACGAGACCAGTAATCCTCAGACTTTGCCACCGTATATTTGGAGAATCTTTCTAGCAATACCGGTCCAGCGGAGCTCACGCGCAGCCATGGCGCGAGCGGCTCGACCAATTGAGGCGCGGCGGCAATCTTCGGACAGAAGCGCACTCAGCGCAAAGTCGAGTGCGCCCTGTTCGCGCGGCACCACCAGCCTCGAGTCCAGCTGACGTAACAGCATCGCCGCACCCACGCCTTCAGTGGCAATAACCGGGGTGCCCATGGCCAAGGCCTCCACTACTGACATACCAAAGCTTTCCCGCACCGAAGGCACCAAAAGTACGTCGGCGCCAGCCAGAAAGGCCCATTTATCCATGCCGTTGAGTGGCCCCAAGAATGAGCCTGCTGCACGCCCATCGTTGCGGATCAAGCGCGGTGCCAACTCTGCCTGCAGTCCGATCTGATCATGCCCAGCAAGCTTAATCACCGCCTGCGGATGAGCGCGTACGGCCTCAATTGCCATGTCTACACCCTTGGTCCAATCCAACCGTGCTAGAAAGGCCACCCGGCGCCCTGGAGGCACGTCACCCCAGACCGCGGCAATTTCGGTCGCGGAGGGCAAGCGATCAGGTAGGTCCACTCCATTGCCAACCACCGCGATCGGGGCCAGATCAAGTCCCATGGTGCGAAGACCCTCCGCTTCACTTTCGGAGGTAACGTGAATGGCCGTTGCAGCTGCTAAATTCGCGCGCTCCAGTACCGCGATCCAAGTCCTTTTGGCTAGCCGCGACTTACCGTCCACCATTTCAGGCATCAGCATACCTCGAGGTGAGATCACCAAGGGCTTACCCAGTCTGCGCGCGGCCCGCGCCAAGTAAGGGCCCGGCCATAGAAACATGCCGTTGACGTGCACGGCATCGGAGAGAGGCAACAACCCGGCCGCGCGTTGCGCCAATGCGGGGCTATAATAAATTCTTCGTGGTGCAGCGATCGGGCAGTAGTGCACCTGCACGCCTTCGATTTTAGTGGGCTTGTCCAGAGGTACATCCAGGCGCCCTGGTCCGTCTACATCGGTGGTCAACACGTCCACGTGGCATCCGCGGGCCACCAGCCCGCGTGCCAGCCCATGTGCCGAGCGGACCGGCCCTCCATATCGCGTGGCTGGCAGGTAGTTGGGCGCAAAGATCACGATGCGTTTCATGGCAATACGCTTACCTCACGCAGCCGCTGGTTCACGCGACCGCAATGATCTGCAGAGCGCAGGCGGAAAACCGTTGATGCAGGTGACATCAGTTCGGTCGTGTTCTCGAAGCTAGTGCAGCTGGAGTACCGATGGCGGCATAGAATTCCCTGTGCTTTTCGCGGAAGGCTGCAAAGCCGAAACGCTCCTCAGCGACGGCGCGGGCCTCGGACACGCGAGTGTCGCGTGACTGTCCGGTTTCCAATAGAAGCATCACCAACGCCTCGGTCATCGCGTCGAGGTTGCGGGGCGAAACCACGAGGCCATTGCGGCTGCCGTCTATAGCCTCCCGAGAGCCGTCCTCGTCTCCAACTAGAACCGGTACGCCCGATGCCATTGCCTCCAACGGCGTCAGAGGAATTCCTTCGCCGCGGCCCGGTCCCTTATCGCTAACCAAGGCAAAGACGTGGGCAGCGCGATAAATCGCAGCCAAGTCTTCCTCGACAATGGGGCCAGTGAAGGTGACCTTGTCCATCAGGCATAGGTCGCGGGTCTTGTCCTTCAACCTTTCAACATCGTTGCCGCGTCCGCAAATCACTAGATGCGCGTTGGGCACGCGGACAGATACAGCATCCCATATTTCCAGCAGGCGATCATACCCTTTGTGGCGCGCCTCTTTGGATAATCTGCCTAATGTCATCGTCACGCGTTTTTGATCCAGGTTGGGCAACCCGTAACGCTCCGCCAAATGCGGCTCGACTGGTCCGGGGCAAAACCTGTCCAAGTCGACGCAGTCCCAGATCACATCAGGCGGGTCGGGGTGCATAGCCTCTGCAATGACGTGATCGGCGGTGGCGTGGCAGTCTGCAATAATGTGGTCCATCCGCGCCATATTGGCGCGGCGAGCATTGTTTAGGCCGCTCCAGAGCTCTAGCCCGTAGACGTTCAGTACCGTCGTCGCGCCACTCAGTACCTTGAGCTTTGAAGCTAGAGGCGTGAAATTTACATGCGCGCAATGGATCACATCCGGCTGCCACAACAAGGTTTGTCGTAGCGCCTGCAACACAAAACCTGCACGGGCAGCCTTGGTGGAATTGGGGGCAGGTCCGTGCCAGGTGACCAAATACGGTGTTTCGAACCCTTCGGGATCCGGTCCCAGAAGCGAAAGTACGCGCACGTTTTCTGTGCCCATAATCTCGCGCAAGGCATCTATTTGATAGCGGCAATATCGGCTGATGCCGCCTTTGTCGAAACAGCCGGGCGCGAGAAAAAGTACCTTGGTAGGCTTGGGCATGGAGTTAGAGCGCCGTGAGGTCCTAAATTCCAATTGACTTACCGTTGGTTGCCCCTTCGGTCTTCAGGATTACTTCGAGCGGCGGAGGCAGATCGTAAGGTGTAGCCTGCAGGTCCACTGGGCGGAAGCCCCCGAGCTCGATGTCGATATTGTCAACTCTCCCGGGGGAGGTGGTGGTCAGGAGGTAACGCGAACCTGATCGTTTTACGTTTTCGATGGCCTTTTTGACCACGGCATGCGGCAGGTGAATGAAGCAGTCGCGCACCATGACTAGGTCTGCCTTGGGCAGATCATCGCTTACTAAGTACATCACATCAAATGTGCCGAATTCGCCCTGGTCGGCGCGCTTTTTCTCAATAAGCGCGGGCACGATGTCGCAGCCGGTAAAACATCCCTAACCGAGAGTGTGTTAGTCATGACGCCCCGCGCCCAGCGACAGGATGTCGACCAAGAAAGAAGGTAGGGCTGCCAGCACGTGACTTGCTGATTACGCGCAGTCGGTCGTCTGTCGAGTCATGGTTGGCACTCCGTTAGGGACAATCAGAAGAGAATACCCGAGAGAGCACGCTTATAGTTTTCCAACCCAAGGTTCTGAGCCATCCAGGCGCGTCCAGCGGAGACCATGGCGTGATGCGCTTCGTCCGTCATTTGCTGTGCAGTGACAAGGGCCCCTGCCAGAGCCTCTCCGGTCCAGTTGTCAAAGTTGAGCCCCGCGCCTGACTTGCGCACCATTTCGGCAGCGCCGCCACTGCCAGCGTAGACAATTGGCACAAGGCCCGCTTCCCAGCCCTCCATCACTACGCGGCCCAAGGGCTCGTAGTGCGAGGTCGATACAAGGAACCGGTATGCTGGCAGGCGCTGCATCACGTCCTGGCAAAAGCCCATCATCCGCACGCGTCCTTCAAGGGGTTCTGCCTTTCTGGCAAGCTTGTCCGCATAGGAGTCGCCCTCGATACCCGTGCCATAAAGATCTGCTCGGGCGTCGGCCAACACAGGCTGTCCTAGCGCCTCGATCAGCAAGTGCGGCCCCTTGCCGTGCGAGAGGCGACCCACGAAAACAAAGGGCGCCTTTTGCGGTAATGGTTTAGGCTGCTCCGCCAACGCGTAGGGGTCGTAGGCCTTGTGCCAGGTTGTACCTGCAGGCAGCGTCGCCGGACCCGCTGCCGTCGCCATAGCATCGGAAATATGGATCAGGTCTAATGGTGCGCTTGGGGTGCCCCGCAGGGTCGTGACGCGAGGGACGTCTTCGAGAAGCCGCACATGAATTGCTAGCGCTGTGGAAAGTACTCGGCTCACCGGTGCCAAAAGTCGCGCTAGACCAGCCTGGTTTAGGTAGATCCGGGCGGGTCTCAGCCAAAGTGCCAAGAGCCCCAACACTGCCGCTGCCTTTAGCTGTGCGACGCGGCCGCGCTTGTGTAACAAGCCGATGGGCGCATGCATGACCCGAACTGGGCCATAACGATCCGGGTGTGCACACACTTCATCAGCAAGTTCCGCACCGGGCGGTGTAACTAAGACTACGCGGTCCCAAGCCTCGGTCAGGGTTTGCAGCGTTGCCGACAGTGCCCGCTCTGACCCCCAAAGCCGCAAACCTGGGTCGACGATCATCAGTGTTTGTGTCTTCATGAGAATCTACCAGACTGCGATCCTATCCTGCAGTCGCCCGAATACTTGTTCGTAGTTGTAGGTCTCCTGGTGTCGGGCGAAGGCGCGCGCGCCCTCGTCTGCGCAGCGGGCAGGGTCGGTAGCGTAGGCGTTGACCAACGCGGCGATCTCTGACGGGTCGTGGGTGGCGGCGTCGACACAGGCACCAATACCCTCAAGCAGTTCAGGAACGCCCGGGTTGGTGTCACCGATCTGAGGGAGCCTCGCCTTCATGAACTGATAACGCTTATTTGAGGCTCCCAGTGCCGTACGCCATTGTTCCAATTCCGAAGCAAGTAGTGCAATGCCGAGATCCGCATGTGCCAGACGCAATTCGGCCGTCGGTCTATCCATCCAGCCGAGGAAGTGCACTCGCTTTGTAAGCTCCATGTCCGTAGTCAGCACTTTAAGTTGCTGGCAAATCGGCGTGGTGTCGTTCCCGATAAGCACGAGGTCGGCATGCACGGGCCATTGAGGGATGCTCCGGATGATCGCGTCGAGCCTTTGATGCAAGCCAAGCGAACCGCAGTAGATGACTTCAAAGCGCTGCTTTCTGCCACTCGGTGCGACTAGAGCTGCAGTAGCCCTTAGCGGATAGTTTTCCACCACCAGCGGGACTTCGGCCATGCCAAGTGCTCGTTGTGTCAGAACTGCGCGCCCGGCGTCTGGAACAACCACGGCATCGAAGTGGTGTATTCTGCGTTTCAGCCGGGCTTCGCGGAACTGGTCCATATCCTGCAGCAGTTCATGCAGATGCGCCACCCTTCGGCGAGGCTGCCGAGGGGTCAGATCACTGTAGAGAATCCCGATCGGATCGTAGGCGATTTCAATGGCATCGCGCGGTAGGCTTCGGCGTGCGCGCCATAAGGCTAGTGCAAAGCGCAACATCCGAATTGGCCGGGGCCCTCTTGTCGAAATGCAGCACACCGTTACACCGGGATGCGCAAACGCTGTCTCTGTCTGTCCGGGTTTCAGCGGCGTTGTAACCAGCGTAACTCTATGACCCGCATCTGCGAGGATTTGTGCCTGATACTGAACTGGTGGATAGCCGTCGACGGGTCCCGGCGACACCAAAAGGATAGGTCTTGCAGGCATCAGGATTTACCGCGTCGAAGCTTGGAGCCAAGCCTTGAAGCAGTCTGCCTGGACCCAGCTTTTCGACTACTCACCAACAGTGTGGCCCGATGGAAACGGATGGGTAAGGGGCCAATGATATATTGGATTGAAGAAAAAATCAGATAGGTCATGATCGCGGTATTCACCATGAAAAAGAGGCTGGTGAGTGGAGCGATAAGAGCTATTCCAACGGCAAACCATTTGACGAAATCTAATAGGCGCCCTGATCGCAGGGAAAGTGATGCTCGTCGGTCGATCCGCGCAAGGACGAAGCCCAAAATCAGGAAACCAATAACAATTCCTGCCCAGCCGAAATTTACATAATATTCCATGACGGGGCCGTTACCGAACGCGGCTCGATCGGTGAACTCAATGCCAGTATGATCCCGCATGAACTGGTTCGTGTTCATTTCTGGTTTCCCGGGCCATAGGAACCGCGGAATCCAAGCGAATGCGGAAACCCAAATTGTCTCCCCCCCGAGCCTCAATGACGGATTGGCTGTGTGCATTTCGATGGCCTTGCCAACGAAGATGTATTGATTGAGCCTTATCATAAGAAGATCGAGCGACTGCAGGTCAGACCAGTTCAAAAGGCGAATGGAAAGGGCCGCTTGCCAAAGTGCCTCGATGCGCTGCTCAAAGGTTGAGCCGGTGGCGATCATCTCTCGGAGTGTGTCGCGAAAGCTCATCCAAGCGATAAAGGCGCTAAGGAATAGATAAGTCGTTCCCAGCCCAGCCACCAGAAACTGCCATATCTTAAGGCGCTTTTTGCGGAGAAACGCTAGATAGAACGCCAAGACGCAGCAAAAGACGATAAACCCATATGATACAAAGCCCAAGAGCACGATGTAGGCCGCTGGGATAGCCATGCCCGCAGCAAACCAACGACCGTAAGAGGTCTTGCCATCCGACAGGAGTATCAGAGCGGGACCAAGACAAATTAACACAACCGCCGAATTTCGACCTACCAACTGTATAGCGTCGATCAGCGGAATAGGAATTTGCACTCTAGAAAGAGTGAAACCGGCAATCCCAAATAAGAACAGACCAGTAAGGAAGCGCGTGCGGAATGACGGGTCTAAAATTAATTCTCCTGGCCGAAGAAGAAGCTTCGGGCGTTTCGCTCCATAACGCGACAAGAACGCGCCAATATTGAAGAATGTCAGAGCCAGGAGAGATGCTAGGGTGCCGAGCATCACGGTGTCACTAGTGAAATCGTAAAACGCGAGATAAGCCGAACCGTCGCGCCGGATATGCGTATAGTTTGGGTTTAGATAGGCAATAAAACCTATATAAAGAAATGTAGTCGACAGGATGAAGGCAAAAGGAAGACCAGAAGTCAGACCTTTCCGCCCAACTGTCATCTGAAAGGACCAAACAATATTGAGAAGCCAACCCGCTGTGAGCCATATCACGGCACTGGCTTCCTTTCAGAGAACCGCCGCCGCTCCTCGCTACCACTGGAAGTTGATTCCACGACAACGTTGGACGGAATATCCCTTACGACAACAGAATTGGGCTTGATGAACACATCGTCGCCCACTGAGCCGCCCAGTATCTTTACTCCCAGACCGCACCAAACATTCCGCCCTAGGCAGATGGGGGCCTCCACCTTGGGCGGAACATATTCGTCATGTGAAACCGTACCCTGATATGTATCGTGAATACTGTTTGACTGCGAATACATCAGGGAGCCGGCTCCAATCGTGCAATGGACGTCGATCTTCACGCCTCCATGCCCCTGTATGATAACGCCCGGGCAAATATGAGATGCGGCACCAATCTGAATTTCGCCGTGAGGGATGTTCGCTGGATGATTGGCCGGAGTTGGACCGTTCGGCCCAGCAATCAGGATCACCTGCTTGTCGATCCATACGTCGTCCCCGACGGAGATGTACTCTGCCCCTTCAATAATGACGCCAAGATCAATGGTGACCCGCTCCCCGCAGGATTTGAAGCGACTACGATACCAGGCTCTCCTGAGCCTGACGCCAACTGGACCGCCTACCCAGCGAAGCCACCCTTCGATCAGAGGAAAGATTAGGCGTTTAAGCATAACCGCCGGCTGTCAGGGCGTCGGTGAAACGCTTGCAAATCTCTGCAACATCGTCCTGGGTGAGATCGACATAGGTCGGCAGGTTCAGGCCTTTCTGGGCCACAGCATGAGCGACAGGCGTGTCTGCAGCCTCCAGGTAAGGCATTCTCGACATGGGGTAGAAATAGGGCCGAGTGTCGACACCCCGTACTTTGAGGTCCGCCATCAACGCTTCGCGCTTCTCTTCGGTCATGCCATCGATTTCGACACAGATGACCCAATAGGTGTTATGTGCCCAGTTTGCGGTCCGGTTGAGCCGAACACCTTGGAGATTTCCAAGGCCCTCCTGGTACAAATCGAAGAGCATGCGCCGTGACGACAGAAGCTCGTCAGCCCGCTCAAGCTGCGCACAACCAAGAGCTGCTTGCAGATTTGTCATGCGGTAATTGAAGCCAAGCTTCTCGTGCCAGTAACGCTTATCGGAAGACATAGCGTGATCTCGTAGGGTCCGCATTTCATGAGCAAGATCATCGTTATTGGTGGTAACCATCCCACCTTCGCCGGTTGATAAATTCTTGTTGGCGTAGAAGCTGAAAGTGCCGGCATCTCCCAGGCTTCCAACGCGAGCGCCTCCAATGGCCGATCCATGAGCCTCGGCGGCGTCCTCCAGCACCCATAAACCGTGACGTTTGGCAATCGAGTTGATCGCGGTCATGTCGGCAGGGTGGCCATAAAGATGTACTGGAATAATCGCGCGTGTCTTGGGTGAGATCAGCGCTTCGAGTTTGGTCGGATCAAGGCACAGCGTGTTTTCATCGATATCGCAAAACACAGGCTTCGCGCCGGTAAGCATCGTAGCGTTACATGTCGCAATGAAGCTGAGGTCAGGCATGATGACTTCATCACCATGGCCTATTCCCATCGCATGCAGTGCCAAGTGCAATGCAACTGTGCCATTGGAGACAGAAATCGCATGCTTGACGCCACAAAATGACGCGAAGTCCTGCTCGAAGCGCGTCACGTAAGCGCCAAGAGATGATACCCAGCCCGATGTTACAGCATCCGTGACGTATTCCACTTCGTGCCCAGTGAGGCTGGGCATTGAAAGGGGGTAGAACTTTGGCTCGGTCACTTAGAGTTCCTAACTCGATGGCAATCTTATTTGATGAGCCCGCTCGCACCTAGAATCTGGTTCAGGCGGTGTTGGTAGGTGTGTTCAGCCAAAGTGCGGCGCAGACCCGCTATGCGGATCTTCTGTGCCCAATCTGGTTCGGCGCGAGCCTTTGCCAGATAATCCAGGATTTCATCTACCGAGCCGTAGGTGAGAACTTCTCGCCCCGGTTCATAGCATAACTCGACAGCAGGCTTGTTTTCGATAAGCTGCAGGCCTGCCGCGCCGCAAATTTCGAATGCTCTGCAATTCAAGGAATTGCCTTCGGACATCGCTGTGGAATTCAAGCAAGCCAGACCGGAATGAAAGGCCTGACTCTTATCGTCTTTGACAATGTAGCGCATACGATGCTGTGCCCGCACCGCTTGTGTGCTCCAGCGGGGCGGCTTCGAGCCATAGAGCGCCAACTTTACGCCCGCTTCTGCTAAGCGGGCGACGAGAAACTGCCTGTAGCCATAGTAACTGCCTGCGACGACGAGAGCATCTTCGTCTTCGTGCTCACTAACATAGATCGGCCTATGCCAATCGGGGTTTGCTGCTTCATGAAGAAGCTCGGCCGGAAGCCCGACTGCTTGCATCTTCTTTGCCCCATCGGCGTCCTTTATATAAATCCGGTCCCATCCGTCGGCTAAGAGCCCCATTCCTCGCATGTTGGCAGGCGTATCACCCCACCAGGCCACGCAAGCTGCAACGCCAAGCTTTTTCAGATCAGCCAACACTTCTTCGCGCAAAGCGATAGTCAGGCACAGCAGTAGGTCCGGCTTCCATTCCCTTGCTTGCGACAACGCCCAACGCTCTTGTCCACTCAGCGTGTCGGGATAGAGCCCGAGATACACGTCATGCACTGCGCGCTGTATTGGGCCCTGGTCACGGAAAGTAGGGCGATCCATACAGCGAACCTCGTGCCCCAGTGCGCGAAGTGTATAGACAACGTTGTCAGTAAAACTGTCAGGCGCCGGAAAATTTGGGACAAGAACCTTCAGGCTGGGCGTCATTCTGGCTTGGCCTTTTCAAGCGCGGCAGCCAAAGCCGCAATGACTCGTTCTTGTGTTTCCGAATTAATGTACGGATGCATGGGCAGGCTCAGCACCTCATCGGCCGCCCTGTCTCCCTCCGGCAATACAGCTTGCTCATCGGCCACTGCCGGCTGGCGATTAAGCGGCAGCGGGTAGTGGATCGCAGTGGGGACGCCTGCCATTTTCATCGCATCCCGGACCGAGCTGCGATTTGGGACACGAAGTGTGTATTGGGCCCACACACTTGTATTGCCTGGTTTGACAATGGGCGCTTTGATGCCTGTTCCACCGAGAAGATCAGCGTAACGTGCCGCTGCAGTATTTCGGGCTTCGATTTCGTCTTCGAAGACCTCGAGCTTCGCAAGCAATATCGCCGCCTGTAGCGTATCCAGTCGAGAGTTCATGCCCACTCGAATATGGTGATAGCGACGGTCTTGGCCGTGCCGGGCAATCTGGCGCGCACGATTGGCAAGCTCGGCATCAGAAGTGAAAATGGCCCCTCCGTCACCGTAGCATCCGAGCGGCTTTGAAGGAAAAAAGCTGGTACAACCGATTGTAGACAAATTGCCCGAGTGACGGCCCGCTTGCGTAGCACCAAAACTCTGCGCACCATCTTCTATCACAGGCAGGTCGTGCGCGGCTGCGATCTTTCCAATCGCTTCGAAATCTGCCGGCTGTCCATAAAGCGACACGGGTACGATTGCCTTCGTCGCCGGCGTGATCGCCGGCTCCAGACGCCGCGGATCGAGATTATAGGTCACGTGATCGATATCCACGTAGACCGGCTTCGCCCCAAGCACTGCCACGGTTTCTGCAGTGGCAATGTAGGAGAAGCCGGGCGTAATCACCTCGTCCCCGGGGCCAATCTCCAGAGCCATCAATGCAATCTGCAGCGCGTCGGTGCCATTCGCGCAGGTAATGCAATGGTTGGCGCCGGAAAATGCGGCAAGCTTCTCCTCAAGTTCCTCAACCTCGGGGCCAAGGATGTACTTACCGTGCGCGAGCACCCGCGAGATACCAGCATCAACTGATGTCCGGATCCTCGCCTGCTGCGCGGCGAGGTCGATGAAGGGAAGCATTGGAATTCCTCGCATTGGCCGGCGCCTCCCTATCTAGTGCCGCTTGCGCAAAAGATGATGAAATGCCTGCTTCACCTCTTTCGGCAGGGCACGTTTGATCGTCTGAGGCACAATACTCGAGAGGATCCTGGAAATCCGCGAGCGAGTAAAGTTATGTGGCACTGGGGATAGCGGCTTTACTAGCCGGCGGTCTAGGAAGCGGTCGATTTCTGCAAGATCATCGGTTTCGATATTGAGTACCAGAAGTCGATCTGTAGGGATAGTTGCCTGAACCGCTGCGATATGGTGCTCCCAGTCGTGCCGCCAGCGATCTGCTAGTGACTCGAGCGAGGGTAAGCCTGATAACTTCAACAGCACCTGTGCATATGAACCATCAATGTGATCGAGGCGACTGCCGATCCAGCGTTCGCGGTCCCGGACGTTGAGAATGAACCAGGCATCAGGCACCTGCTCGAGGATCTGAGGATAGAATTTGTACCCTTCCACGAAACGATCCTCACGTTGTGCTTCGATGTCGGTAAATGCGTCATAGGCTTCCAAGCCGGTTAGGATAGGCTTCTCATCAGCTAGGTTCGCTTGCATCGTTAAAGCGATGTTTTGACCATCGTTCGTATTGAGGTGGATTGCCGAGAATCCAAGTGCCTCTAGACGCCGCCAGATCGACGTCGTGCCGCACCTATTAAAGCCAATCTGAAAGACCTTCATTCGGCGCTTTTTCTAAGCACAGAACCATTCTGCAGAACATAGATATCCCCCGTATGAGGGCACCGGTCTTCTCCTTCACCAGACAAAGGCAGGTCCAACCGTTCTCCAAAAGCACTCATCCAGCCCACTTGCTTGGCGGGCACGCCAGCCACCAAAGCGAAGTCCGGGACATCGCGCGTGACTACAGCGCCAGCAGAGACAAACGCATACGAACCGATCGTCACCCCGCAAACTATAGTACAGTTTGCCCCAAGCGAAGCACCGCGGCGCACCAAAGTATCCCGATATTCAGATTTGCGTTCTATCAGGGCTCTCGGATTGTGGACATTGGTAAACACCATGCTGGGTCCGCAGAAGACACCATCTTCCAAAGTCACATTGTCATAAACCGATACGTTGTTCTGGATCTTGCATTTATCGCCGATCACTACCCGGTTTCCGACAAATACGCCTTGTCCCAGGGAAACCTCCTGTCCGATGCAGGCGCCACTGCACACGTGGACAAAATGCCATATGCGGCTGCCGGCGCCGATCTTGGCACCCTCATCCACCACTGCGGTCGGATGAACTTGTATATCCTCGGGCTTCATTTCGCGCTGGATACTAGTGGATGCCGCTCGCCGCTCGTGACTACAGGCGCGCTGCGGATCGCGCTCACCGCTTCTATTGCGCAGCGGTTCGCCTCAACGCCATAACCGCGGCCTGCAAGGATTTCCTCGTAGGAACGCGTATGCAAATCGGTGAAGCCGCCAGAGAATTCGATCTCCTGACCATCCATTGTAATTGAACGATAGGTGCGTTGCTGATTTGCCTTCACCGAAGCTGGGAGGTCAGACGCTTCAAGCGACATGAACCATCTACATCTCGCCTTTTCGTATTCGAGGTAGCCTGCGGCTTTCGTTGGCTCCTTGAGATGGACGAAATTTTCCTGCAAATCTCCGAAAAGAAAGTACAGCATATCAAAGAAATGTACGCCGATATTCGTGGCGATCCCACCTGACTTGCGCTCATCCCCCTTCCAACTCTGTAAGTACCAGCGCCCGCGCGAGGTAATATAGGTCAAGTCAACCTCATACTTCTCGTCGCGCGCTTCGCTGCGGATCTTGTCGCGTAGCGCTGTAATCGATGGGTGAACGCGAAGCTGCAGGATCGTGTTGATCTTGCGCCCAGTGTCGCTCTCCATTTCGACGAGGCCGTCGAGATTCCATGGATTTAGCACGAGCGGCTTTTCGCAAATTGCGTCCGCGCCGCTACGAAGGGCGAAGCGCATATGGCTGTCATGGAGGTAGTTTGGGGAGCAAATTGACACGTAATCGACCTGGCCTTCGCCATCGCGACGCAGCTTGTCGATATGTCGGTCAAATCTTTCGAACTCAGTGAAGAAGTGAGCGTCTGGGAAATGACTGTCGATGATGCCGACAGAGTCATTCGGGTCCAGGGCAGCAATCAGGTTGCCACCCGTCTCACTGATGGCTTTCATGTGCCGCGGCGCGATGTAGCCCGCTGCACCGATGAGCGCGAAATTCTTCACGAAACAGCCTCCTCAGGCTCGAACAACATTTTCGCCGCGGGCCCGATAGACGCCGCGGGCATCGATAATGAGAGGAGCATGACTTTCAATCATATTATAGTCGAAGGCTGCATGGTCGGTCGCCAGGATGACGGCGTCCTGGGCGGCAAGGGTCTGGGGCGTCAATTCAACGGCTGACAGGTCGAAGCGATGCTCGCGCATCTTTGGAAACACCGGCACGTGGGGGTCGGCATAATCCAGTTGGGCGCCCATGCTGCGCAACACCTCCATCAGCTCGACCGCCGGTGATTCCCGCATGTCGTCGACGTTCTTCTTGTAGGCGATACCCAACATCAGGATCTTCGAGTTTTTGACGGCTTTCCCTCTGTCATTGAGCGCTGACACAAGCTTGCTGATGACGTATTCGGGCATGGCGCGGTTGACCTCGCCGGCCAGTTCGATGAAGCGCGTGTGCAACCCGTATTCCCGCGCCTTCCAGGTCAGGTAGAATGGGTCGATCGGTATGCAGTGCCCCCCCAAGCCAGGTCCAGGGTAATAGGGAGTAAAGCCGAATGGCTTGGTTGCCGCGGCATCGACAACTTCGAAGATATCTATCCCCATCCGGTCCGCCACGATCTTCATCTCATTTACAAGACCGATGTTCACGGCACGATGAATGTTCTCGAGCAGCTTCGTCATCTCCGCTGTCTCTGTCGAACTGACGGGTACAAGCGTTTCGATGGCTTTCCCGTAGAGCGCCAATCCAGCCTCCAGACATGGGGGTGTATGCCCGCCGACGACCTTTGGGATGGTTGAAGTCGTGAAATCGAGATTGGCTGGATCTTCGCGTTCCGGTGAATAGACGGCGAAGATGTCACGTCCGACCTTCAATCCTGTACTCTCTAGCCTCGGCACAACCTCTTCCCTGGTAGTGCCTGGGTATGTGGTGCTTTCAAGTGCGATCACCTGTCCCTCGCGCAGATGAGGCGCGATCTGTTCGCATGTGTTTACGACAAAACTCAGATCCGGTTCGCGGTATCGATTGAGCGGAGTAGGGACGCACAGCATGATGCCGTCGGCCTCGCTGATCCGTGAAAAATCGACGGTGGCTTCAAATCCTGCTTTGCATGCTGCCTCTATGCGCTTGTCCTCGATATGCTGGATAGGGCTGCGTCCCGAATTCAGGGAATTGACCAGCGTCTCGGATATATCGAACCCGAGCACGCGGTAGCCAATCTCGGCATATCGCAGGGCAAGGGGTTGGCCCACGTAGCCCAGCCCGACAACCCCAATGATTGCGGACTGATCCGCGAACTTTTGGATCACGCCTTCTAGGAGGTCGCTACGGTCTTGCATCTTTGTATCCAGATATCTTGGTGCATTCAGAAGGAAGCGGTCAGGTCACCGTGATTGCATCTAATCAAAGGCGCTCAGTTCCCTGCCGTGCGGCGTTTTTGAGGCGCACTGACACTCACCCACGCGCGATAACGTCGATTTGCGCTCAAGCAGCGAAGCGGTAGCGCGATAAACACGATTTGCGCTCAAGTAGCGGAAGCGAAGCTGGCCGTAGGCCAACCGATAGCGCAGAAAAGAATGTTTGTTGACCGCACGCGATGTCCCGCCTCCGGCGCTTCAGCTTCGCTTCCCGGCGTGCGAAATCCTCGGCCCGGACGGGCCTGCGGGCGGGAGCTTCCTGGCAGCAATCCATCGGAAAAATTTGATGTCCCTCGATAGCTACCGCACTGCGAGGGAATCGCTTCCCCGCAGCGCGAAAAGGCATCAGGCGCCAAGGCCTTGTTGCCACAATCAATGACCAGATTGTTGCACACGGCGCAAGCGTTGTGCGACCAAATTTCGAAGCTCGCCAAAGGCCTGCGTCACGAGCCTCCACCGCGCTTCCGCTCGGACGGAATTGGCGGGTGGTTCGATCCAGGCGAGCGGCGCAGCGATGCAGCCGCAAGACATTGTCGTTACGGCTCGGCCATGGCGCATGGCAGGCCTCCATCGGCATCGCGACAAGATTGATTTGAAGACGCCGCCGCGGGCAGATCATGTCGCCCTCAGGCGCCAACAACCTGCCCTGCGACCCGCGGCTGGCAAGGCTCCTACTCCTTGCATCGGCGCCATTCAAGCAGTCCGCATGCAGGCATGCCTGCCCGGGAGACAGGATGCATGACCGACGCAAGGCCGTGCCGGCGCGACCATCTGCGCCAGGGATGGAATTGCCACCGAAGTGGAATTACCGGGCTCGAAGCTCAGATGACCTTGAAAAGAAAGCTAAAATGTGCAATCAATTGATCAGAGCAAAGTTTGCGACCCGATTTGCTCAAACCCCTGAGGGCAGCTGCGACCTATAGGCAGTAGCTGCCCTCAATTTGTCGTCACCTGCCTGCATGCCATCCCTTGAGGGAAGCCGCGCTTTCGCGCGGCGCGGCAGATCATGATCGCTGCAAAGGGATTGGCGGGGCAAGGCCTGCTCCATTGAAGGACACCCCCTAAAGGCCGCCTAGAAAAATCGCGGAACATCATATTGACGACAGGTGTTGATCTACGCCACATTGCTTCGCCAGGGATATTCTTATGAAAATGATAGCAAAGGGGCTTTTTGCCTTCGCCCTCCTTGCCCCAGCCAGCGCGCATGCGGGTGAAGCCTATGTCTCTGTCAGCGCAGGCCTCGCCTTTGCCGAAGATTCGCAAAACAGCGGCGAGATCACCTCGACAATTCCCGCGACCGAAGACTTCGATGCCATACCCGCAGGCACGCCGCTCGAATGGCGCACCGAGTTCGACGATGGCGTCAACATCGCCAGCCAGGTGGGCTATGCCCTCGACAACGGGCTGCGCCTCGAGCTCGACGTGTTTTACAGCCAGGTGGACGTCGACACGCATTCCGGCCTCGCCGTCGGCGGCGCTGTCATCGACAGCGTCGACGTCGCGGTCCTGACCCGCACGGCCCCAAGCACGAACAATCCGAGCGTCGGCGCCGTCATCGCCGATGGACGCGGAAGCATCGATACCTACGGCGGCTTTGCCAACGTGCTCTACGATCTCAACAAGGGAGGCGGTGTCGAGCCCTACATCGGTGTCGGGCTCGGCTACCAGTGGAGCAATATCAACTACAGCCCCTCTGACGTGCCGATTGTCGATGCCGACGATGGTGGCTTCGCATGGCAGGCGATTGCCGGTGTGAGTGTAGCCCTGTCGCAGAACGTCGATCTGTTTGGCCAGTACCAGTATCGCTCTGCATTTGACGATGCAGGGGTGCTGGTCTCTCTCGTCCCGGCCGGGCTCGAAATCGAGAACAATCAGTCTGTCGCGACCGCGGGTTTGCGGCTGCGGTTTGGCGGTGAGTAAACGCCGGTGAGTGTCGGCGGGCAATCTTTATAACAGAGGGAAATGATGGATAACACAAAACAGAACACGCAGGCTGCAGGCGATCCTGTCGCCCTTTTCGCAAAGGCCAGGCATGGCGGGGCAAGGCTTTTGCTGTCGTGTTCGCTCGCCGCGCTCTGCGTCACCCCCGTCCCGGCGCTTGCGCAGGATGGCCCCGAAAGCGGCACGACCTTCAATGGCAGCGGCTCGGACTACACCGATTATTCGGCGACGCAGGTGACCACGGCTGCAGGCGCAGAATGTATCCAGCAGACCGACACCGAGTATTTTGCGCTCCAGATCTCAGCGAACACTCTTTACTCCAACCCAATTACCCAGGCTGCCGGCTCGGCAACTGCCGTCTCGGCGTACGTCATTCGCGATATCGTCAACCGTGACCTGCCAGAATGTAACCTCGACGTTCTTGGCGGCATCAGGGTTGAGGATGGCGGCATCCGCGTCAACGGAGGCGACTCCGAGTTCAACGGCGCATTGAGCGTCAACGGCCAGCTCTACGCCAACAATCTTGCCGCCAACACGATCACGAGCGCCAACGGGATTTCCGCTTTCAACGGCGGCATCACGCTCGGCGACAGCGGCGGCACGACCTTCTATCGCGGCATCACCATCGGCGGCGGCGAAATCGCCGGTGCCGGCTTCGGTGGCCTCGACGCAGTGACAGGTTCGGCCAGTGCCATCGCCATTGGCAATGGCTCGCAGGCGCTTGCCGATTTCAGTCTTGCCATCGGTGACGGCGCTCTTGCGAGCGGCGTGTCGTCGACAGCGCTCGGACAAAATGCCCAGGCCACCAATGTCGATGCGACGGCCGTCGGCGCTGGAAGCCTCGCCTCGGGCGAACAGGCATCTGCCTTTGGGGCTGGAAGCAGCGCCCTGGGCGATGCTTCGCTTGCCATGGGCAATGCAAGCACGGCGATGGCGGCATCGTCGACAGCCATCGGTGACCAGGCGCTGGCGATGGAAGCCAATTCGATTGCCATGGGCACGCTTTCGACCGCGGTCGGTGAAGAAAGTGTCGCGATCGGCAACGCGAGCACGGCGATGGCGGCGTCATCGACAGCCATCGGTGACCAGGCGCTGGCGATGGAAGCCAATTCGATTGCCATGGGCACGCTCTCGACGGCGGTCGGTGAAGACAGTGTCGCGATCGGCAATACGAGCACGGCCATGGCTACGTCGACGACGGCCATCGGCGACCAGGCCCTGGCGATGGAAACCAATTCGATTGCCATGGGCACGCTTTCGATGGCGACCAGCCAGGACAGTGTCGCCATCGGCACCATGGCCCTGGCCCAGAACGGTGCTGCGGTATCCATCGGCCTGGCGAACATTGCCAGCGGCAACGGCGCTGTCGCGATCGGCGATCCCAATGTTGCCACAGGAACGGGCGCGGTCGCGATTGGCGAAAACAATACCGCGACCGGTGACGGCACGCTGGCAATTGGCCAGAACAACAATGCGGCAGGCCTGGCTGCGATTGCCCTTGGCGTCTCGGCCTCTGCCAAGGGCGGCACCTCGGTTGCTATCGGCAATCGCAGCCGTGCACTTGCCACAAGGTCTGTAGCCATCGGCGACCGGGCCTCTTCGACAGGCGCCCAGTCTTCGGCTCTTGGCTATGCCAGCAGCGCAGAGGGCGTCGAATCCCTGGCCATCGGCAGTGCCAGCACGGCTCTTGGAGCTTCGTCGAATGCAATCGGCGATGGCGCCCTTGCCTCGAGTGAAAGTGCCAGCGCCTTTGGCACGTCTGCCTGGGCCGAGGGTATCAACTCGCTGGCTGTCGGAACCGGCGCATATGCGTCTGGCGTTACATCGATGGCGCTTGGCACCGAAAGTACGGCCCTTGGCGTGTCCTCCAATGCCATGGGCACCGGCGCTGTCGCTGCAGGCCTGAACGCCAATTCGATCGGCACGCTCGCCCTGGCAGCTGCCTCTGATTCCATCGCGATCGGGACAGGTGCCACGGCGACAAGCGCCGACAGTGTTGCCATCGGCTCGCAGGCCCTGGCGCAGAACGGTGCAGCGGTATCGATTGGCCTGGCGAACGTCGCCAGCGGCGACGGGGCTGTCGCCATCGGCGATCCCAACCTTGCCACGGGCACGGGCGCAGTTGCCATCGGCGCCGACAATACCGCCACCGGAGACGGCACCGTTGCTGTCGGCCTCAACAATCTTGCCGAGGGTGAAGCTGCAACGGCACTCAGCGCCAATGCAGAGGCAGTCGGCAACAGCGCCGTTGCGGTCGGTAACGCCGCAATCGCGAGGGCCGACAATGCCCTGGCGATCGGGCCGTCGGCTTCTGCGACCTTCGCGGGATCCACGGCAATCGGAAGCGGCGCGACGACCCTTCGCCCGGACCAGATCATGGTCGGCACGGCGACCAACACTGTCACCATGCCGGGCATCACTTCGCCGACGAGCAGGGCCTTGCAGGCAGGGCCGCTGTCGCTGGTCACAACCGATGCGCAAGGCAATATCGCCACAGATGGTGGAACGGTGCTCACCTCGACGCTCGAAAACCGGCAGGGTGTCGCCCTGGCAATTGCCATGGAAAGCCCGGACCTGGTGGCTGGCGAAAGCGGCGGCATTTCCTTCAACTGGGGCAATTTTGAAGGTGCCAACGCCTTTTCGCTCTCAGCTGCCGGCGTCGTTGCCGAAGACGTCTTCGGCAACAACGGCCGGATCAGCCTCAATGCAAGTATCGGCGTCTCGACGCGCTACCGCGATCCCATCATCGATCGCTCGGTGTCTGCCAACGTCGCCACGCGGGCGGGAGCGCAATTGACCTGGTAGAGCGCTGGCTGGAGCACGATCAGGGCAACAAGGCTGAGCGGTCGGACAGGAAGTCCGGCCGCTCAGCTCTCTTTTGGGCCCGGTCCTTGAACACGGGCGCTTCTGCTTGTCCGACAGCGGGTTGCTTCAATCACTCGCCGATGGGGGACGTGTGGCCGCTGGCTAGGCGCCGATCAACTGGTTGCGGCGCATCTGGACCCGCCTCGGTCCGGAGAGCAGGTCGAGAAGCACGACCACCCGCTCTTGCGGCCTTGAAGAGAGAAGCGTCCCTGTAAGGTCGTCGAAAATCCCGCCGACCACCCGCACAGGCGCTCCATCCGGGAGTTCGGCTTCGAGAGGATAGTGGTCTTCGCTGCCGACCCTTGCCATCAAGCCTTCGACGAAGCCTTCCGGAACGGGCGATGGATGATCGCCGAAACTGACAAGGCGCATGATGCCGATCGTTCCGTTGATCGAGCGCCACCTGTCATGCCGAACGTCAAAGCCTGTGAAGATGTAGCCCGGGAAGAGCGGCCTGTTGGCAAACGTCACCTTGCGCGCCGATTTGAGAGGACGCTTGATGAGAGGAAGAAAGCTGGCGAAGCCCTGGCGTTCGAGATGCTCGCGGGCGAGGCGCTCCTTGCCGGGCTGGGTCTGCGCGACATACCATCGCTGACCCGTGATCTCGCTGGCCGTTGTCTGGGTTCGTATCGTCATTGCCTTGCTCTTCTACGCGCTCGAAAGAACGCCGTCGAGGAGCGCCCAAATTTCTGATCAGAGCGTGGGCATCACTTGGCGCCAAAGCCCGTAAGTATAACGCGCAAGGTTCGCAGAGCGATCACGATATCGAGCCATAGCGATATGTTCTTCACGTAGTAGAAGTCGTAGCGAAGCTTGTCGTGGACATCGTCGACCGTCGTGACGTGACCCTGATGGACCTGCGCCCACCCGCTTATTCCGGGCCGGACGAGATGGCGGTAGCGGTAGTTGGGAATTTCATTTTCATACTGGGCCGAAAGGCTCACGGCCTCTGGCCGAGGACCGATCCAGCTCATCTCGCCTGCAAGGATGTTGAACACCTGTGGCAACTCGTCGATGCGCATGGGGCGCAGCAACCTGCCAATCCTCGTTATACGCTGGTCGTTGGCATCGGTCATACTGGCTGAACCGTCGCTTCCGTCTTCCGTCACCGTCATGGTGCGGAACTTGATCATCCTGAATATCTTCCCGCGATAACCCATCCGCCTCTGCGTGAAGAATGCCGGTCCCGGAGAGTCCAGCTTGATGGCGAAAGCGATGACCAGCATGACCGGCAGAAGGATCGGCAGCAGGCAAAGCGCGCTGACAATGTCGATGACAGTCTTGACCTTCTTGTAGGTCAGCGCCGGGATCATGGCGCCGAAACTGTTCTCGGAAAGGTGATCAAACTGGACCTTTCCAGTCATGGCCTCGCGCAGCTGCGTCACATGAAAGATGGGATAGCCCTGAAGCGATGCCTCGGTGAGGAAGCGTTCCCACTCTTCTCCGAGGTCAGCATGCAGGTCTGCAACGATGACCGCCTTCGCCTCTGCCGGGAAGCGGGGCCGCTCGAGGATGCGTATCTGCAGGCGAGACGCGAAATCGGTATCTGTCGCCCGGCCGATCGGGATGACGTAGCAGATCGCCCGCCTGTGGCGCACCATCAACGCCGTCAGGACATAGAAAGAAATAATCGTGATCGGCAAGCTTATCAGTAAAAAGGTTGCGCTGTACGGGAGGCGAAAAGACAAGAGGGTGGCAGAAAGCGTTCCCCAGGCCGTGAGCAGGACCGGAAGCACCCATTTCGATTGCTCCAGTCGGAAGATGCCGCCAACTTGCCGGAGGACAAGCAATGTCACGCAAGAGGCGATAAGCGCCACCGCTATCGAAAAATGGGTCCCGGTCGCATTGAGTACCGACTCCCCCCTTAGGAGCACATAAATCGCCAGCGGAATGACCACCGAAGCCGTGAGGCTCCATGCCAGCTGAGTGCGAAGCCTGTGAAAGATGCTCCTGTGAACTTTATATTCGTCTAGGCGAAATTGGTACATCATCACACAGCTGCCTCGTCCCTGACGCCGGCGAGGTAGTGGCTGTAGGCATCGCGGATGCCTTCAGCGAGCGAGATCCTGGGTGACCAGCCGAGCGAGCTTAGAGCCGAGCAATCGAGCAGCTTGCGCGGGGTTCCGTCTGGCTTCGAAGCGTCGAATTCGAGAGCATCCGGGCAGCCGACAATGTGCGCGATCGTCTCGGCGAGCTCGCGAATGCTGACTTCCTGGCCCGATCCGACATTGATGGGGGCTTCGTCGCTGTAATTCTGAAGCAGGAAAACGCATGCGTCGGCCAGGTCATCGACATGCAGGAACTCGCGCAGAGGCTTGCCGCTACCCCACACACTAAGAGGCGCCTGCTCCTCGCGAGCCTCGTGGGCCTTGCGTATCAGCGCTGGAAGTACATGGCTCGTCGCGAGATCGAAATTGTCGCCGGGACCATAGAGATTGGTCGGCATGGCGCTGATGAAGTCGCAGCCATATTGCCGGCGATAGGACTGGCAAAGCTTGATGCCGGCAATCTTGGCGATGGCATACCATTCGTTGGTTGGCTCAAGCGGTCCGGTGAGCAACGCATCTTCCGACAAAGGTTGCTCTGCATCGCGCGGATAGATGCACGACGATCCGAGGAACAGGAGCTTGCGAACCTGCGCCTGGCGCGATGCCTCAATGACGTTCATTTCGATGGCGAGATTGTCGTACAGAAATTCGGCGGGCGCGTTGTCGTTGGCCCAGATTCCGCCGACTTTTGCCGCGGCAAGGATCACTGCATCAGGCCTATTGTCGGCAAACCACTGGCGAACAGCATCCTGCTCGCGCAGGTCAACTTCTCTTGGCGCCGTGACGACCTCGCAGGGCTCTTGCTGCAGGCGCCGGACGAGTGCTCCACCGACCATGCCGTTATGGCCAGCGACGTAAACCTTCATGCCTGCAAGATCGAAACTCATTTGCCGCCCGTCAGCCTGTTTTCGCTGCGATGAAATACGCCAATCCCGTTGTTCGGGTTTCGCCTACCACCATCTTCATCCTCAAGCGAATGCGGCGCGAATGGCGTTTCCTTCATGAGGCGTAGATCTGCGCTTACCATCTCCTGGGCGAGTTCCCTCGCCGAAAAGTCGTGGCGCCACCCCAGCTTCTCGCGGGCCTTGGTCGGATCGCCAAGCAGAAGGTCTACCTCCGTTGGACGGAAATAGGCAGGATCAACCTCTACCAGGGTCTTGCCCGTAGCCGTATCGACGGCGACCTCCTCTTCGCCGCTGCCCCTGAATTCCAGATCGATGCCGACTTCCTGGAACGACCACCTGACAAAATCGCGAACGCTTGTCGTCTCGCCGGTCGCAAGGACATAGTCGTCCGGTTCGTCCTGCTGCACCATCAGCCACATGCCGCGCACATATTCGCGGGCGTGCCCCCAGTCGCGCTTGGCATCGAGATTGCCGAGAAAAAGCTTGTCCTGCATGCCCAGCGAGATGGCAGCGGCAGCGCGCGTGATCTTGCGGGTCACAAAGGTTTCGCCGCGCAGCGGGCTTTCATGGTTGAAGAGAATGCCGTTGGAGGCATGCATGCCGTAAGCCTCGCGGTAATTCACCGTGATCCAGTAGGCATAGAGCTTGGCTGCTGCATAGGGAGACCGCGGATAGAAGGGCGTCGTCTCGGTTTGTGGCACCTCTTGCACGAGGCCATAGAGTTCACTTGTCGATGCCTGGTAGAAACGGGTCTCTTTCTCGAGACCGAGAATACGGATTGCCTCGAGCAGTCGCAGCGTCCCGATGGCGTCGGCATTGGCGGTATATTCCGGCGTCTCGAAGCTGACAGCGACATGGCTTTGCGCTGCTAGGTTGTAGACTTCGTCTGGCCGGATTTCGCTCAGCAGGCGGACAAGATTGGTCGAATCCGTCAGGTCGCCGTAGTGCAGGAACATTTGCTGGTCCTGCGTGTGCGGGTCTTCGTATATGCTGTCTATGCGCCCCGTGTTGAACGACGATGAGCGGCGCTTGACGCCGTGAACCTCGTAACCCTTGGCAAGAAGAAGTTCAGCAAGGTAAGCTCCATCCTGTCCGGTAACGCCGGTGATGAGAGCCTTCTTCCTCATGAAATTCCTCGCAATCTCGTGCCGACAAATGTTGAGCATAGATCTGATGGGATCTGCCGTCTTATGCGCCGCAAGGCTTCGCACTGCATGTGCGAAAGGCTTTCATGAGCCGGCGGATAAAGGGAAGCTATCCTTTTGGATTAAAGGACTAGTTCGAATGGGGCACGATCGCAAGGCATGGACATGTCCCGGTCTGAAAAATCCTCAGGCTCTCGCGCCAGGCCTGGCCAGCGGCTTGGCTTGACGCTCTCCTCATTGTCTGGATCCCTTGGTGCTAGGAGCGCGTCGACCTTGCCACAGCCGCACGCGCGAGAATGACGCAGGATAGGGCAAAGACCGAGCTGAGAGCCGCGGTACGCAGGGGGTAATCCCAAAGCGAGTGGACGAGGATAATGCCGCTGCCAATGGCGGCGGCCTGAGTAAACGGCTGCCTCGCCATCACAGGCCAGAGGGTGCGCAACCTCCACAGCCACCATGCAACAAAGGCGATAATGCCAATCAGGCCGGCAAGTCCGAACTCGAGACCGATCTCGAGGTAATCGCTATGCGCGTGATTGACATAAACCCGGTCGACAGCATCCTGCTCCTCGTAATTGTCGTAGATGTCGCGGAAGGTTCCAAGACCTGTGCCGACAGGCCAGAAATCTTGAGCCGCAGCGATCGTCGTTGAAAATATCTGTTGGCGATCCCGCTGAGAAAGCGTGTCCTCTTCGGCAAAGACGTTACCGCCTTCGTCGGTGAGGGCTATAATCGCGGCGCCCAGTGCCACGGCCGGTATGATCGCCATCTTGAGCAGGCGGCCGGCTCGGGGGAACATGATTACTGCTGACAGGGCGATGACAGGGGCGGCCAAGGCGTAGCCCGTCAGTGAGCCGACCAAGGCAAGACCGATGACAATAAAGCCGGCAAGCAGGATCCAGATGATCAGAAGCTCGCGCCTCTGGTGTCCACGTTCATCCATGAGCGAGCGCGTCAGCGCCGCGAGGAATGGAAGAGTGACGAGCAGCAGGGTCGCCATGTGGTTGGCATTGGCAAAGAAGCCAACCATCAAGCCGCGGTTGGTAATGCGGTACAGGTAGGCGGCAGATTGTGGATCGCCCAGAAACTGAATGAGCCCGAGTGCGATGGCCAGGAAAGCGCAGGTGATAAGTGCCAAGGCGAGGGACCTCTCGTGAAGGTCTTTTTGGGCCGCCAGGGCCACTGCAAATCCAAGGGCTGGCAAAGCCCAGGCAAGCGATGAGAAGCTGTCATGGTAACTCAAAGTGACCATGGCCGGCGCAGGTTCGACCCCGAGCAAGGCGAGCTCTTCGGTTAGCTCGAGACGACCCGGTAGTGCCGCCCATAGCGACACCGGAAGCGGGATGAATTGCACGGCTACGATGCAGGCCCAGAAGAGAAGGATCCACGGCAAGAAGCGGTCGAGCGTCGCTTCGGCGCCGTCTGGCCGCGACGTGATAGCCAGGACGGCGAGGATGATACCGCCAATCTGGAGCAGGAAGTTTTCAAGAAAGCCGCCGTTGCTGGCACCGCCCATCAAAAGGCAAAGTCCCAGAAAGAGAGGCAGGCCCCTTTTTTTGATCGCATCAGTCATTTGACGCGCGCTCAAGCTCAATTTCCGAAATTGCAAAGGCGCTCGCACGTGGCGGATCGGATGCCCGCCCAAGGATACGCAAGGCAGGCGCCGGGCAATCACCCGTCAGGGAGAATTGCATGGTCTTGGACCGATCATCGAGCGGCTCTTCGAGGATGGTCCCTTCCTGAGGGCAAGCTACCAGGAGGCGGATGCCTTCGCCGAGCGTTTCGCTCCGAATGGTGAGGCTATAGTCTCCAGGATCGAGGAACAGGACCTGCCTGGCAAGCTCGGTATTGCTGCGGCCGTAAAACTCGCCTTCAAGACCGCGATCGCCAAGGCGGGCATAACCATTGCTGTTGGATCTCACTTCCCAGCCGAAGGGTGGGCCGAATTCTCCTGCAAATTGAGGGTCGAGAACGAGGTCGTCGCCGGCAGAGGCGGTCGGGTTGAAGTAAGTCCACACGCGCAGAGCGCCTTGCCAGTCGCCGGCCCTTAAAAGCGGATTGACGAGCGACGCGACGAAATCGTCCCGCCTTTCGCCAAGATCCAACTGGCCGAGGGTTTCGATACTTTCAAGCAGGACAGAAGCATTGGCCCCGTTGCGGGAGAGAGCCCGCAACATCTCAAGCTTGGTCGTATTGCCTTCGATGGCTGCAAGCGTCTCTCGGCGAAGCGAAGGCTCATTCACCAGGGCGACGAGAGCGTCGCTCATCATGGCCCTTCCTTCGCTTGGCAGCAGCCGGGTGAGAACCTCGACCTGCGCCACAGCCCCGGTGACGTCACCCCGCCTCGCAAGGCGGTCAAGCAGGAGCAGCCGCGCCTCGCGCGAGCGTGGATTGCGCCTCACGGCTATGCGCAGAAGACTTTCGGACCGCTCGATTTCCTGATCAGGATCGAGATTTGCGCCCGCAATGACAAACGGCTCTTCTTCAAGCGGCGCCTTCGCAAGGAATGACTGCGAACGGCGCGTATCAACGCTGCCAGCCTGAACCAGGCTTTCGCCAAATTCGCGGGCTTCTGCAGTCATCACGCGATCGGGATGCTCTTGCAGCGCGGTCCCGACAAATTGGGGAGCTTGCCAACCCTTGTTCCAGAACAAGGTCAGGGCGCTTAGCACCATGAAGCCCAGTGCCGCGAGGAACAGTATCAGAGATCGGCCTTTGGCCATTTCCCGTCCGCATCCTCTGGGCCCGACAAGAGATTGATCACCCGGCTATCGGTAACCGGCTGGCTGTAATACTTGTAACTGTAGCTATAGTCCTCGGCAGTCAGCGGCGCCTTGGTCAGCACCGCCCCCAGAAGGCGAACGCCGGATATCTGCAGCTGATTGATTGCGGTAAGAGCGGCGCGTGTCCGCGTCTTGCCACTCTCAATGGTGAAGAGCGTCCCCTGGCAGGCGGAACCCAGCAGCTGCGAATCTGCAAAACCCAGCGTCGGCGGCGCATCGACGACGATGACATCGAAGTTTGGCGACAGCTCTTCAAAAATCTCGGACAACCTGCCCGGACGGATAATGTTGGCGGGGTTGGGTGGTAACGGGCCGCTTGGCATCAGGAACAGGGTCTCGTGCGACGTGCGAAGCACATGATCGGAAGCTGGGCTATCCGATGTCAGCAGGCTGGCAAGGCCCTGGTCCTCACGCTGGTCTACCGCAAAGGTTGGCTTGCGCATGTCGGCATCTATCAGAAGGACGCGCTTGCCTACCGCCGCCAGCTGCATGGCAATGGAGTAGCTCGTCGTCGACTTGCCTTCTTCTGGGTTGGAGCTGGTCACCAGCAGGGTCTTCGGAAAACCACCCGTCGTCGACAGCTGCAAGGTCGTGCGCAGATTGGCATAGGCTTCGTAAATTTCCGAATGTGGGTCGGTAAGGTCGTCGCTGAGTTCCTTGTGCTTTTCCTTCTTCGGGATTGCGCCCAGCGCTGCCAGGTTCAGCTTCTGCTTGATGTCATCCTTGGTCTTGATGGTGTTGGTGAGGCGATCATAGAGGATCGCAAGACCCGCACCGAGGGCAAGGCCTAGCAGCAAGCCGAGCACGGAGTTGCGGATGGTGTTGGGAGAGAAGGGGACTTGTGGCACCTGTCCGCTATCGACAATGGCTGCCTGTGCCGAGCCGATACCCGATGCAACGCTAACCTCATTATAGCGCGCCAAAAGAGCGTCGTAGAGGGCGCGATTTGTGTCGAGCTCTCGCTGAAGGATGTTGTACTGGACCGAGTCCGCGCGTTCACCCAGAGCTTCCGAACTCAATTGCGCGACGCGCTGCGACAGCGAATTTTCCTCTGCAAGGGCAGCCTGGTATTCGGCCCGGAGTGCCGCGATAGAACGCGAGGTCTCTGCCTCGATCTGGCGATTGAGTTCGTCGATCCGGCTGCGAAGCCGAACCATGTCAGGAAAGCTGTCCTGCAGATAAGTCGACTTTTCTTCGTATTCGGCCTGGAGGCTTGCCAGCTCCTGGCGCAGCGCAGCCGTGCTTGAATTGACTTCGCCGATCGAGTCCGCCTGGCGAAAGCGCTGCTCTGCGGCGATCCGCCTCTGCTGTGCAGCTGCGAGCGCAGAATTGAGCGTGGCAAGCGAGTTTCCGGTAAGGCTGCCGGCACTGCCCTGTTCGCCGTCTTCACCGCCCAACAGGACAATTCCATTGGCCTGTGCATATTCAATAAGCTCGCGCTCTGCCTCGTTCACGTCATTGCGTACGGTGGCAATACGCTCTTCGAGAAAGTCGCGCGCCGCAATCGTGGCTTCGTATTTTCGGTCAAGCGTCAGCTGAACGTAGGAAGCTGCAAAGCCATTCACCAGGCGCGCAGCCTCCGCTGGATTGGGCGAGACATACGAGAGCTCGACCAGCCGCGAATTGGCTGTTGGCTGGACAGAAAGCCCGGTTCCTATGGCGGATGCGGCAACCTCTACGCTCGGCTGCGTACTGGAAGCATCCGGTTCGGTCGCAGAAACGAGATCCAGATCCTGGACCACGCGCTCGGCCAGAGCGCGACTGCGCAGAATACCGATCTGGGTTTCCTGGAATTCATAATCGGTTGCCGGTACGACCATTTCCTCGGCCGACCCTGAACCGCCGGAAAGGATGGGGACGGTCGGCGGGTTGAGTTCGATCGTGGCCGTCGAACGGTAAAGCGGCGTCTGGCTGAGCGAATAGCCAAGCGCAAGCAGGAGACCGGCAAGACCTGCCGCCACGAGCCACAAGCGGCGCGCCCACAGGATGCTGAGGATCTCGGCGAGCGAAATCGCCGGCAAGTCATCCTCAAAGGCTTCGTCGTAACTGCCCTCGCTGTAGAAATCACGGCGCCGCTCGGTCGGCAGGCGTTCGTAATAGACCTCTTCGGGTAAATTCTGATCGGTCAATGTGTTGTGCCTTGGAAGAGCCGGAAGTTCAGAAGGGCCGGAATATGCTGAAGATCGGAACCGTCTGGATTACGTCACGCCAGGCGCGGCGCGTGTTCGAGCCATCGACCACGATAATATCGCCACGATAGATCTCAGGATCCGGATCCTCGCCGCGTCTGATCGTCGTGAGGTCAAAACCGGCTGCCATGCGTTGCCCATCGATCTGGCGGAAGACGACGACAGTTTTCGGGTTTGCGAACTCATCAAGGCCACCACCCATGGCCATGGCCTGCAGCAGCGTAAGGTTCCCGAATGTCGGATAGACGCCAGGTCGGTTGACCGAACCTTCGATTGTGATCGCGCTTCCGGTCGCTTCGGTAATGCCCACCGTGACGTCGGGATCCCTGAGGTAGTCTTCGGAAAGGACGGCAGCGAGGTGTTCCTCCAGCTCTGCTGTCGTCCTGTCTACCGCGCTGACATTACCAACAAGCGGCATCGAGATATTGCCTGTCAGGTCGACCTGGTATTCGCCAGACAGTTGATCGACCTGGAAGACATTGATCGTCAGCTTGTCGAGCGGGGCAATGCGATAATCCTGGGTCAAGCGCGTCACAGATGGAGCGTCGGGCGTTCCAAAGCCGGTTGTGTCGTAGGAAACATAGTCGCTTCGCGAGCCTGAACAGGCTGCCAGAGCGAGGGAGATGGCGGCAAACACGAGAACGCGCAGAGAATTGCCGCCCAAGGGGAATTTAGGCTGGATCATGATCGCCATCTTCTAGTGATGGGTTGCGCCTCGGGCAATATGGAAGCTGCCGAAAGGCCGGATTGCCGGATCAAGTGCGGACGTGTCGCTCGATCTGCTGCCTGCAACGCTCGGAGTTGAAAGCGATCAATCTGCAGTTCGGGTGGGATCCGGCCACGTTTCGGTAGCCAAGGATGCCAAGAGGGGCGTGTGTTGTATCACCGAATACTCCGAGCCCTTTTCGGAGCCATGATCAACTGCATTGTCGGCAATCATTCCAGCAATCTGCGGAGCTAGTGTCCGCAACCGGTTGCTGCCTTGCGCAATCAAAGGTTTAGCTAGAAGGGGTGTCGCACTTCTTGGACTTGCCTCCGCCAGGCTTGTCGTCGTCGCACCCCGGCGTTTGCTCCTCGCCGCCCGTACCTTCTTCTCCGGATCCGTCGCCGCTTGGAATGCTGCCGCCACCGGACCCACCGCCAGACGAGCCGTTGCCGCCACCGGATCCACCGCCAGGCGAGCCGTTGCCGTTGCCTCCACCGGTCCCGCCGCCAGACGAGCCGTTGCCGCCACCGGCCCCGCCGCCAGACGAGCCCTTTCCGCCGCCGGAACTTCCACCGGGCGTACTTCCGTCTCCCGAGGTATCTTCGCCCGATCCCCCACTGGGCGAACTTCCGCCACCGGAGGTGTCGTCACCGGACCCACCGCCTGGCGAGCCACTGCCGCCGGACCCGCCGCTAGGCAAACCTCCCCCGCCACTGGGCAAGCCGCCCCCGCCGGAAGAGCCGGTGCCCGTCCCACTGCCTTGATCCTCATTTTCACCAGCGATCAAATCGGCAGTATTGCTCATGGCGTTCCCGACGCTATCTCCGAACGCCGTAGCCGCGGTCACGATGCCCAGACCGATCACCACCAGGATCAGGGTATGCTCAGCCGCACTCGCGCCCGCAGTCTCGTTCAGAAAACGCTTCATAATTCTTTGATCTTCGTCGCCTCGGGAAATTATTACCGGGCAGTTATAGATATTTAGTATTGCAAGCGAGTGAATTCACGATAGGGCAAAACAAAGTCTAGGTTTCAATAAGATGTGATGCCTATGATGGCGAAGAATTTGTAAGGGTGGACGAGGATCGTGATTAACGCTCTGCTCGCAGGGCCGAGCACCTGAAGCGTCTAGCGGTGATTCGCCACGAAACTGACCTTGGCCTGAGGCAACTGCGCATAGAAAGATAATCGAGCCGAGTTCAGGGCCTAGACCGCAAGGCGCAATCCATCTGCATTCGGCTGAAGAGGTTTCTCTTTCCCAGCGTGCCCATTCTCGAGGCTCATCAATTCAACTCTGCCGATGTCTTGTGCAGCACCGAACAAATAGCCTTGGCCGAACCGGCACCCCATCTGACCAAGGAGATTGCGCTGAGCTTCGGTCTCGATGCCTTCAGCCACGACATCGATATTCATTGTGGTGGCCATTCCGATGAGTGCCTGGACGATGGCCCGGGATTGATGATCATCGACTAGAGTACGAACGAAGCTCCCGTCGATCTTCACCTTGTCGATCGGGAAATCTCTCAGGTGGCTGAGCGAGGAATATCCAGTCCCGAAATCATCCAGCGCAATTTTCACACCCCTCTCCCGCAGGTTCCACAACACCCTGCTCAGGGGTCCTGAGTTCTCAACGAGTAAAACAGTTTCTGTGACTTCCAGGATGAGATCGGACAAGCCCAAGCCGGCACGCGATGTTGCATCAGTTAGTCTATCCGCGAACCCTTCCGAAAGAAGGTCTGCTTCACTCGCATTGATGCTAACGAAACCGAAGTTTGGAGAAACCTGTTTCAATCTCGTGGCCTCACTTGAGACCCTATCCAGCATGCAGTTGCTGATCTCACGTGACATGGTGCAGTCAAGCAATGCCGGGTAAACCTCTGTCGCAGTCAGCCTCTTCCCTTCGCGTGTGTTGAGGCGCATCAGGGCTTCGTAACCAACGACCTGTCTGGAGGAGAGCTCGACGATCGGCTGATAGCCGGGATAGAGGCGTTGCTCACGGATGGCGCTCTTCACTTCGCCGATCGCCTTGCGCCTGACGAGATTTTCCTGCTCAACGGAAGCGGAATAGACATGAACCTTTCCCGGTTCGTGCTTTTTTCCGTAAAAGAGCGCCGTATCGGCTCTGCGGATCAGTTCCTTGCAGTTCAATTCTGCCGCACCGCAAACCAGGCCAGCTGTGGCACCAACATCGATAACGTGGCCGGATACTTCGCTTCGCTGGCATATCGATTGCAGGATCAGGTTGCCGAGTGCCTGCGCTTCGGAGGCGTCTACGCCGAGGGGAAGTATCACTGCGAATTCGTCACCTCCCCATCTGGATGCGATGCTGCCCTTGGGAGCAGCTTTCGCAATTCGAAGAGCAGTATCTTCAAGGACGATGTCACCGACCATGTGTCCCAGGGTGTCATTGACATCTTTGAAGCCATCAAGATCGATGAGCAGTAGACAGATGTCTTGCCCCTGGGCTTTTGCGCGCGTGAGAGAAGTCCTCAAAAGTCTGTCAAAGGCATAACGATTGTAGAGCTCGGTCAAGCTATCATGCTCTGCTGCATGGCGAAGCGCGATTTCAGCTTGGTAGCTATCGCTTACGTCCTTGATCACTCCAACGAGACGGGCTGGGAAATCTTCAGATCGGGGCAGAAATTCGCCTTTGGAATGAACCCTCTTAACAGCACCGTCTCTGGCGGTGAGGGTCGCATCAAGAGCATAACCATCTTGATGCGATATGGCTCTCTCGATGCACTCCTTCACGCGGACCTGGTCTTCCTCGTCGTAAAAGCTGATCGCCTCTTCGACTGAAACCTCTTCGGTATTGTCGAGGCCGTGGATCGCATAAACTCCATCGGTCCACGACAGCTTTCCAGTCTCCAGGTCGAGTTCCCAAGACCCGACATGAGCTGCTTTCTCAGCTTGCCGGAAGATGCGGTTCTTTTCTTCCAGCAGCCGGTTTTGCTTCTCTATCTCGCGTGACAATTGCTGCGACTTAATATTGAGCTCATGGAGCCTAAGCATATCCTCCACGCCGCTTGCATAACGCCTCAAGGTCTCGACATTCTCTGCCGTGAATTGCTCGGGCTTATCGTCAAGCAGACAAATGGTGCCCAGAAAACGGCCTTCGGGAGCTCGAATTGGGATACCGAGATACGAGCGCACGTACGGAGGATACATGACCAACGGGTTTGCCCTGAAACGCCCGTCCTTAAGGGTATCCCGAATAAGGAGGGGGCCCTCCTCCAACAGGGCGTGATGGCAGAACGATACTTCCCTTGGCGAGCCTCGTTCATCCACACCAACTCTTGCCAGAAAGTGCTGTGCGTTGTCGTCAAGCGCCGTAACGAGAACGACCTTACTCGAGAACTCGTTCGCGCAGTGCCTGACCATCCTGTCTAAAGACTTTGCGACACCATCCTCACTTGCCTCGAGTGATTTTACCAGGCGAGAAGCATCACTGTCTTCCACAGGAACGTCCCTCATATCGAACCCACTTTGCTGCGATCAGTGAGGGCATGCGTATCGCTTGGTGCGTTAAGATTGATTTACCTGAAAAATGGAGAAGGTCGCGTTAGGCCTCTTGCCATCCGCTGTGGTGCGCCCGCGCATCGACGTTAACTCGGGAGCACGGCGTCCATTCCCTCTTTGAGCTCACACATGCAGGCGTTCATCCAAGGCTCTTGACCGTATGCCTTTGCCCGCAGCGTGCTCGCGCTGTTTCTACGATATGGGCTGAGGCGCTGTTTCAGGCTGCATGTGCGATGGCCTTGCCTTGCCAGCCAAGGCTTGCCTCCTGTGACTTTCAGCTGCCCCAACCGCCGGCGCATGAAGGCCGGCAGAAGCGAACACTCCGACCGCACACCATATCCTTTCAGTTAGCCTGATGCGGCCAAGCCCTGCCGGGAGGCACCTGTGGTTAACGGCCAGCAAACATCCCAGCCCAACCGCCTCCGTCCAAACCCTGAGGGCGACAAAAGCAGAAGGGTAAATTCAGGCTCTTAAGCCTAGGACAGGGGAATGAGCCGCGCTCATCGGTCTTTCCTCACCTTCGGGGATACAAGAACGAGTTGGGGAACAACCGAGATGGCAACCAAACCGACGAATTTGAAACCAGAAGAGAAGCGTGCAGATGGCCGGACTGCGACATTGTTTCGCCCGGTCTTGATAGAAGCTTCTGGTTTCACGGGATTTTGTTTGGTCAAGAACCTCTCTCCCAAAGGCATGATGGGGCAGGTCTACACTGCCTTCGCCGCTGGAACGCAGGTCACTGTTCAGTGCGGCCCGTCGGCCACCATTGATGGCGTCGTCGCCTGGTCGAGGGATGGGCAGGTGGGCATCGAATTCGCGCAGACCATCGACGTAGACCACTTCCTCAAGCAGATGGGGAAGGCGTTTTTCGATGGTAAGCGATCCCGGGCCCCCAGGTTGGAAATGCAAGGCGAGGGGTATCTCGCCATCGACGGTCGAGATATCAAATTCGAGCTGAAGGACATTTCACAGCGAGGATTGAAGGTCCAAGCCTCTTACGTCATGCTCGGTGACGTGGTCGATGTGAAAATACCCGGGCTTAGTCCCCGCCGGGCTACGGTATGTTGGACTCAAGGCGGCACCGCACGCCTGAACTTTCATCGAGCCCTCTCGTTCGTCGAACTCGCGCGCTGGGTGATCGATCAGAATTGCGCCGCCATGGCCCAAGGTTCTGTGCAGCCAGGTGAAGGCCAATCCGCCCAGCGCCCCTGATTTCGTCAGGGGGAAAGAAGCTATCACTCGCCAGGGCCTTGAGCTCCTACCGCGGAAATTGTCGATCTTCGCTGGCCCGTTCCCGAGGGGACAAACTACATAGCAGATCAATTACCCGATCGATCAGCTGGTCGAGGGTTGGCGCCAAGGTAAGCCAAGGCATGGCCTCCAATGTTGCGCTGCAAACTCCCGGTCGCCTAAGCCAAGGACGCAATCGGGGGCTGGAATTGGGGGGCGTGCATCTTTCCCTAGAGCGCACATGGCTCTACAGCGCTGGTCGCCAACATCGTGAGAAGGTCCGAACCAACAGATGAAGCAAGAGGAGTTCATCGGGGACGCAGCCGAAAAGAAAGCGGTTGTGGCAGTTGTTGATGACGAAGCGGGCGTCCGCAAGATGCTATCTCGAAATCTTCAACTCGAAGGCTTTTCGTGCCGACCGTTTGTCGACGGACAGGACTTCCTCGATGCCCTGGAGTTCGAGACTCCCGATTGCGTTGTCCTGGATCTGAGGATGCCTGGCCTGAGTGGAATCGAAGTACTTGAGAGGTTGCCGGACAGGGCGCGCGGCATCGCCATTTTCATGTTCAGCTCGCATGGAACCATCCCTGATGCCGTTCAGGCAATCCATAAGGGAGCGATAGATTTTGTCGAAAAGCCGGTTTTGGTCAGCGACCTGGCCGCGAAAATACGCGCTGCGCTTGCTCGCTCTTCGCAAGATTTCGCGGCGAACAAGAAGACCGTTGCAAACAGGGAATTCCTGAACAGGCTTACGCCAAGGGAAAAGGGGATCGCCGTCGAACTTTACAACGGACTCACTGGTCCTGAAATCGCAGAAAAACTCGATGTAAGCTCCAGGACGGTAGAGGCCCACCGGAAGAGCATCATAACCAAAATGGAAGCGCGAAACTTGCCCGACCTGGTTCGTGTGTTGGGAGAATTGGGGATTGAAAATATCGATTCCTGACCAGCTCCAGCAATCCACTATTCAAGGATCAGGTCATTGATGGCTTGAGTCAGGGTCTCGTACGAAATGGGTTTTTGCAGAACCGTTAAATCGTCTTCATGGCCTTCAATGGCCAAACGTTCGCTCGGACTATACCCCGTCATAACGATAACCTTCGTGTGGGGGGACAATTCCCTCATCCTCGACGCGAGGTCTAATCCTTGAACCGAGCCAGGCATGACGAGATCGGTCAGCAGGAGATCTATCTCGTCTGTGTTTCGAGAGATGTGTTCTGAGAATGAACTCCCGTCCAGGAAGCAGAGCACCTCATGTCCATCGAGTTTCAGGTTCGCCTCGAGTGCTCGCAGGATCGCCAATTCGTCCTCTACGACAGCAATACGCAGCGAGGCTTTTGCTGGCCTGGTGATTTCCTGCTGGGAGTGAGGTGCCTCGTCTTTCGATTGGCTAGCGTCGCTGACCGGCAACAAGAGTTCAATTAATGTGCCAGCATTGAGCTTGGAATGGATCTCCATCGCTCCGTTTGATTGCTGGACTAAACTGTGCACCATCGCCAATCCGAGGCCCGATCCCCTGCCTGGCTCCTTGGTTGTATAGAAAGGCTCCAGGACCGCCTCCAGATCACCTTCGGGAATTCCTATGCCGGTATCCTTGATCGTGATTTTTACATACTCACCCGCTGGCAATCCAAGAGGACCTTCCCAGAGCTGATCCTCCGCCACCCTTGTATTGCTTGCAGAGAGGACAAGTTCACCGCCATTCGGCATCGCGTCTCGAGCATTCAGGCACAGATTCAAAATCGCGGATTCAAGTAGAGACTCGTCGATTGCGACAGGGGAAATATCATCGGCAATCGAATAACGAAGATCGATAGTTTTTGGGATAACTCGCTGAAGCAGGAAGGTTACACTTTTGAATAGTCCGCGGGTGTCAACGCGGGCCGGTTCGGAAGGCATATTGCGAGAGAAAGCGAGGATATGCTCGGTTAATTTCGCGCCTCTCTGGCAGGCACTTATCACCTCTTCCGAAATTGTTTTGTGCTGCTCAGAATTTTTCACGCGCGGCAAGAGTTCGGCATTACCCATGATTATCGCCAACAGATTGTTGAAATCGTGCGCGATCCCCTCTGACAATCGATTAAGGGCCTCGGTCTTCTTAAGCCGCGCGAGTTCTCGTTCCTGTATTGCCAGTTGTTTCCTGGTCTCGACAGAATTCGTGACGTCAAGAATCAGGCTGTTCCAGATGATCGATCCGTCTTCCTGTTGCTCTGGCATCCCGCGACCTTCGAGATGTTTTGTCCTGCCCGAGGGCGTTTCAATCCGCCATTCGCAAAACCAGGGAGCGAGACTTTTTGCCGACCGCTCGATTGTTGCCTGCATCTGCCTCAGGTCCTCGGGCAGCACCATGGACCAGAGCGTTGTCGGGTCGCCGCGGATGTCCGCAGCGCTCACTTCCCAAATTTCATCACATCCGGAGCTTATGAATTCGACCGCATCGCTACCGTCAGGCCAGCTGCGGTAGCGAAATATCGCTCCGGGGACGGCTTCAGCCATTGATTTCAAGAAAGCAGCTTGTCTTGCTGCAGTTTCATGTGCCTCGATTTCAGCGGTTACGTCGACCACTGTTCCGACCATCACATTGCGGCCGTCACCTCGGGACTCTTCGAAGGCTCCTTGCGTCAAGAGATGCAGGTAGTGCCCCTGCTTGTGCCGCATCCTGATTTCCAGCCGATATGGGGAGCCGTTTCGAATAAAATCGTCCAAGGCATCGGTGATGTCTTGCCGATCATCTGGATGGACCATGCCTTCAAAGGATTCGAAGGAACCATCGAAGTCCGTGGGCTTATATCCCAGCATTTTATAGAGATGAGAGCTCCATTGACTCTGGTTTCCCCTCATATCCCAGCGCCAGACTCCAACTTGCCTGCCAATAGCCTCTAAAGCGGCGAAGGGGTCATCGAACTGGATGTTCTTAGGCATGCTTATACCTCAAACTTGGCTTGGTCCGGCAAGGAGTTCGCAGCGGCCAAGGTGCATCGCGACGGAACATTGGGCATCGAGTCGAGTATCTTCAGCTTCAATGTGGCGGCGCTCCCAAACCATCCATGTTCCGAGGAGTTTCTGATCCATTTCGGATTTCGAGGTTGGCGCAAAGCTCCCCCTCAAGCGCCGCACTCTGGATGCTTCACATTTCCAATGGATTGCACACCATAGTTGTCGTCTTTCTGATAGGTTGGGTCGCGGGTTTTGGCCAGCGCTGTGCGAAACGTTACCCGACAATCTGTCTGTTGCTTCGCAGAAACTCGCGCACATTCGTTCATGCGGGACGCAAGCTGATCGTCTGTGAGGCAGGGCGCGAGGATCCGCCAGTATCCGGCGGCGCGGGCCTTCTCCCTTGTCGCCTGCATTTCGGCAGCATCCGCGCCTCAGCGCTGGCATCACGCCGTTTCTTTGCCGATCCCTATTGGTCGCTCGGCCGCAGCCAGACACACTCCTCTGATGCTGGGGGTATCAAACCTGCAGCGCAGAAGGCGTCCTATTACCCAAGGATTTTCGGCTCGGGCTTTAGAGCAACAGGCGATACCACGGCGCCAATCTTGCCCAAGCCGCTCTTCGGGGCTGGACGACGAGCCGCGGAGCAAGCGGCTGCCGGAAAAGGCACGACCTGTGGCCCGTTATCATCCCGCGAAACCGCCATTACTGCGCCGGACCGCTGGCGCTTTGCCTGGTACATGAGGGCGTCGGCTTTTCCGAATTCAGCATCAATGTTTTTTGAACCGTGCGGCAAGACCAGAATGCCCAGGCTGCAAGCGAGATCCGTGTCGCTCCTGCGAGCGTCGAGGTTCAGTGCCTTGTTTAACCGCTCGGCCACAAGATTTGCCTCTGAAAGGGCGTTCACCTTGAAAAAGATGACAAACTCATCGCCTCCAATTCGCGCGAACAGATCATCTGACCGGATGGATCCGCGCACGCGTTCAGCGAATGTGCGCAAGGCATCGTCGCCTCTTTCGTGACCCAGGTTGTCATTGAGTTGTTTGAGCCCATCAAGGTCAGCGAAGATCAGCACTGCCATGCCTGTTTGCGTGGCTCTTTTCTCGATGGCTTCGAAGAATGCTGCTCTGTTCAGCGCGCCTGTCAGGGGATCAATTCGGGCAAATCGCCATTCGATTTCGAGTGCGACACGAGCCACGCCAAGCATCAAGATCACTGCCGCGGCACTGCCGAGTTGAAAAAGCAGATCGATGATGTCTGAGGGCATTGCAGTGTGCAAATTGATCAACTGGCCGCTCGAGCTTTGCACCGCGACAATAAATAGTCCGAGGATCACGGCAAACCGGTTGCCGACGAACCAGGCAGCAAAAGCGCAGATCAGCAAGTAGGTCGGTCCATAGCTGGCCGACATGGGGGCTACCCTGCTGGCAAGGATGACCAGCAAGGTGGCGGCGCAAATGAACGCCGAAGCCGCTGGCCTCGACACATTGATGAACAGCGGATGCTCGAGGCGCAATGCCTCTGGCGTTGCCTTTCGCCGGTCAGTTCTCGTCGAATTCCGCATCGCGACCAGATAGGGCCATCAAGGTAAAAATCTCGGTAACGCCGCCTGGTTGGAACCCTGTCTTTTTTGTCGAGGGCAGGGGAGATGCCTTTGCGGCACATTCCTGTATGTCCCGCTCCAACAGGCTGCATCTCTTGAAACATGCGCTGCCGATATCCCACCTCGATGCCGATATCCGGACCGCAGCTCACCTTCCTTGCAGCTGTCATGATCGCGGCCTGGTGCTTCGAGCACGGTGTTTCGTGCTCGAGCATCTGCTGGCATGGGTTCGATGAGCGCTGCAAGAAAAGAGCGACTGCCGGCAAGTCGCCAACAGCCGCCCCCTGTTGAAACACGACGGGTCGCGAATCGTGCTTCTTACATGAGAGTATCGACTTGGCCACAAAGCACAATGAGAAGCAGCGCGAGCGTCTGATATTTGGACAGTTCGTGAGGTTGTTGGTGAGCGCCCGAGTGGCAGACGCTTTCGCGGCTGATCGCCCAATGCCCGATAAGGCTTACTAGCAGGCTTGCGCGGAAGGGTAACGCGCCTCGGTCCGGAGAAAAGGCCGAGAAGCACAACAACCCGCTCCTGCGGCCTGGATGAAAGGAGCGAACCGGTCAGGTCGTCAAAGATACCCCCAATGACCCGGACAGGTGCACCGTCTGGCAACTGCGCCTCGAGCGGGCAATCGTCGCTATCGCCAACCTTGCTCATGAACGTTTCGACAAAACCGCCCGGGCGCGGTTCCGGGTGCTCGCCGAAGCTCACGAGCCGGATCACGCCGATTGTTCCATTAATCGAACGCCACCGATCGCGCTCACGGTCGAAGGAGAAAAATGTAGCCGGGAAAAAGAGGCGTGCTGGCGAAGGCCACCTTCCCTGCTGTCTTGCGGGGCCGTTTCACCAGCGGGAGGAAGCTGGTGAAACCCTGCCGGCCAAGGTGTTCAAGCGCGAGTCTTTCCTTGCGGGGCTGGGTTTGCGCGACGTACCATTGCCGGTCCTTGGTTGCCGCAGCAGGTCGCGTCGGTGTTTCTGGCATCGTATGGCGCCTCTACCCGCCTGGACCCGACCAGCCGAGATCAAGGTTTGCAGCGATCGAGATTGCGTCTTGTAGAAGCCAGCCAAATGCATTGGTGCTCCGCATATGTTCTTGCCAAGCGTTGGCTTAAGCGTCCAGTAGCAGGGTACATGTGCAGGCTGAGGCAACCTTGAAGCTGATTTTCATCAATCGGTTCTTCCACCCGGATCAATCGGCAACCTCAATGATGCTGAGTGATCTGCTGAGTGGTCTCGATACTTCGTCACGCGAGTGCCTGGTAATTACCAGTGCAAGCATACACACAGCTGGCGAAGACCCTGAAGAACGCGACCTTCAGAATGTCGATGTGATCCGCGTTCCTGGTCTCAGCGCGGGTAATCCGAAGCTTTGGGGACGGCTGCTAAATTTCCTGATTTTCTATCTTGGCGTACTCGTTGTCGCCGCCCGTGTGTTCAAGCGCGGCGACGTGATCGTTTGCCTGACCGACCCGCCCTTGCTCAGCGTGCTTGTCAGTCTCATTGCAAGGCTCAAAGGAGCTCGTGTCGTCAATTGGCTGCAGGATATCTATCCCGAGGTCGCAACGAGCCTGGGCATCGGTTCGCCAGGAAATGTTGCCATCCGCGCGATGCGCTTCCTGCGCGATCGGTCGTGGAAGGTGGCTTACAAGAATGTCTGTATCGGCGCGGTCATGAAGCGCCGTGTTGAGGAGAGAGGCATCGCTCCCGACAAAGTCACTGTCATACAAAATTGGGCCGACGAGAAGGCGCTCGCACCTCTCCCTGTCGCGAACAATTCGTTGCGCAAGGAATGGGGTCTTCCGGAAGATAGCGTGGTTGTCGGATACTCAGGCAACCTCGGCCGAGCCCACGATCTGGATACAATGCTCAATGCCGGCCTTCGTCTCATCGCCGATGGTCAAAGGAACCTGCAATTCCTCTTTATTGGAGGGGGCGTAAAACAGTCCTTGCTGCCCGACGTCGCCGCAGAACCTGATATTGGTGCGCGTTTCCACGTGAGAGGCTACCGCCCACGCCGAGAACTCCAACTCAGTCTTGCTGTGGCCGATATTCATTGGCTGTCTCTCGAACCAGAGCTCGAGGGCTTGATCGTACCCAGCAAGTTCTACGGCGCTGTTGCTGCCGGAAGACCGATCATATTCATCGGTGATATCAATGGTGAAATCGCCAGACTGGTTGCGGAAGCGGAATGCGGCAAGAGTTTCGCGAAAGGCGATACAACTGGTGTTTCGCACTATCTAAGTGATCTTGCCAATGACACAGCGCTGCGACTACGCCTGGGTGCAAACGGTCGGCGGTACTGTGAGGAGTACCTTTCCAGGGCGGCACGCATTGCTGATTGGGATCGCTTGCTGAACGAGGCCGCAGATAACGCAGCAGCGGCCTCGTCTGCCTTGTTGGCTACTTCGCGCCAAAGCCCGTAATCATGACGCGGATGGTGCGGAGTGCGATCACGACATCGAGCCCATTGCCTTGTCCGCTAGTCGTCAAGCCATGCAGCCTGCAAAGGAATGGGCGTTCACGCCGAACCGAATGCTTTTAATGCCGCTCAGCAGAGCTCCAAGTTGCCAGTTTCCAGCGCATGAAAAACCCCGCCGAAGCGGGGTTTGAAATTGCTCGAGACGATTTACTCGAGGCTACTAGGGGCTGACCGGCAGATCCGCGTTTTCGCCATCATTGTTTTCCATCAGAGCAATGATCCCCACTGCGCCGGCGCCGAAGAGCAAAACAAGAAGAGCCGCACTAATGTTGCCCTCTGCTCCAAGCGCTTCCGCTTCTTCGAAGCTAGCAGCTGCCCGATCAAACGGGACAGTCTGCGCCGCGGCCAGAGTGGAGCCGGCCATAAGACTCGCCGCGGTCAGCCCAAGCACGATTTTCTTCATGACAGCGTCTCTTTCACGTTCCGAGATGACGTTTCAAAATCTGCAGGGTTTATAACGCACATGCAGCATCTTCTCGAATAGCGCCTTCATGAATGCTTGTGCTTGCCCAAGACGTGCGGTTCTTCCCGTAAACTCGTTGCAATCTCAAAGGCCGCTCTCTGCGCAAATTCCGGCTTGGAGGGACACAGTCCACCAATACAGCGGCTTAAGAGGCCTGCTTCCAAAAAGTTCAGCTCGTGATTGCTAGCCGCATTGCCGCTCTGGAGTATGGTGCGTGCGCCCAGGCATCAACAAAGGTCCGAATTTTTTGGGGGGTGGAGCAGGACGACTTTCTCGTTGATGTTTCAACGCTTTTGACGCTCTGCTAGTGGGCGCCACCATTCCTCGTTGTCGAGGTACCAGCGCAAGGTCTCGCTGAGACCGCCCTCGAAATCGTGTTGCGCAAGGTAGCCCAGTTCGTCGCGCGCCTTGGTCTCGTCGATGGCATAGCGACGATCGTGGCCCTTGCGATCTGTGACAAAGGTCTTGAGGTCGAAAGTACTGCTGCCCTTGGCAGCCGGGGCATCGGGATAGCGCTCGGCCAGCCCGTCGACTTCGGCGAAGGCCCGATCAACCTCCATGCAGATCCGGTCGATCACCTCCATGTTGGGCAGTTCCTCGCCCCCGCCGATATTGTAGGTCTCGCCCGGCTTGCCCTTGTCGAGGCAGGCCTCGATACCGCGGCAGTGGTCTTCCACGTGCAACCAGTCGCGCACGTTCATGCCATCGCCGTAGATCGGCAGGTCGCGTCCGTGGAGCGCGTTCAGCAGGAACAGCGGGATCAGCTTCTCGGGATACTGATACGGTCCGTAGTTGTTCGAGCAGTTGGTCGTGGTGACGTCCAGCCCGAAGGTATGGTGGTACGCGCGCACCAGGTGGTCCGAGCTCGCCTTCGAGGCCGAATAGGGCGAATTCGGCTGGTACTGCGTGGTTTCGCTGAAAGCGGGATCTTCGGGGCCCAGCGAGCCGTAGACCTCATCTGTCGAGATATGGTGAAAGCGATGCGGTTGTCCGGAGCCTTCGTCCAGCCATACCTTGCGTGCAGCCTTCAGGAGACTGTTGGTGCCAAGGATATTCGTGTCGATGAAGATATCCGGGCCGCTGATCGAGCGGTCAACATGGCTTTCGGCAGCGAAGTGCACCAGCGTGTCGATCGCATGGTCGCGCAGCAAATTCTCGACCAGCGCTGTGTCGCGGATGTCGCCCACCACCAGCTCGGCCTGGTCCACGCCTGCGATGGTCGATTCATTACCGGCGTAAGTCAGGCAGTCGAGAACGATAATCGCATCGTCAGGGTGCTGCTGCCCCCAGTAATGCACGAAGTTGCCGCCGATGAAGCCGGCACCGCCGGTTACAAGCAGGTTAGCCAAGGGCCTTTTCCTCTTTCAGCATGGTGCGCAGGTTTGTGCGCCAGTGCGTGTATCCGTCTCCCAGCAGATCGCGCGTCTTGCTGCAATCGAGCAGCGAGAAGGCCGGGCGTTTTGCCGGTGTGGGATAGGCGCTTGTCTGGATTGGCCTTACAGGGATGGCCTTGTGCAGCAGGCCTAGCGCCAGCGCCTCTTCCTGAATGGCGACGGCGAAATCGTACCAGCTGGCAACGCCCGCATCGCTGTGGTGGAAAGTGCCGTAGGCATCTTTTTTGACGAGCGCCCAAATGGTCTGCGCAAGGCCCGGCGCCCAAGTTGGTGCGCCGATCTGGTCCGTCACCACGTTCAGCGCGGGCTTTTCCACCATCAGTCGCAGCATGGTGCGCACGAAATTCGCGCCGCCGGCGGTATAGACCCATGCCGTGCGCACCAGGATGTCAGTATCGCGCAAGTGGTCCTCACCCTCAGCCTTGGTGCGGCCATAGGCGGACAGCGGATTGCGCGGATCGTCCGGGCGATAGGCGCGGCTGGACGTGCCGTCGAACACGAAATCGGTCGAGACGTGCACCAGCTTGCCCGGATGCGCGGCCACCAGCGCGGCCACCGCGCCGGCATTGATAGCACGTGCGGTGTCCTCGTCCTCTTCAGCCTTGTCGACTGCGGTGTAGGCGGCGGCGTTGATGACGAGATCGGGTGCCAATTCACGCACCAGCGCAGTGATCGCCTCCGCATCGGTCAGGTCGCAATCGTCGATATCGACCGGATGCAGCTCTGCAGTGGCAGGGGCAGAGGCGATGAGGCCGCGGCCCAGCTGGCCTTTCGCACCGGTGATCAGGACTTTCATGCAAAGGCCTCCACTTCGCCCAGCGCCTTGCCTGCGCGGTCCTTGGCAGACAGCTGCACATCGATGCTGTCCAACGGCCATTCTATGCCGACAGCGGGATCGTCCCAGGCCAGCGAATGCTCATTCTGCGGCGCATAGGGCGCATCGCACTTGTAGAGGAAATCGGTGCCGTCCTCGAGCGTCAGGAAGCCGTGGGCAAAGCCCTGCGGTACCCAGAACATGCGCTTGTTCTGCGCCGAAAGTTCCACGCCCATCCATTTGCCGAAGGTGGGGGAGGAACGGCGCAAGTCTACCGCCACGTCATATACCGCGCCGCTGACTACGCGCACCAGCTTGCCCTGCGGTCCGGGGTTCTGGAAATGCATCCCGCGCAGCACGCCTTTCTGCGAGCGCGAGTGGTTGTCCTGCACGAAGGCGATATCCAGCCCTGCCTCCGCAAACTTGGCTGCGTTCCAGCTCTCCATGAAAAAGCCGCGTTCGTCTCCGAAAACCTGCGGTTCGATTATCAGCGGCCCGTCGATGTCGCAGCGAACGATCTTCATCAGCGACCTTCTGCCAGCAGTGCGAGCAGGTATTCGCCATAGCCCGACTTCTTGAGCGGTGCTGCGATCTCCTCCAGCCTGGTATCGTCGATGAAGCCCTGCCGCCAGGCGATTTCCTCGGGGCAGCATATCTTCAGGCCCTGTCGTTCCTCGGTGATGCGTACATAGCTGGCGGCATCGAGCAGCGAGCCGTGGGTGCCGGTGTCGAGCCAGGCAAAGCCGCGCCCCATGATCTCAACCGACAGCAGCCCGTCGTCGAGATAGAGGCGGTTGAGGTCGGTGATCTCCAGCTCTCCGCGCCGCGACGGCTTCAGGTCCCGCGCCCGATCGACCACGGTATCGTCGTAAAAATAGAGGCCGGTGACGGCATAGTGCGACTTCGGTCGGGCAGGCTTTTCCTCCAGCGAGCGAGCCTTGCCGTGCTCATCGAAATCGACAACGCCGTAAGCCTCAGGGTTGTTCACGCGGTAGGCGAACACACTAGCGCCCTGATCGCGCGCGGTGGCGTTGGACAGCAGTTCAGGCAGGCCGTGGCCGTAGAAGATGTTGTCACCCAGCACCAGCGCGCTGGAATGTCCGCGCACGAAATCCGCGCCGATGTGAAAGGCCTGCGCTAGCCCGTCCGGGCTAGGCTGCACCGCATAACTAAGCGCCACGCCGAAATCCGACCCGTCGCCCAGTAGGCGCTGGAACTGTGCTTGGTCTTCGGGGGTGGTGATGACTAGGATATCACGAATTCCCGCCATCATCAGGGTCGACAGCGGATAATAGATCATTGGCTTGTCGAAAACAGGCATCAGCTGTTTCGAAACGCCCCGCGTAAGGGGGTAAAGGCGGGTGCCTGAACCGCCGGCCAGAATTATGCCTCTTCGTGATTGGCGTTCCATACCCTCAGCCATTTCTCTCCAACCGGACTTCATGCCGCTTGGCAGTGACCCGAATCTTGGTCAAGCCAGATGGCCTTTTTACCCAAGACCTTATGCCTGCCGCGAAATTAGCGGCAGCTCAGTGGCGTTGCCCTTAATCTTACGATTAGAGAGTTTTATGTCTCAGCAATCTTGTGACGCAAGCCCGGCAACGGTCTTGCGGTTCATTGCACGCGCTGACTTTCGCCGTGTTGATACCCACGAAGATACTCGTCGATCAACGGCTTATCCATGGTCATCAAAATGTAGCCAGATTTCCCTCGACCTCGACGCCTATGCCGAACGCCCCGGTAATACAGGTGAAATTTCCCAAGATCTCAGTGCGCAAAGCCGACATTCCAGTCGACTTACTGAGCAAAGCAAGCATTCGTACACACACCGAATCGCCGCGTCTGAAGGCGGTCGCAACCCCAGCGTCTGGCGCGTGATGGGGCCTTGGATGTTACAATCGATCGCATGGGTCTTGCATCCAGACTTAGGCTTGATCGAGTGGGCCCTGCGCCGACGCCACTCAAGATTTCAATACCCGTGTCCAGAATTCGCGACGGGCGCCAACTGCGACTGTTGGCATCAACACAAGTGTTGCGCGATTTGCGACGCTGAAGCAGAAAAGAATACTGCACACGAGAAAGTGCCCCTCTGGAACTGCGAACCGGCCGTATCGACGGAGGCGCGCCATTTTCCGTTCAAAGGTGCTGCTTGTGATGCCCTGCATCTTTACGCTGCATGGGCAGCGTGCCGCTGCACCTGCCGCAATGGCAACCGCTCCGCACCCCGCCCGTCGCCAGCGGCCCGATGCTGCCGTTCTTTTCTGGACACGCAGGCCATTTGACCTAGTCTCCCGCGCCTGAGGGGAGAGGAAGATCATGAAGATTGCACGTCGTTCACTGCTGGTCGGAGGTGCGGCTACCGCCGCCGGTGCCATCACCGCACCGCTGGCCGCGCAGGACACTGCCAATGCGTCGGCCGAGCCGTGGGTGGAAGAGACGCCGATCGTTGCCACGCGCGAGGAGCTGGAGGCGATCACCGACCTCTACTGTGCCGCGCTGGTTGCCGGTGACCCGTCGCGCGCGCCGTTTCATCCTGATTGCGTGTTTGCCGAGAACGACCAGGTGCTGCCGCTGGGCGAGGCCGCGTGGAAGACCACCGTGCGCTTCGGCAGCTACAAGCATTACTACGCCGATCCGCAGCATGGCGAAGTGGGACTTGTCGCCAACTCCTACGAACAGGGCGGCGGCTGCGTGTTCGTGCTGCGCCTGAAGGTGGACGCGGACCATCGCATCACCGAGGCCGAGCAGTTCATCGCCCGCGATCCCAACGGCGCCGCTGCCTACGAGGCGCTGGGCGCGCCCGACCCCGTCTGGCTGGAGCCCATCCCGCCCGCCCAGCGCCAGAGCCGCGAGGCGCTGCAGGCGGTCAGCTACATGTATTTCCAGGCGCTCGAGCGCAACGATGGCGCCGGCATCTACCCCTTCCGCCCCGATTGCGAGCGGATCGAGCACGCGCGCAAGACCGTGGCCCAGCCGGCGGTGGAGAACTACGGCCATTCCGATGCCACCACCCGCTTCATCACCTTGCAGGCCAAGGAACAGTACGAATTGGGGCTGATGGCCTTCGTCACCAAGATCCGCGACCGCAAGACGCTGGTGGTGGACGTGGAGCGCGGCGCGGTGCTGGGAAGCGGCTTTTACGATTTCGACGGCGCGCTGGAGACGATCAACTTCGACGACGGCACCGTGTGGAACCTGCCGCCCTATTTCCGCACCCCGCGCAGCCACCATGCCAACGAGGGCTTCAAGATCATCAACGGGTCTTTCCGCTATGTCGAAATGACCTTCATCGAAGTGCCCTTCGGCACGCGCCACGTGTTTCCCGGCAGCACGATGACAGTCAGCCTCGACTACACCCCGCCAAAGCCTGCGCCGCAGCCGGTCACGCTCGCCACGCCTGCCGAATACGATGCGATGACCGACCGCATCCTCGATGCCATGGCGCGCAATTGCCCGTGTGACCTGCCCTTGGCGCAGGACGTGCGCTACACCGAGAACGGCGTTCCGGTGAAACCCGGCACCGGCAACTGGTGGACCTTCGACGGAACCCGCGATTGGCAGGTCCACCTGGCCGATCCCGAACACAATCAGGGCGGCTGGTTCGGCGCCATCGACGAGCGCGGCCTGTTCGCGCAGATGGCCCTGCGCTGGAAGCTGGAGAACGGCCTCATCACCGAGATCGAAGCCGTCACCGGTCGCCCGCAGGCCCCCGCACAAGGCCGCGACTTGGCAGAGGCGACTTACACCATGTTCTGGCCCCCGCTGGTGCGCGACGTGCTGGCAGCAGGCTTCACCGGCAGCGCCGACATGCTGCGCACACCCACACCCGCCGAACGCCTTGCCGTGATGAGCGCGGTGATGGATGCTGAAGCCACCGGGCACGACCGGGTGAACGGTCACGAAGTGTCCGATATCGCCGCCCTGCACACAGGCCTCAGCTATGGCGGCGTGCGTCCCTGGCTGGTCGACGAGGCACGCGGGCTGGGCCTTGGCCTCTCGACCTGGTCGAACGACGGCCGCGGCAGCTTCGCCGAGGAACACCGCGCCCCCCGCTCCTCCCCCTGGACCGACCTCCACGCCCGGCTGGTAAAACTGGCCCACGGCGCCCCCGTGGCGAGCGAGGAACTGGTGGTGCGGGTGCCATACGGGCAGGGCAGGGGCTGGGACGGTTGAGAACCCCTCGCGCCCTGCTTGCACCGAATCGGGCGGCTTCCTAGGTCGAAGGCTCACACCAAGGACTCGACTCGACCATGACCACCCACACCACCCGCATGCTCATCATCGGTTCCGGCCCGGCCGGCTATTCCGCCGCCATCTATGGCGCACGCGCGGGGATGGAGCCGATTGTCGTGCAGGGCCTGCAGCCCGGCGGGCAACTGACCATCACCACCGACGTGGAGAACTATCCCGGCTTTGCCGACGTGATCCAGGGCCCGTGGCTGATGCAGCAGATGCAGGCGCAGGCGGAAAATGTCGGCACGCGCATGATGTGGGACACGATCGTGGAGGTGGACCTGGAGGGCGGCTCTCCGTTCCGCGCCGTGGGCGATTCCGGTGACGAATACGTGGGTGACGTGCTGGTGATCGCTACCGGCGCGCAGGCCAAGTGGCTGGGCGTGCCGGGCGAGCAGGAACTGGGCGGCAAGGGCGTGTCGGCCTGCGCCACCTGCGACGGGTTCTTCTATCGCGGCAAGAAGGTGGCGGTGATCGGCGGCGGCAACACGGCAGTCGAGGAAGCGCTCTACCTCACCAACCATTCCGACGATGTCACCCTGATCCACCGTCGCGACGAACTGCGCAGCGAGAAGATCCTGCAGGACCGCCTGCTGTCGCATGACAAGATCACGCCTTTGTGGAACAAGACGGTCGAACGCTTCGTGGCGGGCGAGAACGGTGCGCTGGCCAAACTGGAACTGGTCGACACGGTAACGGGCGAGAAGAGCGAGCTGGAAGTCGACGGCGCCTTTGTCGCCATCGGCCACGCGCCTGCGACAGAGCTGTTCAAGGGCAAGCTGCCGATGGATGCTGCCGGCTACCTGGAAGTGGAGCCGGGCACGCCCAAGACCGCCATTCCCGGCGTGTTCGCGTGCGGCGACGTGATGGACCATGTCTATCGCCAGGCGGTGACGGCGGCGGGCACGGGCTGCATGGCGGCGCTGGATGCCGAACGGTTCCTGGCCACGCTGGAACACGCTACGAAGGAAGCGGCGGAGTAGCGGTAGCTGTGCGCGCCTAGTCGATCCGGCGCATGTCCCACCACTTGCGCGGCTCTTGGGGATCGCGCGGACCGATCACGAAACGGCCCACGACATAGGAAATCGCCGCGGCGACGATCAGCGCCTGCACCAGCGGATCGCTCAGCGTCGATTGGCCTTCCGCCGTCAATCCGGCTTCAATGGTGATGCCGGTCGTCTCGCTTTGCTGCGTCACTTCTCGTCATCCCGGCGATAAAAGGGAATCCAGGCGTCGTGGTCTACCCAGCTCTTGTTCTTCCGCGTGAGGATTACGAAGGCGATCAGCCCCCAGAATACGAAGGAACCGGGCTCGCTGGAGAATATGTATTCCAGCAGCTTGCCCATACCGCGATCATCGGTTTGCATCGATCGGCACTCGCCTTGCTTGAGACATAGCGAGGCATAATGGTCGTGCGTTTCCCGAAGGTTACCCGATCCTGACGTTGCCAAGGCCGACCTTGGGCAGATCAGGGAATTAGTCTCACGAAATACCGTTTCACAGGTAATCTTAAAAACCGTTGTCTGGGTCGGTGGGGGGCGATAGGCGAGGGGTAATAACGCGGCGCGAAAGCCGCAATTTCTCCCTCCAGTCGACCGGAGACACAATTCATGCAGCACGATCACGTGTTGATCGCAGGCGGCGGCATCGCAGGCCTTACCCTAGCGCTAACGCTTCACCAGATCGGCGTGCCCTGCACGGTTTACGAAAGCGTGCGCGAGCTGAAGCCGCTGGGCGTCGGCATCAATATCCAGCCCAACGCCATTCGCGAACTGGAAGACCTCGGCATCGGCGAAGGCGAGCTGGACGAGGTCGGCATCCCGGCGCGCGAATGGGCACTGGTGGGACTGAACGGCAAGGATATCTATTCGGAACCGCGCGGCAAGCTGGCCGGGTACAACTGGCACCAGTATGCCGTGCATCGCGGCAAGTTCCACCTGATGCTCTACGCGAGGGTGCTTGAACGGCTTGGCCGGGATGCAGTGCAATTGGGGCACAAGATCACGGGTTATCGCAAGGAGGCGGATGGATCGGTGACCGCACAACTGGTTCGCGCGGACGGCACCAGTGGCGAGGTTTCCGGTGCGCTGCTGTTCGGGGCGGAAGGTATCCATTCCGAAGTGCGCGCGCAGATGCACCCGGACCAGCCCGACATCCACTGGGGCGGCACGATCATGTGGCGCGGCACCGCGCGCAGCGTCCCGATCCGCTCGGGCTCGTCCTTCGTCGGGCTTGGCACCAGCCGGCACCGCGTGGTGTTCTATCCCATCTCGCACCCCGACAAGAACGGCTTGGCAGACATCAACTGGATTGCCGAGAAGACCTTCGACGATACCCATGACTGGACCAAGTCCGGCTGGTTCCGCGAGGCTCACCTTGCTGATTTCGCGCACGACTTCAGCGATTTCGTATACGACTGGTTCAACCTGCCGGAGCTGCTGCAGAAGTCCGAGAAGGTCTACGAGAATCCGATGATCGACCGCGATCCGCTGCCGACTTGGGTCGATGGCCCGGTCGCGCTGCTGGGCGATGCGGCGCACCCGATGTATCCCACCGGCTCCAACGGCGCTTCGCAGGCGATCATCGATGCCCGGGTGATCGGTCGCATCATGCTGGATCACGGCGTCTCGCAAGCCAGCCTTGCGGCTTATGACCAAGAGATGTGCGGCCCGGTCGGCGGCCTGGCCCTGCGCAACCGCGGCGCCGGCCCTTTTGGCCTGCTGAATATGGTGGAAGAGCGTTGCGGCGGTGTTTTCGAGAACATCGACGAGGTGATCCCGCCTGCCGAGCGCAGCGAATTCATGCTTGCCTACCAAAAGGCGGCGGGTTTCGCGCGTGACACGCTGAACGCGGCCCCGCGCACCATTCCCGAAGGCGCCAAGGTTGTCGAGCTGGCTGCCTGATGGCTGCCCCTGCACCCGGCCTTACCCATGCCTGCGATTTCGTGGTGGACCTGTTGCCGCCGCATGAAATGGGCAGCTGTTCTACCGGCACGCGCCGGATCATTCCCATCGTTGGCGGCAGCGTGAGCGGCCCGCTGATCGAGGGCCGGATCCTCGACGTCGGTGCAGACTGGCAGACTGTCACCGCCAATGGGGTGGCCGAGCTGGACGCCCGCTACGGGATCGAGACTCATGACGGCGCCGTGATCGAAGTCGTCAGCCGTGGCATCCGCCATGCTTCTGCCGAAGTGGCGGCGCGCATCGCTGCGGGTGAACAGGTGCCGGCCTCCGAATACTACATGCGCACGGCCATCCGGCTCGACAGCGGCCATCCCGACTATGCCTGGGTCAACCGGTCGCTGTTCCTGGCCCATGGCGGCAAGGTCGGCGCCACCGTGAAGCTGTCCGTCTACCGCGTCGATTGAGCTAGCCGTGATCGTGGCGGCCGAAGTCCGGTCGCGCGTCGTCCTGGCCCTGTTCGACGATCGAACGGCGAATAGCGCGGGTCTTGCTGAACAGTTCGAGCATGGCCTCGCCATTGCCCTTGCGAATGGCGCGGCGCATGGCTTCCAGATCGTCGAGGAAGCTGTCGAGCATGTCGAGCACCGCCTCGCGATTGTTGAGGAAGACGTCGCGCCACATTACCGCATCCGACGCGGCGATGCGGGTGAAATCGCGGAAACCCCCGGCGGAATACTTGATGACCTCGCCGCGCGTCACCTTCTCCAGGTCGCTGGCCGTGCCGACGATGGTGTAGGCGATGAGGTGGGGGATGTGGCTGGTGACGGCCAGCACCATGTCATGATGTTCGGGGGTCATGACCTCGACGGTGGAGCCGAGCTGCTGCCAGAAGCGGGCGAGGGCCGCCACGCTGTCTTCCTGCGCGCCCTTGGGCGGAGTGACGATGCACCAACGCTGCTGGAACAGGCTGGCAAAGCCCGCGTCCGGCCCGCTCTGCTCCGTGCCGGCGACAGGGTGGGCGGGGATGATGGTATGTCCGGGAAGGGCCTTGGCCAGGCTCTTCGCCACGCTCTCCTTTGACGAGCCGACGTCGCTGATGACCGCCTGTCGATCGAGCCCCGGGGCAATCGCCTTTGCCGCCTCCTCCATCGCGCCCACCGGCACGCACAGGATCACCAAGTCTGCCCCGCGCACGGCCTCTGCCGGATCGTCGGCAATGGTTCCGGCCAGCCCGCGCTGGCGGGCGCGTTCGCGCACCTTGGGATCGGCGTCATAACCGGTGGTCTTGACGTCGGGCAGGTGCTCCTCGACCGCGAGGCCGATCGAGCCGCCCAGCAGGCCGAGGCCGATGATGGCAACGTGGCTGAAGCTCATTGCGCGCCCTCGCACAACCGCCGCAGGGTCTCGGCGATTTCGTCCATCTGCGCCTCCGAACCGATAGTGATGCGCAGCGCCTGGGGCAGGCCCTGTCCCGGCAGGTGCCGCACGGCGTAACCCGCTTCGGCAATGCCGCCCATTGCGGCCTCGGCCGAAAGGGCGCCTTCGAACAGCACCAGCAGGAAGTTCGCCTCGCTCGGCACCACGCGCAGGCCGTGGTTGCCCAGCGCTTCCAGCTGCGCGGCAAAGCGCTCGCGCACCCGTGCGTTATGCTCGCGACTACGTTTGACAAAGTCCTGGTCACCCACGGCGGCGAGGGCAGCACGCTGTCCGCTTGTGGTGACGTTGAAGGGCCCTCTGATGCGGTTCAGCGCGTCGACCAGGTGCGGCGCCCCGGTGCCCCAGCCGATGCGTTCGCCGGCAAGGCCATAGATCTTCGAGAAGGTGCGCGTGACCAGCACGTTTTCATGTGCTGCGGCCAGATCCAGCCCGCCATCGTCCATTTCGGCAGGCACATATTCGCCATAGGCCTGGTCCACCACCAGCAGCACGTCGGCCGGCAGGCCCGCGTGCAGCCGGGCAAGCTCGCCGCGCGGCAGGAAGGTGCCCGTGGGATTGTTGGGGTTGGCGATGAACACCACGCGGGTCGCCTCGCTCACCCGCGCCAGCAATGCATCCACGTCGGCAGTGAACTCGGCATCGTCCACTTCCACCGGCGCCGCCCCGCAGCGCCTTGCCGCGATATCGTAGACCGAGAAGCTGAAGCGGCTGAACATCACCTCGTCCCCCGGTCCGGCATAGGCCTGGGCGGCGAGGTTGAGCAGTTCGTCCGAACCGGTTCCGCACACCACGCGTGCTGGGTCGATCCCGTACAGCTCGCCGATTGCCGTGCGCAGCGCCTTCGAATCCGGATCGGGGTAGGCTGCAGGCGAACTGACCTCGGCCAGTGCCGCCAGTGCATCGGGGGAACAGCCCAGCGGGTTCTCGTTGGCCGACAGCTTTACCAGCGGCTTGCCGTCCGCGCCTGCGCTCTTGCCCGGCACATAGGCGTGGATCGCCTCGACATAGGGCTTCATTTTCGGGCGCATGGATTCGGGCATCGGACAGGTCTTCAATACAACTGAAAGGCGCGCATAGCCGCCCTTTGCAGCGATTGACAGTCTGCTTTACCTCGCCCAAGTGCGCGAGGACAGGATCATGGCCACGACAACCGCAATAGACTTCCGCACCCTGGTGCTCGATCAGCCGCTGCCGCTGGACAGCGGGCGCGAACTTGCGGGCGTGGAAGTCGCCTACGAGACATTCGGCGAACTGGCGGCGGACAAGTCCAACGCCGTGCTCGTTTTCCATGCGTTGACAGGCGACCAGTTCGTGGCAGGCACCAACCCCGTGACGGGTAAGCCCGGCTGGTGGGAACGCATGGTCGGGCCCGGCAAGCCGATCGATACGAACCGTTTCCACGTGATCTGCGCCAATGTGATCGGCTCTTGCCTTGGCTCCACCGGCCCCGCGAGCATGGGGCCGGGTGGCAAGCCCTATGCCATGGACTTTCCCGTCATCACCATTCGCGACATGGTGCGCGCGCAGATGGCCATGCTCGATGCGCTGGGGATCGAGCGGCTGCACGCTGTCGTCGGCGGATCGATGGGCGGGATGCAGGCGCTGTCCTGCGCCGCCAATTTTCCCGAGCGGACGGACCGCGTGCTGGCAATCGCCACCACCGCGCGCCATTCGGCACAGAACATCGCTTTCCACGAGATGGGCCGGCAGGCGATCATGGCCGATCCCAACTGGCAGGGCGGCGACTATTACGATGGCGAGGCCCCAACCAAGGGGCTGGCCGTCGCGCGCATGGCGGCGCATATCACCTACCTTTCGGAAGAAGGGCTGACCGCAAAATTCGGTCGCCGCCTGCAGGACCGGGAGGCGAAGAGCTTCGGCTTCGATGCGGATTTCCAGGTGGAAAGCTACCTGCGCTACCAGGGCATCAGCTTCACCGACCGCTTCGATGCCAACAGCTACCTCTACATCACCCGCGCGATGGATTATTTCGACCTGGCGGAGGAGCACGGCGGACTGCTGGCCGATGCCTTCAGGGGCGCGAAGGACACGCGCTTCTGCCTCGTCAGCTTCGATACCGACTGGCTTTATACCACTGCCGACATGCGCGAAGTGGTGCACGCCCTGAACGCTGTGGCGGCGCCCGTCAGTTTTGTCGAACTCTCCGCGCCCTATGGCCACGACAGCTTCCTGCTCGACGTGCCCGCGCTGGACCGGGTGGTGGAGGGCTTCCTCGGATGAGCAGCCTGCGACCCGACCTCGCCAGGATCGCCAGCCTCGTGCCGCAAGGCGCGCGGGTGCTCGATGTCGGCTGCGGCTCGGGCGACCTGATGCAGGTGCTGGAGACCGAGCGCGGCTGTGATGCACGCGGGATCGAGATCGATGCCGAAGAGGTGGCAAGGGCCGTCTCGCGCGGGCTCAGCGTGGTGCAGGGCGATGCCAACCGCGACCTGGCCGATTACCCCGACGGTGCCTTCGATGTCGCCGTGCTCAGCCAGACGCTGCAGACCGCCCAGCGGCCCGACTGGCTGCTCGACCAGCTGCTGCGCGTGGGGCGAGAGGCCTTCGTCAGCTTTCCCAATTTCGCCTACTGGCGCATGCGCCTGTCGCTGCTGAAGGACGGCCGCATGCCGATCTCGCGCCACCTGCCCGCGCGCTGGTACGACACGGCGAATATCCACCACCTGACGATTGCGGACTTCCGAGAATTCCTGGCCGAACGCGGCGTGCAGGTGAAAGGCAGCTGGTTCTTTGCCGCAGGGCGCGAAATTGGTGGCGGGAACGCCAACTGGCGCGCGGAACACGCGGTGTTCCGGCTTAGTCGGTAGGCGAATTCACGCACAGCACGCTGTCATCGCGCGCCAGGCACCACAGGCTGAGGCCTGCCGCTTTCGCCCGTTCCACCGCCATCGATGTGGGCAACGAGATAGTGACCAGCGTATGCGCCCCGGCGCGCACGGCCTTCTCGACGATTTCGTAGGAACAGCGCGCGCTGGAGAGGATGAAGCCGTTTGCGGCGTCCTGCCCCGCAGCGGCGAGGGCACCGACCAGCTTGTCCATGGCATTGTGCCGCCCCACGTCTTCGCGGGCGTGGAGGATCGTGCCGTCCATCGCGCAGAAGGCGGCGGCATGGGCCGCGCCGGTTGCCCTGGTCAGCGGCTGGTGGTCGCGCAAGGCGGCGAGGGCGGTGAATATCGCTTGCGGGTCCAGCGCCTTGTGCGCCGCGACCCTGGGAAGCGGGGTGCTGACCGCCTCGAGGTTCTCGATCCCGCACAGCCCGCAGCTCGATTCCGCCACGCGGGTGCGCACGCGCTCGGTCAGCTTCTCGATGCCGAGCCCGGTCAGCTGCGTGCGCGCGATCCAGCCCTTTTCGACTTCGACCACGGCAATATCGGTGACATCGGCAGGTGTTTTCGCCAGTCCTTCGGTCAGCGCAAAGCCGCGGGCGAAATCCTCAAGGTCCGATGGCGTGGCCATCATCACCGCATAGGACAGCCCATTGTATTCGAGCGCGACCGGGACTTCGGGAACCCAATCGCGCTCGATTGTTGTCACGCTGCCGTCGGCAGCGAACTGGACCGGTCTATCCGGCATCCGAATTGTGCAGGTCGCCGTGCTTGGAGAAATCGGTGGCACGGGTTTGCGTGCCCGGATGGCCCTTCTCCAGCAGGTGTTCGATTGCTTCTTCGGCGATCGGATCCAGCCCCGAACGGTCGCCAGTGAAGATCGCGTTCTTCATGCGGGGGTCCCAGAAGCTCTCGATATGGTCCGCCGTTGCCAGCACCGCCTTGTCATGGCCGATGGCCACGAAGTTCTTGGCGATCTGGTTGGCAAAGCGCAACAGCGTTGCCTGCGTGTCCTTGCTCATTCAGCCGGCTCCATCGAATCTTCGCCCGCGATGCGGCGGCTGCGCTCGGTCAGCTCCTGGTAGTCTTCCTGCCAGTCGGTCGGGCCGTTGCTGGGCGTCACCTGCACGGCCGTCACCTTGTATTCGGGGCAGTTGGTGGCCCAGTCGGAGAAGTCTGTGGTGACCACGTTGGCCTGCGTCGCCGGGTGGTGGAAGGTGGTGTAGACCACGCCCGGTGCCACGCGATCGGTGACCTTCACGCGCAGCGTGGTTTCACCCGTGCGGCTGGCCAGCTTGGTCCAGTCGCCATCCTTCAGCCCGCGGTTTTCGGCATCGACCGGGTGCATTTCCAGCAGGTCTTCCTCGTGCCACACGGTGTTGGCCGTGCGCCGCGTCTGCGCGCCGACGTTGTACTGGCTGAGGATGCGACCGGTGGTCAGCAGCAGCGGGAAGCGCGGGCCGGTCTTTTCGTCGGTGGGGACATAGTCGGTCACCACGAACAGGCCCTTGCCGCGCACGAAGCCTTCCATGTGCATGACGGGCGAGCCGTCCGGATGCTTCTCGTTCACCGGCCACTGCACGCTGCCGCGCTCGTTCAGCATGTCCCACGAAACGCCGGCAAAGCTGCCGGTGAGGCGGGCGATCTCGTCGAGGATCTCGCTCGGGTGGGTATAGTTCCATTCCGCACCCAGCGCATTGGCCAGCAGTTGGGTGACCTGCCAGTCTTCATAGCCGTTGGCCGGCTCCATCACCTTGCGCACCGGCTGGATGCGACGTTCGGCATTGGTGAAGGTGCCGTTCTTCTCCAGGAAGGTGGAGCCCGGCAGGAACACGTGGGCGTAGTTGGCGGTCTCGTTGAGGAAGAGATCGTGCACGATCACGCAGTCCATCGCCGAAAGGCCATCGGCCACGTGCTGGGTGTTGGGATCGGACTGCAGAATGTCCTCACCCTGAATGTAGATCGCCTTGAAGCTGCCATCCACGGCGGCATCGAGCATGTTGTTGATGCGCAGGCCCGGCTCCGGGTCCAGTTGAACGCCCCAGTCCTTCTCGAACAGTTCGCGCGTGGCGTCGTCCGACAGGTGGCGATAGCCGGGCAGTTCGTGCGGGAAGGAGCCCATGTCGCAGGCGCCCTGCACGTTGTTCTGGCCGCGCAGCGGGTTCACGCCCACGCCCTTGCGACCGATGTTGCCCGTCACCATGGCGAGGTTGGCAATCGCCATCACGGTGGAGGAACCCTGCGAGTGCTCGGTCACGCCGAGGCCGTAGTAGATCGCGCCGTTGCCGCCCGTGGCATAGAGGCGCGCGGCGGCGCGCAGGTCTTCGGCGGGAACGCGGGTCACGGCTTCCAGCACTTCCGGGCTGTGGCGTTCCTCGGCAACGAAGCGCGCCCATTCCTCGTAGGCGTCGATCTCGCAGCGTTCCTCGATGAACTTGCGGTTCTCCAGCCCTTCGGTGACGATTACATGCGCCATTGCGGTGAGCACGGCCACGTTGGTGCCGGGCTGCAGCGGCAGGTGATGCGCGGCCTCGACATGCGGGCTGCGCACCAGGTCGATGCGGCGCGGGTCGATCACGATCAGCTTGGCCCCTTCGCGCAGGCGCTTCTTCAGGCGGCTGGCGAAGACGGGGTGGCCGTCGGTCGGGTTGGCGCCGATCACCAGGGCCACGTCGGTATGCTGCACGCTGTCAAAGTCCTGCGTGCCTGCCGAGGTGCCGAAGGTCGTCTTCAGGCCATAGCCGGTGGGCGAGTGACAAACGCGCGCGCAGGTATCGGTGTTGTTGGAACCGAAAACCGAACGGATCAGCTTCTGCACGAGGAAGGTCTCCTCGTTGGTGCAGCGGCTGGAGGTAATGCCACCCAGCGCCCTGGCGCCGTGCTCGGCCTTGATCGCGTTGATCTTGTTGCTGGTGAACTCGAGCGCCTCTTCCCAGCTGACTTCGCGCCAGGGATCGGTGATCTTCTCGCGTATCATCGGCTTGGTGATGCGATCCTGGTGGTTGGCATACCCATAGGCGAAGCGGCCCTTCACGCAGCTGTGGCCGCGGTTGGCCTTGCCGTCCTTGTAGGGCACCATACGCACCAGCTGTTCGCCCTTCATCTCTGCGCGGAAGGTGCAGCCCACGCCGCAATATGCGCAAGTGGTGACGACAGCGCGTTCCGGCTTGCCGTGTTCCTTCACGCTCTTTTCCATCAGCGCGCTGGTGGGGCAGGCCTGCACACAGGCGCCACAGGAAACGCATTCGGAAGAGAGGAAATTGTCTTCGTCCTGCCCGGCGCTGATCACGCTGGCAAAACCGCGCCCGTCCACGGTCAGCGCAAAGGTGCCCTGCACTTCGCCACAGGCACGCACGCAGCGGCTGCAGACGATGCACTTGTCGGGCGCGAACAGGAAATAGGGGTTGGAGACATCGGGCGTGGTGCCCAGGTGGTTGGCGCCTTCATAGCCATAACGCACGTCGCGCAGGCCCACGGCGGCGGCTTCGTCCTGCAGTTCGCAGTCGTTGTTGGCGGAGCAGGTGAGGCAGTCCAGCGGGTGATCCGAGATGTACAGCTCCATCACGCCGCGGCGCAGCTTTTCCAGCCGCGGGGTCTGCGTCTTGACCACCATGCCTTCGGCCACCGGGGTGGTGCAGCTGGCAGGAGTGCCGCGCGCACCCTCGATCTCCACCAGGCACAGGCGGCACGAGCCAAAGGCCTTGACGTTGTCGGTGGCGCACAGCTTGGGGATATGGCCGCCGCTCTCGCTTGCGGCGCGCATCACGCTGGTGCCGGCGGGCACGGTGACTTCGCGGCCGTCGATGGTCAGGGTGACTTTATCTTCCGACTCCACTGCGGGGGTGCCGAAATCCTTTTGGGGTTCATATCCCATGGGCTTGCTCCATCGCCGCAAGATCTGCGGGTGTGTTGATGTTTGCTGGTGCATCAGTGCATTTCACGGCCCGCGCCCTGGCGGCCTTTGCGAATGCGAGCATCGAATGGCGTCCTTCACTCTGGAGGATGGCCGAAACGAGCGATGCGTTACTGCTTTTCCAATGCCCGATCACGGGCTGATTTTCAAGGTATGCCGGAGGCGGGGAGAGGTCTGCCAGCAGCGTTTGCGGCAGGGCCACCGAATCCACCCCACAGGTCAGTACGCTTTCGTAATCCTCGTCCTCGGCGTAGCGCAGGGCAGCGGCGATGCCGCCCAGTGGACCCATGCCGGGTCGGGGCCAGTCGGGAATGGTCGGGGCGGGCGCGAGTTCGCGGCCCACCACGATCACGTATTCGCAAAAACCAGAAAGCGTATCCACCGCGCGCGCGATCAGCGTGCGACCGTCCAGTTCCGCCAGCGCCTTGTCGCTGCCGAAGCGTGAGGACTTGCCGCCGGCCAGGACCGCGCCCAGGATCACGAGCCAGTCCTCATTCGGCAGGCTCCGACATGGCCTTCTCGACCAGTTCGGGGTTGCGGGTGAAGTCTTCCGGCCAGTGCTTGAGCGCGCTCATCACCGGGTAGGGTGTGAAGCCGCCCAGCGCGCAGAGCGAGCCGAACTTCATCGTCTCGCACAGGTCTGTCAGCAGGCCGATCTCGTCGCCTGCATCGCGGCCCTGGTCCTTCTGCGTGTTATGCATCTGCGGCATCAGTTCCAGCCGGTCGCGCTTGCGACCGCCGGCCTTGATCCGGTCGAGGATTTCCACTCCGCGCACTGCGCCGATGCGGCATGGCGTGCACTTGCCGCAGCTTTCCGCCGCGCAGAATTCCATCGCGAAGCGCGCCATGCCCAGCATATCCGCCGTGTCGTCGAACACGGTCACGCCCGCATGGCCGATCAGCGCGTCGGCCTCGGTAAAGGTCTCATAGTCGAACACGATGTCAAACTGGTCGGGGTGGATATAGGCGCCCAGCGGGCCACCCACCTGCACCGCCTTTACCGGACGGCCCGATGCCGTGCCGCCGCCGATCGTGTTCACGAGGTCGCCCAGCGTCACGCCAAAGCCGATCTCGTACAGGCCGCCGTGCTTGATGTTACCGGCCAGCTGGATCGGCATGGTGCCGCGCGAACGCCCGAAGCCCACATCCTTGTATGCCGCAGCGCCGCCTTCCGTGAGGATGTGCGGGACAGCAGCAAGGCTCAGCACGTTGTTGACGACCGTCGGCTTGCCAAGGAAGCCTTCCAGAGCGGGCAACGGCGGCTTCGCGCGCACTTCGCCGCGCTTGCCTTCGAGGCTGTTCAGCAGGCTGGTTTCCTCGCCGCAGACATAGGCGCCCGCCCCCACGCGCACTTCGCACACGAACGGTGCGATGATATCCGCGCACAGCTCGATCGCCGCGTTCATCTTGCGGATGGCATCAGGGTATTCGCTGCGCAGGTAGACATAGCCGCGTGTCGCCCCCACGGCTTCGCCGGCGATGGCCATGCCTTCGATCAGCTGGAAGGGATCGCCTTCCATCACCATGCGGTCGGCAAAGGTGCCGCTGTCGCCTTCGTCGGCGTTGCACACGATGTACTTCTGGTCGGCTTCCGCCTTGCGCACGGTGTCCCACTTGATCCCGGTGGGGAAGCCCGCGCCGCCGCGACCGCGCAGGCCGGATTCCTTCACTTCTTCGACAATTGCTTCGCTGCCGATCTGGCGGGCGCGCTTCAGGCCCGCCCAGCCGCCGGTAGCTTCGTAGTCTTCCAGGCTCAGCGGACGGGTCTTGCCCGCGCGCGCAAAGGTAAAGCGCGTCTGCCCGGCGATGAAGGGGTGCTCCTCGATCAGGCCGATGGCCTTGTCGCTGGTGCCATCGAGGATGGCGTCGACGTCGGTCAGCGTCGCGGGGCCGAAGCCCTTGCCATCGATCTCCACCAGCGGTTCCAGCCACTGCATGCCCCAGCTGGAGGTGCGCTGCACCTCGCAGCCCTTGGCTTCGAAGGCTGCGGCCAGCTTGTCTGCCCCGCCTGCGCGGGCAAGGGCGTCGTCGGAAATGCGAACCTTGGTCATGCGTCTTCTACCAGCTTGGTGATGCCTTCGGCGTCGAGGCGGATATGCAGGTCGTCACCCGTGCGCGCGGCAGGCCCGGCGCTGCACAGGCCGAGGCAATAGACCGTCTCGATCTTCACGCGCTCTCCGGCAGCCCTGGTGGCGTTATCGATGATGGCTTCCACGCCGCGCGCCTTGCACGCCTCTGCGCGGCACACCTGCACTACCGGGCGGGCGTCGGCCTCGGTCTTGTAGTCATGGTAGAAGCTGACCACGCCGTGCACGTCGGCGCGGGAAAGGTTCAGGCCCTTGGCGATCAGCGCTTCGCTTTCCGCATCGACACAGCCGAGTTCGGCCTGCACGTCGTTGAGGATCGGCAGTAGCGGCCCCTCGCGATGGTGGTGGCGGGCGATGATCTCGCCCAGGATTTCGCTCTTGTCGCTCATGCCTTGAGCCTTTCTGCGTGCCATTTGATATGGTCGGCGATGAAGGTGGAGACGAAGAAGTAGGAATGGTCGTAGCCTTCCTGCATGCGGATCGTCGCATCCATGCCCGCCTTGCGTACGGCCTCTTCCAGCAGCCACGTCTTCAGCTGTTCGTCGAGGAAATTGTCGGCCCGGCCCTGGTCCACCAACAGGTTACCCAGCCGGGCGCCGTCTTCGATCAGGGCGCAGGCATCGTATTCGCGCCATGCGTCCTTGTCGTCGCCGATATAGCCTGTCAGCGCCTTTTCGCCCCACGGGCAGTTGAGCGGGCTGACGATCGGGGAGAAGGCACTGGTCGAGCGGAAACGACCGGGATTGCGCAAGGACACGGTCAGCGCGCCGTGGCCGCCCATCGAGTGGCCCGAGATTGCCTGGCGATCCATGTCGACCGGGAAATTCTCCGCCACCATCGCAGGCAGTTCCTCTTCCACATAGCGGCGCATGTGGAAGTGCTTTGCCCATGGGTCCTGCGTGGCATTGACGTAGAACCCGGCGCCCTGGCCGAAATCGTAGGCCTCGTCGTCGGGCACGCCTTCTCCGCGCGGGGAGGTGTCCGGGCCGACCAGGATAATGCCGTGTTCGGCACAGGCCTGGTGGTAGTGACACTTGGTCATCGCGTTTTCGTGCGTGCAGGTCAGGCCGGAAAGCCACCACAGCACCGGCAGCTTGTCGCCGGGCGTGTGCTCGGGCACGAAAACCTGGAAGGTCATCGGCGTGCCGGTCGCCTCGCTATCGTGGGTGTAGACGCCCTGATTGCCCCCGAAGCACTTGGTTTCGCTGACTGTTTCCATGTTCATCCTTCCGCGCCCAGCATGTGCAGGGCGCACAGCTTGTGGCCATCGGGATCACGCAGGTAGGCCAGGTAAAGCTTGCGCCCGTTCGACACTCGCGGGCCGGGCGGGTCTTCGATTGGCGTGCCGCCCGCGGCCACGCCTGCTGCGTGCCAGGCATCGGCCTGTTCGGGGCTGTCCATGGCAAAGCCGATGGTGCCGCCGTTGGAGACGCAGGCCGGTTCGCCATTGATCGGCTTGGTGACCAGGAACAGCGAATCCTTGTGCGCGTATATCAGCCGCCCCTTTGGATCCATCGAGCCCTTGCGCCCGCCGATCGCGGTGAACACCGCATCGTAGAACGTCCGGGACTTTTCGAGGTCGTTCGAGCCGACCATCATGTGACTGTACATTGTCGCTGTCTCCCCCGGATATACGGTAGCAGCAGGCCGTCGGTTCCCCGCCGGACCGGCCTGGCCGGTCCGGGCGGGAAAATGGCCGCTTATGCTTACTCCTTGGGGCCCACGTTGGGCGTGTAGGCGCAGATCTTGTGGCCGTCCGGGTCGCGCAGGTAGGCACCGTACATGTTGCCCGGCGAGCTGGGACGGAAGCCCGGCGCGCCTTCGTCGGTGCCGCCGTTGGCAAGGCCGGCCTCGTACCAGGCGTCGACCGTGGCATAGTCGGCCGCCTTGAAGCCGAAAGTGAAGCCGTTCATGCAGGTCGCCGCTTCGCCGTCGGCGGGCTTGGCGGTGATGAACGAACCGTTCTCGCTGGGGTAGACCGTGCCGTGCGGCAGCGGGTGGCCTTCAAAGCCCAGAACCTTCATCGTGGCATCGTAGAACTTGCGGCTGGCTTCGATGTCGTTGGTGCCGACAAACACGTGATTGAACATGCGATCTGGTCCTCTCGTATGGGGCGCACGACAACCTCTCGCCGAGCGCGATTCTCTTGGTTTCATCACATAGCCGAAATTTTCAGCAATGTGAAAGAATGAATTTGGTCCTGGCGGGGTGGACCTTAGTACACCACCACGCTGCGGATGCTCTCGCCCGCATGCATCAGGTCGAAGCCCTTGTTGATCTCTTCCAGGCTGAGGACGTGGGTGATCATCGGGTCGATCTGGATCTTCCCGTCCATGTACCAGTCCACGATCTTGGGCACGTCGGTGCGGCCCTTGGCACCGCCGAAGGCCGTGCCGCGCCAGTTGCGGCCCGTTACCAGCTGGAACGGGCGGGTGGCGATTTCCTTGCCTGCTTCGGCCACGCCGATGATGACGCTGGTACCCCAGCCGCGGTGGCAGCATTCCAGCGCCGTGCGCATGACTTCGGTGTTGCCGGTGCAATCGAAGGTATAGTCCGCCCCGCCGTCGGTCATCTCCACCACCTTGGCGATGGTATCCTCGCGGCTCATGCCCTTGGTGTTGAGGAAGTGGGTCATGCCGAACTTGCGGCCCCATTCCTCGCGCTCGCCGTTGATGTCGATGCCGATGATCTTGTTGGCGCCGGCCAGCTTGGCGCCCTGGATCACGTTCAGGCCGATACCGCCGAGGCCGAACACCACCACGTTATCGCCCACCTGCACCTTGGCGGTGTTGGTGACGGCGCCAACGCCCGTGGTCACGCCGCAGCCGATGTAGCAGCTGGTCTTGAACGGCGCGTCTTCGCGGATCTTGGCGACGGCGATTTCGGGCAGCACGGTGAAGTTCGAGAACGTCGAACAGCCCATGTAGTGGTAGATCGTCTGCCCCTTGTAGGAGAAGCGGCTGGTGCCATCGGGCATAAGGCCCTGCCCCTGCGTGGCGCGGATCGCGGTGCACAGGTTGGTCTTGCCCGACAGGCACGACTTACACTGGCGACATTCCGGCGTGTAGAGCGGGATCACGTGATCGTCGGGCTTCACGCTGGTCACGCCGGGGCCGACTTCGCGCACGATCCCTGCGCCTTCGTGGCCCAGCACCGAGGGGAAGATGCCTTCGCTGTCGAACCCGTCGAGCGTATAGGCATCGGTATGGCAGATGCCGGTTGCCATGATCTCGACCAGCACTTCGCCTTCCTTCGGGCCTTCCAGGTCGAGTTCGACGATTTCGAGCGGCTTCTTCGCCTCGAAGGCGACCGCGGCACGGGTTTTCATGTCAGGATTCTCCTAGATATCAGTCGAGCGGCGTACCGGCGGGCAGGTCTGCTGCGCCTACCAGTTCGTCGCCTTCGCGTTCGGGCAGCATCAGGAACAGGATCAGCGAGATCACCGAACCCATGGCCATGATGGTGGAAACCACCAGCAGTTCATCGTTGCCCAGCAAGGCAAACAGCGCGCCGGCAATCAGCGGGCTGCCTGCCGCGCCAAGGCGACCGACCCCCAGCACGAAGCCGGTGCCGGTGGCGCGGGCATAGGCGGGGAAGCCGCGCGCAAAGGCGGCATAGTATCCGCTGATCGCGGCATTGGTGAAGAAGCCGGTGAGGATGGTGGCCCACTGCCAGCCATCCAGCGTATCGCGGCCAAGGCCAAAGCTGATGACTGCGACAGAGCCGATCAGCAACATCAGCGCGGTCGGCCACTTGATGCCCAGGCGCGCCATCACGAAGCCGAAAAGCGCGCTGCCGAAGAAGCCGCCGACATTGGCCCAGGTAAGCACGGTGGCGGCATCGCTGGGCGGGTAGCCCGGCGGGTAGTCGGCCACGATCTGCACCGCGAATTTCAGGATGTAGTAGAAGGTGACGGTGTGGAACATGTAGCCGAAGGCCAGCAGCAGGGTGACCGGACGCAGCTTCGGGTTCGACAGGATGTCGGTCACCTTCGGCTTGGCTGCCGAGGTATCCACCGCAGGCAGGTTCTCGATCGGCGGCTTGCCGAAGGCGTGCAGCGTCCTGTTGACGCCTGCAAGGTTGTTCTTGGCGGCCTGGTAGGCAGCAGTTTCCGGCACCACCAGGAACACAACCGGGATCAGCGCCGCGGTGACGATAGCGCCGAAATCGAACACGCCGCGCCAGCCATAGGTGTCCAGCAGCCATTCTGAAGCGGCAATGCCGCCCAGGATCGCGCCCAACGGATAGCCCGCGACGTAGACCGCGATGGCGGCCTTGCGCCACTTGTTGTTTGTGCTTTCGGCCGTAACGGCGTTGGTGGCGGCCAGCATGCCGCCGATGCCGATTCCGGTGATGAAGCGATATACGAACATGTCGCCTACGCCATTGGCATGGCCGGCCATCCACATACCGATGGCCATCAAGACGAGGCAGGCGATCATGGTGTTCTTGCGACCGAACTTGTCCGCCGCGCCGCCCAGCAGCACCGAGCCAAAGCCCATGCCTACCAGTTCTGCCGAAAGGACGATGCCCAGTTCGCTACGCGGGATGCCCCAGTCCGCCGTAATACCCGGCGCGGCAAAGGCGCTGGAAAGCACGTCGAACCCGTCGAGCGCGTTCAGCAGCACCATCAGCACCACTACCGCCCACTGGCGCCAGTTCATGGCACCGTCGTTGATCACATTGATGGGGTTCGCGCCCCCGCTTGTCGGTCCGGCCATATTGACTTTGTCCTTCTCCCTGAAGGGTCCCTATTCGTGGATTCTCTCGAGCATTTCCACCAGTTTTTCGACTTCTTGTGGTGTGAAGCGGCTTTTTAGCCATGCTTCGTGCTCGGCAATACAGCTTTTGGCCTGTTCTAGCGCCGCTTCGCCGTCTGCGGTTAGGTGGAGCGCCTGCTTGCGCCCATCGCTGCTGCTCTTCTCGCGCCGCAGGTAGCCGCGCTCCTGCAGGCGGTTGACGATGGTCATGGTGGTGGCCCGGTCCATCCGCAGGCGGCTGCCCAGCTCGATTTGCGAGACGCCGGGGTTCTCGCCCACGAGCCACAGCACGCTGACCTGCTTTTGCGTCAAGCCAAGCTCCGAGAATGTCTCGGTAAAATGGCGATAGACGGCGCCATGCGCCAGGCGGATGTGGAAGCCCACGATGCCGTCGAGCTGGCCGAATTCGGGATCGCCACCCTCGTTCGCGTCGGTTTTGCTTTCGGTCAATGCGGCTTGGGCCAAAGTCCTGCTCTCGTCTGTCTTGCGGTTTTGTTAGTAAAGCATACAATCTTCCGCAAGGAGAGGACAAAGATGGCGCAATTTCCCGACACCCCCACCTTCACCGGCTTCAATACCCCCAGTCGCGTTGAAGCAGATATCAAGGACCTTGCCTACGAGGGCGAGATCCCGAAAGAGATCGACGGCGCATTCTTCCGCGTGCAGCCCGATCCGCAGTTCCCGCCGATGCTAGGTGATTCGATTGCCTTCGACGGCGACGGGATGATCTCGCGCTTCCACATCCATGATGGCCAGGTCGATTTCCGCCAGCGCTGGGCCAAGACCGATCGCTGGTTGATGGAGAACGAGGCGGGCCGCGCGCTGTGGGGCCACTATCGCAATCCGCTGACGGACGATCCCGCTACCAAGGGCACCTACCGCGCAACGGGCAACACCAACGCCTGGGTCTTCGCGGGCAAGCTTTGGGCGATGAAGGAAGACAGCCCCTCGCTGGTGATGGACCCTGTCACGATGGAGCGCGAGAAGGTCGAAACCTGGGGCGGCAAGATGAAGAGCGAGACCTTCACCGCCCACCCCAAGATCGATCCCGCGACCGGCAACATGGTGGCGCTGTGCTACGCCGCCAGCGGCATCTGCAGCGACGATTGCGCGCTGGTGGAGATCAGCCCGGACAACGAGCTGGTGCGTGAAGTGTGGTTCAAGACCCCCTATTACTGCATGATGCACGACTTCGCGATTACGCCCGATTACCTCGTGCTGCACGTCGTGCCATCGATCGGCAGCTGGGAACGGCTGGAGAAGGGCCTGCCCCACTTCGGCTTCGACACCACCAAGCCCGTATACCTCGGCATCATCCCGCGCCGGGATGACCTGAAGCAGGAAGACATCCGCTGGTTCAAGCGCGACAACTGCTTTGCCAGCCACGTGGTCAATGCCTGGCAAGACGGCAGCAAGGTGCACTTCGTGGTGCCCGAAGCGGAGAACAACATGTTCCCCTTCTTCCCCGACGTGCACGGTGCCGATTTCAACCCGGCACAGGCGATGAGCAAGCTCACCCGCTGGACCGTGGACTTGGCCAGCAACACCGACGAGTTCGAAGAAATCGTGCCGCTGACCGAGACGGCATCCGAGTTCCCGCGCATCGACGATCGCTTCACCGGCATGAAGAACCGCTACACCTGGGGTCTGGAAATGGACATGAGCCGCCCCTGCGAACTGAAAGGCGGCAGCGCCGGCGGGTTCCTGATGAACTGCCTGTTCCTGAAAGACCTCGAAACCGGCGACGAAAAGCACTGGTGGTGTGGCCCGGTTTCAAGCCTGCAGGAACCCTGCTTCATTCCGCGCACACCCGATGCGCCCGAAGGCGACGGCTGGATTGTGATGCTGTGCAACCGGCTTGAAAACAGGAACACCGACCTGTTGATCTTCGATGCGCTGGATATCGAGAAAGGGCCGGTGGCCACCGTCCACATCCCCATCCGCCTGCGCTTCGGCCTGCACGGCAACTTTGCCCGCAGCGAGGATATCGGGCTGAAAGTGGCCGAGCCGGCATGATCCGCGCCGCGCTTGCAGCGCTGGGCGTGCTGGGGGTTTCGGCCCCCACATTGGCACAGGACGAGGGCGCGCCGGAGCCCTGGCGCGCATGGGACGTGGCCGAGGGATGCCGGGGGCTGGCTCAACTGGACCCGGCACCCACGGGCCCGGACCTTGCCTATCGCGAGCCTTCGCCCGCGACGATCGCCATGCGACGACAGCTTCTCAATCCGGAGGTGAACTCCTTCACCTTTCGAGAGGCGAGCGAGGTCTTTGCCAATCGCCGCGTTGCGGCAGCAGAGCAGCCGCGTGCCTGGGCAGAGGCTGCCGGCTTCACCATGCCTGGCGACTACCAGGCCTTCGCCCTGACCACCCATACCGATGCCCTGCTGGTGCTGCGCGACGGGCAGATCGTGTTCGAGGACTACCGCAATCGCTTCGATCCCGAGGAGCGCCATATTGGCTTTTCCATGTCGAAGACGATCGTGGCCATGCTGGTCGGGCAGGCACTGGCACGCGGCGAGATCGAATCGCTGGACGACCCGGCCACGCGCTACTGGCCAGCGCTGGCAGGCGGCGGCTATGACGGAGTGACGATCCGCAACCTGCTGGAAATGCGCTCTGGCGTCGATATCGTCGAACGCTACGATTTCGGCGCAAACCCCAGTCTTGCCGCCTGCATCCATGATACCGCCATCGTCCTCAACCGTGCGCGCTTTGCCGATTTCGGCATGGCGGTGGGCCGCAGGGAGGCGCCGGGCGAAAGCTTCAACTACGCCACGCTCGACACCGCCGTGCTGGGCCGCGTGCTGGAGAATGCCACCGGCGTGCCGCTGGCGCGGCTGACCAGCGAGCGGCTGTGGCAACCCATCGGTGCGGAACGCAACGCCTTCTGGCTGGCGGACGGACCGCCAGGTGTCGGGCGGTCTCTGGCGGGCATGGGCTTCAACGCGACGCTGCGTGATTTCGCGCGGTTGGGGCAGCTAATGCTGGACGACGGAATGATGCAGGGCACGCGCGTGCTGCCCGAAGGCTGGGTTGCTGCGATGACAGCCATGCGCCCGCTCGACCCGGACAGCCCGCGCCCCGGATACGGCTTCCAGACCTGGCAGCTGGGCAACGAGCCCGGCGCCTTTTCCGCCATCGGACTGGCCGGGCAATACATATATGTCCACCCGCAAAGCCGCACGGTGATCGTGAAGCTGAGCCACTATCCGCCCGGTGCGGAACTGGACGACGTGGTGGCGAGCTATTTCGAGCAGGTTGCGAACACGCCGCTCACGCCTCGCTAATCGAGCTCGATGTAGCGTCCGGCTGCGGCATTCCACCGGAATGCGCAGCCCCGTTCGCAGTCGATCTGGTGCAGCCAGCGGTTTAGATTTGGTGCGCGCGGCTGGCTTGCCTAAGGAAGGCAGGCAAAACAACAACGGGAGCAGGACATGAGTGAACGGCCCGATCCACCAGGCCTTGAATTCGTCTATGAAGCTGGCGGCGAGTTGGAAGAACCGCGCCAGATCGGGGAGACCTATGACGGCACGCGGCGGATCATCCCCATCCTAGCCGGCGGCTATGTGAAAGGACCCAGGATTTCTGGCAAGCTGATGGGCAGTTCGGCCGACTGGCAGCTGACCCGGCACGACGGGGTGACCGTGGCCGATGCCATGTATGCCATCGAGACCGACGATGGCGAACTGATCCAGATCCGCAACAAGGGCCTGCGCCACGGCCCGGTGGAGGTGATGCGGCGGCTGGTGGCGGGCGAGGAAGTTGACCCGAGCGAATACTATTTCCGCACGGTGCCCGAATTCATTGCGCCCGATGGCAAGTATGATTGGCTCAACAAGTCGATCTTCATTTGTTCAGGGGCGCGATTTGCCAACTCAATCAAGCTTTGGGTGTGGCGCGTGACCTGACCCGTTTGGCCTCATGCGCCAATCTAACTGGCTGCCAGCTTAGTGGCACCCACCGATTCCTTTGCGCCCCGGGGCAAGCGGTATTCTTGGCCTTCACCCTTTCTCGGGAACTCTTAGATGCTTCGGCAACTCGGACGAAGACGGGCTCTCCAAGTTATAAGAGCATGGGTTTCAGTGGATCAGGAATTCGTTTTGGGGCGTCATCGCGACCAAATCTTGACGCCGACCCCATCAAGGATGTGCCAAGCCTTGATCTCTAGGGCGCAAGGGGGAGGTCGGCGCGAACATTTTTGATAACAGCTACTTACGATGAACACCTCCTGCCCTTGTAAAAACACGCCAACCTGCCGAAAGTGTTGAACTTAAGCTTGACCTCGCCATCGGGTTGGTTAGTAGGAGCACATACATAACAAGGTTTGGTGGAGTTTTATATGATTAGGTCTAGAAGTGCTCTCTCTGTTGGTGTTTCGGCCATTGCGTTGGCAATCTCCGTGCCTGCCATCGGGCAGCAGACCACCGAGCCTGGTATCGAGCAGTCGTCAACGCAGGCTGACGTCAACGCCACTTTGACGATCAGCCAAGTTGGTGACGATTTTGAATTTGGCGTCACCGATTTGGGACCGGGTACGGCAATAGCTGAGGTAGCCGATGTTCCTAGCGGCGCTGTTTCGCAAACGGCAAATGCGACGGGTACCGCGACGGGCGAGGGCGATGCCAACATCGCGCTGATCAACGACGGGTCGGTGACGATCGCAGCGGTTGCCAGCGTTACCGATGCGACAGCGACAGGCACATCTACCGACGCAGCTGGCGTCGTGAGCTTCGGTGTCAATCAGCAGGCGACGGGCGTTTCTAGCGCAACCCCCACGATCGATAACAATGGCGCGCTTACGGTTCTGGCGGATGGCTCGGCTTCGGACGCCGATGGTGCAGTAGCTGGCGGCGTCATTGGCGAGGGTGTCTTCCAAGAGGCATCGTCTCCCGGGTTGGTGAGCGGCGTTATCGATAACGCGCTTGACTCGACTATTACGATTTCTGCGGTTGGCGATGCTGTTGCCGCTTCCGGGGACGCTTATGGCGTGGCGCAAATCGGAGTGGGTATCGGGCAAATCGCTGATTCTAGCGCAGCTGACGCCGGAGTTTCGCTTGTCAATGATGGGGCGATTTCGGTTGTGGCTTCTGCGCAGGCCGATGGTGCGACGGCCTCCGCGAGCGCAGGCGCGGTCGCAATTGTCGGTAGCGCTGGTGTTGGTCAGGACGTGGCCGGGGAAACTTCGGCATCCGCGGAGCTGGGCAACAGTGGGTCTCTTACGATTGCGGCGATTGCGGCCGATGCTAATGACGTGAACGCGCAGGCGGGTGCGTTTATTGGCACAGGTGTATATCAGGCCGCTGAGGCGGCGAGTGGTCCGGCCGATGTTTCGCTTGCCAATGCGGTTGGCGGCGAAATCGAAATTTCGGCGCTTGCCAACGCGAGCGGCGATGTAAGCGGCGCTTCGGCCGATGCAAGCGCTGCAATCGGAAGCGGAATTTATATCGAATCGATTGGTGATACGGCCGTCGCTTCGCTTGATAATGCCGGCGCGTTGTCCATTTCGGCGGAGGCCAATGCCGCGGCGACCAGTGGCGACGCGAGTGCCGATGCGAGCATTGATGACGGCGTCTATGTGTCGGCCGATGCCGACGGTGTGGATGGTGGCGCGGCTGCGTCGATTGCAAACAGCAGCAGTCTTGCTCTGAGCGCAGATGCCAATGCTGTCGCGCTTTCGGGCATCGCCGACGCAAGTGCAGACATCGACGACGGCATCGACGTTTATGCCTTTGCCGACGATGGTTCCGCGAGTGCGAGCTTCACGAATAGCCTCGATGGTGTCGTGTCGGTTGTTGCGGATGCCGCTGCCACGGGTGGTGATGCGAGTGCTGATGCCAGCAATTCCGGTGGCATCTACCAATCTGCCAGCGCCTACGGCGTGGATAACGCTGCAAGTGCAAGTCTCGCTAATGACGGCGCGATCACGATCGGGTCTCTGGCGACGGCTTCTGCCACCACAGCTGACGCCGATGCCTCGGCTGATATTGATAACGCGGTCAGCCAGTACGCCTATGGCTACGATGGTGCTGGTGCGAGCGTAGACCTGGCCAACAACGGTTCTATCGAGATTTCGGCAGTGGCTGATGCAACTGCTGCGACCTCGGCAGACGCGACGGCTGAAATTTCTACCGGTATCTATTTCGAGGCCGAAGCCGATGATGGCGGCGATGCCAATGTCCTGCTGGCGAACAATGGCACGATCGATATTATTGCCGACGCCGCGGCTTCGGGTTCTGATGCCAGCGCAAGCGCTGAAATCGATTACGGCATCTCGGCCTATGCATCGGCCGAATTGGCTTCGCTGAGTGCATCCACGGCTACGGCTGGCAGTGCCTCGATTGCCTATGTCAATTCATCGACAGGCATCATCAATATCGCGGCAACCGCTGTTGCCAGCGCGACGACGGGTGATGCGGACGCGGAGGCTTACGTCACGACGGCCATCTATCAGTCGGCACAGACCGATCTGGGTGGTAACGCTTCTGCGTTGGTCGACAATTCGGGTGTGATCAACATTCACTCGGTAGCGCAGGCAATCAGCACTGGCGACTCAGCTGATGCGACTGCTCAGATGTATTATGGGATTTCGCAGGACGTTTATACTGATGGCGGCGGCGACGCGACCGCTTCGGTGGCGAATAGCGGAACGATCGACGTTGTGGTTTCTGCCCAGGCGATTGGTACCGACGCTGACGCGTCTGCAGATGCTTCGAGTGCAATTGATCAGTACGCCAGCGCTGACAGCGAGCAGCCTGGAGATTCGGGCAACGCCTCGGCGACCTTCGTGAACGCCTCGACCGGTGTTTACAACTTTATCGTCGAAGCAACGGCTACGGGCACCGACTCGGCAGAAGCGGACGCTTCTGCTTATGAGCCAATTAACCAGGGTGCCTATGCATATGGTGGCGATGCTTCGGTTGGCGTGACCAACGACGGCACGATCAATGTGCTCGTATCCGCAAGTGCCATCGCGCAGAACACGTCTGGCACTGCCAGTGACGCCGAAGCTGACGCAACGCTCGAGTATGGCGCCTCGCAGTATGCCTACGCCTACAATGGCGGCAATGCGTCGGTGACCAACGCTAACACCGGCGTCTGGTCCTATGACGTGTCGGCTCTTGCAATTGCTGACGACGATGCGAGCGCCGGTGCTTACGCAACCTCCGGCATTACGATGAATGCCGACGCTGAAGGCGGCGGTGATGCGACCAATACGCTAACCAATAGCGGTACTTTCGATTACCTGGCATCGGCTAATGCTACGGGTGCGTATGCGTCAGCTTCTGCGACCGCAGAAACCGCGATTTCGCAAGATGCATCGGCAGAAAGCTCAGTGTCGGGCAGCACCACTTTTGCCAGCGGCAATGCATCTAACGTGCTGACAAACACGTCGACTGGTGTGATCAATGTGGTCGCAACTGCGAATGCGATGGCTACATCGTCTGACGCGGACGCTTACGCAGAAAACTCTTATGCCTTGTATCAGGATGCAGATTCTGATGATGGGGATGCTTCGAGCACGATCACAAATGACGGCGTCGTAAACATTTCCGCTTCGGCTATGGCAGTGGCGCAGAATACGTCGGGTACGGCGGGAAGTGCTGATGCGACTGTCGAGGCATTCTATCTGGTTTCTCAGAATGCCGACGCAGACAATGGTGATGCCACGGTAAGCTTCGCTAACACAGGGACTCTCGATGTCGCTCTGACCGCCAGCGCCGCAGCTGACACTTCGGCTGATGCCTATGTCTCGGTTTCTGACGTCATCTATCAAGACGCCGAAGCCGGCGCGGGCGGTAATGCGCTGGCTGAAGTTGCGAACAGCGGCATGATTTCGGTGGCTGCCCTCGCCAGCGCTTCTGGAACCACGGCCGATGCGACGGCCTATATGGAAGATTCCATACTGGTGCAGAGTGCGGATGCTAACGGTTCGACCACCTCGGGCGCCGGTGGGTCAGCCACGGCGACCTTTGCCAACGCTTCAACTGGCGTCGTTGACATATCCTTCGCTGCCAGTGCCGCCGCAACATCGGGCTCGGCAGAAGCTTCCGCCGGTGATGACGTTGCTCTCAACCAGGATGCTGACTCCGAATTCGGCGATGCCTCAGCGCTTGTCACCAATGCTGGGACGTTCAATGTCGCCGTTTCTGCCGATGCTTCTGGTGTAACCGGCGCTGACGCTGACGCGGACGTGACTGGCATCGGGCAATATGCTGACGCTGATAACGGCGAAGCCCTTGCCTCGGTGACCAATAGCGGCTCGCTTAGTGTTTCCGGCGCGGCCTCGGCTTCGGTCGCCGCGGCCACCGCAAGTGCAACCATCAGCCATAGCGCGACTGCCTCGGCATATGTGCTCGGCATCGAGCAGGATGGTGATGTAGTGGCCCTGGCGGTGAACAATAGCGGTTCGCTGAGCGTGTCCGGCTCTGCTTCTGCCGCCGGCGATGCCTTCGGCGGTGCTTACGCCTATGTCACCGGTGTGGATCAGGACGTGGATAGCGACGATCTCTCGGCGAGCTTCGTCAACACTGGCTCCTTCAGCGTCTCCGCTGCGGGCAGTGCCAGCGGCGACGTTGTCGAAGTCGAAGTCGAAGCGCTCGGCGTCTTGCAGGTCAACGACGCTGCTGATGGCTCGTCTACTTTCAGCAATTCGGGTGACTTTGCCGTCACCGCAGCTGGTACGGCTGCGGCGGTGACCTCGGCTGACCTTGATGTAACTGCAGTCGGCTATCTGCTTGAGGACGATGGTGCATCGCCCTTCGACGTCTCCAATGACGGGACCATGAGCGTCGTTGCGACGGCATTTGGTGGTACCTATGTCGAAGCAGTCGGCATGGCCGTACTCGATGGCAACGATACCACTGCCATCATGACGGGTTCGAGCGTCAGCGCAACGACCACGACCTTTGTGCCCCTTCCAAGCCTTGATGGTACGATCGAAAACAGCGGCTCGCTCAGCGTTGCTGCTATCGCGACCGGTGCCACCACGGACACTGCCACCGCTATCGGTATCGGTGTCGAAGGTCTCGACACCACCGACGTGACAATCACCAACAGTGGTTCGATCAACGTTCAGGCCTGGACGGCCGATGCTAGTTCGACGGCTACCGGCATTCTGGTCCGCGAACCTGATGGCGCACCTCCGCCTATGATCATGCCTACGGCGCTCGACCCGGCAACCTCGCTGGTTATCACAAACGATAGCGGCAGCATTTTTGCCGGCGTCAGCACCGACAATGGCGCGACGGTCACCTGGGGCAGTGCCATCGACGTGACCGAAGCTCCTGATCCAGTGCAGATTAACCTCACTGGCAACGGTTCGATCTACGGTAACCTGCTGCTGAGCCCGGATGATGTTGTAAGTGTCTTCAACGGCCAGACTTCGCTCGACGGTACGATCAACCCGACCGCCGGCCTGATTTCGGACCTCGAGATCCTTGATGGCGGTACGCTTCTGCTGGTGGATCAACCGGGAACGACGACTTATAGCGGTCCGGCATCCGTGAATGTGGATGACTTCACTGTGGAAGCAGGTGGCACCTTGGCGCTGCAACTGCCCACCTCAACGCTGGCAACCGATGCCGAGGCAGCCTATCCGTTTGTCGACGCCAACACGGCAGACATTACCGGTGGCAACCTGGTGGCGGTCCTGAGCACGCCCAATGGCCTGTATGACGATGGTTACATCTTCAATGACATCATCAATGCAGGTACGCTGACGGGCACGTTCGGTTCGGTCACCACCGATACCGGCTCGATCTTCCTTGATGCGGCGGCCGTTTATGACGATGCCAACAACGTCGACCTGTCGCTGACACGGGTTGCCTTCGGTGACGCGCGTTTTGCGCTCAACCCGAACCAACAATCGGCTGCGAACGGCATCGAAGGCGTCTATTCGCCGACTTTGACTGGTGGATTTGCCGATCTCGTCGAAGAGATGTTCCTGCTCTCCGATGATGCGTTGTATGCTCGGGCTCTGTCGTCTCTGCATGGTGCACAGTACGCAACCTACCTGCAGTCGCTGGGCTGGATGGGTGCACGCTTCAACGGCATTCTGGCTGATCAGGGCGGCTGCGCCGCGCTGATGCTGAGCGATGGTTCGCTCTCGTGTCGCCGTGAAAACAGTATCGGCATCTGGGCGACCGCCAATATCGCCAACGAAGATATTGATAGCGATCCAGCACAAGATGCGACCGGCCTCTCGGGTGACCAGTACTACTTCGCAGCGGGCTTTGACGTCGCTGTTGGTGACTATGGTGTGATCGGTCTTGGCGGTGGTTACGTCCAGAACGATGTTGATTTCGACCAATGGTCCGGCTCGCTCGAATCGGACGGTTTCCAGATCGGTGGCTATGCCGCTTATGATCCGGGCACCTTCTACATCCGCGCAGCAGCCAGCTATTCGGAGCTGAGCGGTGACTCGAGCCGTGCCATCTCGGTCCGCAACATCGGCGGTGTGGCCACGGCCTCGCCCGATGCCAACATCTGGTCAGCAGGCGCCGAACTTGGCTATCGCCTGCCTGTGGGCGGAGCTACGCTGACGCCCTATGCCGCGCTCGACTACGTCTCGGCGGAGCTGGAAGGCTTTACCGAAACGGGCACGACTGCTGCTAACCTGACCGTGTTTGACGCAGAAGACGACTACACCACCGGCGAACTCGGCCTTAAGTTGGGTCTGCCGATGGGCAACGTCTTCCCTGAGGCTCGCGTTGGCTGGCGTCACCAGTTCGAAGATGCACCGACCAGCTTCCTGGCGTCCTATGCAGCGGCACCTGGCTCGACCTTTACGGTCCTTGGTCCGCAGCGTGACGAGGATGTCATCGCTGCTGGCTTCAGCCTTGCCGTGGCTCTCAGCGACAGTGCGTCGCTGCGCCTCGACTACGAGGGCTGGATGGGCGATCTCCACAAGGTCCACTCGGGTGGTGCGACGCTGAGGTTCATGTTCGGTGGTGAGGAAGCTCCGCCGCCTCCGCCGCCGCCGCCGCCGCCGCCGCCTCCGCCTCCGCCGCCGCCGCCGCCTCCGCCTCCGCCGCCGCCGCCTCCGCCGCCGGCTCCGGTCTGCGAGCAGGGCCCGTACATCGTGTTCTTCGACTGGGATCAGTCGGACATCACGCCCGAGGCTGCGACCGTGCTCAACTCGGCGATCACCGCCTACGGTGACTGCGGTACGGCAGCGATCATGCTGGCCGGTCACACCGACCGTTCGGGTAGCGAGGAGTACAACATGGGACTGGCGGCTCGACGCAATGCATCGGTGCAGGCCTACCTGACCGATCGCGGAATCCCCGAAGCTCGCATCTCTAGCGAAGCCTTCGGTGAAAGCATGCCGCGCGTGCCGACTGCTGACGGTGTGCGTGAACTGCAGAACCGCCGCGTGGAAATCACCTACGGTCCGGGTTCGGGCATGTAAGTGGGTTCCAAACCGACCAAGGCAAAGGGGAGGAGCGATCCTCCCCTTTGTCGTCTCTAGACAATACAAATTCCCGACATTGGATCTTGGATGGCCCAGAAGAATAAGACCGTAGCGACCGATGAAATGATCGAGCGCGTCCAGAAAGGCTCACAAAAGATGACTGAGCCCCAGGCGCTGGATATGGCCGGCAAACTTTTCGAGCGCGGCAAATATGTTCAGGCGGAACGTGTTTGCCGCCAAATCATCAAGCACAAACCCGCACTTGCTGACGCTCATAATATTCTCGGTGTTGCGCTGCATGCACAAGGTAAGCATGACGAGGGAGTGGCCAGTATTAAGAAGGCCATCGAATTGTTTCCGGAGAATCCCAGCTACTATTCCAATCTCGGAGAGATCCAGCGCGGTGCCGGTGAGCTGGAAGAGGCTCAAAAGGCCCTTGAGAATGCAATAAAACTTGATCCCAAGAATAGCCAAGCGCTGAACAACCTCGGGATCGTGCATTACGAGAAGAAGGAATTTGAGGAGGCCTGCGCCTGCTATCGCAAAGCGCTGCAAACCAATCCTTCATTTGCCGAGGCCTACAACAATCTTGGCAACTCGCTCCGCCTGATCGGCGAGCGAGACGAAGCGGTCAAGGCTTACCAGGAGGCACTGGCCATCCGCGAGGTCTATCCTGAAGCGTACAACAACCTTGGCACTCTTCTGCGCGAACAACGCAAAATTGACCAGGCGCAACACGCGCTCAGGAAGGCGATCCAGCAGAAACCTCGCTACGTCGATGCCTACAACAATCTCGGCATGCTGCTTCATTATGAGGGCAACGATGTCGAAGCTTTGCGGCAGATGACCGAAGTTCTCCGTTTTGAGCCCCGCAATCCGAAGACCCTTTTGCTCACGGCGCGGATACAGCTCAAGCGTGGCAATTACGAAGCTGCAGAGCAAGCGTGTCGTATGGTCCTGCACGACGATCGCGAAAATGCTGAAGCGCATTTCGTCCTTGGGCAGCTGATGCATGATCGTGATCGCTATCAGCAGGCGCTTAAACTTATCGAAAAAGCGGTCGAATTATCGCCGGAGAGCGCAGAGTTCCGAAACTTTTACGGTGTTGCTCTGAAGTCGCTTGGTCGTCTCGACGAAGCCCGCGAGCAAGTTATGAAGGCTATCGAGCTCGACGACAAAATGTACGGGGCCTATGCGACTCTAAATGACTTGGTGGATTTTTCCAAAGAACCTGAGCTCTACAAGAAGCTCGGCGAATTGATGGAAAATGCGGACGAAAATTCACCCGAGCGCAATATTCCGCTTCACTACGCTTACGCCAAAGCGCTCGACGATAATGGCAAGAAGGAAGAGGCGCTCGAGCACTACGTGACAGGCGGTAAGCTCAAACGCGCCACGCTGACCTATAGTGAAGCAGATTCCCGCAAGTTCTTTTCCGATATCAAGAAAGCTTTTCCAGCAAAGCTTTTCAAGGATAGGCCGTTTGCAGGAAATGATACCGATCGCCTGGTCTTCATCGTTGGCATGCCGCGCTCCGGCTCGACGCTTGTAGAACAGATCATCTCGGCTCATCCCGCAGTTCATGGTGCTGGCGAAGTAAAGCACTTCAGCCGCTCGCTGCATCAGCTGCGCGATCGGTTCCCCTCGTTGTCCACTTATCCGGATATGGTCGCTGAGCTCGACGAACGCCAATACGCGCTCTTGGCGCAGAAGTATCTTGAGGCCATCTCTACGGGCGCGGGAAACAAGCTGCGGATCACTGACAAGCTCCTCACCAATTACTTCTTCTGCGGACTGATCAACATTGTTTTCCCGAACGCGAAGATCATCAACACGCAGCGCAATCCCATGGATACGTGCCTTTCAGCCTTCACGAAGCTGTTCAAGGACGACATGCCTCACAGCTATGACCTTGGTGAGTTGGGACGCTATTACCGGCGTTACGCCGATTTGATGGCGCATTGGCAGAAGGTGCTGCCCAAGGGTACGATGCTGACCGTCAAATACGAGGACGTCGTTGCCGATACCGAAAAGGAAGCCCGCCAGATGATTGATTTCATCGGTCTGGATTGGGATCCCAGCTGCCTTGAATTCCATACATCCCGACGTCCGGTAAAGACCGCTAGTGTGGCTCAGGTTAGAAAGCCTATCTACAAAGATGCTGTCGAACGCTGGCGGAAATATGGTGATGGCTTGCAGCCACTGGCTGATATCGTAGGATCCGAAAACAAGCGCTGAACCACGCTCAAGAGTTGAGAGATTCAACCGAATTCCAACTGCGTGCTGCGTTTGGACTGATCCTGCTTTTGCTATGATGTTGAAGCGCTCGCAAGCTAGCTGACCTAGGAGCGAGCACATCGTCATCCCGAGCGATTCGTGATGCGCAGTGGTCCCTTCACCGAGGTACGCTTGGCGGTTTTCAGGCGATGCGCAAGTCCAGCAGCGTTGGCTCTTGCGTATCGAAGCTCCACTCCAGCGCGGCATCTAGATCCGCTGTCCTGTCGACCCGCAAGCCCGCCACGCCGTGGCCTTCCGCGATCTTTACGAAATCGAGGCCGGTGAGATCGCAGCCGGGCACGTGGTTCATGCCGAATTCGCCGGAAAAACCGGTCAGCGCGGCATAGGCCGAGTTGTTCATGATGACGAAGCTGACCGGCAGACCTTCCTGGAAGGCGGTGAATAGGCCCTGGATCGTATACATCGATGCGCCGTCACCCAGCACGGCGATTACCTTGTCGCGCCGCCCGCCTGCTTGCTCGTGCATGCACACGCCCAGCGCGCCGGGCAGAGAATAGCCCAGCCCTCCGCTTGCGCAGGAGTAGAAGCCACCCTCGCGCACGATCGGCAGGGTGACGTGTTCGGGCCCGCGCGCGGTGGGCGATTCCTCCACCACGATCGCCCCGTCCGGGCGCAGCGCGGCAATGCGCTTGAGCACGTAGGCCGCCGTCATCTCAGCCGGCGGGTCGATCAACTGGTGGGTGGGGCCGGTGTAGGCCGGTGCCGGATGATCCAGCGTGCGGCCGATAATGTCCGCCAGGCGCACGAGCCCGGTGGCGGGATTGCCCAGCACGCCCCCGCCGCCGGGCAGGTTCGCCAGGTGCTGCGGATCGTCGCTCAGCGCCATCAGCTGCGCGTGTTCGGGCCAGTGCGGACCGCTGCCTTCCACGTGGTAGGTGAACACCGGTGCGCCGACGACGAGGATTGCGTCATGTGGGTCAAGTGCGGCGCGGATCTGGTCGCGCCAGGCGTTGAGGAAACCGGCGAACTGCGGATGGTCCTCCGGGAAAGTCTCGCGCGCGGCATAGGGCGCGGCGTAGACCGGCAGCCCGGCACGCTCCGCCAGGGCGATGCCGTGGTGCCATCCGCCGGCATTGGCCAGCCCGGTGCCGATCACCATCGCCGGCTTCTTCGCCCCCAGCAGCATGGCCGCGATCCGTTCCAGTCCGTGGTCGCTGGGTTCGGTCTCCAGCGTCAGTTCGGGCAGGGCGGGCATGTCGCATTCCCGTTCCCAGTCATCCACCGGGATGGACACGAAGACCGGACCCATCGGCGGGGTCAGGGCGGTGACGAAGGCGCGGATCAACGCCAGCGGCACGTCCTCGGCGCGCGCGGGCTCTATCGCGAACTTCACGTAAGGCCGCGGGAATTCGCTGGGGCGTTCGGCATAGAGGAAGGGATCGTAGGGCAGGATGGAGCGGGCCTGCTGCCCTGCCGTCACCACGATCGGCGCGTTGTTCTTCCACGCCGTGAATAGGTTGCCCAGCGAATGGCCGGTGCCGGCCGCGCTGTGCAGGTTGACGAGGGCTGGCTCGCGCGATGCGCGGGCATAGCCATCGGCCATGCCCATCACCACGGCCTCGTTCAGGCCCATGACGTAGGGAAAGGGCATGCCCTTGAGCATCGGCAGTTCGGTGGAACCAGGGTTGCCGAACAACCGGTCGACGCCGAAATGTTCGAATATCGTGAAGGCTGCTTCACGCACGTTGGTCATGGGATCAAACCTCCTCTCCGCCCTTGCGCGCCCGGCCCAGCACGCCGTCTTCGTCGCCGCGATAGCGCAGCAGCACGATCACCAGCAGCAGCACGATGACGGGTGCTACCCAGTTGATGCTGATGATGGCGCTTGCCAGGTCGCCGCCGTTCCTGTCGGAAACGATGCCCACTACGTAAGGGCCAAGGCCCTGGCCCAGCAGGGTCATGATGATGAGATAGGTCGAGAAGATGATCCCGCGCATGCGCGGCAGCACCAGCCCCAGGATCAGCGTGTAGATCGGCGGCAACCACAGCGTCAGGATCAGGCTGTAGATGACGTAGCGCAGGTAGAAATCGGTCGTGGTCTCGGCGCTGAAGGTCCAGATGCCGAAGAAAGGCGAAATGCCCAGCGACAGCAGCACCAGCACGATCATGCCGCGTCCGCCCAGCTTCTTGCCGAGGAAGTCCGTGAGCGGCCCAGCCACCACCGCGCCGATGGTGGCGAGCAGGGCGGACAGGAGGCCGAACTGGACGCCCGCCTCTGCCGTCGAGAGCTCGAAGTGGCGGATCAGCAGCGAGGGAGTGAAGCCCATGATGCCGTAGTTGATGGCGGTCTGCAGGCCGCCCACCACCATCAGCAGGATCAGCGAGGGGTTCAGCGCTACGTGGAAGGTGGGCATGTCGGTCAGCTTGAAGCTCTGGAACAGGTTCAGCACCACAAAGGCACCGAAGCCCACCACAGCCCACTGCAACACGTGCGGATTGAGCGTGAAGCTGCCGAAATCGAGCGGCGGGCGCGGCGAGAAGGTACCCGTCACTTGCACCATCACCGCGCAGAAGCCGACTATCAGGGCCAGGCCGACCAGGTTGATCGTCCATTGCCGACTGCCGGCATCGCGGCGCCAGAGGAAGAACCAGTTGCTGCCCGGCGTCACTGCGCCCAGCACGCCGGCGCTGGCCTTGAACGGAGCGGGGTCCTTTTTCGAAGTGATGCCGTCCATCTCGCCGCGCTCCGGTTCGCGCAGCTTGTAGATCAGCCAGGCCAGCGGAAAGCCGGGCAGGGAAGCGACGAGGAAGGCGAACTGCCAGCCGCTGAAACCCAGCGGTGCGCCGCCATCGGCATAGCGCAGGTCCCACCACTCGGCGACGATGCCGCCCAGCGCCATGGAAAGCCCCAGGCCGAGCGCGAGGCCCACGCCAAGCCCGCCCATGGCGATACCGCGGCGGCTCTTGGGCAGGCTGTCGAACAGGATCGAATTGGCCGCCGGCTGCGTCGCGCCTTCGCCGATGCCCACGCCGATGCGCGAGATCGCCAGCAGGGTGAAGCCCTGCGCGAAAGCCGCAAGCCCGGCAAAGAAGCTCCACGCCCCCAGGCAGATCGCCAGCAGTTTCGTGCGCACCCAGCCGTCCACCAGCCGCCCCAGCGGCAGCGAGAACAACGCATAGAACAGCGCGAAAACGGTGCCGTAGAGCAGCCCCATTTCGGCATCGCCGATGCCAAGGTCGGTGCGGATATCGTTGGCGAGGATCGAGAGGATCTGCCGGTCGAGCAGGCTCATCATCTGTGCGCTGCTCATCAATATGATGGCATGCCAGCCATAGCGGCTGATGCGATTATCGGCCCCGGCGCCGTCAGGGGACGCCGGCGTCAGTGGTGCGCCGGGCGCTGAACCCGCAGCTGGCGGGGCGGACGAAGTGCTGTCGCTCATGGCCTTTGGCCTCTCCCGGTAGAATGATCGTTCATGCAGGCTTGGCCTCGATCACGTGGTGATTGTCTGACAGCGCCAGCGTGTGTGTCAAAGCCAATCCGCCATGGGCCAGCAATTCTGCAAACTGCGCGCGGGTTCGCTCGCGTCCGTCCCACAGCATCATGGTCATGTCGCCATAAAGGGCAATGGCATGGTCGGGGTCGGCCTGAACCTGCTCTGGCATCAGCTTTTCGATCAGCACGACGGTGCCGCCCGATTGCCGCGCGGCTTCGCCCACGCGTTGCACGATCTGGCGGGCGGGCTCCTCCGCCCAGTCGTGCAGGATATACTTGAGTACGTAGCAATCGGCTGGTTCGGGCAGCGGGTCGAAAAAGCTGGCGGTGACGAAGCGCGCACGGTCTGCCACGCCTTCCGCTGCGAAGTAGGCCTCGGCCCCCTCGCGGGCATGGGCCATGTCGAGCACGCAGCCCTTTGCATCTGGCGCGGCTTGCAGCAGCCCTGCCAGCACTGCGCCATAGCCGCCGCCAACGTCCATGATGGTGCCGAACCGGGTGAAGTCGTAGGCCGCCGCGGCCTCGGCCACGAAGCGGCACGAGTTGTCGACCATGGCCTGGTTGAACACGGCGGCAGCTGCCGGATCATCGTTGAGGTCGGCAAAGCCATCGGGACCGTAGCGGATATCGGCGGGCGGCTTGCCCATCCGCACGCAGTCGTGCAGCTGGGCGAAAGCGGGCATCAGCTGCGTCCCGACGTGCAGCGCCATGCCTCTGAGGCTTTCGGGATGGTCGGCGCACAGCCGCTTTCCCGCTTCGGTGAGCGAGAATTGCCCGGCACCATGATCCACCACCAGCCCGATCGAGGCCAGCGCCCGCAGGAAGCGGGCGAGGGCTTCACCGTCAGCGCCGATCGCCTCGGCAATCGCCCCGGCGGCTTGCGGCTCGTCCCCCATCGCATCGGCCAGCCCAAGCCTTGCAGCCGCCACCGCCATCTGCGGCTTCCAGTAGGAACCGATCAGCGCCCGCAGTTCATCCTGCGCCCTGCTCATCTTCTTGGGCTCATAGGCCGAACAGCGCCTCGGCATTGGTCTGGAAAAACTTGACCTTCTGTTCCGGCGAAATGTCAATCGCGTCCAGCAGGCGCACCTCGTCGGGCACGTACTGGTAGGGATAGTCCATGGCATAGAGGACCCGGTCCTCGCCCATCACTTCCATCATCAGCTTGATGCTAGCCGGGCTGGGCAGGCCGGAATTGGTGCCCCACACGTTGGTGCGCAGGTAATGGTGCAGGCTGTGCTGCAGCGGCTTCAGCCGGTCATACCGCTGTGAGCGAACGCCGGCGTTGAACATGTAGTTGAAGCGGTCGATCCAGAACGGCAGGCCTTCGCAGCCGTGGCCCAGCACCAGCTTCAATGAAGGATAGCGGTCGAACACGCCGGTCGTCAGCAGGCGCAGCGCGTGATAGCTGGTTTCCACCGCGAAGCCGAAGATCGCGCCTTCCAGGCCTGCCTCCACCATGCCGCCGATCATTTCGTCGGGCGGGCCCTGCGGGTGGATATACAGCGGGATGTCCATGTCCGCGCAGGCGCGCAGGATCGGGTCGAACTGCTCCTCGTCCAGGTAGTGGCCGTGGGTGTGGCTGTTCACCTGCACGCCCACGAAGCCCAGCTCTTCCTTGCCGCGCTTCAGCTCCTGCGCCGACCATTCGGCGTCCTGCGGGCAGATCGCGGTCATGCCGATGAAACGATCCGAGTGGCGCTCGCAAGCCGCGGCTAGGTGATCGTTGGCACGCGCTGCGATGCCGCGCGCTTCGTCGAGGTCGAACATCGACTGCACGCCGGGGCTGGTCAGCGCCAGCACCGCCTTGTCGATCCCGGCCTCGTCCATCGCGGCAAGGCGCAATTCGCCAAGGTCGAGCAGCCGTTCGCGGATGAAGGTGGTGCGCTCGCTGGGGCTCGTGCCATAGAACCCCCACAGCGAGACGGTGCCCTTGTCGGCGCGGCCTTCCTTCACCAGCCGCAGGATCGCATCCAGCTGTTCCTCGGTTGCGAAAGCCTCTTCGGTGGCGATGCGCAGGTAGCCGTGCTGCCCGCCGGTCTTCAGTTCGGTTGTCATGCGCCCTTCTCTCCCGTCAAGCGCCCTGTTGTTTTCCTAGCCCTCGTGCAAGGCCTTCAGCACCATGCAGGCCTTTACGCCCTCGGGGCCGTCTTCGCTGCCGTGGCCCGACCACTGCACGCCGCCGAACGGCGCGTCGGCGCCGCCGATCATGTGGCTGTTGATGCCGACCATGCCCGCCTCGATCTCTGCTGCCAGTCGGCGCTGGCGCTGCACGTCGTTGGTCCAGCTGTAGGCCGCCAGGCCATAGGGCAGGCGGTTGGCCTCGGCGATCATGTCCTCTTCCGTGCGGTAGGGATTGATCAGCGCCATCGGGCCGAAGGGTTCCTCGTTCATCACGTCCGCATCCAGCGGCACTTCGCTCAGCACGGTCGGCTGGAAGAAATAACCCTGGTTGCCGATGCGTTCACCGCCGGTGTTCACCTTCGCGCCCTTCTCGCGCGCATTGGCGACGAAGCGTTCCATGGCATCGGGACGGCGCGGGTTGGCCATCGGGCCCATCTGCACGCCGTCTTCCAGCCCATCGCCCACCTTGGTCGCCGCCAGCCGTTCCGCCATGCCGTCGCGGAAGCGTTCGAACACGTCTTCCTGCACGATGAAGCGCGTGGGGGACACGCAGACCTGCCCGGCATTGCGCGTCTTGCCCGGCGCGGCGGTGGCCAGCACGGTATCGACATCGACATCGTCGAACACCAGCACCGGGCCGTGGCCGCCCAGTTCCATGGTGGTGCGGATCATGTTGTCCGCCGCCAGCTTGGCCAGGTGCTTGCCCACCACGGTGGACCCGGTGAAGCTGAGCTTGCGAATGATGGGCGAGCCCAGCAGGTGGCGGCTCACCTCGTCCGGCACGCCGAACACGGCCTGGCCCACTTCCTTCGGCAATCCGGCATCCAGCAGCGCCTGCAGGATGGCAAGGGCAGAAGCCGGGGTTTCCTCGGCGCTCTTTAGGATGATCGAACAGCCCGCCGCGATTGCCGCGCCCAGCTTGCGACCGGGATTGCCAAGCGGGAAGTTCCACGGAGCGAAGGCAGCAACCGGGCCGACCGGCTCCCACCGCACGGTGGAGCGCTGCCCCACCGGGCGCACCAGTTCGCGGCCATAGAGGCGCGAGCATTCGCCGGCGGCAAAGTTGAACCAGCCGACCACCATCATCAGCTCGATCTTCGCCTCGGGGAAGGGCTTGCCTTCCTCCATCGTGGCGATCCGGGCAAGGTCGTCGGCCCGCTCCAGCAGCAGGCGAGCCGCGCCCTGCAGCACGCTGGCGCGTTCCTGCGGGGTGGAATGGCGCCAGATGGCAAAGCCCTTCTTCGCCACGTCCAGCGCGCGGTCGAGGTCGGCGGCGTCGGCCAGCGGCAGCTCGGCCAGCGTTTCGCCGGTGACGGGGTTGACGACATCGAAGGTGCGGCGGTCGCCGCCCGATACCTTCTCGCCGTCGATGATCATATGCAGGCTGGGGTATTGGGTCATGGAACTTCCTCTGGCGGCCAACCCCCCCGCCTTGCTCACCCTGAGCATGCCGGAGGGCTGTACTTCTTTGTGTCTCTGGCGCTTGCCTAGATGGAAAGGCGATCCTTCGACAAGGCTCTCGCGAGCTTGCCGAAGGGATCGGTGCAGTCGGTAAGCAGGCTTCAGCCCTCGGCCTTCGCCTTCTCGCGCGCGATGTCGCCTTCCCAGCGTTCGGCGATCATTTCCTCGCCGGTGATCGGGTGCTTCATGTGGAAGGGCAGCAGCTTGTGCGTGGGCCACAGCCAGTGGTCCTCGATCAGCGCATCGGGGCCGCTGGGATCTTCGGGATAGAGCACCTTGGGGAAGGGCACGTATTCCTTCTCGGTATAGGCCCAGCCCTTCTCGAAATCGGCGTGCCAGTGCGGGAAATAGTTCAGCACGTGGATGCGCCACTTGCCGTCATCGCCCTTCTTGTAGGTGTTCTCGTAAAGGCCGCCTTCCCACCACTGGCGCACCTTCTCCCACGGCTGCTCGCCCTGGTAATCGACGTGGCGACCGGCCTGCATGGTGCTGCGGCCGCGCAGCTTGGCGGTCTCGCCGTCGGGTTCGATGTCGATGATCGTCTGGATCTGCGGGTGGTCCAGCAGGAAGCCGTCGATCGGGCCGTTGGTGTTGTGGGTAAAGCGCTTGCGGAAGCGGTCGACATAGAGGCGCCGCACGCCCTCCTTGCCTTTCCACACGCCGCCGAAGAAACGCACTTCGCCATCGTCGGTGAACAGGTCCACTACCTGGTCGTACATGCATTTGTCGATCAGGTAGCCATACAGGTACTGCAGCTTCTTCACGTCCAGTTCGTCCTCGCGGACGGTCAGGCGCTTTTCCATGTCGGCCAGCTTGGCTTCAAGCGCGGCAATGCGGTCTTCGGACATATCTCGACTCTCCCAAATCGTATGCAGTGCTTACAATTGTGGGAGCGGCCCAGCGAAGTCAACACGCGTTTAGCGACCCAGCGCCTCCAGCCGTTCCACTTCCGCGCCATAGGGCTTGATCGCGCGCCACATGAAGAAGGTGGCCGTGGGCATGAATACGCCCGCCACCACCAGCAGCGCCTGCCACAGCTTCTGCGGATCGCCGATCACCAGGTCGCTGACCGTGCCGATCACGAAGCTGCCCATGGCCCCGAAAAAGGTGAACATGAACAGGTAGAGCGCGGTCACCTGCCCGCGCATTTCATTAGGCGCGATGCGCTGGATTGCGGCGTTCTGGGCAGGGGCCCCCGCCAGCCCGAACATGGCCGTTGCCGCCATGCAGCCCAGCGCCAGTTCGGCATAGGGCATCAAGGGGGTGAGAATGGCGAAGGTGGTGGTGCAGGTGAAGATGATGGCGCAGGCTCGGATGTTGCCGTCCTTCCACTTGCGGTTCATCCAGCTGACGAAAATGCCGCCCACCACGATGCCCACCATGCTGGCGACGAAGATCAGCGGGCCCAAGAGGTTGCCGATCTCCGCCTCGGTCCAGCCATAGGTGCGGCTGATAAACGGCACGCGCCACGCCGGCAGGCCTTGGCTTTCGATTGCGGACAGGGCGAGCGCAGCGAACAGCGGCCAGTAGGTGGCCCCGCGCATGTTGATGGCGCGGATCGCATCGAGCCCGGTGAAGGCCATGATCTTGCGCCCCAGCGGCGCATCGCTGGGCACCAGCTTTGCCGAATCGGGTGGCGACCGGCGCGGGGGCTCGCGCACCATCAGGAACAGGATCGCCGCAAGCAGGCCCGGCAGGCCAATGATGATGAGCACCAGCTGCCAGCTGAAGATCGTCAGGCCCAGGAAGCTCAGTGTTTCGGGCATGGTATCGGTCCAGGCGATCAGCTGCCCGCCGCCCCACGTCCCGCCCGACTGGCCCAGCACGAAGCCCACCTGCACCAGCGCAAAGGCCAGCGGCACGCGCACCGGGCGGAACGCGTCGGCCAGCAGCGAGTACGACCCCGGCCCGTGCGCCGATCCGCCTGCGCCCACGAACAGCCGCGTCCCCACCAGCTGGGCAAAGTTCTGCGCGATGCCGCCCAGCGCGGTGATCGTGCCCATCACCGCGATGCCGGCGGCCAGCACGAACTTGCGCGGATAGATATCGACCAGGCGCGACAGTGGGATGCCGACGAACACGAAGGCCACCACGCTGGCCGGGCCGAGCAGGAAGCCCAGCGCGCTGTCCGACAGGCCGAAGCTGGCGCGCATCCTTTCCGCCAGCATGGCGAACACGGTCTGGTCGAAGAAGGTCAGGAACATGGTCAGCACGATCGCGAACAGCGCGAACCAGCCGCGCGATTCCTTGGGCCACTGCTGCTCCGCTTCGGCGCCCGCCTCGGTTGCTGCGGGCACTTCCGCGTTCACGATTGCTGCCATGAAAATCCCATCCCGGTGCTGCCTGTCGAACATGGTTCTTGGCAGGCGTGGCGCGGGCCGCCATGATCGAGATCAAAATGACCAGGAGGGGATTGAGAATGGCCCGATACAGCGACACCTATGCGCAGGACCGCGCCGAGATCGAAGACCTGATGGCGCGCTACCTGCTCGCCATGGATTGGAACGATTTCGACATGTATGCCGACACCTTCACCGAGGACGGCACGCTCGACTACGCCGGGGGACAGACCAAGGGGCGCGAGAACATCCGGGCCGAGGCAAGGGAATTCAAGGAGCGCGTGGGCGCGATCTTCGTCGACATCGACGGCAATCCGGCGATCCTGCGCCACGTGCTGTGCCATTCGGTGATTCGCGTCGAAGGCGACAAGGCATGGCATACCGGTTTCTGGTTCGAGACCGCGAACGATGGCCCCAAGGTCCTCTCCAAGGGCAGCCCCGATGGCATGCGCCTGTCACCGACAATGGGCAGCTTCGGCACTTACGAGGATGAGCTGGTGCGCGTCGATGGCGAATGGAAGTTCAAGTACCGCAACATCCGCAACGAGTTTCTCCATGGCCGCGCCAGCCGTGCGGAAAACCCCGTGCGCGAACTGGACCGCGCAGCAGAAGGCTCGCGTTCATTTTCGCCGCTGTAAAAGGGCGCGCATGAAACGCTTTGCCCTTGCCCCTGCCCTCGTCCTGGCCGCGCTGTCGCTCTCTGCCCCTACCATAGCGCTTGCGCAGGTCCCCGCGCCGCAGCTCAGCCTCGATCACCGCATGCTGCTGCGCTGTTCGGCGGCTTTCGCGCTGGTCGCCAACGGGCAGGAAAACGGCAATGCCGAGGCGCTGCGCTATCCCGACCTGTCGCAGCGCGGGCGCGAATTCTTCGTGCGCGCATCGGCGCAGGTGATGGACGAAGCCGGGCTCGACCGCGCGCAGATTGCCGCCGCGCTGTCTGCCGAGGCGCAGGACCTGTGGGACAACGGCACGCTGGAACAGGTCATGCCCGTGTGCCTTGGCCTGTTACCCGCAGAATAATCGTCGCCAGATCGCCGCCGGTGGTGGATTTGGCGCCGCGCTTCGGGCATTAGCAAAGTCCACTATGTGGCAACTCTATCACTTCCCGCTCTGTCCGTTCAGCCGCAAGGTTCAGCTGGTGCTTTCGGAAAAGAAAGTGCCCTTCGCCCTGCAGCTGGCTTACCCGTGGGAAGATGACGATCGGTTCCATTCGCTCAACCCGGCAGGCAAGACCCCGGTGCTGCACAATGTCGAACGGCGGCTGGTGCTGATCGACAGCCAGGCGATCTGCGAATACTTCGAGGAAACCGAGGCCAAGAGCCCGCTGATCCCCGGTTCCGCCGCTGCACGCGCGGAAGTGCGCCGCCTGACCGCGCTGTTCGACGATGGCCTGTACGGCGATGTTACCGAACCGCTGATCTACGAGAAGATGAAGAAGCGGCTGATCCTGCGGCAATCGCCCGATTCGGGCGTGCTGCGCGCGGCTATGCGACTGACCCACGAACATCTCGACTACCTCGACTGGCTGATCGACAACCGTCGCTGGCTGGCCGGCGCGCAGCTGAGCCTGGCCGATTTCGCCGCCGCCGCGCAGCTTTCGGTGATCGATTACCTCGGCGGGATCGACTGGTCGGGACATGACCAGGCCCATGCCTGGTACCGGGTCATGAAGAGCCGTCCCAGCTTCGCTCCGTTGTTGAGCCAGAAGATGGAAGGCCTGCCCGCACCGCGGCACTACGCCGACGTGAATGCCTGACTTGTTAAGGGCCTCAAGCGCCGGGCGCAGCGCGTTTGCGCTGCTTGGCTTTCCTCGCAAAAGCTCGGGCGGCCGTTCGGCCTTGCGGTCCGCCTTTGGCGAACCGATATAACGCCAGTTGGCTATCTGGCGCGGGAAACGGTCACGCGGTGACCGCAAGGGCGAACGCCCGCCCGCAGGTGCCGCGCAGCGAAGCGGAGCGAACAGCACCGAGGACGCTCGCGCGGAGGCGCGAGCGAAAGGAAAACAATCATGACCACCGACAAGATTCAACTCACCGACGCCGAATGGCGCGAGAAGCTCACCCCCGAGCAGTACCGCGTGCTGCGCGAGGCCGGGACCGAGCGGGCCTTCACCGGCAAGTACGAGAAGAACAAGGCCGCCGGCGAATACAAGTGCGCCGGTTGCGGCCAGCCACTGTTCGAAAGCGACGCCAAGTACGACAGCGGATCCGGCTGGCCCAGCTTCACCGCTCCGGCAGACCAGCAGGCCGTCGAAATGAACCAGGATGTCTCGCACGGCATGGTCCGCACCGAAGTGGTGTGCAGCAAGTGTGCCGGGCACCTTGGCCACGTCTTCCCCGACGGACCGGGGCCCGATGGCCTGCGTTACTGCATCAATTCCGCCGCGCTGGAATTCGAACCGGAGGAAAAAGCGGGCGATTGAACGTGGCAGCCGTTCACGCTGGATTATGAATGCCCTATGCATGGCCTTCGTTGAAGGAATGACCAGCGCATGAAACAGGCGCGCTTACGCGGGAATTTGACGGTAAATGGCCAGACGGCGGGGCAGTGGCTCCAACAAGAGAGGATACCGGTCACGTCGCGCCGCATCTGCTGCGCGTGATCGTGCGGCGGCATCGGGCGGCTGGAAGGCCGGCCTGTGGCGCTGGACCAGGCGGCTGGCGATCACCGGGGTCTTCCTGGGCCTGCTCGCCGCCATCGGGCTGGCGACGGCGGTGTTCTTCGCATCGCGCAGTTTGCCTTCCTATGCCTCCCTGCGGGAAAGCCAGAACGGCCAGACCATCCTGGTGCGCGCGCGCGACGGATCGCAGATCGTCGAGCTGGGGCCCAGTTATGGCCAGTGGCTGGATGCCGACGAGATTCCCGACGTGATGAAGCAGGCGATGGTCTCTGTCGAGGACCACCGCTTCTACTCGCATTTCGGTGTCGACCCGATGGGCCTGGCGCGCGCGGTCTACAACGCCGTGCTGGAGGATCGGCAGGTGTCCGCCACCTCCACCATCACCCAGCAGCTGGCGCGCAACATCTTCCTCAATTCCAACCGCACGCTGGACCGCAAGCTGCGCGAGGCGGTGCTGGCGATGGCGCTGGAATGGCGTTTTACCAAGGACCAGATCCTCGAGCTGTACCTCAACAAGGTCTATTTCGGCGGCGGCGCCTATGGCATCGATTCCGCTTCCCGCAAGTTCTTCAGCCATTCCGCACGCGAGCTGAGCCTGGAGGAAGCCGCCATCATTGCCGGCATGGTGAAGGCGCCCAGCCGCTATTCCCCCACCGCCAATGTGGAGGCCGCCGTGGGTCGCGCCAATGTGGTGGTGGGGCAGATGGTGCGTTACGGTGGGCTGGACCCGGCCGTGGCGCGCACGGTCGATGTCAGCGCGGTGAACCTGCGCACCATCGAAGGCCAGAACTCGATCCGCTATTTCACCGACTGGGCGCTGCCGCAGCTCGACCTGCTGCTGCCCAACGGCAATTTCGAACCGATCGAGGTGTGGACCACGCTGGATGTGGGCATGCAGCGCGCGGCCACCGCGGCGATCCAGTCCAACGTGCCCGATGGCACGCAGGGCGCCCTGGTCAGCCTGGACCGCGACGGGGCGATCCTGGCGCTGGTGGGCGGCACCGATTACGTCACCTCCAACTACAACCGCGCGACCGATGCCATGCGCCAGCCGGGTTCCGCGTGGAAGCTGTTCGTCTACCTCGCCGCGCTGGAAGCCGGATACACGCCCGATGACCGGGTGAACGATGTGCCTGTCACCATCAACGACTGGAGCCCGCGCAATTCCGGCGGAACCTATGCCGGCGAGATCGACGTGCGCACCGCCTTTGCCTATTCCAAGAACACCGTGGCGGCGCAGCTGGGCAACGAAGTGGGCTTTTCCAACGTTGCCAGCATGGCGCGCCGGTTCGGCATCACCACGCCGATTTCCACCTACCCCTCCATGGTGCTGGGAACATCGGAAGTGCGCCTGATCGACATGGTGCGCGCGTTCTCCGCGGTCTCGGCAGGCGGGCGCTCGATAGAGCCCTACGGAATCCTGCGCGTGACCACCGCCGATGGCGAGGAGCTGTACCAGCACCAGGCGCCGCGCAGCTATACCCTGGTGCCCGACTATGTCGCTGCCGGGATCACCGACCTGTTGCAGACTGCCGTTGCCACCGGCACCGGGCGTGCGGCGCAGATCGGGCGACCGGTGGCGGGCAAGACCGGCACTACCAGCACCAACCGCGACGGCTATTTCGTGGGCTTTTCCAGCGGCATCACCACCGGCGTGTGGATGGGCCGCGACGACAACGGGCGCGTGCCCGGCCTTTCCGGCGGACGTGCCCCGGCACAGGCCTTTGCCGCCTACATGCGCTATGCCGTGCGCGATCGGCCGGTGGAGGAATTCGATACCGACCTGCAATTGCCCGAATGGCAGCTGGAGCCCGATGACGAGTTCTACTACGGCGATGACGAGGACTATTACTTCTACATCGACGAGCAGGGGAACCTGGTCGACCCGAGCGGCAACCAGGGCAGCTTCGGCGATGCCTTCGATGTCGAAGGCGAGGGCGAGAACGTGATCCGCGACCCGCTCGACCCGCGCGGCATCGGCCAGCCGCTGCCGTCACCCACACCGGCCCCGCGCCGCAGCGAACCGCCGCCTGCGGCCAGCGACGATTTCCTCGAACGCGCGACCGGGCAAAGCCTGCCGGGCGACGAGCGCAAACAGGGCGAAAGACCGCGCCAGAACGCGATCAACGAGCAACGCTTTTAGGATAGTTTGTTTTCCGCACCTGCCTCCGCAGGTGCGTCCTCGGTGCTATTCGCTCCGCTTCGCTGCGCGGCACCTGCGGGTCGCGCGTTCGCGCTCGGTCGGCCGTCAGTCGCGACCGAGACTTGTACCAGCTAGTGACATTCGCGCTGGAAACGGTCGGCGCTATCCGACCGCAAGGGCGAACGCCCGCCCGCAGCGGGCGCGTACCCCGGAGTTGATCCGGGGGGAGCGCGTCTAGCGAGGACGCACCTGCGGAGGCAGGTGCGGAAAACAAGCAATCGCGCGAAACAAGCCACCACCTCCCGAGCCGGGACCGATCAGCCCCAAGCCCGAGAGGCAAACGCAATCACTCTTCGATAAACCGCACCGGGATCGACTGGGTCACGCCCTGGCGGCTGCGCACGCGCAGCAGCACGGCTTCGCGGCCATCGGCCCGGATCGAGCCGAGCACTTCTTCCAGGTCTTCGACCGTTGCGATGGGGCGACCGTTGGCCGAAAGGATCATCACCCCTCGGGAAAGGCCCCGGCGGGCTGCATCGGAATTCGGATCGACGGCAGTGATGGCAAGGCCGGTGGTGTCCGCCGGCTGGCCCAGCTGGCGGGCGATCTGCGGGGTGATTTCCACCGCCTGCACACCCAGCAGTTCTTCCATCATCCCGCTGCCCTTTTCGGGCGTCGAGGGGGGCGGCGTCTCGTCATCGCCCTGGAACATGTTCTGCTGCATCAGCTCTTCTTCGCTGGGGCGGCGGCCTACGGTCAGGTTCACGCGGTTGCGCTGGCCGTTGCGGATATAGGTCAGCGGCACGGTGGTGCCCGGCTCGATATTGGCGACGATGCGCGACAGGGTGTTGTCGGGCGTTACTTCCTCGCCGTTCACGGCCACGACCACGTCGCCCGGCTGCAGGCCTGCGCCTTCGGCGGCTTCGCCGGGCTGCACGCCCTGCACCAGTTCGCCCACGCCTTCCTCGATGCCGAGGGCTTCGGCAATATCCTCGTCCACCGGCTGGATCTGCACGCCGAGATAGCCGCGCTCGATTTCCTCGCCGGCGATCAGCGCCTGCACGATGGGGGCGGCGTCTTCGGCGGGAATGGCAAGGCCAATGCCGTTGCTGCCGCCCGACGCGGAAAGGATCTGGTTGTTGATGCCGATGACATTGCCCTGCATGTCGAACAGCGGACCGCCCGAGTTGCCGCGGTTGATGGCGGCGTCGGTCTGGATGAAGCTGTCGAATGCGCCGCCACGACCGGTGGTGCGCTGCAAGGCCGAGATGATGCCGCTGGTGACCGTGCCGCCCAGGCCGAAGGGGTTGCCGATGGCAATCACCCAGTCACCCACGCGGGCCTGGTTGCTGTCACCGAAATTGACGAAGGGGAAGGGTTCGGCGCGGCTGATCTTCAGCACTGCCAGGTCGGACGAGATATCGGTGCCGACCAGTTCGGCTTCGTACTCGGTTCCGTCGGGCAGCGTCACCGTTACCTCTTCCAGCTCGGCGCGCTGGTCGGGCGAGACGACGTGGTTGTTGGTGACGACATAGCCGTCGGCCGAAACGATGAAGCCCGAACCCAGCGATTGCGCCTCGCGCCGCTGCGGCCCCTGGTTGCGGCGATTGAACAGTTCGCCGAACGGCGTGCCTTCGAACGGGTTCTGCGCCTGCGGGATGGTGATCGACTGGCGAGTCGAGATGTTCACCACCGCCGGCTGCAGCACTTCGACCAGGTCGGCGAAGCTGGCAGGTGCACCCGCGACCGGCACGGCGTTCTGCACCTGGATACGGTCGTTCTGGGCAACCTGGGCCCCGGCAGGAAAGCCGGTGAGAAGGGAGATGGCGGCCCCGCCTGCCAGCAGGGTCGCCGTGAAAGCGTATGAATAGCGCACTGGCTTCACGTCCTTTGTATCCTCTGTCTTCAAGCGCCCTCCCCTCATGCATAGTTGTGTGAGGCGCAATTGGTTCCGTATCGAGGCGTGCCTTCCACTCCATTGCGGCTGAACACGCCTTTAACGACAGCTGTAATCGACAGACCGCGGGCGCGTCAGCGCCCGCCGCGGAACTGGCGCAGGTATTCGTTGTCTGGACTCATGATGATCGCGCTTTCGCCATCGCCCGTCTCGAAAGTGGTGCGATAGGACTGCATGGCGCGATAGAAATCGTAGAAGTCTGGATCCTGGTTGTAGGCCTCGGCATAGATTTGCGCGGCTTCGGCTTCCGCCTCTGCCCGGATGATCTGCGCATCGCGGCGGCCGCCTGCGCGAATCGTCTCGGCCTCTTCCTGGCGGTCCGACCGCATGCGGTTGAAGGCGGCATCCAGCGGCGTGCCCTGCGGCAGGTCTGCCCGCTTGATGCGCACGTCGATCACCTGCGCGCCGTACTGGCGGGCGGCGTTGTCCAGCGCATCGCGGATGTTGGTCATCGCATTGCCGCGTTCGGGGGTCAGCAGGCTGGCGAAGGTGCGTCGGCCCAGTTCCTGGCGCAGCACCGAGGTCAGGATCGGCTCGAGCTGGTTGGTCAGCAATTCCTCGCTGCCCGCACGCTGCACGAACAGCACCGGGTTGTAGATGCGATATCGCGCATAGGCGTTGACTTCCAGGCGCTGCTGGTCGTTCGACAGCACGGTCTCGCCTTCCATGTCGAGGTCGAGGATGCGCCGGTCCACCATCTGCACCCGGTCGATGAAGGGGATGCGGAAACGCAGGCCCGCACCGGTCTGGCCATAGGGTTCGTCCGGGTCGAACTGGTTGATGGTGTACAGCGGTTCACCCGTGCGGATCACCACCGCCTGGTGCGTTTCGGGCACGATCACGGCAGAGCTGAACAGGGCCACCAGCACGATCACGCCGGCAATCAGGGCATTCTTCATGTTCACCATCTTACTGCCCTCCCTGCTGGTTGGGGCTGACGGTCAGTGTCGGCCCCTGGCTTTCGCGAGAGCGGCGCTGCACTTCGGGCAGCGGCAGGTACGGCGTTACGCCATCGGCTTCGATAATGGTCTTGTCGGTATCGCGCAGCACGGTTTCCATGGTCTCGTAGTACAGGCGGCGCCGCGTCACTTCGGGGGCGAGGCGGTACTGCGAGTAGATCTCGTTGAACTCCGCCGCACTACCTTGCGCCTGCGCCAGCAGCTGCTGTTCGTAGCGGCGCGCGTCGTTGAGGTTCTGTTCGGCGTTCTGGCGCGCGGCCAGCACGTCGTTGAAGGCCTCGATCACCTGCTGCGGGGCTTCGGTCCGGGCGATTTCCACGCCCTGCACGTTGATCCCCGCGCCATAGGCATCGAGCAGCGCCTGCATCCGCGTGCGCACGCGTGTTTCCACCTGTTCGCGACCAGCACCCGACAGCACCGTGTCGAGATCGGTTTCCGCGATGGCCGCGCGCATGGCGCTTTCAGCGGCTTCGCGCAGGGTATCCTGCGGATCGGCCAGCTCGAACTTGTAGCCGACCAGGTCCTTGATGTTCCAGCGCACCAGGTACGACAGGTCGACCAGGTTCTGGTCGCCGGTCAGGATCAGGTTTTCCGTTCCGTCGCCGATGATCTCGCGGCGGATTTCGCCCACGTCCTCGATCTCCACGGTCTGGATCGGCCAGGGGAAGGTGAAGTTCAGCCCGGAATTGAGCGTTTCGGAATACTTGCCGCCCATCCAGGTTACCACTGCCTGTTCGCGCGGGGCGATCTGGTGGATACTGGTAACCGCCACCCACAGCGCGGCGATCGCCGCCATGCCGATGGGGAACCAGCTGCCGCCGCCGGGCCGCTGCGGAATGCGGAAATTGGGCCCGTTCGGACCGCCGCCGCCGCGACGACGCGGGCCTTCCGGGCCGCGGTTCTTGAACAGGTCTTCGATATTGGCAGAGCGTCGTCCGCGACCGCTGCCATCGGACCCCGAACCACCGCCGGGCAGCCACGGGTTGCGCGGTCCGCGCGGGGGCGGGCTGTCGCCGCCTTCGCCGCCGGACGGCGTATCCTCGCCGTCGGAACCCGAACCACCACCGTCTCCACCACCGGAGCCGCCGGGGGGCGTACCCCAGGGATTGCGCTTGCCCGCCATTGCCAGGCCGTACCTTTCGAAAAATCCACCCAAACGTATCATGACACCCTGTATAGGTAGGCTTGGCGCAAAAAACAGGGGGTCTAAGGGCCAATATTGCTGACCTTGCGCGCTTGACGCGCTAGCAGTCGCCGTCATGACTAGCGAAGCAGACATCAAAGCCGCCATTCCATCCGAACTCTCCGCCATGGTCCGTTCGGTCAAACTTGCCGACGGTGTCGCGACGATCATCGCCGATGCCGGCGGCCTTGGCCGCAGCGCCGCCGCCCAGTTGCAGCGCGAACTGGAGCAGGCCGTCGGTGCGGTCGAGGGCGTGAACGAAGTGCGCGTCGCGCTGATGGCGGACAAGGTACAACGCCAGATCATCGCCGTGGGGTCGGGCAAGGGCGGGGTGGGTAAGTCCACGCTGACCGCCAACCTTGCCGTGGCCCTGGCCAACCAGGGCATGAAGGTGGGCGTGGTGGATGCCGATATCTACGGCCCCTCGCAACCGCTGCTGCTGGGCACGGCCAACGACAAGGTGCGCGCCGAGGGCAATACCCTGATCCCCACGCAGAGCGAGTTCGGCGTGAAGATGCTGTCAATGGGCCAGCTTATCGAACCGGGTAAGGCCATCGCATGGCGCGGGCCCATGGTGGGGCAGGCGCTGGGCCAGCTGATGGAAGCCGACTGGGGCGATACCGAACTGCTGCTGATCGACTTGCCGCCGGGTACGGGCGATGTGCAGCTGACCATGCTGCAGAAGTTCAAGCCTGCCGGCGCGGTGGTGGTCTCCACCCCGCAGGACCTGGCGCTCATCGACGCCACCCGCGCGATCGACCTGTTCAAGCAGGCGCAGGTGCCCATCGTCGGGCTGGTGGAGAACATGGCCGGATACCTGTGCCCCGATTGCGGCGCGATCAGCAATCCCTTCGGTCAGGGCGGCACCGAGTCTGCCGCGCAGGCACTTGGCGTGCCATTCCTGGGCCGTATCCCGCTGGCGATGGAAATTCGCGTGGCCAGCGATACCGGCCAGCCGCCGACCGCAAACGACACGCAGCACGGAGCCCATTTCGCAGGGATCGCCGCGCAGATCGCCCAGTTCCTCGGCGCGGCGAAAGGCTAAGCGCCGTGAAGGTCTCGCGGCGCGGATTGCTGGCAGGTGCGGCGATTGGCGGCGGGCTGCTGGTGGCGTGGAGCCTGACGCCGCGCACCTTCGACAATCCGCTGGCACCCGGAGAAGGCGAGTTCGCGGTCGATGCCTGGCTGAAGATCGCTGCCGACGGCGTCGTCACCGTGGCCGTACCGCAGCTGGAGATGGGGCAGGGCGTGACCACCCTGCTGCCGCAGATCGTGGCCATGGAAATGGGCGCGGACTGGCGGCAGGTCGCGGTAGAGCCCGCGCCGGTCAGCGGTGCCTATGCCAACGTGCCGCTGGCGGCAGCCTGGGCGCCCCTGTGGCAGCCGCTGATCCCGGCGCTGGAAAACGATCCCGACGACCTGCTGCTGCGAAACTGGGCGCAGGACGAACGCTTTACCGTCACCGCGCGCGGCACTTCGCTGGCGGCATACGAGGCGGCTTGCCGCGATGCCGGCGCCGCCGCGCGCGCCATGCTGGCCAAGGCAGCCGCCGCGCGCTGGGACGTGCCGTGGGAGCAGTGCCGGGCGGAAAACGGCGTGATCTACCATGACGAACGCGCTGCCAGCTTTGCCGAACTGGCGCTGGACGCCGCGCGCTTCGACCCGCCCGATCCGCCGCCGCTGCAAACCGATCCGCCCGCCGACCCTGCCATCGTCGCGGGCGTCGATGCCCCTGACATTGCGCCTGCCTTCCCGCGTCTGGACCTGCCGTCGAAGGTGGATGGCAGCCACGTATTCGCGGGCGATGTGCGCCTGCCCGACATGGTCTTTGCCGCCATCCGGCAGGGCCCGCACGACAAGTCCGAACTGCTCGATTTCGATGCCGGCCTTGCGCGCGGCACGCGCGGGCTGATCCAGCTGGTGCGCGGCAAGCGCTGGCTGGCGGCGATCGCCGATAACTGGTGGGCTGCCGAACAGGCGCTGCAACGTATCGCCCCGCGTTTCGGGGTGGAGCGTCCGGTCAACAGTGCATCGATGGTCGAGGCGCTGGAAAGCAGTCTGGAAGACGGGCCCGGCGTGGTGTTCGAAAAGCGCGGCAACGGGGTGGAGGGCTATTCCCCCACCATGGCGCGCACCTATGCCGTCTCGCCCGGCGTGCATGCCACGATAGAGACCACCAGCGCTACCGCCCGGCTGATGGATGGCACGCTGGAACTGTGGCTGCCCACGCAGGCGCCCGAACATGCCCGCAAGGCTGCGGCCAAGGCGCTGGGAATCAGTGCGGCCAAGGTGGTGCTTTACCCGGTCGCGGCTGGCGGCAGTTTCGACCGGCGGCTGGACAGCGAAGTCGCGATCCAGGTCGCGCTGCTGGCGCGCGAAGCAGGCAGGCCGGTACAGCTGACATGGTCGCGCTGGCAGGAAATGGCCGCCAGTTACCCGCGCGCGCCCGTCGCCGGCGTGATGGCCGCGCAGACCGATGACGAAGGCAACATCGCCACGCTGCGCCTGCGCGTGGCCAGTCCGCCCAGCATGCGCGAATTCGGCCGTCGCCTGTTCGAGAACGAGGTGAGCTGGGCCGCCATCGATGCGCTGGAGGGGGAGGCCGACCGCTTCGCCGTCTCCGGCCTTGCCGGGCCCTATGGCGTGGCCAACCTGTCGGTAGAGCATGTGCCTGTCACCGTGATGCTGCCAACGGCGCCGATGCGCGGACAGGCCGACGGCAGCAACTGCTTCATGCGCGAATGCTTCATCGACGAGCTGGCAGCAGAGCATGGGCGCGAGCCGATGAGCTATCGCATCGCCATGCTGGGGCAGGACCCGGCCATGGCCGATTGCCTGCAACGCGCGGCGCGGCTGGCCAGCTGGGACGGCGGCAGGCCGGGCAGCGGGCAGGGCATGGCCTGCCACCGCATGGACCTGTTCAATGCCACGGGGCGAATTGCCGTGGTGGCCGAAGCCAGCGCCGGCGAAGGCGGCGTGCGCGTGCGGCGGCTGTTCGCCTGCGTCGATATAGGCCGCGTGGTCAACCGCGACCTGGCGCTGCAACAGATCGAGGGCGGGCTGGTGTTCGGCCTGGGCATGGCGCTGGGCTGCGCCACCGAATATTCGCAGGGCCTGCCCACGCACCAGCGGCTGGCCGCGCTGGCCATGCCGACCCTGGCCGATTGCCCCGAAATCACCATCGAGCTGGTCGAGAGCGAGGCAGAGCCGTTCGATCCGGGCGAGATCGGCGTGCCGCCCGTCGCGCCTGCCGTGGCCAATGCCTTTGCCAGCGCAACTGGGGTTCGCCTGCGCCGCCTTCCGCTGCTATCGGCAGCGCCATGACCTGGACACAGCAACAGCTTCCCGCCGATCACCCCCCTGTAAAGTCAGGCCGAATCGGCGTGCTCGTGGTGAATCTCGGCACGCCCGAAGCACCCGAGGCAGGGCCCGTGCGCCGCTACCTGGCCGAATTCCTGTCCGATCGGCGGGTGATCGAGATCCCGCCGATTGCCTGGCAGCCGATCCTGCGCGGCGTGATCCTGAACGTGCGCCCCAAGAAGAGCGCGGCGGCCTATCGCGAGGTGTGGACCGACAAGGGCTCGCCGCTCGCCGCGATCACCCGCGAACAGGCGGAAGGCCTGCAGGCGCGGCTAGGCGATGGCGTCACGGTCGAATGGGCCATGCGCTATGGCGAACCGTCGATCCCGCGCCAGCTGGAAAAGCTGATGAGCGAAGGCTGCGAGCGAATCCTGCTTGCGCCGCTTTATCCGCAATATTGCGCAGCGACGACCGCGACGGTGGTTGACAAGGCGGCGGACTGGCTGCGCGAGAAGCGCTGGCAGACGAGCCTGCGTACCCTGCCGCCCTATCACGACGATCCCGCCTATATCGATGCGCTGGCGGCAGACCTTGGCGCGCAAATCGATGCGCTCGACTTCACGCCCGAAGTGCTGCTGCTGAGCTTCCACGGCATGCCGCAGCGCACGCTGGACCTTGGCGATCCGTACCACTGCCACTGCCACAAGACCGCGCGCCTGCTGGAAGCGAAGATGGCGCGGCCCGACATTCGCATGGTCACCACTTTCCAGAGCCGCTTCGGCCCGGCCAAGTGGCTGGAGCCCGCCACCGACGACACGCTGGAGGCAGAGGCGCAGAAGGGTACCAAACGCCTTGCCATCGCCGCGCCCGGTTTTTCCGCCGATTGCCTGGAAACGCTGGAAGAGCTGGCGATCCGCGGCAAGGAGCTGTTCTGCGAAGCGGGCGGCGAACAGTTCGCCACGCTGTCGTGCCTCAACACCAGCGAACCCGGCATGGCCATGCTGGAGACGATCATTCGGCGCGAGCTGGGCGGGTGGATCTGACATTCGGCGCTGCGTCGGGCAGTGTAACCCAGTTCCTGATCCTGTTCGGCGTGGTCTATGCCATCAACCTGATGCCCGCCTTCGGACCGCCCACCTGGTCGGTGATCGTGCTCTACGGCCTCAACACTGCCATGCCCTTGCCCGCCATCGTGCTGGTTGGCGCGCTGGCGGCAGCTTCGGGCCGGTTCACGCTGGCGCACGGCTTTCGCTGGCTGGCGCGCTGGGTGCCGGAAAAGACCAAGCGAAGCCTCGCTGCCTTGCGCGCGGAGTTCGAGCGCAAGAAGGGGCGCGGCATTGCCGGGCTGGCGCTGTTCGCGATTTCACCCGTGCCGTCGGCACAGCTGTTCGCTGCGGTGGGGCTGGCGGGCATCCCGATTGCCGCGTTCACTGCCGCCTTTTTCAGCGGGCGGCTGGTGTCCTATTCGATCTATGCCGGCTCGGCAGAACTGATCGCGCAGACCACCCTTGGCGACGTGTTCCGCGATTCGCTGTCCAGCCCCTGGGGTATAGCCTTGCAGGTAATCCTGCTGATCGGATTGGTGCTGCTGCTGCGGATCGACTGGGTAAAGCTGTTCGGCCCGGCGCCCGAAGATGTCGAGGACGCCGAAGACGACCGAGACTGATCGCGATTTCCCTGCCCCCTTGTGCATGGGGCCGACATGACCGATGAATGCCCGACAAGAAAGCCACGAAATCGAGGAATTGTTGTGACCAAAGCCCTGTTTGCCGCCAGTCTCGCCGCCGCCACCCTGCTTGCTGGGTGCGCGCAGGAACCTGCCGAAACCCCGCTTGACGGGGCATGGGTGCTTGATGGCGATCGTTCGCAAGTCGCCTTCGTCACGGTGAAAGCTGGCCAGGTCGCAGAGGTGCACCACTTCGGGAGCCTGTCCGGCAGCGTCAGTCCAGACGGTGTGGCGCAGCTCGATATTGACCTCGCATCGGTCGAGACCAATGTCGACATCCGTAACGAGCGCATGCGCGACATCCTGTTCCAGGTCGCCGACTTCCCCGAGGCGCAGGTTACGATCTCGCTTGACCCGGCGCAATTTGCCGACCTTTCGGTGGGCGAAGCGACAACCACCTCGGTCGAGGCAACGCTGGACCTGCACGGCGTCAGCAATGCCATGCCGGCAGACCTGGTCGTGACGCGGATCGGGGATGACCTGGTGAAGGTCGAAACCGCACAGCCGCTGGTGGTGGCAGCCGGCAGCTATGGGCTGGCCGAGGGCGTTGCCGAACTGGCGACGATCGCCAACCTCGATTCGATCACCGCGCAGGTGCCGGTCACCGCATCGCTGGTGTTTTCGCGCGAGGCTGCGGACTAGAAGTCGACGGCAATCCCGTCCTTCACCCAGTCGCCATAGCGGGTGGGGCTGAGCTCCTCGTCCACCTTGCCTTCCTTTGGCTCGGGCAGCGGCTCGTTGGTCCAGTGGGCAGGCTTGGTAAAGCCTTCGGGTCGCTTGGTGGCTTTTTTCATCGCGGACGCAACATGGGCGCTCTGGCGCTCCGGCGCAACTGCCCCTAGGGCCGTGCCCATGGCCACGACCCCCGGACTCGCCCCACGCCGCGCTGCGCTGAAGATGCTCGATGCCGTCCTGCGTCGGGGCGAGACGCTGGAGCAGGCGGGCGGAGCGGCGAACGGACTGCCAAGCTTTTCCGACCGGGCGCTGGCCCGCGCGATTGCCGGCGAAGTGCTGCGCTGGCTGGTCGATCTCGACGCGCTGATCGATTCGGCGACGAAAAAGCCGCTGCCCGCCGATGCCAAGGCGCGCACGGTGCTGCGCATGATGCTGGCCCAGTGGCTGCGGCTGGAAACCCCGCCGCATGCGGTTGTCGCCACTGCCCTGCCGCTGCTAGCCGGCGGACCGAAACGGCTGGCGCATGGTGTCTTTTCAACGTTGACCCGGCGCGAAGCCTCCGTGCCCGAAGTACCGACCCTGCCCGAAAACGTCGCCGCGCGCTGGGGCGAGCGGGCGGCCCCGATTGCCGCCGGCATCGCCGCGCCGCCACCGCTCGACCTGACCTTGCGCGACGACGATGCGGGCGCGGTGCCGGATGGCGAAAGCCTTGCCACGCGCCACGTGCGCCTGCCGCGCGGCACCGCAGTGGAGAACCTGCCGGGTTTCGAGGAGGGGCGCTGTTGGGTGCAGGACCTGGCCGCCTCCATCCCCGCGCGCCTGCTGGGTTCTGGCGAGGGACGCCGTGTGCTGGACCTGTGCGCCGCGCCGGGCGGCAAGAGCCTGCAACTGGCGAGCCAGGGCTGGCAGGTAACCGCGCTCGACAATTCCGCGCGGCGGCTGGAGCGATTGCGGCAGAACCTCGAACGCACCGGGCTGGCGGCGCGAATCCTCGAAGCCGACGTGATGGGCTGGCATCCGGACGAGCAATACGATGCCATCTTGCTGGATGCGCCATGCACCGCGACGGGCACCTGCCGCCGCAACCCGGACGTGATCCACCGCGTGGGCGAACGCCAGATCGCGGCGATGGCAGAGCTGCAGGGGCAGATGCTCGAACGCGCGGCCAACTGGCTCGCGGTGGGTGGACGGCTGGTCTACGCCACCTGCTCACTGGAACGGGCCGAAGGCGAGGATATCGCGGCGGCCTGTGCGCTGGCGGCAGACCCGGTCAGCGCCGATGAACTGCCCGCCGGGTTGCAGCCGACTGCCGAAGGATGGGTGCGCACCGATCCCGGCATGCTGGCCGACAAGGGCGGGCTGGACGGCTTCTTCATCGCTCGCTTTCGCGTCGATTGAGTCTCAAGGAATAGGGTTGATGCTGGCGGTCCAAGCGTGATTTTCGCGGTCAGCAAGCACGCAAGACCGGTTTGCACGCCATGGTTAACTCAGGCGAACTTGAGGTAATTAACCTGTCAGCCCTTCACCTTGTCGGCAAAGCTTTTGCGCAGCTTCATCAGCTTGGGCGGGATCACCGCCAGGCAATAGGGGTTTCGCTGGCCTTCGCCGTCCCAGTATTCCTGGTGATAGTCCTCTGCCGGATACCATTCCCCGCTTTCGATGGTCGTCACCGCCGTCTGGCCGGAATGGCCATCGTTCCAGCGGGCGATGGCGGCTTCGGCTTCGGCGCGCTGGGCATCGTCCAGCGGGAAGATCGCGCTGCGGTACTGCGTGCCCACGTCGTTGCCCTGGCGGTTCAGTTGGGTCGGGTCGTGCGTGCCCATGAACATGTCGTAGATTTCGGGCAGGGTGACGGTGGCGGGGTCGAACACGATCTTCACCCCTTCGGCATGGCCGGTGGTGCCGGTGCACACCTGCTTGTAGGTGGGGTTCGCCACCTCGCCGCCGATATAACCGCTTTCCACGCTTTCCACGCCGATCACGTCGTTGAACACCGCTTCCGTGCACCAGAAGCATCCGCCTGCGACAATTGCCGTCTCGCTCATCATGGTCTCCTTCTGGCATGCCACATGGGGGCCCTAAGTCCGCTTGTCATCTCCCCGCGCGAACGTAAATTGCGAAGCATTAGCAATCTGGGAGATTCCTTCGTGCGACTTGCCCCCCTTTTCGCCGCTGCCGCGGCAATCCTCGCCGCGCCTGCCCTGGCTGACAACCACGGCGAAGGTCCAGCCCTGGAAGAGGTGCTGGCCATGGACCTGCGCAGCGAAGACAGTGCGCGCGACCGCTATCGCCACCCGGCAGAGACCTTGCGCTTCTTCGGCGTGGAGCCGAGCATGCGGGTGGTGGAATTCGGCCCCGGTGGCGGCTGGTATACCCGCGTGCTGCTGCCGTGGATCGCGCCGCACGGCGAATACATGGCGATGCAGGCCGATACCGGACCGGGCGAGCCGGGCCAGCCGAGCTGGGCGGAACGCTTCATCGCCGCCAGCACTGCCGGCGGCGCCTTCGACGCCGACGACATTACCGCTTTCGAGAGCGACGAGATTCCCGAGGATCTGCTGGGCACGGTGGACCGCGTGCTGGTGTTCCGCTCGATCCACGGGCTGATGAACGCCAATGCCGCCGACCGCGAATTGCGTGCCATCCGTTCGCTGCTGGCCGACGACGGGCTGGTGGGCGTGGTGCAGCACCGCGCGCCGGAAGAGGCGGCTTACGAATATGCCAACGGCGCCAACGGCTACATGCGCCAGGCGGACGTGATCCGCCTGTTCGCCATCCACGGCTTCGACCTGGTCGCCGCGTCGGAAATCAACGCCAACCCGGATGATCCGGCCAACTGGGAAGGCGGTGTGTGGACCTTGCCCCCGGTGCTGCGTTACGGTGAAGAGGATCGCGAACGCTACGAGGCGATTGGCGAGAGCGATCGCATGACCCTGTTGTTCAGAAAGGCCAACTGATGCGCGTTCTTTCCTGCCTTGCCGCTGCCACGATGGCGGTTTCCACCCCGGCCCTGGCTGCCCAGCAACAGCAGCAGGAGGAGGAGCCATCGACCGGCGAACAGATCCTGCGCGGCGTGCTGGACGTGCTTAGCGGGCGCAACCAGCAACAGCAGCAGCAAACGACGCAGCCGACCCAGCCTGCCGCCGATGCGCAGGCGGAGCGCGCGCAGACCATGGAAGAGGTGCTGATGCACCCACGCCGCGCGGACGATCGCGCCCGCGATGCCTGGCGCCACCCGGCCGAAACGCTGGCCTTCTTCGACGTCGAACCCGGCATGACCGTGGTCGATTACATGCCCGCCACCGGCTGGTATTCGCGCGTGCTGATCCCCTACCTGGGGCGCGATGGCAATTATATCGGCCTCAACCCCGAACTGCACCCGGACCTGACCGGTTACTGGGACATGTATCGGGGTGCCTCCTCGCGCATCCCCGCAGATGCCCGCGACTGGGTGGGGCAGGACGGTGCGCGTGTCTGGGGCCTCAACACCGATGACGACCTGGACAGCTTTGCCGGCACCGCAGACCGGGTGCTGATCTTCCGCGAAATGCACAACATGCGCCGGTTCGGCTGGCTGCACGATTCGATGCTGGCGATCCGCACCCTGCTGAAGGACGATGGCCTGGTGGGCGTGGTGCAGCACCGCGCGCGGCCCGATGCGCCGCTCGACTACACCCTTGGCGACAACGGCTACCAGCGGCAGGAAGACGTCATCCGCCTGTTCGCCATCTATGGTTTCGAACTGGTCGCCGCCAGCGAGATCAACGCCAATCCGCGCGATCCGGCCAACTGGGAGCGCGGCGTGTGGAGCCTGCCGCCCAGCTATGCCGGCGCCGCCGAGGGCAGCCGCGAACGCCGTCGCCGCGCCGATATCGGCGAAAGCGACCGCATGACCTTGCTGTTCCGCAAAGTGGACTGATGCGCCTCGTCGCCCTGTTCGCAGGCGCGCTGGCGCTGTCGGGGTGTGAAGCGGCCACTGCGCCTGTCGCATCCGAAAGTGCCACGCCTGCCCTTGCCCCGGTCGCGGAGATTGAAGCGGCCATGAGCGACAGTGCCGAAGGCTGGAACACCGGCGACATGGACCGCTTCCTCGCCATCTACTCGGACGCGCCGGAAACCAGCTTCGTCGGCTCGGGCGGGCTGCTGCGCGGGGTTGCGGCGATGGAGGAACGCTATCGCGAAGCCTACGACTGGTCGCAGTCCGACCCGGCAGAGCGGGGCGTGCTGAGCTTCGAGACCGAGGACGTGCGCATGCTGGGCCCGGATCACGTGCTCTATATCGGCCGCTATATCCTGACCTATCCCGACGATCGCGAACCGGCGACGGGGTTCACCAGCCTCGTCTTCGAGGACGTGGACGGCGAGTGGAAGATCATCGCCGATCACAGTTCGTAGACTTGGCCGCGCGCACCGAGTAATCGGCAGGCCATGAGCACACTCAAAGTCGCCGCGCTGCAACTCGCACTCTCAGCTGAGGACGAGGCAGAGAACATCGCCGCCGTTGCCGATCTGGTCGCCGAGGCCGCAGGGCAGGGCGCGCAGGTGATCCTGCCGCCGGAGCTGTTTTCCGGCCCCTATTTCTGCCGCGAGGAGAAGGACGAATTCTTCGCCCTTGCGCGTCCGACGATGGAGCATCCCTCGGTGGTGGCGATGCAGAAGCTGGCCGCGCAACTGGGCGTGGCGATCCCGACCAGCTTTTTCGAGCGTGACGGGCACCACTATTACAACACGCTGGCCATGATCGGCGCAGGCGGCGAAGTGATGGGCACCTATCGCAAGAGCCATATTCCCGATGGGCCGGGCTACGAGGAGAAGTTCTACTTCCGCCCCGGCAACGACGGGTTCAAGGTGTGGGACGTTTTCGGCGCGCGCATCGGCATCGGCATCTGCTGGGACCAGTGGTACCCCGAGACCGCGCGCTGCCTGGCCCTGAAGGGCGCGCAGGTCTTGTTCTACCCCACCGCCATCGGCAGCGAGCCGAAAGACGCGGACATGGACACCAGCCGCATGTGGCGCCGGGCGATGATCGGCCATGCGGTGAGCAACTGCATGCCCGTGGTCGCCGCCAACCGCATCGGCCACGAGGGCAGCCAGGAGGCGGGCAACACCTTCTACGGCCACAGCTTCATCTGCGACGAATGGGGCGACATGATCGCCGAGTACGGTCGGCAGGAAACCGGCGTGCTGGTGGCGGAACTGGACCTCGACGCCGCTCGCCAGCACCGCGCCAGCTGGGGTTTCTTCCGCGATCGCCGCCCGCAACTCTATGGCCGGATTGCCGAGGACATTTGACCACCCACACCTACCTCGTCGCGCTGGGATCGAACCAGCGGCATGCCCATTTCGGCAGGCCCCGCGCCGTGGTTGCCGCAGCGATGGATATCCTCGACGAGACGCTGGGCACGGTGACGGCACGCTCGCCCATCGTCGACAGCGCCCCGGTCGGCCCCTCGCTGCGCCGCTATGCCAATGCCGTGCTGGTTCTGGAGAGCAAGCTGGAGCCGCAGGGCCTGCTGCGCTGCCTGCAGGAGGCAGAGGCCGCCTTCGGGCGCGAGCGGCGCGGCCAGCGCTGGCGATCCCGCACGCTCGACCTCGATATCGTGCTGTGGGACGGCGGTATTTTCGCCGCGCCGGACCTGCTGGTGCCGCACCCTCTGTTTCGCGAGCGGGACTTCGTGCTGGGCCCCGCCGTGGCCATTGCGCCCGGCTGGCGCGACCCGCTGACAGGGCTCACGCTGCGGCAGCTCCATGCCCGCTTGACCCGCAGGCGCTCCACCCCTAGGTGAGCGCCCGTAGCCTGACGCGCTGCCACACCCTTGGGGGCCCTTAGCTCAGTCGGTAGAGCAACTGACTTTTAATCAGTAGGTCGCAGGTTCGACCCCTGCAGGGCTCACCATTCCCTTGCCACGAACAGGCCCGCTCAGAACAGCCGCTGGAACATCCAGGTGCTGGCGAGCACGCCGACGCCATAGCCTGCCATGCGCTCCACCGGCATCATGCGACGGCGTTGCTCGGCTGTCCCTTCGAACATCGCAATCGCGCCGAACACCACGGCGGCAAAGGCGATCTGGCCCAGTTCGATGCCAAGGTTGAAGGCCAGCAGGGCGGTAACCAGGCTGCCTTGCGGCAGGCCGATTTCCTGCAACACGGCGGCAAAGCCGAAGCCGTGCAGCAGGCCGAAGGCGATCGCGACGAGGATCGGCTTGCGCCAGACCAGCGTATCGCGCTCGCCCTTCACCACTTCCACGGCAAGGAACACGATGCTGAGCGCGATGACCACTTCCACCGCCTTGATCGGCACCTGCACCACGTCCAGCGCCGCCAGCGCCAGCGTGATCGAGTGGGCGATGGTGAAACCGGTGATCGTGGTGAGGATGCGGCGCGGCGTGCGGGCGATCAGGATCAGCCCGGCCACAAACAGCAGGTGGTCGAGACCGATCAGGATATGTTCGACACCCAGCACGAGGAAATCGGCAAAGACACTGCCGCCTTCTTCCGCGCGCGGAACGCTGAAGGCGGTATCCTGCGGTTGCAGCAGGATCGTCTGCGGGTCGGCGCCCGGCTGGGCGGTGTAGCGTACGATGGCGGCAAGGTTGGGATTGGCCAGCGGGTAGGTGATCGCCACTTGCTGCCCGCCCAGCCCATCTGCACAGCGCCACGATTCCTCGTGCCAGTGCCCCATCGAATCGGACCAGTTGCGCGGGTTCCCCTGTGCCGTGCAGCCGCTCGCCGCGATGGCGGGCAGGTGGCGCGCCTCGACATTGGCGGGCACCTTCCACAGCGCGCGGTAGGCGCCGTTTCCTTCGTGCTCCAGCGAGAGGGTGAGGGGGCGGTTGTCGTCGGCCCGAGCCGGGCTGGCCACGGCCAGGGTGGCCAGCACAAGAGCCAGCAACAGCCGGATCACGAGCCGATCCCGCCTTCGGTTTCGACGGTGAAGCGATCCAGCAGCCGGTCGAGAGCCGCCTGCCCGGCGGCGCTGCGCTTGTCCGCCAGGGCGTCTGCACGCACGCGCTCTTCGATGGCGGCGAAGTCGGCTTCACTCGCCCCTTCGACCGACAGCGGCAGGACAAGGTGCCAGCCGTGTTCGGAACGCAGCGGGCCTTGCCATGTGCCGGGCTCAAGATCGAACAGTGCCTGTGCGAATTCACTGCCGAAATGGCTTTCTACCAGCGCCGGGTTCGCGTCGGCATAGTTCGCCTGGTAAAGGAACCGTGCGCCGTATTGCCCGGCCTCGCCGGGGGCGACGTCGTCGGTTTGCAGGCGGGTTAGCACCTGTTCCACCTGCGCTGTGCCGGTCGCTGGCGGCAGGAACACGTGCGTGAAAGTGACGCGCGGATCGGCGGCATAGCGCTCGCCGTTGGCGTCGAAATAGGCGCGCACTTCGGCATCGCTCACGTCGATATCGGCGGCGGCTTCCTCCATCAGCAGCAGGCGCATCTGCTGCACCAGGCGCTGGCGGATCAGCGGGTCGCTTTGTGCCAGGCCCAGCGCCTCTGCCTCGCGATAGAGCGCTTCCTGCGTTGCCGTTTCGGTGACCAGCCGCTCGCGTTCCTCGGGCGGCATTTCCGCCAGCATGGCCGCGAAGGTTTCCTCGTCATAGACCTGCGCGCGGCCCTGCATGAACACCAGCAGGTCGTCCTGCGAGACGGTGATCGTGCGACCGGTATCGGGCCCGTGGTCGAAGGCCGAGAGTGCAAGGAAGATCACTCCGCCTGCCAGCAGGAAATGCACCAGCGGCTCTTTAAGCCAGGACCTGATCGTCATTGCGGGCGATACCAGACGGGCGAGGACCAGGCGCGTTCCTGGATGGTCGGCGGCAGGTCGATGTCGGCAGGATCCATGCCCAGCGCCAGGGCATCGAACACGTGCTGGCGCGGGGTGGGGATCTGCAGCACGCGGACGTAGTAGAAGGCGGGCCGGGCGGCATCGAATTCAGGGTCGGTCCACAGCGCGGTCAGCTCGCTGGCACCAATGGAATTTCTGTAGCGTGCGGTGGCCAGGTCGACCGTGTTGCCCACCGGCGGCAGGCGGCCATCGGCACCCGGGCGCCGATCGCCCGACCAGGCCACGTCGAACACGCGTTCGCGCATGGTGCCGTCTGCATCCAGCCAGCCTTTCACCACCTGCACCCGGTCGAGGTTGGCGGCATCGGGATCCCGCACGGCCCTGATCGCCAGCTGCGGCGCACCATTGCGGGATGGCAGCAGGGTGCCGCCCATGGGAACGCCGCGGCGATAGCCGATGGCTGCGAAATCGCGCGATTCCACGTCGGCGGGCGCGAAGCCGTGCCCGGCGAACAGCCGCACCATGATGCGCGGGCCGGTGGTGGCGAACACCTCGCGGCGGCGGAACGCATCAAAGATCGCCTGCCGGTCGTTGCGGTCCGCCCACACGCCTGCCAGCCCGCCGGCGGACATCTGGGCATTGGGGAAGGTGGCCTGCATGGCCTCCGGGCCCAGCCGCTCGGCAGGGCGGAAATCCTCTGCCATCTTGCCGAGGAAATCGTCTTCCCGCTGCGAGGAAAGGCCGGTGTGTGCATCGCTGGCGCCGATCAGGCCATAGGCGAAGGGGTTGCGCCCGATGCGCTGTTCCTCGGCCAGCCCGCGCAGCAGCGCGCTGCGCAGGTAGGACCCTTCCGAAACGGCGGTTTCCTGCCCCGAAAGCAGCATGTTGCGCAGTTCGAAGTCGGCGAACTCGTCACGCGGGGAAAGCAGCGGATGGGTTTCCGAGGTGCCCTTGTACTGGGTGATTTCGGCCACCGGTTCCCACATCGAGCGGGTGGCGGCATAGTCGGCGGTGAAGGGATTGCCCTCGCTATCCTCGGTTGCGAACATCAGCCCGTCGGACAAGTTGGAATTGTGCGGCATGGCGAGGAAATCGGCACCCGTGCGCGCCCTCGTCTGCTCGAAGAAGGCCCACAGGTCCTCCGGCCGGTTGGAGATGTAGTAGCTGAACGGCAGGAACCGGCGTGCGGTGTCGCCATCGGCGTTGGTCATCACCACGCGGTGCAGGTTGCGGGTGTTGGGCGTGCTTGACCACTCCCAGCCGATCATCGCGGTGAACACGCCGGGCACGTTGTGCCGCTCTGCCGCGGCGACCTGCTGGTCCCAGCTGGTCTGGCGGATTTCGGGTGCCAGGAATTCGGCGAAATAACCGGGCCGCTCGTCCTCCGGCTGGTCGAAGCCCATCATCGCGGTGGTGAAGGCGCGCCCGCCGCGTTCCATCAGGATGCGGTGGAAACGGCGGCCCATGTCGGTGGCCAGCAGGTCGGGATCGCCGGCGGCAAGGCGCGGCGAAATGCCCAGGTTCTCGGCATGGTCGGCCATCACCATGAAATCCAGCGGACGGTCGATCTGTACGCGCTGGCCGGTCTTGGGGAAGACCACCGGGATGCCGCGGGCAAAGCGATAGGCGGTATCGATATCGGCAGCGGCCAGCCCGGTGGCGAAGGCATCTACGGAGTTGGTCGAATGGACGTGGGTATCGCCCCACAGCAGCATGCGGTCGCCGTCGGCGGGAGCCTCTGCACGGCTGGTATCGGTAACATCCGGGGCCGCCTGCGGTGCCTCTACCGACCGGTCTGCCGGAGCGCAGGCAGAAAGCGACATAGCGGCGCCCAGGGGCACCGAAGTGACGATCAGGGCCTGTAGTAGACGGGCGAGGTCCAGGCGCGTTCCTGCAGCCATGCGGGGGTTCCTTCCGACAGCGGCACGCCCGCTGCGACCGACAAGTATGTCGCCCAGCGCGGCGTGGGGATTTCGATGACGCGGGCATAATAGATGGCCTGCTGGCCGGGATCGAAGTCCGGGTCCTGCCAGGTGCCCACCAGCTCTGCCGCGCCAATGGTGTTGGTATAGGTGGCGCGCGATGCGTCCACCGTGTTGCCGACCGGCTCCAGCCGCCCGTCGGGCATGCGACGACGGCCGGGCGACCAGGCGACGTCGTATATCCGTTCGAACGACCGCCCGTCCTCGCGCCACAGCTTGACGATCTGCACGCGGTCGAGATTGCCCGAACGCGGATCGCGCGCGGCTTGCACCACGAAGCTTGGCCCGCCTGCGTCCGCCCGGCGCGGGGCCAGCGTGCCGCCCATCGGTACGCCCCAGCGATAGGCGCGCTCGGCCCAGTCGCCGCCTTCGGCAAGGCCATCGGCCTCGCCCCAGCCGGCGAACAGCCGCACCCGGATGCGCGGCCCGGAAGTGGCGAAAGTCTCGCGCCGCTGGAAGGCAGCGAAGATCGCCTCGCGGGTATTGCTTTCGGCCCATACGCCGGTGAGGCCCGAGGCGGACAGGTTCGCCAGCGGGCTGCCGATCACCGGGGAAAGCTCGGTCAGGATGGCCGCGGCATTGCGCTGGTCGTCCGACATGCCCAGCCCGCCGGGATAGTTGTCTTCTTCCGTCGCCGAAATGCCCGAGTGGTAATCGGTCGCGCCGACAAAGCCCTGCTCGAACGGGTTGACGCCCAGCATCTCGGCAATCTGCATGCCGCGCTGCAGGCCGGGACGCACGTAGTTGCCATCCATGTCGCCTTCGGACCCGATCAGCTCGAAATCGGCGAACTCGTCTTGCGGCGACAATTCGGGCCGGGTCTCGCTGGTGCCCTTGATCTGGGTGATCTCCACCAGCGGTTCGTTGCGCGCGCGGCGTGCGGCATAGTCCGCGCTCATCGGTTCGCTGGAAGGATCGGTGAAGGGGAATGCCCCGCCGACCGAGAGGTTGGCATTGTGCGGGATCATCAGCGATTCCACCCCGCGCGCGCGGTGGTTTTCGGCATAGGCCCACAGGTCGCGGTGATCCATCGAATCGAGCGCCGAGAACGGCATGGCCGGATAGTCCGGCCCGCGAAAGATCACGTTGCGGTGCAGGTGCGCGGAATTGGCGCGGAAGGTGGGCGAGTATTCGAAGGCGACGAAAGTGGTGAAGCGACCGGGCTCGTTATAGCGCTCTGCCGCGGCGATGGTCTGCAGCCAGGTATCGCGACTGAGCGCGGGATCGTTCAGGCCGGGCCGCGATTCGCCGAACAGGCCGCTGGCGGCATAGCCGAACAGCTCGAACATGGTCGCGCCGCCCTGGTGCGAATAGAGCCGCTGCCATTCCTGCTGGTCGCCCGGCAGGGTGATCTCGCCGTTCATGGCCCGGCGCACGTTGCCGAGGAATTCGGCGTGGTCGGTTACGGCGAGGAAATCCAGCGGCACGTGGCGTCGGTGGGTGCGGCCCAGGTAGCTGACCGGCTCCCCGCGGGCGAAGCGATAGGCATCCTCGGGCGTGGTCTCGGTCTTGGCGGCGGCGGCATCGAGCGAGAAGCTGGTGTGCAGGTGCAGGTCGCCGAAATAGACCTGTCTGTCGCCTGCGGCAGGGACATAGGCGCTGGCCTGCGGCGTGACCGGCGCGGCCTCGGCACTATCACCAACCGGCTGGGTGCACGACGCCAGCAGCGCCAGGGCGGCGATGGAACACAGGCCTGCGCGCCCGGGATTGCTGGAAATGGTCATTCTTGGCTGCCCCGCTGGTCAGGGAAAAGGGCTTTCGGTGCGGCCCCGCTAGGGAGTAGCGGGGCCGCACCGAAGCGCGACGGTCAGGTCAGAAACGCTTCCTGACCGTTACTGCCCATTCACGCGGCCGCGAAGGTACGACCTTGCGGAATCCCGCGCCTGCGGCCCTCAGGTCGAATGCCGTGAGGTAGTAGTACTCGTCGGTGATATTGGTCACCTCGAGCGCGATCTGCAGGTCCTCGTTCTCGTTCTGCCAGGTCAGGCGACCGTTCAGCTGGTTGATCTCCGGCAGGAACTGGCGCTCGCGAACGCCTTCCAGCACCACCGCACCGGTGAACTGTTCGGCCTGGTACTGGTAGTCGAGGCGCGGCGTCAGCGACCCGGCCTCGCCCAGGTCGATGCGGTATTGCGCGCCGATGTTGAACTTCCATTCCGGCACGAAGCCCGGATCGTCGGGCGAGACGCCACCATTGTTGGTGCCGAAGGGCGGGGCTGCCGCCGCCGGGTTCAGGCTGTCACCGACATAGGCGAAGTCGATGTAGCTGAGCGAGGCATCGATCAGGAAATCGTCGATCGGCTCGGCCGACAGTTCCGCTTCAAGCCCCTTCACCTCGGCATCGCCGCCGTTCAGGCGACAGGCGCTGGGCGTGGAGAGAGCCGGGTCTTCCGTCGGGCAGATGCTGACGCCCAGCTGAATATCGGTGAAGTCGTTGTAGAACGCCGACACGTTGAACCGCACGCGGTTGTCGAACAGGTCGCTCTTGAAGCCGATTTCATAGGCCGTCAGCGTTTCCGGGCCGAAGGCCAGCAGCTGCTGGGCGTTGAACGGACGCGGGTTGGAACCGCCGCCCTTGAAGCCGGTCGAGATCGAGGCATAGGCGAGGAAGGCGTCCGAAAAGCGATAGTCTACCGCGATGCGATAATCGAGCTGGTCGCCTTCATAGCTCGCCACGTTGCCGGTCAGCGCGCCGGGCGATCCCGCCCCGTTGGCAGCACCAAGCGGATCGAGGAAGGCGTTGATCGTGCCGTCGAAGTTCAGGCGGAAATATTCCTGGTCCTTCGTTTCCTCGGTGTAACGCAGGCCGGCGTTGATGGTCAGGTTCTCGGTCGGCTCGATCGCCAGGTTGGCGAACACCGCCCGGGCATCGGCGTCCACAGTGTCCGGCTGGCGGAACTGCAGCGGATAGACCGGCACGTAGCGCAGGTCCTGCGCCGAATCGTAGACCGAGCTCTGTTCGAAATAATAGCCGCCGACAGTCAGGAACAGCATGTCGGAGAGTTCGGCGTTCAGGCGCAGTTCCTGGCTGAAGTTCCAGTTCGACAGGTAATTCTCGCCAGTACCCACGAATGCGGGCGACAGGTCGGCATCGTTGAAGAAGAAGGTATCGAATTCGCGATAGCCGGTGATCGAGGTCAGCTGCAGGCGATCCGAGATATCGAAGGTCGCCTGGCCCGAAATGCCCCAGCTTTCGTACTTGCTGCGGTTCGTTCCCTCGGTGACGGCCAGTGGCGTGCCGCCGGCGTTGAAGGGATCGGACGGAATGATCGGAATGAACGACCCGGCATCGTTCCGGTCGGTCTGGAAGTTGCAGTAGGGCCCGCAGATAAAGCGGTCGTCATAGACGATGCCCGGTGCGGGCGAGACGTTCGGATTGGCGTTGCGGGCAGTGGCCTGCAGCACTTCGCCGGTAACCGTGTGCTCGTCGCGGATATAGTCGCCGATCAGCTGGAATTCGAAGCGATCGCTGGGTTCCCACAGCAGGATCGCGCGGGCGGCCTGGTAGCCGACACCGCCAAGGCGATCGACGACGCAGTCGTCGCCCGTTACCTGGCGCGCGGGAATGCCCGGCAGCGGGTTCACTTCCAGCGTATCGCCATTGTTGTCGACGAAGGTGTCGCCCGCGCCAGCCGGGAAGCGGCAGCCGAAATCGACCTGGTCGACATAGCCGTCCTGCTGCTTGGAAACGCCGGAGATGCGGGCGTAGAGGTTGTCGGTCAGCGCAAAATCGGCTGCCGCGCGCAGGTCGATCCGGTCGCGCGAGCCATAGGTGATTTCGGCAAAGCCCGAGGAATCCCCGTTTGGCTTGCGCGAATACATGCGGATCGCGCCGCCCAGCGAGTTACGACCCGAGAGCGTGCCTTGCGGGCCACGCAGGATTTCCACGCGGTCGAGGTCGAGCACGTCGAAGATCGCGCCGGTCAGCTGCGGGTAGTAGATGTCGTCGATATAGATGCCAACGCCGGGTTCGAACGCCGGGTTGAAGTCGTTCTGGCCGATGCCGCGGATGGAGGCCGAGACCGACGGGCCGAACGCCGTACCCTGCGGGCGGATGCTGACGTTGGGTGCTGCGTCGGCAACCTGCACCAGGTTGGTCTGGCTCTTTGCCTCGATCTCGGCGGCGTTGACCGCGGTGATCGCCAGCGGCGTATCCTGCAGCGCCTGCTCGCGGAACTGCGCGGTCACGATGATGACGTTGCGCGTCGGTTCTTCCGCATCGCTATCGTCCTGCGCCAGCGCGGGTTGCGCCAGCATCGCGGCGGCGATCGCACAGACAGCTGTAGTGTGGTGTAGTTTTCTCATCATTCCCCTCCCTTGGCGGTCGCGCCGCCTATTCATTTGTTGCCAGAATCGCGTGGGAAATGTGCGAAAGCAATCACCCGGAAGGCTTTCACAGTGATAACTGATAGGCTATTACTTACCCATGCCGACCGATCGCCAGTTCGAAGCTTTCCTTGCCACCATCGACTGTCAATCGATGCGCGGCGCGGCAGATCGGCTGGGTATCAGCCAGCCAAGCGTCAGCAAGCATATCCACTCGCTGGAACAGGCACTGGGCCAGCGACTGTTCGAGCGCAGCCGCGGATCGCGCATCGCGCTGTCCGAACACGGCAAGGCGCTGGAGCAGGAGATTCGCGAGCTGCATGCGCGCCGCGAACGCCTCCTGTCACTCAAGGCCGGCATCGCCGCGCCGCGCTCCATCAAGCTCTACATGCGGCACTTTCTCTACACCACGATCGAGGAGCGTTTGCTCGAGTTCGGCAAGCTGTGCGGCGATACCGAAGTCCTTTTCGAACCGGTGGGCAGTGAAATGCCGATCGTCGAGACCGTGGGATCGGACCCGGCGGCGGCTGCCTTCCTGCGGTTGACCGCCATTGCCACGGACAAGGATATCGAGACCACGCTGCTGGCGGTGGACGAGTGCGCGCTATATGCCGGTGCCGACTGGCTGCAATCGCTCGGACCCGGCACCGATCCCTTCGACGAGGCGCGGATATTGCTGCCGGGGAGCGGGGAGCTGCGGGACTGGATCGCCCAGCAACTGCGCTGTGCCGATGTTTCCGAAGAGCGCATCGAGCACACGTCATGGCATCCGGCGGCGGTCCTTAAGAAAGTACTCTCCGGCCATGGTGTGACCGTGTTCCTGAAAAAGCATGTCCAGGCCGAAGTCGATGCCGGACGGCTGGCTCAGCTTGACCTGCCGCTAAGCCCACTGTTCCTCCAGCTTGTCACCAACCGGCAGATGCACCGCGAAACGGCGAAAGACCTGGAAAGCCGCATCCGCAGCTTGCTGCTGTAGCGCCGCAGGGGCTGGCGCAAGGCCTATGGCAGCAGCGCCAGCAGGGCGAAGCTCGCCAGCCAGTGCGAGCCCATGTAGTCGCCGTCGACAGCGTGCAGCGAGGCGGCGAAGTGGTCGTCTGCCAGTTTGCGCAGGCCCTTTGCGTGCGGTTCGGGACTAAGGCGCGAGGCAATGCTGCGCAGCGCCCATGCGCGGCTGAAGTTGAGCCCGTCGAGGTGCGCCATCTTGCCGTCGGTGGGGTCGGAGACACTGACGGGCTGGCAGGAGGTCTCCAGCCAACCACCTTCGGGCAGAACGCGGTCGAACCAGTCGGCAAATTCGTCCTCGGGCAAGACCTTGGTCATCAAGAGCGCCACGCTGAGCACGGGCGAGAGGAATTCGTCGCCGCCCGGCTCCCAGCCGCGATATTCGGTTAGCTGGCCGAACTTTCCACGGGCATAGGCATTGCCCGTCTCGCGCAGCTCCGGGTCGAACGCCCCGGCCCATCCCAGCGCCAGCGTCAGGGCGAAGGCACTGTTGAAATGGGTGCCCGTGGTGATCGGGTAGGTGAGCTTGCCCAGGTAATCGCGAAAGCCGTCCGCGAAATGGCGCGCCAGCGGTTCCAGCCGTGCGGACCACTCGCGATCCGCGTGTCGCGAAGCCTCAAGGTGCAGGTACAGCAGCCAGGCCCAGCCATAGGGGCGCTCGAACCCGCGCGATTCAGGGCGCTGCGCATAGGCCAGTTCGGCGGCGAGCTTGTCTGCGGTGAAGGTCTGCTGCGCCAGCGCGTCGATCTGCGCGGCTTCGGGCATGTCCGGAAACAGGCGGTGCAAGGTCAGCAGGGTCCACCAGCTGTGCACGCAGCTATGCCAGTCGAAGCTGCCGTAGAAGACCGGATGCAGGTCGCGCGGGGTCTGCGCATCCCCCGGCCCGGCCAGCACGTGGTCCAGCTTGTTGGGATATTCCTGCCCCACGTGCCCCAGCGCGGTGCGGGCGAAACGGCGGGCGAGGATCTCATCCAATTGCATCATGCCTTGCCATAGCCTCCGCCGCCGGGGGCGCGGATCACCATGCTGTCGCCCGGCGCCATGTCGGCCGCGCCGGTCGCGCCAAGGTCGAGGGTTGAGCCGTCGGCGCGCTGCACCAGCGTTTCGCCCGGCAAGGCATCGCCGCCCCCGGCAATCCCGCGCGGCGCCACCTTGCGCCGATTGGCGAGGATCTGCGCGCGCATGGGTTCGCGGAAGGTGATCGCCCGCTCCACCCCTTCGCCGCCATGCCACTTGCCGGCCCCGCCAGAGCCGGTGCGAATGGCGAAACGATCCACCCGCACGGGCAGGCGCACCTCCAGCACTTCGGGATCGGTCAGGCGCGAATTGGTCATGTTGGTCTGCACCGCGTCGGTGCCGTCGAAACCCTCGCCCGCACCCGATCCGCCTGCGATCGTCTCGTAATACTGCCGCGTCGCATCGCCGAAGGTGAAGTTGTTCATCGTGCCTTGCGCGGGGGCGAGCGCGCCCAGCGCTGCGAACACCGCATCGGTCACCACCTGGCTGGTCTCGACATTGCCCGCCACCACCGCGGCGGGCGGCTGCGGCGACAGCATGCAGCCTTCGGGCACCACGATCTCCACCGGGCGCAGGCAACCGTCGTTCAGCGGGATGTCGTCGTCGATCAGGCAGCGCAGGCAGTAGAGCACGGCAGCGCGGGTGATGGCGGCGGGCGCGTTGAAATTGTTCGGCAGCTGCGCGCTGGTGCCGGTGAAATCGAAGCGGGCCACCTCGCCATCGATAGTGACTGCTACCGACACCTGCGCGCCGTTGTCCATTTCGTAGGTGAAGCTGCCCGCGCTGAGGCGGGCAACCAGCGCGCGCACGGCGGCTTCGCCATGATCCAGCGCATGGCCCATGTAGGCGGTCAACACCGCGCGCGAGTGCTCCTTGGCTGCATCGCCCAGCAGGTCGGCCCCGCGTGCGCAGGCGGCCAGTTGGGCCTTGAGATCGGAAATGTTGCGATCGGGATTGCGCGCGGGATAGTCGCCCGCACCCAGCAGTTCGCGCAGGCTCCGCTCGCAAAAGCGCCCTTCATCCACCAGCAGCACGTCATCGAGGCGTACGCCTTCCTGTTCGATGGAAGTCGAATCGGGCGGCATCGAGCCCGGTGCGATCCCGCCGATATCGGCATGGTGCCCACGTGCGGCCACGAAAGCATCGGGCTGCTCGCCGTCATCGGTCAGGAACACCGGCACGATCACCGTCACGTCGGGCAGGTGCGTGCCACCGGCATAGGGATCGTTGAGGCAATAGGCATCGCCGCGGCGGATGCCGCGTTCGCTGCCGCTGCGGTTCTCCACCACGCGCCGGATGGAAGCGGACATGGAGCCAAGGTGCACCGGGATATGCGGGGCATTGGCAATCAGCGATCCCTTGCCGTCGAACAGCGCGCAGGAGAAATCCAGCCGTTCCTTGATGTTCACCGAACTGGCCGTGCTTTCCAGCACCACGCCCATTTCCTCGGCAATGGCCATGAACAGGTTGTTGAACACGGCAAGGCGGATGGGATCGACCTGTGTCCCGGCCACGGGCGCATGGTCGCGCGGGGCGGTGCGTTGCAGGATCAGCGAACCGTCATCGGCCAGCGTGGCGCGCCAGCCTTTCTCGACAATGGTGGTGGAGCCGGGATCGGGGATCATCGCCGGACCGTCGAGATGCTCGCCCGGCGTCAGAGAGCCGCGCTGCTTGACCGCGCTCTGGTTGGCAAGGCCGCCGCTCATGCCGCGTCCTTCCACGCTCAGCGCCTCCAGCACGATCGGTGCCTCCTCGTCCGACCAGCCGAAGCGGCGGCGGTGCTCTTCGCGAAAGCGTGCATCGGCATTGTCGCCCAGTGGCAGGTCCAGCGTCGTATCGCTGCCTTCGAAGCGCAGTCGCAGGCGCGGGATCAGCTCGATCCGGTCGGCTGCGATGCCTTGCCCGGTGAGGTCTTCGGTAACCGCCTGCTCAAGCTCCGCTAGCGCCGAAGTGAAATCCTCGGCCAGCGGGCGCACCACGCCTGCCTCGCGTATGGAGACCACCGGGGCAAGGCCGATGCCGTACGCCGAAAGCATGCCCGCCAGCGGGTGCACCAGCACGGTCTCGATCCCCAGCTCGTCGGCCACGCGACAGGCAAACTGCCCGCCCGCACCGCCGAAGCAGGCCAGCGCGTGGGTCGTCACGTCGTGCCCGCGCGCGGTGGAGATGGTGCGGATGGCATTGGCCATCTCGTCCACCGCCAGGGTGAGGAAGCCCTCGGCGAGCTCCTCCATGCTCATCGGCTCGGGCAACTCCGCAGCGATGGCCTCGATCCTTGCGTGCGAGGCCTCCGGGTCGAGCGGCTGGTCGCCATCCGGGCCGAACACGTGCGGGAACTGTGCCGGGTCGATCCGGCCAAGCACCAGGTTGCAATCGGTCACCGTCAGCGGGCCGCCCTTGCGATAGCAGGCAGGGCCAGGGTCGGCGCCCGCGCTTTCCGGCCCCACGCGCAGCGACTGTCCGTCGAAACGGCAGATCGACCCGCCGCCTGCGGCCACGGTATGCACCTGCATCATCGGGGCGGCGATGCGGATGCCCGCCACCACGCTATCGCCGGTGCGTTCGTACTCGCCCGAATAGTGGCACACGTCGGTGCTGGTGCCGCCCATGTCGAAGCCGATCAGCTTGTCGTAGCCCAGCGTCTGCGCGGTCCGGACCATGCCGACCACGCCGCCTGCCGGCCCCGACAGCACGGCATCCTTGCCGCGAAAGGCGTGGGCATCGGCGAGACCGCCGTTCGACTGCATGAAGCGCAGCGAACCATGATCGGGCAGGCGCGCAGCAAGCTGGTCCACATACTGGCGGATCACCGGCGAAAGGTAGGCATCGGCCACGCTGGTATCGCCGCGCGGCACCAGCTTGATCAGCGGGCTCACCTCGTGGCTGGCGCTGACCTGGGTAAACCCCAGTTCGCGCGCGATCGCGGCCAGGCGCTGCTCGTGATCCCGGTAATGCCAGCCGTGCATCAGGACGATGGCAAGGGCTTCGTATCCGTCATCGCGCAAGGCCTGCAGGTCGCGCCGTGCCGCCTGCTCGTTCAGGGGCACCAGCACTTCGCCGTCCGCGCCCACGCGCTCGGTGATCTCGATGGTGCGGCTTTCCAGCCGTTCGGGCTTCACGATGTGGCGGGCAAAGATATCGGGCCGCGCCTGGTTGCCAATTTTCAGCGCGTCGGCGTGACCCTGCGTGATTGCCAGCGCCACCCGCTCGCCCTGCCGTTCCAGCAGGGCATTGGTGGCGATGGTGGTGCCGATGCGCAGCTCGGCAATCGGGGCCTCACCGTGCTCTGCAATCAGGCGATGCACCGCTTCGCTGGCCGCGTCGGGATATTGCTCGGGATTGCTGGACAGCAGCTTGGTGGTGACCAGCTGCCCGTCAGGCGTTTGCGCCACGACATCGGTGAAGGTGCCGCCGCGATCGATGGCAAAGCGATAGGATCCGGTCATGCCTGCCTATCTAGGGGCAGCCGCGTGGCAAGCAAATCTCAGCTTTCTCCGACTGCCGGATGGAACACCTCCATTGCCGGAAAAGCCGGGTTGCCGATGGTGCTGGTGACGAGGAAGCGTTGCACCTGGTCGCGCCGCGGGTCCGGCGGGGCGGGCTTGCGGAACAGCAGCATGCGCCAGTCCACCACGGGCATCAGCTGGATCACGTTCTCGCGCGCTTCCGGTCGCAGCAGCGGTTCGGAGAATGAGGCGACGGCAATCCCGCGTTCCAGCATGGCGCCCATCACGTCGTAGTACTGCGAATGGCCCACCACCTTGCGCGGCCGGATATTCGCCCGCGCCAGCGCGACCAGCAATTCGCGTTCCTGCTTGCTGCCCGCGTGCGGCAGCACGAAGGGCAGCAGGCTGACTTCCTCGGGCGACAGCGGCAGGCTGCGCCCCTCGGCGAACTTGCGGTGGCCGTAGATGCCGCCGCGCACCAGTGCCAGCGTAGTCATTTCCGGCGGCACGTCCTGGTCTTCGCGCAGGTTGATGAGGGCAAAATCGAAGCGCCCGCCTTGTAGCAGCCGGGGCAGGTCCGATGTCGGTGGATGGGTGTCGAATTCCAGTTCGATCAGCGGATGGTCGGCCAGGAACCTGTCCAGCTGCTGGCGGATGAAGAAGTCGAACATGCCCTGTCCCACCAGCAGGCGGAACTGGATCGCGCTTTCGGGCCGGTCGCCGGTTACCTTGTGCGCGGCCAGCACCTGTGCGGCTGCATAGAACTGGCGCAGGTCGCTTTCGAAGGCGCGTCCTTCGGCGGTCAGCAGCGGGGTGCGCCCCGGCTTGCGGTCGAACAGGGTCAGGCCCAGCTGCTCTTCCAGCACTTTCAGCTGGCTGCTGACCGAGGCCTGCGAGATGCCCAGCTCCTCTGCGCTGGTGCGAAAACTGCCGGTGCGCGCGAGGGCGGCGAAAACCTCCAGCTGGCGCAGGGTGAAAGGCAGGGCAGGAATTATCACCTGAAACAAAATACATAATCTAAAGATTATAACAAGACATCACTTTGCGATGTGTTGCTTTTGCCCCGGCGGCAGAGGAGTCTTCCGCCCGAAAAAAGAAGAACAATGATTTTGGGAGGGATTTTCATGTCTTCAGGCAAGGATGGCGCACGCGTGCGCACGGCGAAGCTGGGCTTTGCGGGCGGTGTCAGCGCGCTGGCGCTGGTGCTGGCGGCAAGTCCGGCAGCAGCGCAGGACGAGGGCGATGACGCCGCACCTGCCGCAGAGCAAGGCGGCGATCGCATCGTGGTTACCGGCTCGCGCATCCAGACCGACGGCATGCAGGCACCCGTTCCCGTCACCGTGGTCGGCGCGGCGGAACTGGAAACTCTCTCTCCCGGTGCCCTGATCACCGGCGTCTCGCAGCTGCCACAGTTCTACGGCAACCAGACGCCCAATTCGGGCAACTTCTTCACTCGCGCCGGTTACGGCACGCTCAACCTGCGCGGCCTTGGCGTGAACCGCACGCTGACGCTGCTCAACGGTCGCCGCGTGCCCAGCACGAGTGCCTTTGGCGGCGTCGATATCAACCTGTTCCCCGAAGCGGCTATCCAGGCGGTGGAAACCACCACCGGCGGCGCTTCGGCGGCTTACGGGTCGGATGCGGTCGCAGGCGTCGTCAACTTCGTGCTGGATACCAATTTCACCGGGCTGGGCATGGATGTGCAAGGCGGCATCACCGATCGCGGCGATGGCGAGAACTACGAGATCTCGGCGATTTACGGCACCAGCTTTGCCGGCGGCCGGGGGCACGTGATCGTCGCGGGTGAATACTACAACCAGGAAGGCATCTTCACTTACGACGATCGCGACTGGTACCAGGCCTATGGCACCTTCGGCAGCGGTACCGCGGCCGATCCCTATCGTTTCGTGCCGGGCACGGTTTCGGCCAATGCCAGCTTCGATGGGCGTATCTTTGCCCCCGGTACGGCGATTCACCAGCAGGTGTTCGACCGTAACGGCAATGTCTCGGCTTACCAGCCGGGTACGCTCAGCCAGTTCCCCTACGGCATCCCGCCCGCCCGCACCGCTGGTAACGGCTCGCTGGACGATCTCGGGGCAGAGGCGCCCAGCCTCTATCCCGACCTCGATCGCTATTCGGTGTTCGCCTATGCCGACTTCGATGCCAGCGACAGCCTGACCCTGTTCGCGCAGTACCTGCACGGGCGCACCAGCATCTGGCAGTACAACACCCCGCGCGCCAGTTTCGGCGGCACGCCCACGGCGCTGACGATCTTCCAGGACAACTTCTTCCTGCCTGCCGACCTGCGCCAGACGATGATCGACAACGGCATCGAAAGCTTCACGCTGCGCCGCATGGGCAGCCTGGAGGATATCGGTGGCATGTACCTGGATGACCAGACCACCCAGCACATCGGTACCGTCGGCCTTACCTGGGATGTCGATGACAACTGGTCGGTCGATGCCTTCTACCAGTATGGCCATTCGGAACGCGACTGGCGCCAGTTCGGCCTGCGCGTGGATCGCATCTTCGCCGCCATCGATGCGGTGGACGACGGCACCGGCAACCCGGTGTGCCGCGTGTCGCTGTTCGGCGATGCCTTTCCGGGTTGTGAACCCCTCAACCTGTTCGGGCGCGGCAATGCCACGGCAGCGGCCATCGACTATGTCACCGGCTTCGAAGCCGGCCAGCAGATCACGACGCCGCTGTTCTTCGCCGACGACGGTTTCGACAGCGGGCGCACCTATAGCTACACCACCTCGCCCGAGAAGGTGGGCCTGACCACTTTCGAGCAGCACTTTGCCGAAGTGTCGGCGTCGGGCAACCTCATCGACCTGTGGGCCGGGCCGCTGGCTGTCGCCTTCGGCGGCTCCTACCGCCGCGACGAGATCCTGCAGCTGGTGCAGGATGCCACCAACCAGTCTGCCAACCACGAAACCGGCCATCCGGTGCTGTGCAGCGGCGAGGCGCCGGGCCTGCGCGGCGTCAGCCCGCCCGACTGCGGCAACACCGTGGGTGTGCAGTATTCCAAGGTTTCCAACATCAAGGGCGATGCCGAAGTGTGGGAAGCCTTTGGCGAAGTGCTGTTGCCGCTGGTGGATACCGACGGCTTCACCGCCAATGCCAATGCTGCCGTGCGCTGGGCCGACTATTCCGGCTCGGGCTCGATCTGGGCCTACAAGGGCGGCCTGGAACTGGGCTTTGCCAACGACCAGGTGCGCCTGCGCGGTACCTATTCGCGCGACGTGCGCGCCGCCAACCTGTCCGAACGGTTCGACAAGACCGGCGGTTCGGCGACGATCATCGATCCGCGGCCAGAATTCTTCGAAAACTGCGATTTGCAAGGGGACCCCGTGGTAGGCGGTGAAACCTGCACCGTCACGCGCTTCTCTGGCGGCAACCCCGCTGTGCGCCCGGAAGAGGCCGATACGTGGACGGCGGGCGTGGTGTTCCAGCCCGACTTCATTCCCGGCCTCAGCCTCAGCCTCGACTATTACAACATCGAGATTGCCGGTGCGATCAGCCAGGTCGGGAACCAGGAAGTCCTGCGGCGCTGCTTTGAAGATAACGCGCAGGAATTCTGCGCCCTGATCACGCTCAACCCGAACGGCACGATCAGCCTCGTCGGCGACGTATTCGTGAACGTGGCTGCTGCGAATGTGGAAGGCCTCGACCTCGAAGCCAGCTACAACACCGATGTCGACTTCTTCGGTGGCGACGAGACGCTGTCGGCGCGTTTCTTCAGTTCGTGGTTGTTCGAACGCTCCGACACCGATTTCAGCGGCAATGTCACCGATGTGACCGGCCAGACCGGTGCCACGCAGACCTCCGGCGCCTACCTGCCCTATGCCGATTTCAAGGCAACCGGCTCCATCACCTATCGCAATGGCGGCTTCTCGGCCCTCGTCCAGGCCCGCCACATCGGTGAAGGCATCCAGGATGCCGCGCGGACCGAGGGTGTGGACATCGAGGACAATACCGTCAGCGCGGTAACCTATGTCGACTTGCGGCTGGGCTACGAATTCGACCTGGGCGGCGCCGAGGTCGAGGTGTTCGGCAACGTCACCAACCTTGGCGACGCCGCACCGCCGATCACCCCGTCGTACAGCGCCTTCCTGGGCTATTCGACGCAGACCAATCCGGCAGTCTACGACGTGCTGGGGCGCCGCTACACGGTTGGTATCAAGCTGCGCATGTAACTTGGTGCTTGGCGGGGCCCGGGCAGTTCCCTAGCCTGCGGCCCCGCAATCATCCCACATCATCGACTATCCGGGGGACTCTTCGTGAGCGACAGCACAAATATCGGCAAATTCACGCGGCGCGGCGCCATCGGTGCGGCCGGCGCTGCAACGCTGGCGGTTACCGTGCCCGGACTGGCGCACACGCCGGGACGCAAGCCCAACTTCCTGTTCATCATGGCGGACGATCTCGGCTACGCGGATCTCTCGTGCTACGGGCGCCGTGAATACGAAACGCCGGTGCTCGACGGGCTGGCGGCACAGGGGCTGAAGTTCACCCACGGCTATGCCAATTCGGCGGTCTGTTCGGCCACCCGCGTGGGCCTGATCACCGGGCGTTACCAGTACCGCGTGCGGGTGGGGCTGGAAGAACCGCTGGGCAACCGCGAACTGGGGCTGGATCCCTCGCATCCGACCATGCCATCGTTGCTGAAAGAAGCGGGCTATCACACCGGGCTGGTGGGCAAGTGGCACCTGGGCTGGCTGCCCAATTTCGGCCCGCGCCTCAGCGGCTATGACGAATTCTGGGGCATCCGCGGCGGCGGGGTGGACTATTTTACCCACAAGGTGGGCGGCAACCTGGACCTGTGGGACGGCGACGTGCAGGTCGAGGAAGTCGGCTACATGACCGACCTCATGGCCGACCGCGCGATCGAGTATCTCGATGGCCGCGCGACCGAGCCGGACAAGCCGTGGCTGCTCAGCCTGCATTTCACCGCGCCGCACTGGCCGTGGGAAGCCAACGATGAACGCGGCCGGGCGGAAAGCGCGCGGCTCGACGAATTCGGTCCGACCATTCCCGGCTCGCTCGACATCACGCACTTCGACGGCGGCGACATGGAGACCTATGCCGGCATGGTCACCAGCCTCGATGCCAACGTGGGCCGGGTGCTGGCGCGGCTGGCCCAGCTGGGGATGGAGCAGGATACCGTTGTGGTCTTCACCAGCGATAACGGCGGCGAGCGGTTCAGCGACAACTGGCCGTTCACCGGCATCAAGACAGAGCTGCTGGAAGGCGGCATGCGCGTGCCCTTCATCGTCAAGTGGCCGGGCCTGACCCTGCCGGGGACGGAGACCGACGTGCCCGCTCTGTCGATGGACTTCCTGCCCACGTTCCTGGCGGCAGCGGGGACCACGCCGCATCCCGACTATCCCAGCGACGGCGTGGACCTGCGCCCGTTGCTGGCGGGCGGCACGCTGCCCGAACGCACGCTGTTCTGGCGGTTCTGGGCGAAGGACCAGAAGGCGGCGCGGCGCGGCGACTACAAGTACCTTTCCATCGCCGGCAACGAATACCTGTTCAACGTGGTGGCCGACCCGCTGGAACGCGCGAACCTGAAGTTCCGCCAGCCGGAGATCTTTGCCGAGCTGAAAGCCGCCTTCGAGGAATGGAACGCAGGCATGCTGTCCGATCCCAACGCCTCGTCCTACCGCTTTACGCCGGAGGAACTGGCCGATCACTTCGGCTGGGACAGTTGACAAGTCGGCACCGCTCCCGCCCTATCTGCAAAAGGTAGGAGAACGAGGAGGTTAGCGGGATGGCCGAAAGCGGCGGCTTCCTGGCCAGGCGAAAGAGGCTCAGCTGGAAGCTTATCCTGCTGATCGTGCTGTTTCACCTGGCCGTGCTCTACGGCCTGGCCCGCGCGCTGGCGCCGGATTTCACCGCCGGGGTGATCGACCGGGCAACCTCGCTGGTGACCGTCACCGTATCCACCTACGAGGAGGAACCGCCCGACGCCGAGCCGAGCATGGCGCCGCCCCAGCCCGACGAGGGTGCAGCGGCAGAGGCGGGCCGGAATGCCGTGGCGCGCGAAGTGACTGCGCCCGAACAGCCCTTGCCAAGGCCCACGCCTGCCCCGCGCGCCAGCTCCACCGGCACGGCCAATGCCTCTGGCGCGACGGACAGCGGCGAAGGCACCGGCGCGGGCGGAGAGGGCGATGGCACCGGCAGCGGGCGCAGCGGATCGGGGCAAGGCGGCGCGGTCGCAGTCGGCCCATCGGTGCGGTCGGGCGAACTGAACGAAGCGCGCGATTTCCCCGTGCCCGAAGGCGGGCGGGCGACGCGCCTGGGCAAGTCGGTGACCGTGCATTTCACCGTCACCGTGGATGGCCGCGCACGCGATTGCTCTGTCGCGGCGAGCAGCGTGGATGCCGCCACTACCGCCCGCGTGTGCCCGCTGGTGATCGAGCGCATCCGCTTCAATCCCGCCACCACCCGCGAAGGCACCCCGGTGGAAGCGCGCTATGGCTATCGCGTCGATTTTCGCGCGCGGCAGTAAGCTGCGCGTAACAAGTCGCTTGCATGCGCGCCCGCGATGGCTGAGGAATGCTGCATGAGCGAAATCCATCCGGTTATACTTTGCGGTGGCAGCGGCACCCGCCTGTGGCCGCGTAGCCGCAAGTCCATGCCCAAGCCCTTCCTGCCGCTGGTAGGGGACCAGACGCTGTTCGAGGCGACGCTGGCCCGCGCAGCCGATCCCGCGCTGTTCGCAAGCCCCATCGTGGTGACGGGCACGGCGCACCTCGCCCATGTCGAAGCGCAACTGGCGGAGGGCAGCGGCGCCTCCATCGTGGTCGAGCCCGAGGCGAAGAACACGGCTGCGGCCATTGCGCTGGCTGCTGCCCGCTTGCCCGAAGACGCGGTGATGCTGGTCTGTCCCAGCGACCACTACATTGCCGACGTACCGGCCTTCCACGCTGCCGCACGGGCCGCAGCCGGGCTGGCGCGGCACGATTACATGGTCGCCTTCGGCATCACCCCCACCGCGCCCGAAACCGGCTTTGGCTACATCCGCCGGGGCGAGCCGATCGAGGGCGGCTTTGCCGTCGCGCAGTTCGTGGAGAAGCCCGACCTCCAGAGCGCCATGCAGTTCCTTGCCTCTGGCGATTACAGCTGGAACGGCGGCATCTTCGCCTTCCGCGCGGGCGCCTTCATGGCCGAGCTGGCGCAGCATCGCCCGGCGCTCGCAGAAGCTGTCACGCGCGCGGTGCAGCGGGGCAGCACGGACGGCGCGCGCTTCCATCCCGATCCTGCAGCCTTTGCCGAGATCGAGTCCGAATCGGTCGACTATGCCGTGATGGAGGAAACCGCCCGCGCCGCCATGGTGCCTGTCGCCATGGGCTGGTCCGACATCGGCAACTGGCAGGCGCTGCGCGATGCGCGCGAGGGTGACGAGGCAGGCAACCGCACCCATGGCCGGGTCGAACTGGTCGATTGCACCGGCGTGCTGGCCGATACCGACGGCCCGCGCATCAATGCCATCGGCCTGACCGATGTTGCCATCGTGGTCGACGGAGACGAAGTGCTGGTCACCACCATGGACGGCGCACAGAAGGTTGGCAAGCTGAGCGGCGCTGCCAACCAGTAGGAGACTGACTCGATGGACGGCATGATCGCACAGACCATCCAGCTGGCGCTGGCGCCGGTGTTCGTGCTGGTGGCGATCGGCAATATCATCGGCACGCTGACCCAGCGGCTGGGCCGCGTGGTCGATCGCAGCCGTTCCTTGCAGACGCTGCACGGCGAAACCGAAGGCCCCGAGCACGACGTGGTGGTGCGCGAAATCCGCTCGCTCGATCATCGCATCGCGCTGATTGGCAGCGCCCTGCTGCGGCTGGTGCTGGCAGGCCTTGCCATCGGCGTTACCGTGGTGCTGCTGTTCGTGGCGGAATTCGCCCATGTCGGGCTGAACACCGTGGCGGCGGGCACGTTCATTGTCGCCATCGGCCTGCTGATGTGGGCGCTGCTGATCTTCCTCAAGGAAACGCGGGAGGCCGCCCGGGCGCTGCGCATACCCGAGGAATACCTTGAAAAGGAACGCAAGCTTTGAAGTGGGCGGCGAGCCTTTTCGCCGCCGTACTGCTTGCCGGGTGCGGGTCCGAGGCGGTGGACGAGCCGCCTGCCGATGCGCCTTTCGACCCCCACTGGCCTGGCCATGTCGCGGTGAACGACGACTTTCGCGTGCAGGCGACATTTCCCGCAGACCAGCCGGTGTGCATTTCGCAATCGGGCACGCAGGTGCACGGCTTTCACCAATGGCGCGGCGGCGACTGTGCCGATCCCGCGCAGGAAACCGGGCGCTTCATTTCGGTCTACGCCGATTACAACGCTGCCGGGTATGACTGGGACGAAGCCGCAGCGCTGCGCTGCGGTGCGGACAGCGAGCCGTTCGACCTTGGCGTGGAGGCAACCGGCGAAGGCCGGTTTTCCGCCTGCGTGCCGAAGCTGTGCGGCGACCAATACGTCATCACCGCCGTCTACCTGTCGGATTCCCCGGTCATGGATCTTGGGGACGAGGCCGTGGGCGGTGGGCCGGACCTGATCTACTGGATCGCGCTCGGCACGACAGCGGAAACGCAAGATGCCGACCTGGCCGAGTTCCGCGCGTTCCTGTCACAACTGCGGCTCGACGGTGCGGGCTTCGCCTTGCGCGAGGGCTAGTCCCTCGGCGGCTCCAGCATGCGTTCGCCCTGGTCGCGGATCGCGCCTTCGATCATCGGTCGCAGGAAGCCCAGCGCCTGCGGCAGGTCCATGTGGAACACAACGCGCGTTTCCTCCACGTCGATATGGCCGTGCAGCACTTGCCCCATGGCGGAAATCGCCATGGCCATGCGGTTCTCGCTCGGCCAGCTGGTCTCGATCTCGGCCATGCCACCGGGAATGCTCTCGCCGATCCGGTGGCTGTTGTCGGCCAGGCGGCGGCGCACTTCGTCCTGGCCAAGGCTATGCGGGATCTCGATTTCCATCACGAATCCTGGTCAGGCGGCGGCAGCGAGGTGTCTTCGCCGCCGTACTTGTAATCGAGATAGCGGTTCCTGATCGCCAGGTCGTCCAGCGATCCTTCGGCCAGCTGGCGGGTGACGTGGTCGATTTCCTTGCTGATCTTGCCCAGGCTGTCGACCAGCTGCGCATCGGGGGTGGAGCCCGCGCGTTCCTCGCGCCGCAGCGTCTCTGGAATCTTCCGGTAGCTGTCGATCGTCTCGGGCAGGTATTCACCCACCAGCTTGCGCGTTTCGGCGGCCGCCGGGTGGGCGGGGTCGACATGCGCTAGCTGCTTGCCCAGAGCATCCAGCTGCACGCCCAGGTCGTCCACCAGCCGCACGGCGGGCGGGGGCAGGGCGGGGCGCTGGCTTTCCAGCCAGATCTCGGTGCGCTCCACCAGCCGCTTGGCATCCTGCGTGCGCGAAAGGTCCGCCCGGTTTGGCACGCGCACCTTGGGATAGTTGGCGAAGATGAACCCGGCGGCGATGATCGCGAAGAAGGCCACCATTACCCCGGCAAAGCCGATACCGTTCAGGATCATGCCGGCAACGCTGGCGGCGATGAAGATGGCCAGCACCGCCGCGCCGAAATAGCCCGCGCGCTTCAGCAGGTTCTTCAGCTTTACCTGTTTCGATGCGCGCCCGATGCTGGGGCCGGACAAACGGTGCCTTCCGCCGTCCTGGTTGTCGCGCACCAGCGCGCGGCCTTCCTGCAACAGGCGGTCGCTCTGGCGGGTGAGGTCTTCGGCCATCGGCGCGTCCCGTTCAGCCTTCCAGGCTCAGCAGGCCGCTGTCCTGCACCTGCGCGGCAGCCTGCGCCTGCCCTTCGGCACGGGCGATGTAGCCGCGCGACTTTTCCACCTCGGTGGAGAGGGTTTCCACCGTCTGCTTCATCGAATCGAGCGCGCGCAGCTTGAACGAGTCCACTTCGTCCATGGTGTCGTAGATGTTCTGGAAGGCGCGTTGCAGCGTTTCCATGGGAATGGTGCTGCTGGCGGCCTGTTCGTGGATCTGGCTGGTGTTGTCGCGCAGCATCTGGCCGGTGGAATCGATGATTCCCGCGGTGGTTTCATTGAGCGCGGTGATCTGGCCCAGCACCAGTTTCTGGTTGGTCATCGCCTGCGCCACGGTAACCGCGGTGCGCAGCGCGCCCACGGTGGTGGTGCTGGCGCGATCGACGCCCTTCACCAGTTCCACGTTGTTCTTCTTCACCAGGTCCAGCGCCAGGTAGCCCTGCACCGACACCGCCATCTGCGTCAGCAGGTCCTGCGTGCGCTGGCGCACGTAGAACAGCGCGGTCTCGCGAATGGCCTTGGCCTTTTCCGGGTCGGTGGCGTCCAGCTCTGCCGCCTTTTCCTCCAACTCGCTGTCCAGCGTGCGGGCGATGTGGATCATCTGTTCCAGGTTGCCCATGGCCTCCCACAGCTTCTGCCGCTCCACGTCGATCGCGGCATTGTCCATCAGCAGTTCGTCCTTGCCGCTGGAAAGACGGGCGAGGATCGACTGGATGTGGCCTTGCGAGCTGGTGTAGCTGTCGAAGTAGTTCTTCAGCTTGTTGCCGAAGGGAATGATGCCCAGGAACTTGCGCCCGGTCATCTTGCCCCGCCGACCGGGATCAAGCTCCTCCACCGTGCGGCGCAGCTCGGTCAGGTCGGCGCCCACGCCATTGTCTGCATCCATTGCCCGCACCGGGCGATCGAGGAAGCGGTTGGACATCTGGCTGGCCGCCATGATTTCCTTGCGGCCCATGTTGGTGATCTGGTCCACCTTCTTGCCGAATTCGGGCGACTTGGCATCCAGCGACACCAGCTCGCTGACAAAGCCGTCGACCTTTTCCTGCAGCGCGTTCTTCTTTTCCTCGCTGACCGGGACCAGCCCGGCGGCCTTGTCCGGCTTCACGTCAGGCACGGGATCGGGTGGCGTCAGTTCGAAATCGGTGGCCGTTGCGGTGGTGGTTTCGGTATTGCTCGCCATGCGCCTTATCGTTCCCTCTTTGCCTGTCTCTCGGCTATGCCTACTGTATTAGGCATGCAAGACACGCGTTTCAAGTTTTGCTCTGCGCGAGTTTCCGCCATAATGGCATGCAATGCAATCAGAACCCTCCGACCGGCGACCGCCCAGCCCCGGCATTGCCGCTGCCAACCCCGCATCGGGTTTTCGCGACGTGCTACGCAGCTTTCGCGGCTGGTGGAGCTCGGATGTTACCGGCACGGTAGACCAGGTGGCGGTGATCGAGAAACGCCGCTCCGAATGCCAGCTTTCCGCCCGCTACCTGCTGATGGTGTCGATGTCGGCGGGAATTGCCATCCTCGGCCTGCTGCTGTCATCGCCTGCCGTGGTGATCGGCGCAATGCTGCTTTCGCCGCTGATGGACCCGATCATGGGCGTGGGCTTTGCCCTTGCCGTGGGCGATTTCAAGTGGCTGCGGCAGGCGGGCAAGTCGCTGGCGATCGGCACCCTGTTCGCGGTGCTGTTCTGCGCCTTCATCGTGCTGATGTCGCCGATGCAGGAAGTGACCAGCGAGATTGCCGCGCGCACTCGGCCCAACCTGTTCGACTTGGCCGTGGCCTTCTTCTCTGCCGTCGCAGGCGCCTATGCCATGATCCGCGGGCGCGAGGGTACCATCGTGGGCGTGGCCATCGCCACCGCCTTGATGCCGCCGCTGGCCGTGGTCGGGTTTGGCCTCGCCACCGCCAACGGCACGGTATTCTGGGGCTCGCTGTTCCTGTTCATCACCAACCTTACCGCCATCGCGCTGACGGCCACGGCCATGGCGCGTATCTACGGCTTTTCCACCAGCCTTTCGGAAAAGCAGACGCAGCTGCAGGCGCTGCTGATCTTCGGCGCCTTCGTGGCGCTGGCGATCCCGCTGTTCTTGTCGCTGCGGCAGATCGTGTGGGAAACGCAGGCCACGCGCGAAGCGCGCAGCACGGTGGTGGAGGTGTTCGGCGGGCGGGCCACCGTCTCGCAGCTGGAACCCAGCTTCGACACCAGCCCCATGCAGGTCAGCGCGACGGTGCTGACGCCCGAACTGATCGCCGATGCCGAAGGCCGGGCCGCCTCCATGCTCTCGCGCCAGCTGGGCCGCGAGGTGGAAGTATCGCTCACCCAGCTGCGCATCGGCACCAGCTCGCAAGCAGCGGAGGAAGCGCAGCTGGCGCAGGCCCGCGCGCAGGAGCGCGCTGCGATCGAGCAAGCCGAAAACATTGCCGACCGCCTGGCGCTGCTGGCGGGCGTCAGCGTGGACGACGTGACGGTGGACCGGGAACGTCGCCGCGCGCTTGTAACCGCGCGGCCGCTCGATGGAACCACGCTTGCCGGCTATGCCGAGCTGGAACGCCGTATCGACGCGGTGGAGCCCGAATGGGACATCCGCATTACCCCGCCGCTGCGCCCGCTGCCGCCGATCACCTTCGAACAGGTGCCCGGCGAGGATGGTGAGCCCGATACCTTCCAGCTCAGCGACCAGGGCACGCAGGCCGTGGCGCTGATCGCCTGGGCGCAAAGCCGCGTCGGCGTGCCGGTGGCGATCACCGGTCCTGCCGGTGCCGTTGCCGATGCGCGCTATGCCTTCTCGCTGCACAACATCGCGGTCGCGACGCAGGGCGAAGGTGAAGGATACGGCCCGGTAACGGCGGCCTGGGATACGGGGAGCGCCCGGTAATGCCCGCCGAACTCACCGTCCTGGCGCTGTCCGGCGTGCTGCTGCTGGTGCATATTTTCGCCGCCATCCACGTGAAGACGAAGCAGTACGGCGTCGACTGGAACATGGGCGCGCGCGACGAGGATACGCGCGGGGACTTGCCGCCGCTGAACCCGCTCGCCGGTCGGCTGGAGCGTGCGCGCGACAATTACCTTGAAACCCTGCCGCTGGCGATCATCGCGCTGGGCGGCGTGGTGTTGGCCGGCAAGGCCAGCGAACTCACCGCGATTGCCGCATGGGTCTGGCTGGGCGCACGCGTGGTCTACCTGCCGCTCTACGGCGCAGGCGTGCCCAAGGTGCGCACCTACGTGTGGGGCGTGGCGCTGCTGGCGCTACTGTACGTGCTGGGCGTGTTGCTGCTGGGGTAGGGAATTGAAGATCTCGTCCAACCTGATGGAGGCGGCAAACCGGGCCGAGGCTTCGGCCTTGCTTGTCAGGCTCGGCTACAAGGTCTATCGCCCTGAGGCAGATGACGACGGAGAGGACCTAATCCTGCGCTCGCCCGAGGGCGATCTTGTCCCTGTGCAGCTGAAGGCGCGGGTCCACGTCGAATGGCAGCGATATGGCGGGAAGAACATCTGGATGCTCTTCCCTTCGGCGCCCTGGCAACAGGACATCGCACGTGACTGGTATCTGGTCCCGCACGATGCGCTGCATGAAAAGCTTGCAGAACGGCACGGTCACACTGCCAGCTTTCGCAAGGGCCGTTGGTCGAGCATGACGCCTGCAAAATGGCTGCTGGCGTGGCTGGCCCCCTACGAGCTCACCGTCTGACCTAGGCCGCGACCTTGATCGGCTCGATCTCGCCCGACAGATAGAGCTTCTTCGCCTTGGCGCGGCTGAGCTTGCCCGAACTGGTTCGCGGCAGGGTGCGCGGGGGCACCAGTTCCACCACGCAGTTCATGCCGGTGACCGAACGCACCTTGTCGGCGATCTGGTCGCGCAGTTTCACCCGCTCGTCCGGGTCGGACACGCGGCAGTGTACCAGCACGGCCGGCGCTTCCTCGCCGTTCTCGGTCTCGATCGAGAAGGCGGCGATATCGCCGTGGTTGAAGCCGGCCAGCTGTTCCACCGCCCATTCGATATCCTGCGGCCAGTGGTTCTTGCCGTTGATGATGATCATGTCCTTGGCGCGACCAACGATGAACAGGTAGCCATCGGCCAGGTAGCCCATGTCGCCGGTATCCAGCCAGCCATCCACCAGGCACTCGTTCGTGGCTTCCTCGTTGCGGAAGTAGGAGTGCATCACGCTGGGGCCGCGGCACCAGACCTTGCCGATCTGGTGATCGCCCTTCACCTCGCCGTTCTCGCCGCGGATCTCCACTTCCATGTCCTTCAGCGGCTTGCCGCAGTTGACGATGGCGCGGTAGCGGGCCGGGCGGGTCAGGTCGCGGCGGGTGCCGGACAGGCGTTCTTCCTCCACCAGTTCCACGCGAATGCCTTCGCCCGGCGGCATGACGGTGACGGCCAGCGTTGCTTCGGCCAGGCCATAGCTGGGGGTGAAGGCGCTGGCCTTGAACCCGGCATCGGCAAAGGCGTTGACGAAGTTCTGCATCACGTCGGGCCGGATCATGTCGGCGCCGTTGCCCGCCAGCCGCCAGCGCGACAGGTCGAAGCGTTCGGCGACATTGGTCTGGCTGGACACGCGCCGGGCGCAGATATCGTAGCCGAAAGTAGGCGAATAGCTGAGCGTCGAGCCCTTGTTGCGGCTGACCAGGTCGAGCCAGGCCAGCGGGCGGCGGGCGAAATGCTCTGTCTTCAGGTAGTCGACGCTGACCTGGTTGGCGATCAGCGACAGGAAACAGCCGACAAGGCCCATGTCGTGATACCACGGCAGCCAGCTGACGACGCGGTCGTTGTAGCCGATATCCATCGAATCGGCGTGGCCGAACAGGTTGTGCAGCAGCGCCTTGTGGGTGACGGCAACCCCGGTGGGGAAGCGGGTCGAGCCGCTGGAATACTGCAGGTAGCAGATATCGTCGGGCTGCGCTTCGGGCAGGTCGACTTGCGGGGCATCCATCTGGTGGAACGTGCCCCAGTCCAGGCCCTGGCACCCCTGCCGTTCGGCGGCGGCACCGGCCATCTCGGCGATTTCGGGCGGATAGAGCAGGATTTTCGGGTCCGAGCTTTGCAGCTGTACCGAAAGCTGGTCGATATAGCTTTCCTTGCCGCCGAAGGTAGTGGGCAGGGGCAGCGGCACGGGCCATGCCCCGGCATAGACGCAGGCGCAGAACAGCGCGGCGAATTCGGGGCTGGTTTCCGCCACCAGCGCCACGCGGTCATCCTTGCCGATGCCCATGGCAGCCAGCCGGTGGGCATCGGCAATGGCGTCCTCGCGCATCTGGCTGTAGGGATAGACCCGCTCCAGCGTTCCGCGCATGTCGTGGAAATTCATGCCCTTTTCGCTGCGGGCAGCGTAGTCGATGGCTTCGTTGAATGTGGCGAAGTCCGAACGACGGCGCGGCAGCGGGCAGTCGTTGGGCGTAGGTGTGATATCGGTCATAAGTGCTTTGGGTTACCCCTTATCGCGCGCGCTTGTGGCGCCTCCCGAATAGCATTTGCGGCGCCGAAAGATCCCACCGGCACCGCGTCAATCTTTCCCATTTGACAGGAAGTGTGGCACGAATAAGGCCAATGGAGGGCAATTCACAAGTGCGAAAGCGCGGCGAAAGGCGGAAAAAGCCGCTCGACAAGGCGTCGTTCGAGGACATGGCGCTGGCCTATGTCGCGCGTTTTGCCACCAGCGCGGCCAAGCTGGAGAGCTACCTGAAGCGCAAGTTGCGCGAGCGTGGATGGGACGGTGAGGACGAGCCGGACGTTGCCGCCATGGTCTCGCGCTATGTCGAAAAAGGCTATGTCGACGATGCGGTCTATGCGCGGGCCAAGGCGAACGACCTGCTGCGGCGCGGCTATGGCGGCAGGCGGGTGAAACAGGCGCTGGGCCAGGCGGGCATCGGCGAAAGCGTGGCCGCTGAAGTCGCGCCGGAGGAATACACCGCGCGCAACGCCGCGCTGCACCTGGCGCGCAAACGCGGCTTCGGCCCCTTCGCCGCCAGTCCGCCGGACCGGGAAAAGCGCGAGAAACAGATTGCAGCCATGCTGCGGGCAGGCCACACGTTCGATCACGTGCTGGCCGTGCTGGATGCAGTTGACGAGGCAGCAGCGCAGGACTGGGCCGAGGAAGCCCGCGAGGAAACCGGAGGATGGAACGCATGATTGGCTCGCACAAGATGCTGGGCGCCCTTGCCACGATGGCTGCTGCCGCACTGGCCGCCTGTTCGCCGCAGGCGGAGCAGGTTCCCGAGCCGACCAGCGCCGCGCCCTCCGTCCATCCCGAATCGGGACTGGAAATCATTCCGGTAACCGTCACTACCGACGCGGGCACCCACGTGTTCATGGCCGAAGTCGCCGCCAGCCCGCGCGAACAGGCCCGCGGCCTGATGTTCCGCACCGAAATGGGGCCGGACGAGGGGATGATCTTCCCCTACGACCCGCCGGAGTCGCTGGGTTTCTGGATGCGCAACACCGTGCTGCCGCTCGACATCATCTTCATCGGCACCGACAATCGCATCCTGAACATCGCCGAAGGCGTGCCTTACAACGAAACCAGCGTCTATTCGGATGGCCTCGCCATCGGCGTGCTGGAACTGAACCGGGGCCGCGCCGAAGAGCTGGGGATCGGGCCGGGCGATCTTGTGGAGTGGTGATTGTCTGTCTTTCGCTCTCACGGCAGATCGCTGCGCGATCGCTTCCGAGGGGGCGGCCTGACCGGCCGGCGCGCGTTCGCGCTTGCGGCCTGCTGGTCGCAGCCCGATCCAGAGCAAACCTATTGGCGTAAAGCGCGGGAGGCGCTAATGGCGCGCTCATGAACTTCCTTCTCAAGCTCTTCACCTGGTGGGACGGCGCCACCATCGGCACTTCCTTGTGGTCGGCGCGCAACGGCGAGCATGTCGGCACCGATGCGCAGGGCAACAAGTATTACCGCTCGAAGAACGTGAAAGAAGGCCAGCAGGAACGCCGCTGGGTGATCTACGAAGGCTCCAACGATGCCAGCCGCGTGCCCAGCGAATGGCATGGCTGGCTGCATCACTCGTATGACGAGCTTCCCGAAAGCCACCTCGCGCCGCCCAAGATCTGGGAAGTCGACTACACGCCGAATGCCACCGGCACGGCAAAGCGCTACCTGCCCGCAGGCGCGCTGGAGCGGGGCGGCAAGCGGGCGGCGGCCACCGGCGACTACGAAGCCTGGACGCCCGACGCGTGAACCCGGTGCGCGCCGCCATTTCCGGCGCGGCGCTGCTGGCGCCCGTGTTGGTCCTGGCTGCCTGCAACAGCGGTGCGCCCGACGAGCCTGACGCCGAAGAAACCGAAGTTCCCGAGGACCTCGTCAGCGATTCGTTGCCCGACCTTGGCGAGATCGAGGCCATCGGCACGCCGATGGAAGAGCGCGTGGCCACGCTGGGCCTGATCAACAAGCGCAACAACCTGTCGCGCGATATCGAACTGAGCCCGGGCGAAACGCGCCGGGTGGACGATGTCGTGATCCGCCTGTCTGCCTGCGAACGTACCGCGCCGTGGGAAAGCCCGGCCGAAGTCGGCGCCTTCGTGCAGGTGTTCGTCAACGAGGAGCGCGATCCCGAAGCGGAGCCGGAATTCCAGCGCGTTTTTTCCGGCTGGCTGTTCAAGAACTCGCCCAGCCTGAACGTGGTTGAGCACCCGATCTACGACGTCTGGGTCAAGGATTGTGCGATGAGCTTTCCCGGCGAGGAAGGCTGAGACAGCGCCGCCTGAATCAGTGCATCATGGGCCTGCGGCAAGCTGCATAGCGGCTGCCCGTCGCAGGCTTTCGCCAGCAGCAGCTGGTACTCGTCGCGGCTGATCTCTACCGCGCCCAGCGAAGCAAGGTGGCCGGTCATGAACTGGCAATCGAGCAGCATCAAGCCGGCGCGTTTCATCAAGGCCACCAGCCAGGCCAGCGCCACCTTGCTGGCATTGTCGGCCCGGCTGAACATCGATTCGCCGCAGAACACCCGCTCGAAGGCGACGCCGTAAAGCCCGCCGACCAGTTCGTCGCCGCTCTCGGTCCTGGCCCAGCACTCCACCGAGTGGGCAGCACCATGGGCATGCAGGTTACGGTAGCTGGCAGAGATCGTGTGGCTGATCCAGGTGCCGCTTTCCCCGCCCGCTTCGGGATCGGGTCGCGGCTGGGCGCAGGCATCCACCACGGCGCCGAAATCGGCATCCACGGTGACCCTGTGATCCTGTTTCAGCACCTTGGCCAGCGAGCGCGAGCAATGGAAGCCATCGAGCGGCAGGATCGCCCGCCGGCGCGGCTCCACCCAGAACACTTCGTCGTCCTCGCGCGAATCGGCCATGGGGAACACGCCGCTGCGATAGGCCAGCAGCAGCACGTCGGGCGGGATCAGGCGAGGGGCGGGAGAGTACATTGCGTATCGTATAGCAAAGACCGGGCATCTGGTCGCTTGCGTTCGTTCCGCCTTCGCTATAGAGGCGCTCTCCGCACTCATGCAGGGGTGTAGCTCAGCTGGTAGAGCATCGGTCTCCAAAACCGAGGGCCACGGGTTCGAATCCTGTCACCCCTGCCATTTTGTTTTTCGTTTTCGCCTCCGCGAAAACGTCCTCGGTGCAATTCGCTCCATTCGCCTTCGGCTTCATTTCGCGGCACCTGCGGGCTGCGCGTTCGCTTGCTGTCGGTCGCTGGGTGCGACCGAGGTTTCGCACCTGCCAATTCCCTTTCCACAGTTTGTCCACCCCGTGCGTTTCGCGGGAATCGCGCGCGTGCCGCATGTTCGCACAATCGCGGCGAAGTCTCGGCAAAGGGAATCGCCGCACGGGAAAGGAGAGAGGGGCATGCCCAGGATCTTTCGCAGCAACAGGGTCGATACCCTGGGGGGTCCGCGCATCCACAGCGATGCGCGTTTTCGGGAAATCGCGCAGGGGAAGATCCTGCCGATGGAAGAACCCGGCTTCTTCGCGCGCCTGTTCGGACGGCGCTAGCGCGGGCCGCGATGGCATGAAAAAGGGCCAGAGAGCTGGGTGCTCTCCGCCCCTTTTTCGTTGGGCCCGGGCCCTCTTTTCCTAATACTCTTCCGGCTCTTCCGGCGTGTCGGCATGGTGATCCGGCCCGGCATCCCTGATGCCGCGCGCCAGCTTGAACACCACCCCGGAAAGCAGCGCCAGCGCCAGGATGTTGGGCACCAGCATCGCCGCGTTGGAAATGTCGCCCAGGCGCCAGACCAGCTCGCTGGGCTGCGCGGCGCCGATGAAGATCACCACGCACCACAGCACCCGCCAGGCCATGTGCAGCTTCTTTTCGCCCGCGCGGTTGGAGCCCTTGAACCGGTCGTAGATGAAGGTGATCGCCCGCTCGCCGTAATAGGACCACGTCAGCAGCGTGGTGAAGACGAACAGCAGCAGCGCGACGCTGGCGATCAGCGTGCCGATGGGAATGCTGCCGATGGCGAAGGGGAAGGCCGCGGCAAAGGCGCCGCTGGTCATCTCGAAGCCCACCCGGTCGCTCTGCCAGGCATGCAGCACGGCCTCTCCGCCGGCGGTGAAATCGCCGCGCACGGTCAGGATCACCAACGCCGTCATGGTGCAGATGACGATGGTGTCGATGAAGGTGCCCAGCATGGCCATGCGGCCCTGCTGTTCGGGATCGTTGGTCTGCGCCACGGCGTGGGCGATGGGGGTGGAACCCTGGCCGGCCTCGTTCGAGAACAGTCCGCGCGCCACGCCGGCGCGGATCGCCATGATGATCGCCGCGCCGGTAAAGCCGCCCACCGCGCTTTGCGGATTGAAGGCGCCGTGGAAGATCAGGCCGAAGGTTTCGCCCAGGTCCTGGAAATTGATGATCAGCGCGATCACGGCCATCACGATGTAGGCCGCGGCCATGAACGGCACGACCTTTTCGGCCACGTTGCCGATCGACTTGATGCCGCCGATGATGACCACGAACACCAGGATGGCCACGATCAGGCCGCCCAGCCATTCCTCTATGCCGAACAGTTCCTGCAGCCCGTCGGCCACCGCATTGGCCTGGATGGAATTGCCCGTCACCAGCGCGGAGAACAGCGTTCCGATACAGAAGATCACCGCCAGCCAGGTGAATTTCGGGCCGAGGCCGATCATGATGTAGCTCATCGGACCGCCGCGATAGACGCCGTCACTGGTCTTTTCGCGATAGCGGATCGCCAGAGAGCCCTCGGCAAAGGCCAGCGCCATGCCGAACAGGGCGGTGATCCACATCCAGAAGATCGCGCCCGGCCCGCCCAGCGCGATGGCCGTGGCCACGCCCGCCAGGTTGCCCGTGCCGACCTGCCCCGAAAGCGCCGTGGAAAGCGCCGCGAAGGGGCTGATTTCACCGCTGCCCGAACCCTTGCGCCCCGCGAACAGGCCCTTGATCGCGCTGCCCAGCTTCACGATCGGGTAGAACCGCAGGCCGATCATGAACCACACGCCCGCACCCAGCAGGATCAGCGCCAGCGGCGGGAAGGGGATCACCGTCGCGCCTTCCCAGGTGCCGCCCCACAACAGGTCGGAGAAATTGGTGATCGGCGCGACAAGTCGCTCGCCCAGCGGTAGTTCGGTTCCGGCTGCCATGTGTGTGTTCTAACCCCTCATGCGTCCCTAAGGTTCAGCGCACCTTGCTATCGGTGCACTGCGCCGCTGCCTAGCCCCCACGTTGCATTTGTAACCGATTGCGCTGCAGATGCGCGCCCCGTGCTCGGCAAACCCTTGCCAAGCCAGAGCCCTGCGCCTAAATAGCCAGCCGTCTTCCGACATTGGAAACTTCGAAAGCCCCTCCCGGACCTGGTCCGGGGCGGCGAGGAGCCCTACCCGGAAGAGACGAAACGAGTTTTATTGCGAAGGCGACGGACCGACCATGGCCGAAGAACCGAAACAAGCCGCCACTCCGGCGAAGAAGAAGACCTCGCCGGGCGAATTCATCCGCCAGGTGCGGTCGGAAACCTCCAAGGTGGTGTGGCCCAGCCGCGAAGAGACGGTGCGCACCGCCATCTTCGTGTTCATCCTGGTGGTGATCCTGTCGCTGTTCTTCCTTGGCGTCGATTCGCTGTTCGGCTGGATCGTGCAGCAGCTGCTCGCGCTGCTCTGACGCACGCCCAAGGCCCACAGGTTCAGGTTAGAAAAGAGAGTTCAATGGCTGCCCGCTGGTATATCATCCACGCCTATTCCGGTTTCGAGAACAAGGTGCGCGACGCGATCCTTGCCGAAGCAGAGCGCCTCGGCCTGTCCGAAGGCGTCGAGGAAGTCGAAGTGCCGACCGAGACCGTGACCGAGATCAAGCGCGGCAAGAAGGTGCAGGTCGAACGCAAGTTCATGCCCGGCTACGTGCTGGCCAAGCTGAACATGACCGACGACATTTACCACCTGGTCAAGAACACGCCCAAGGTAACCGGCTTCCTGGGCACCAACAACAAGCCGCAGCCGATTTCCGAGAAAGAGGCTGCGCGCTATTTCGGCGGGGTGGAAGAAGCCAAGGCCGCGCCCAAGAAGGACATCCACGTCGATTACGAGATCGGCGACCAGGTCAAGGTGCTGGAAGGCCCCTTCGCCAGCTTCAACGGAGTGGTGGAAGAGCTGGATTTCGACAAGGCCAAGGTCAAGGTCAGCGTCTCCATCTTCGGCCGCGCAACGCCGGTGGAACTGGACTTCGAACAGGTCGAACTGGTCAAGTAAGCGGCGGGCGCTGCGGCGCCCTTCACCGTCAGTCCTGCGAGGCGGCAACCCGTTCGATCTCGTGCTGCACATAGTCGCGCAGGCGCAGCGCCGGCGATGACAGGTGCTGCTGCGTAACTAGCGCGATTTCCGTGTCCGACAGCGAGGGCAGTGCGTGGCGCGCCTCGTCCACTACCAGCATGTCGTGCGGCACCATGTCGCGCGGCAGCACGGCCAGGCCCAGCCCGGCGCGCAGCGCCGCCAGGTTGCCCGCCAGCGATCCGCAGCTGTAGGCGACGCGCCAGGACCGCCCGACCGCATCCAGCGCGCTGGTGGCGCGCTGGCGATAGACGCAAGGCTTGGGCGAGCAGACCAGTGGCAGCGCGTCTTCATCCAGCAAGGCCTCACGCTCCGACCCGCAGGCCCACACCAGCTTTTCCCGCCACACCGGGCTGCCATCGACATCGACCGACGGCTCGCGCTTCAGCAGTGCCATGTCCAGTTCGCCCGCATGGAAGCGGTCGAGCAGGTCGAGCGTCAATTCGCACACCACTTCCAGCGCCACGCGCGGGTACGATTCGCGGAATTCGGCAAGGATGCGCGGCAGGCGGGTGGTGGCGAAATCCTCCGGCGCGCCGATCCGCACGAGGCCTGCCAGTTCGGGCTCGCGTGCGCGGTTGAGCAGCTGTTCGTTGAGGCGCAGCAGTGTGCGGGCGTGACCCAGCACCATTTCCCCTTCCGCCGTCAGCGCCACCCGCCGGCTGGTGCGGTTGAGCAGTCGCGTGTCGAGCTGCTCCTCCAGCCGCTTGATCTGCAGCGACACCGCCGATTGCCCGCGCAGCAGGCGCTTCGCCGCGGCGCTGAAACTGCCGGTGTCGACCACCGCCACGAAAGCGCGCAGCAATTCGGGATCGATGGTGCGGGCAAGGCTCATATATTGCGTTTAGCAATAAATTAGATTGGAACAATCAATTTTCGTAACGCGGATGTTGTCCCTATCTGCGCCCCCGGAAAAGGAGATTGCCCCGATGAACGAACATTCCACCACCGCCTTCAAGCCCGCCACGACCTCTGCCGACCATGAAGCCGCCCGCATCAGCGTGGCACGCGGCGACGGTATCGGCCCGGAAATCATGGATGCCAGCCTGCGCGTGCTGGAGGCTGCCGGCGCGAAGCTGGACATCGAGGAGGTGGAACTGGGCGAGAAGCTGTTCCACGCCGGCCACAGCGCCGGCATCGCGCCCGAGGGCTGGGACAGCCTGCGCCGCACCCGCGTGGTGTTCAAGGCGCCGATCACCACCCCGCAGGGCGGCGGGGTGAAGAGCCTCAATGTCACGCTGCGCAAGTCCTTCGGCCTGTTCGCCAACGTGCGCCCCTGCGTCGCCTATGCCCCCGCCGTGGCCACCCGCCACCCGGGCATGGACGTGGTGATCGTGCGCGAGAACGAGGAAGACCTCTACGCCGGGATCGAACATCGCCAGACCGACGAAGTGGTGCAGTGCCTGAAGCTGATCACCCGTCCGGGTTGCGAGCGCATCGTGCGCTATGCCTTCGAATATGCCCGCGCCAACTCTCGCCGCAAGGTGACCTGCATGGCCAAGGACAACATCATGAAACTGACCGACGGGCTGTTCCGGCGCGTGTTCGACGAGATCGGCGCGGAATACCCCGAGATCGAGAAGGAATACATGATCGTCGATATCGGCGCCGCGCGGCTGGCCGACAGCCCCGAGCACTTCGACGTGGTGGTGACGCCCAACCTTTATGGCGATATCCTGTCGGATATCGCGGCGCAGATCACCGGCTCGGTGGGTCTTGGCGCTTCGGCCAATATCGGCACCGAATGCGCGATGTTCGAAGCCATCCACGGCTCTGCCCCCGATATCGCCGGGCAGGGGATCGCCAACCCCTCTGGCCTGCTGCTGGCAGGCGTGATGATGCTGGTGCACCTGGGCCAGGGCGACGTGGCTCGCCGCGTGCACAACGCCTGGCTGCGCACCATCGAGGACGGCGTGCACACCGGCGACATTGCCGATCCCGAGCGCACCAGGCGCAAGGTGGGCACCACCGAATTCGCCGACGCGGTGATCGAACGGCTGGGCCAGGAACCGCGGCACCTGCCGCCTGTCGACTATGCCGACCATGCCGCCGTGCCGGTGCTGCAGGCGCAAAAGCGCAAGCCGCAGCAGCGCGAACTGGTGGGCATGGACGTGTTCGCCTGCCACGCCGGCGCGGTGGAGCCGCTGGTCGAGCTGCTCAAGCAAGGCGACAGCGAGGCGCTGGAACTGCTGATGGTGACCAACCGCGGGGTGAAGGTATGGCCGGGCGGCCTGCCCGAAACCTTCTGCACCGACCACTGGCGCTGCCGTTTCCAGCCGCGCGATGGCGGCAAGGTCGATCCCGCCGCGCTGATCGCGCTGCTGGGCCGCCTGCACGAAGCGGGCGTGGACCTGATCAAGACCGAGAACCTCTACACCTTCGACGGTGAACCCGGCTACTCGCTGGGGCAGGGGCAATAGGGCAGGGCACCTGGCATTCCGGCGAGAGTGACGACCCGCTTTCGCCGGAACCGCCCTGCGGCAGGATCAGCCCTTGCGGGTCTTCCCGCGCGCCTTGCCGCCGCTACGAACCTTGCCCGCCATCGCCGCGATTTCCGCTTCGATGGCGCTTTCCTGTTCCATCCGGGCGATTTCCGCATCGACATCGGCGGCGGACAGGTCGGGCTGGCGCTGCGCGCTGAAATCCATGCGCTTTTCCATCGCTTCCACCCCGTCGAGGCGGCTTGCGGTACGGCTGGCAGGCGCGGCGGGCTTCTCCGCTGCCTTGGCGGGGGCGGGCATGGCGTCCAGCCTGGCCAGCGCTTCGGCGCGCTTGGCTTCAAGCTCGGCCATCGCCGTGTCGATCTCGCCCAGTTCGGCCTTCGCCGCTTCGGCGTCGGCTTTCAGTTCTGCCGCCAATGTGCGGTCGCTCTCGCGCGCCAGCAGGGCGGCACGGGCCAGGTCTTCGCGGCCCTTGTCGACTGCGACCTTGGCCTTGGCGGTCCATTCCTCTGCCACCGCGGCCTTGGCCTTGGCTGCCTCTGCCAGGCGTTCGGCCTTGCGCTGGGCCCGGCTGCGTTCACCCTGCAGCGAGACGATGTTGTCCTCGATCTCGGCCCGCAACAGCAGCAGCAGCTTGCGCGGGTCGCTGGCCTTGTCGAGCAGGCTTTCGACATTGCTGCTGACCAGCTGGCCCACTCGCTTGGCGCGTTCGAACATGTGTGTCGGTCCCTCGATTTAAGCCCTGCTGTACAATGGCATAGATGCATTGACGAATTAGGCAAGCAGGCGCTTAGCCGCCGTACCCCCCCAGCGCGTCGGCATAGGCAAGGCTCATCATCACCGTGTCGACCATGGCGTGGGCCAGGATCGCCGCCCACAGGTTGCCGCCACAGCGGTTGCGGATCCAGCCCAGCAGCAGGCCGACCATGGCAGTCACCACCATGCCTCCCATGCCCTGGTAGGCGTGCGGCAGGCCGAACAGCAGGGCCTGGATCACCAGCACCGCCCAGGCGCGGCCACGCAGGCCGGCAAGGCGTTCCAGCCGGTCCATCAGGAAGCCGCGATAGAGCACTTCCTCGCCAAAGCCTGCGGCAAACCAGGCGACGGCCACCACCCACAGCGCGAACATCTGCGGGCTTTCGGTAACCAGCGCCAGCACGAAGCTGGGGTCGGGCGTGCCCAGCCCCAGCGCCTGCGTCAGTTGCGCGCCGAAGGTGAAGATCAGCACCGTCCCCACGGTGCCGCCGACGGCCCAGACCAGCGTGCGCGGCCAGCTTTCCGGTGCCTGCAGCCGGATTGCCTCCTGCAAGCGCCCCTCGCGCCGCAGCCACAGCCACACCACCAGCATGCCCGCCAGGGCGCTGGACACCACGGTGGAGGCGACCAGCGCAGAGCCGAGCTGCGGCTCTGGCGGCGGCATTTCCGGGTTCCGCACGGCATTCAGCATGATCTCGGCCAGCGCGGGCAGGGTGGGCAATATGCTGGCGACGAAATAGGCCGCCGCCACGCTGAAGAACTGCAGCAGGAAGATGAGCCAGCCGATCGGCTGTTTCAGCACCAGGCTGTTTGCAGGCTTGTCCACGGCGATCCCCCTTGTTCGCCCCCGGTTGTGCGGCGCCGGGCGGTGGTAAGCAAGCGCAGTCGGCAGCTTTCCTACAGTGGCTATCGGCGGGAAAACCGGACGAATGAACCGCCTGCCCGCTTCACCGCTGCCCTGTTGCCGGCTTGCCGCTGCCCCGGAAATCCCGCAGGCAGCGGGCGAAAGGTTACACCCGGCACGCTCGTTTCGCGTACAAGTATCTGGGAACAAGCAGGTTCCGGCCAGTATGGACTTTTGTAAAGGCCCCCTTGCACGCTCCATGTTGCTACCGCGCAGCCCAGCCAAACGGCTTGCATTTGGCGCGGAATCGGCTATGCGCGCGCCTTCCCCGTTTCAGACAGGGATTTCCGCGCGGGAGCCGGTGTTCGCACCGGCGCTGGACCGCTTAACATGAGCCTTGCTTTCCGGAACCCGTTTCCGGGGTGGGGCAACAGTGAGAAAAGGAGGCCACCATGGCCAAGAAGATCGAAGGTTACATCAACCTTCAGGTGCCCGCCGGCACCGCCAACCCGTCCCCCCCGATCGGCCCGGCGCTGGGTCAGCGCGGCGTGAACATCATGGAATTCTGCAAGGCCTTCAACGCGGCCACGCAGGACATGGAAAAGAACGCCCCGATCCCCACCAAGATCACGGTGTACGCCGACCGCTCGTTCACCTTCGAAACGAAGTCGCCGCCGGCCAGCTTCCTCATCAAGAAGGCGATGAAGATCAAGTCGGGCTCGAAGGAGCCGGGCAAGGACATCATCGGCACGATCAAGACCTCGCAGCTGGCGGAAATCGCCGAAGCGAAGATGAAGGATCTGAACGCCAACGACATCGAGCAGGCAACCAAGATCATCGCCGGTTCCGCCCGTTCGATGGGCATCGAAGTGGTGGAGGGCTAAGACCATGGCAACGCTTACCAAGAAGCAGAAGGTGCTGGCCGAGCTGGACAGCGAAAAGCTCTACACCGTCGACGAGGCGATCGCCACGCTGCGCGAGCACAAGGCCAAGTTCGACGAGACCGTCGAAGTCGCCATGAACCTGGGCGTCGACCCGCGTCACGCCGACCAGATGGTGCGCGGCATGGTCTCGCTGCCGGGCGGCACGGGCAAGGACGTGAAGGTTGCCGTGTTCGCACGCGGCGACAATGCCGACAAGGCGCTGGCCGCGGGTGCCGACAAGGTCGGTGCCGAAGACCTGATGGAAGACATGCAGGCCGGCAACCTCGACTATGACCGCGTGATCGCCACGCCCGACATGATGGGCGTCGTCGGTCGCCTGGGCAAGGTGCTGGGCCCCAAGGGCCTGATGCCGAACCCCAAGCTGGGCACCGTCACCCCCAACGTGGAACAGGCCGTGAAGGACGCCAAGGGCGGCCAGGTCGAATTCCGCGTGGAAAAGCAGGGCATCATCCACTCCGGCATCGGCAAGCTGAGCTTCAAGGACGAAGACCTGAAGGCCAACTTCAAGGCCATGACCGACGCCATCGTCAAGGCGAAGCCGTCGGGCGCCAAGGGCAAGTACGTGAAGAAGGTCTCGCTGACCTCGACCATGGGCCCGGGCCTGAAGATCGACCTGTCGGAAGTCGAAGGCGCCTGATTTGTGAGCGCCCGCGCCTCCGCGCGGGCGTCCTCGCTAGACGGCCAGCAAAGCTGGCCCCGCTGCGGGCGGCCAGTCGGCCTTGCGGATCCTGACGGATCCGAATTGGCGCTGTCCTACAGGACTACGAAACGCAAAGGGCCGGGGGAGCGATCCTCCGGCCCTTTTGTGTTCAGCCGCGCAGCAGCCTGCGGGCAAGGGAATTGCCGCCAAGCTTTTCGACCAGCGTGCGCGCGGTGGCGACGGCGCCGTCGAAGGCATTCAGCGAGCCGAGCAGCAGGCGGTTCGCCAGTGTCGGGCGCAGCAGGATGAAGGAACAGCAATCGATGCTGTGGGTGCCGAACTTCGCCTTGTGCGCGCCGCTGCCTTCGGTGAAGTCGAAGTAGCGGAACCGGCCCTCGGCAAAGAGCTGTTCCAGCGCTGCCAGCTGCAGCACGGTGCCGGGCGAGAGGTGTGCATGTTCGGGCGCATAGCCGAGGTAGAGATACAGCAGCGTCTCGCCCCGCGCCGGGAGGTAGAGATAGGCGACCGGCTGGCCGTGCAGGAACAGCAGGAAAGCGCGCAACGCGTCTTGTTCTGCCAGCCGGATCGCCTCCTGCTCGGCTTCCTCGTCCGTGGGCAGGCCGACGCCCAGCAGGCGGGTCTGGTAGGTGCTTTCGTTCAGCGGGCGCACCAGCTGCATGAATTCACGCACCTCTCCGGGGGTGCGATAGCAGCGCAGGTTCAGCGTGCCGCCGTCCGCTTCGGCGAACTTGCGCGCCTTGCGCCGCAAGGTCGAACGGGTCTTGCCGGAAAACTGCGCGAGGTAATCCTCATAGCTGCCATCAAGGCAGATGTAGTGCCGGGCATAGTCGCTGCGCGCACCGACCAGCCAACCGGGGTGTCGCGCCAGGATTGCCTCCACTGCGGCAGCGGGCGGCGAGCTCAGCTGGTAGCCGTCGGCCCCTTCGCAGGAGGGCATGGCGGGCGTCGTTTGCCCGATCAGGTCCTCCAGCGTCCAGACCACCGGGATCAGCTGGCGATCCGACCCGAAGAGCTTGCGCGAGCCGACGATGAAGCGGATTTGGTAGGTGCGGGTGGTGGTCATCGGGGAAGGGCCGCCTGTCGATCGCGTGTGCATTCACCGTCAGCGGGGGAGCTGCAAGCCGGCGTGCCGATGCCGGCGCAGTTGCCGCCGGCACTGGTCTGGCAATGTGTCTTAGCGCAGGAGGGTTAATGCCCGGTTTGCCCTGCTCAAACGGTTGGTGGCATCGGGCCGCTTGCTCCATCGTGACGGCCACCATCTCTCGACCAATGCCTCACGCCTTCAGGTGCCGCGCATGTTCGACAGCGTGGGGTTCTGGAGCCCGCGCCTAGATGCCGCCCGGCGTGAAATCCCGGCCTGCCTCGGCCAGCGCTTCGCACAGCGTGTCCACCGCGCTTTCCAGCACGTCGCGGCTGGTGGAGCGGATGACGAAATTGGCGCCGATCCTGCCTTCGCGGAAGAAGGGGTAGCTGCCGATCTGGCAGTCCTCGTGGGCCTTTTCCACTTCGCGCAGGATATCGGCGACTTCGCTTTCGGCAGTCCAGCAGCCCACCGTCTCGGTCAGCAGCGGCGCGCCGCCTTCCAGCTGGCCGGTCAGCCCGTCCAGCATCTGCGCGGTGATGTGCGGCACGCCGGCCATCAGGAACAGGTTGCCGTGCCGGATACCGGGCGCGCCCGACATGCGGTTGGGGATGAGGTCGGCGCCCTCGGGCACGCGCGCCATGCGCAGGCGCGCCTCGGTCAGGCCGCCGGGCTTGTCCTTGTAATAGTCCTCCAGCATCGCGCGCGCTTCGGGATGGACCACCACCGCAACGCCCAGCGCCGATGCCACGGCATCGACGGTGATATCGTCGTGCGTGGGGCCGATGCCGCCGGTGGTGAAGACATAGTCGTAAGCGTCGCGCAGGGCATTCACCGCTGCGGCAATGGCCGCCATGTCGTCGGACACGACGCGCACTTCGGTCAGGCGGATGCCCTGCACCTGCAGCCAGCTGGCGACCTGGGCGATGTTCTTGTCGTGCGTGCGACCGGAAAGGATCTCGTCACCGATCACCACCAGTCCGGCGGTCCACACCTTGTCTTTCGATTGGCTCATTCGGCGGCAATCTTCTCGTGCTGGGAAACCGGCTCATCCTGCGAGGCAGCGGGCGCGTGGCGGAAGCGCAATACGCCATCGGCCACCGGGCGCTGGCGGAAGTCGCGGCGATCGGCCAGGTAATCGTGCGCCAGCGTCCACGGCCGCTCGGCACTCACCTTGGGCATCAGGCCCTTGGCGCGGTTGAGATAGCCCGAGGTGTAGTCCCACGGTTCCACCGCTTCGGGTTCGTCCTCGGGCAGCAGTTCGGGCACGGCCACGTCCACGCCGCGCGCGCCCATCTCCTTCAGCACTTCGCAGGCATAGCGGGCGTTGCAATCGGCGCGCAGGGTCCAGCTGGCGTTGAGGTAGCCGAACACGAAAGACAGGTTCGGAAGGTTGGAGAACATGGTGCCGCGGTAGAAGAAGTGATCGGTCCAGTCGACCGGCTCGCCATCCTTCGATACTTCCACCTTGCCTGCCAGCACCAGCCTGAGGCCGGTGGCGGTCACCACCACGTCGGCAGGCAGGTGTTCGCCCGATTGCAGCTTGATCCCATCGGCATCGAAGCCGGCGATATGATCGGTGACGACGCGCGCCTTGTCTGCCTTCACAGCTTCGAACAGGTCGCCGTCGGGCACCAGGCACAAGCGCTGCTGCCACGGGTTGTAGGGCGGCTCGAAATGCTTCGGATCGTACTTGTCGCCAAGTTGGCCCTTCAACATGTTCCGCAGCATGTCCGCCAGCTTCTGCGGGTTACGGCGCGAGAGGTTGAAGAAATAGCTGCGCAGGGCGATGTTCTTCCACCGCGTCAGGCGATAGGCGACTTTCTCGGGGAACCAGCGCAGGAAGCGCTTGTTCCACTTGTCCTGCCGTGGGCCGGCACCCATCCAGGTGGGCGTGCGTTGCAGCATGGTGACGCGCCTGGCCTTGTCGGTCATGGCGGGCACCAGCGTGACGGCGGTCGCGCCCGAACCGATCACCACCACTTCCTTGCCCGAATAGTCGTAGTCTTCCGGCCAGAACTGCGGGTGGATCACGTCTCCGCCGAAGTCCTCGATACCGGGGATCTGCGCATCGTGCGGATTGTCGTAATCGTAATAGCCGCTGGCGAAATAGAGCCAGCGCGCGGTGGTGACGGTCTGTGTGCCGTCCTTGCCGCGTGCGGTCACGGTCCAGCGCGCGGTCAGCGAATCCCAGTCGGCGGACAGCACTTCCTGCCCGAAGCGGATATGTTCGCGGATGCCGCGCTCGTCGGCAATGCGGTTCAGGTATTCGAGGATGTTCGGCCCGTCGGCGATGGCATCCTGATGCTTCCATGGTTCGAAATCGAAGCCCAAAGTGTGCATGTCGGAATCCGACCGCACGCCGGGATAGCGGAACAGGTCCCAGGTGCCGCCGATCTGGTCGCGGCGCTCAAGGATGGTGTAGCTGCGATCGGGACAGATCATCCCGATATGCGCAGCCATCGAGATGCCCGATATGCCAGCCCCGATGATGCAAACGTCGGTATCGGGCTGGGTCATGGTGGTTACTCTTTAGTTCGAGGTGGATCCTGATCCGGTGAACATAGAGCGTGAAGGCGCATCGGCATAGTCACTGCCGTCATTACCGTTTCCCACCAACAGCGCGCGGGCGGCCTGCACCGTGTTGGCCAGCAGGCAGGCGATGGTCATCGGGCCCACGCCGCCGGGCACGGGGGTGATGGCCCTGGCGTGCTGGCATTCGTCGAAGGCAACGTCGCCCACCAGTTTGGTCTTGCCGTCCTCGGTTTCCTGGCGGGTAATGCCCACGTCGATGATGACCGCGCCGTCCTTCACCCAGTCGCCCTTCACCAGTTCGGGCGCGCCGGCGGCGGCCACGATCACGTCTGCCTTGCGGCAGATATCGGGCAGGCCGTGGGTATAGATGTGGGTGACGGTAACGGTTGCCTCTGCATCCAGCAGCAGGTTGGCCACGGGCTTGCCGACGATGTTGGACTTGCCGATCACCACGGCATCCATGCCGGTCAGGTCGGGAATCACGGTGTTGATCAGCATCATTACGCCCAGCGGGGTGCAGGGCACGATACCGCCGGTGCCGGTCGACAGGCGACCGACATTGACCGGGTGGAAGCCGTCCACGTCCTTGTCGGGCGTGATCGAGCGTAGCACCAGGCGGGTGTCGATATGTTCGGGCAGCGGCACCTGGCACAAGATGCCGTGCACTTCCGGATCGGCGTTGAGCGTGTCGATCAGCGCCAGCAGGTCTTCCTGGCTGGTATCGGCGGGCAGGCGGTGCTCCGTCGACTTGATGCCGACCTTTTCGCAGGCCTTGATCTTGCGGCGGACATAGACCTCGCTGGCGGGGTCCTCGCCCACCAGGATCACGGTCAGCCCGGGGGCGGGGTGGCCCGCTGCCACGAGGGCATCGACTTCGGCCTTGGTCTTCTCGTCCAGCTGGCGCGCGATCGCGCGGCCATCGATAATGTCTGCCATCGCGGCAAAGCTCCTGTCTGGTGGCGCGGGCGAGCCGCCAGGCTCGCGCTCGCGCAGGTCAGCGTCGGTCCCGAGTGCGGCTCAGGAGTGACGTGCGTCGTAGTCGTTGATCCACTCGGCAGATGCCTTCAGCGCGCCGAAGGGATAGAAGTGCAGGCGCACGCGACCGTGGCGCTCGGTCAGCTTCTTTTCCAGGTTGCCGACCAGCTTGTCCGGCCCGGCGCTGCCGATCAGGTTCGTCAGCGACACGCCGTACTTCTTCATCACGCTGGCCGAGGCGCCCACGCCGCAACGCTTGGCAAAGCCCAGCAGGCGCTTGATGCCGGCAGGGCCGGGCACGCCCAGGCGCACGGGAACGTCGATGTTGCGGTCGCGCATTTCGGCCAGCCATTCGACGATGGCATCGTCGTCGAAGGCAAACTGGGTGACGACCAGCGGGGTCATGCCGTGGGCACGCACCGCGTCGATCTTCTTCTGCATCCACACCCACAGGTCGTCCTTGGAGACATTGGGATGGCCTTCCGGGTGGCCGCCGACGCCGACGATCTCGATGCCGTGCTTTTCCAGCAGGCCCGTTTCGATGATCTGCAGGCTGTCTTCATAGGGGCCTTCGGGTTCGGGCGGGTCGCCGGCGATGATGAAGACGCGCTTCACGCCGGCCTTCTTGGTGATTTCGCCCAGGTACCAGTCGAGCTGCTCTTCGGATTCGATGCGGCGGGCGGAGAGGTGGACGATCGGCTCGAAGCCCAGTTCGCGCACCAGCACGGCGGCCTCTACGCGCTGTTCCAGTTCCTCGCCGGGCAGGAAGGTGACGGCGACCTGCGTATCCTTGCGGATCAGCGGCGCGGCTTCCTTCAGGCCTTCTACTTCCTTGGCGGTCATTTCCAGCGAATAGCCGTCGACCATGTTGTCCATCGGCTTTTCCCAATTGGGATGGATCGCGGCGTAGGACATGTTCTGCTCTCCTCTATGGCCCTGCACGGCCCCTTTATAGGCGGGGCGTTCCAGACTTGGCGTGTTGTTTCACAAACCCCCTAGCGCATGGCTGGAAATTCGTATAGATGAAATTTTCAAGAACGCGAAGAAAGTCATCGAGAGCGCCCGAAATGCTGATGTTCCTGCCAGGCCTGATCTGCGATTCGCGCATCTATGCGCCGCAGGCCGCTGCCTTTCCGGAAGCATTGGTGGTCGACGGCTACGGCATGGCCGACTCGCTGGCGGAAATGGCGCGAATCGCGCTGGCCCAGGCCGATGAACGCGGAGCGGAAAAGCTTGACGTGTTCGGCCATTCCATGGGCGGGCGCGTGGCGATGGAAGTGTTCCGCCTGGCGCCGCACCGCGTGCGCCGGCTGGCGCTGGTTTCCACCGGTATCCACCCGGTCGGCCCGAACGAGCCGGCCAAGCGCGCCGAACTGCAGAAGGTCGGCTACGACAACGGGTTCGAGGCGCTGGTGGATACCTGGCTGCCGCCGATGGTGGCAGATGACCATCGTGACACTCCCGAATACCGCGTGATGCGCGAGATGTGCCTGTCCAAGGGGCAGGCCGTGTTCGACGCGCAGATCAAGGCGCTGCTGGGCCGCCCGCCATTCGACGACCTGCTGGCGCAGGTCCGCTGCCCGACGCTGGTGATGACCGGCGAACTGGATGCCTGGGCCCCGCCTGCGCAGCACGAGGAAATTGCCAAGGCCATCCCCGGATCGAAACTGGTGGTGGTGCCCGGCGCCGGCCACATGATCCAGCTGGAAGCCCCGGATGCGGTCAACGCCGCGATTGCCGACTGGCTGGACCAGCCTGCCGGGGATTAAGCCGGCCAAGGACTGAATTTCGAATACCCGTACCTATCGCAACCTTCCCCAGAGAGAGGAACTGAAAGATGAGTGACCAGAACCTGCAGCAGAAGCTGGACGCAGAAGGCGACATTGTCGAATTCCTGCGCAACCAGCAGCTTGGCCCGAACCCCTATCCCGGCGTTCCGGCAGAATATTCCAACTGGCGCAACGAACAGCGCGCCTGGGCCGAAAGCGCCGTGCTGTTCAACCAGAGCTATCACATGGTGGAACTCTACGTGCGCGGCCCCGATGCCATGGCGCTGCTGGAATACACCGCCATCAACAGCTTCAAGAACTTCGCCGTCAACAAGGCCAAGCAGTACGTCCCGGTCACTCCGGACGGCTATGTCATCGGCGACGTGATCCTGTTCTACCTCGACGAGAACGAGTTCAGCCTGGTTGGTCGTGCCCCGGCCATCGAGTGGGTCGAATTCCACGCCCAGTACCACAAGCCGGACGGCAGCAAGTGGGACGTCGAAATCGAGCGTGACGAACGCACCGCCATGCGCACCGATGGCAAGCGCAAGAACTATCGCTTCCAGCTGCAGGGCCCGAACGCCATGAAGACGCTGGAAAAGGCCATGGGCCAGACCCCGCCGGACCTGAAGTTCTTCAACATGGCCCACGTCGACATCAACGGTAAGGACGTGATCGCCCTGCGTCACGGCATGGCCGGCCAGCCGGGTTACGAACTGTTCGGCCCGTGGGAAGATTACGAAGCCGTGCACGGCGCGCTGGTGGAAGCCGGCAAGGAATTCGGCCTCGCCCTGGTGGGTGGCCGCGCCTATTCGTCGAACACGCTGGAATCGGGCTGGCTGCCTTCGCCGCTGCCCGCCTTCTACACCGGCGACAGCCAGATGATGAAGGACTTCCGCACCTGGGCTTCGGCCAAGAGCTATGCCGGCATGTGCTCGATCGGCGGCTCTTACGTTCCCGACAGCATCGAGGGCTACTACCTCACGCCGTGGGACATCGGCTATGGCCACATCGTGAAGTTCGACCACGACTTCGTCGGTCGCGAAGCGCTGGAAAAGATGGCTGACCAGAAGCACAAGCAGAAGGTGACCCTCGCCCTCGACAACGAAGACATGACCCGTGTGATGTCCTCGCTGTTCGCCGAAGGTGGCCGTGCCAAGTACTTCGAATTCCCCAGCGCCGTCTACGCCATGCACCCGTTCGACGAAGTGAAGAACGCCGACGGCAAGGTCATCGGCGTGTCGACCTGGGTCGGCTACTCCTCGAACGAAGGCAAGATGCTCACCCTCGCCATGATCGATCCGGACGAGGTCGAAATGGGCAAGGAAGTGAAGCTGGTGTGGGGCGAGCCCAACGGCGGCACCTCCAAGCCGACCGTCGAGCCGCACGTGCAGACCGAGATCACCGCTGTGATCAGCCCGGTTCCGTACTCCAACGTCGCCCGCACGGCCTATGCCGACAGCTGGCGCGCCACGGGTGTTGGCGCCAACACCTGATCGCGGGTTTCAACCGATCACACGAAGGGGGCGGCCTGGCGACAGGTCGCCCCTTTTGCTTGCAGCAGGCACCCCGCTTGCGCCATGCTGGCGCGCATGGTGCTGCGTATCCTCATCATCCTTGCCGCCCTGCTGCTGCCTGCCCGGGCCATGGCCGACGATCACGACGGCGACCTGTCGGGCCACTGGGCCTTGCGCATCGACGATGCGACGATCTTCGTCTTCAGCCTGGAACAGGCGGATGGCGGCGGCTGGCAAGGCGCGTGGACGCGTCCGGTGGAGATCGACAGCAACGGCGCGGTGTTCCGCCGAATGAGCGGGCGCGAGACGGTGCAACCGATCGAAGTGCTGGAACGCGGCGGCGTGGTGCAACTGGCCTTCGCCGGACCGCAACCGGGTGACAGGCGCGACATCCTGCAATTTCGCCAGGTGAGCGAGAACCAGGCGAGCCTGACCTATATCGGCATCCCCGGCGATCCCTATCCGCTGGTGCGCGTTGCGCCCGATACGCCGCTGGGCCCCTTCGAGGACATGCGCATCTACGACCGCGACAACGCGGTGATCGAAACCGACTACGGCGAAGAGGCCGACGCGTCCCCGCAACTGGCCGAAGCAGAGAGCGAAGGTTTCGATGAGCCTGCCGAAGAGGAGGCCGCCGAGCCTGCGCCGGCCCTTGCCGAAAGCGCGCCTGCCACACCAGCGGCACAGGTCGACTGGCAGCCGCTTGGCCTGGTCGACGAACAGGCCGCGGCTGCCGCTGCCACGCAGGCGGGACTGGAACTGGAGCCGCTCGAAGAGGTGGTACCCGAGGAGGGCGAGCCTGCCGACGCCGATGCAGAAGCGGGTGATGACGAAGGCGACGACGCCCCCCGGATCACCGCCGATTTCCTCGATGGGTTGTAGGGCCTAGCCGCCTTCGAGCAGGGCGGCGGTCTTGTCCAGCAGGTCGCGCACGCGGCTTTCGAATGCTGCATCCACGCGCACCTTGGGCACGGCGACGGAGATCGAGCCGACCGGATTGCCGTCGATCTTCACCACCCGCGCGATGCCTTCGATCCCGCGCGAGAATTCCTCGTCGGTGGTGGCAAAGCCGGTTTCGCGCGATTCGGCGATCTGCGCGCGCAAGGTCGCCTCGTCGGTCACCGTGGAGGGCGTGAATTGCGCCCGTTCGGTCTCGGCGAAATAGCGATCCAGGTCCTCTTCGGGCAGCGCGGCCAGCAGCACCTTGCCCGCCGCCAGCGCGTGCATCGGCAGGCGCTGGCCGCTGGGCACCGAATAGCGCAGCGCCTGTTCGCTGCTTTCGGTCACGATCGCCTCGATCTCCCAGCCTTCGCGAATGAAGAAGCTGGTCGTCTCGTCCAGTTGCATGCGCAAGGTTCGCACCAGCGGCGCGGCGCGATCGCGCAGCGTGTAACTGCCGCCCGATGTCTGCAGCCGGGCAAGGCCGGGACCTGCCGAATAGCGCCGCCCTTGCCGTTCCAGGTACTGCCGGTCCACCAGGGTGGAGAGCAGGTACGACAGGCTGGACACCGGGATGCCCAGCGCCGTGGCAATCTCCTGCGCCACCAGCGGCCGATCGTGCGCCACGACATATTCGATAATGTCGAGCGTACGGGTTGCTGATTTTACCTGGCTGTTTTGCGCAGGTGCCTTGGTGGTCGCTTCGGCCATGCCAAAGCTATTTCATGTATACGAAAATTACGCAAGAGTGAAAAAGCGGGTTTTACGCCAATCTTTCGTCCGCGATATCGGCACCTTCGCGCAGGGCGCGCAGCTTGGCCCAGGCGACCTTGGGGTCGATCTTGCCATAACCGGCAAACGTGCCGAAGCCGCAATCGGTGCTGGCGATCACGCGGTCCTTGCCCACGATATCGGCAAAGCGCTCGATCCGCTGGGCAATCAGTTCGCCCGTCTCGACATAGTTGGAGCAGGTATCCACCAGGCCGGGCGCGAGCACCTTTTCCTCCGGCAGGTCGGCTTTCGCCCACACGGCCCATTCGTGCTCGTGCCTGGGGTTGGCCGCTTCGAACAGGATCGTGGCGGGGCGGGCCGAAAGCACCACGTCGAGGATCGTCTCGAGCGGGATATCGTAGGTGTGCGGGCCTTCGTAATTGCCCCAGCACACGTGCATGCGCATCTGTTCCGGCGCGATGTTGGCGGTTGCCTCGTTCAGCGCTTCCACGTTGGCGCGGATGGTCTTCAGGAACTGCGCCTCGTCCATGTCCTGGTAGCCGGTGTGGCGGCTCATCGCCAGGTCGGGGCAGTCGAGCTGCAGCTGGAAACCGGCTTCCACGATGGCCTCGTATTCCGGGCGCATGGCGGCGGCGAGGTCAGCCAGATAGGCCTCGTGCGTTGGGTAATACTGGTTCGGCTGGAACGCGGTGATGAGGCCCGGCGAGGCGGAGTTGAGGAAGGCCTCCACGCCTTCTCCGGCAGCATCCAGCGCGTTGCGGAAGCGGCGGATATCGTCGTGCAGCGGCTGCAGGTTCACCAGTTCAACCTTGTCGATGGCGCTGGCGCGGGTGAATTCCTGCGCGCCCGTGATATGGCTCAGCTTCTTGGTCAGCTCGGGCACTTCGGCCAGGTCCAGCGCGGGCTTGCGCGGGGTGTGCCCGCCAAAGCCGGAAAGCCGTTCGATGATGTAGGTGGAGTAGCCCACCTTGCCCAGCTCGCCATCGCTGACGACGGAAACGCCTGCTGCCACCTGCTGGCGCACGGCCTCGGTCACGGCTTCCTGCACCACGCGGTCGAATTCCTCGGCATCGTAGGGCTCGCCCTTGTCCCGCGCGAGCAGCAGGGGGACAAGCTGTTCGCCGCGCGGAAGGCTGCCGACATGACTGGTCTTGATCACTGGTAAGTCTCCTCAGGCCACGATGGCGCAGCCGACGCTGGCAATCTTTCCATCGCGCATGTGATAGTGGATGTACTGGCGGATTTCCTGCACGTCGCCAGCCTTGATGGGGAAAAACTGGTCGAGCCCGCGCGCATCCAGTTCCTCGCGGTTCAGGTCCTTGATGCCTTCCACCCGGATAATGCCTTCGAGCGCGACGAGCTCTTCGGACGAAGCGAATTTCTCCACCGTGACGGTCTCGCGCACATAGGTGTGGAGGAAGGTGTAGAAGTCGCGCAGCTGCTCGCGCGTGCGGATTTCCACGCCGAAGAAGCAGATGTCCGGATCGTCGACATAGAAATCGAACACAGCGTCGTAATCGCGCGCGTTGAACGCTTCAGCGTAGTAGTCGTAGTCTTCTCGGGTCATCCCTGTCCCTTTGTGTTGCCGACAATCGTAACGCGCGTTAGCATCAGTGCAACAGAAGGGGAGGAAAAATGAGCCGTACGCCCGAAGAAGAGGCGAACCTGCGTCTCGTGGTGGAGATGTTCGAAAACGTTTTGGTGCCGCTGGATAGCACCCGCGTCGATGAGTACATTTCGCCCGACTACATCCAGCACCACCAGAACGTGGAGCCGGGGCGTGAGGCGCTGAAGAGCTTTCTCGACTGGGCGAAAGGCCAGCCGGGAGAGGCCGAGCAGATCCTGCACCGCTCCTTCGTCGATGGCGACCACGTGATGCTGCACTACCACGTGATCCGGCACGAGGGCGATCCGGGCTTCGCGGTGATGGATATCTTCCGCGTCGAAGACGGCAAGATCGCCGAACACTGGGACGTGATGCAGGACGTGGATCCCGATCGTCTCAACCCGCTGTCCCCCTTCTGAGGAGCTTTCCGGTGCGTTTCAAAGACAAGATCGTCCTCGTCCTGGGTGGCAATTCGGGAATGGGGCTGGAAGCTGCGAAGATGTTTGCGGCCGAAGGTGGCACGGTTCACCTGACCGGCCGCGACCAGGCCACCATTGATGCCGCAGTCGAAAGCATTCCGGGTGCTACCGGCTACCGGTCCGACATTTCCGATCCTGCTGCGACCGAGGCGGTCGTGAAAGCCATCCAGGAGGCCGATGGCCGCATCGACGTGCTCTACATCAACGCAGGCGTTGGCGGTTTCGCACCCTTGCGCGACATTACCGAGGACGCCTGGGACCATACCCATGCAATCAACCTGCGCGGCTGCGTGTTCGCGCTGCAAAAGGCCATTCGCCTCATGGGCAAGGGTGGCTCTGTCGTCGTCACCGGCTCCATCGGCGCGCACGGTGCGCTGGAAGGCAACGGCACCTATGCCGCGGCCAAGGCCGGGCTGTTCATGGCGATGAAGGTGTTTGCCAAGGAACTGGTGAGCGAGGGCATCCGCGTGAACGTGGTCAGCCCCGGCCCGATCGACACGCCGCTGCTCTACCGCAACCCCGGCATGACCGACGCACAGGTGGCGGGCCTGAAGGACATGATGATCCAGAACATCCCGATGAAGCGCATGGGCGAGAGTGCGGACGTGGCGAAAGCCGTGCTGTTCCTTGCCAGCGACGATGCCAGCTTCATCACGGGTGCCAACCTGTTCGTCGATGGCGGACTCATCGAACTGGGATAGAAATGACCGAATTTTCCGACACCACGCCGTTCCAGCCGCCGTTCAGCGAGCTCGATAACCCGCGCCTGGAATTCGTGATGGAAGTACGGCTGACCTTTCCGGAAGTCTATTCCATTGCCCCGCATCCGGGTGGCGGGATGCGCACCGCCGTGCTGGTGCAGGGCGGCACCTTCGAAGGGCCGCAGTTGAAAGGGCGCGCGGTGCCGGGATCGGGCGGCGACTACGCCTATTTCCGCCCGGACGATGTGGCCGTGTTCGATGCCCGCTACCTGTTGGAGGAGGATGACGGCACGATCATCCTGCTGCACAACAAGGGCTTCCTGTGGGGGCGCCAGCCCGACACCATGCAGCGCCTGCGCGACTGGGCCTTTGGCGACGGCGAGCCGGTGCCGCACCCCGAATACTACCTGCGCGGCAACCCCACTTTCGAATGCGCCGTTGGCAAGCACGACTGGCTGACCAAGCACGTGTTCATCGGCGTGGGCGAGCGGCGCAGCGATGGCAACCTGCTGCGTTACTACGCGCTGACCTGACCGCTCAGGGGTTGAGGTCTTCGACGCCAAAATCGCGGCGCGGCGTGTAGTCGGGGTACTGGCCTTCCGGCAGGCCGCTGTCGGCGATCACCACGCGGTGGCTGAACTTCCATTCGCCGTCTACTTTCACCAGCCGGTCGAACTCGCGGCCCTGTTCCAGCAGTACGGGCGGAGCGTCGATCGCCGGGTTGCCGACGCCGGTCCAGATGAAGCTGGCGGTTGCGCTGTCGCCATCCACTTCGATCACCGGGTTCGATAGCAGCATGCGGAAAGGGCCGCCCTGGTTGGAGGCGCTGGAGGGGTCCTCCCCGATGGAACCGTAAAGCGCTTCGATCTCTTCGCGCCCCGTTGCGATATTGCCGTTCACGTCGAACACGGCGTCTTCGGTGAAATAGTCGTCGAAGGCGCTCGCATCGCCGCCGCCGAGATGGGCGTAGTATTCCACCACCATGTCCTCGATGGCCACGCGGTCGATGGCTTCCTGCATGGCCGGATCGGGCGCACCGCCGGTATCGGCGGAATTGCAGGCGGCCAGAATCAGGCAGGCGAGGCCTGTAGGCAAAACGGCTTTGCGGTTCATGTCACTCTCCCTCTCTCCTGCCCCACAGATTGCGCCTGTCCGGCCAGGCTGACAAGTCCACAGGGGAATTACCCTCCTATGGACTAATTCTCAATTTGACTTAGTCTCCCGCGGCAGCAGTCCGCAAAGAGGCTGCACCTTGGAGAGGGGAACAACAATGACCGCATATCTTGCGCTCGCCTTTTCGGTGGGCCTGCTTGCCATTCTCGACACCTGGCTGTTCGGCGTGCCGCTGGCCAGTTTCCTGCCGGGGCTGGTGTGGATCAGCTTCATCGCCTGGGGCTGCCACTTCCATTCGGGCGGCGGCGTGAAGGGCATGACCACGGCCGCTGTGGGCATGAGCTTTGGCGCTGTGATCGGTACCGCGGCGATCTGGGCGCTGATGGGCCCGCTGGCGGGGCTGGGCGATTGGGCCGGCCCGGTAGCCGTGGGCCTTGGCGCCTTCGTGATCTGCTTGGCCAGCGCGGTGCCGCTGCTGGCGACGATCCCGGCCAGCGTCTACGGCTTTGCCGCCGTGGCCGGCGCGACCTTCCTGATGGCGGGTGAAGAGGGCATGGACCCGGTCGGCGCCTGGGTGCCGACGGTTGTCTCCGTCGTCATCGGCGCGGTGTTCGGGATCGTTTCGGAAAAATTCGCCGGAGTGCTGACGAAGAAGGACGTCGCTGCCGCTGCCGAACCGGCTGAGTAAGCGCGCTTCCGACCTGACAGGGGCGGGGAGGCCGAGCGCTTCCCCGCCCTTTTCGCATCAGTCCTCGAACACGTGCGGGGTTTGGTAGGGCATGACGATGCCCAGCGCCTCTATCTCGTGGATCGCGCCGCCCCACACCTTGTAGATGTGGATCGCCGGCATGTCGAAAGGATCGAATTCCATGTGGCGGTTGTCCGCCCACGGCACGCCGACCAGGGCAAAGTCCTGCTTGTCGAAATCGTGCTCGAAGTGGCTTACACCCCAGACCAGGCCCGTCACCGGATCGGCAATCTCCACCCGGCGGTTCTCGATGCGGGTGATGTATTCCCACATGTTGGTATCCATCTGCGCCGCGCAGCCAAGGCCACCGAGATAGGCGAAGATCGGGTCGAACTGGCCGTTGCCACCCGCACTCTCGCGCACCATCGGGTTGCGCGCCGTCTGGAAACCGTTTTCGCGCCGCTCGCAATCGTCGGCCATGTTGGAATGGGCCGAATTGTTGTTGTCGAGCGCGTCGTAATAGCTGCGGCCCAGCCAGATCATCCGCGCGCGGCTGTCCATGTAGGGTTCGGGCACGGGTTCCATCAGCCGCGGGCGTTCGTCCTGCAGGTTGGCCAGCTGGCCGGGCGAAAGATCGCGCGCGACAAGGTGTTCGGCCTCCGCCACGCGGCCTTCCTCGTCCAGTTGCAGGCGAATGCCGACGAACACCGGCGCATCGCCTTCGCTCATCATGGTCAGCAGGCCGACCTGCTGGCTGACCGGATCGGCGACATGCACCGCGTAGTCGGTGGTAGGCCCGGCGGTGACGGTATCGAAAATGCCTTCGCCCGCGGCGATGGCTGACTGGTTCTCCACCACCACGGCATCATCGGCCCAGCGCACGGCGCCCGGATCGTCTGCCACCACGCCGCTGGCATAGGCGTCGGCCAGCGCGATCAGGCAATCGCGGTCGCATGCGGAGTCTTCGGCTTGCGCCACGGCGGATGCTGCCATCGCGGCGGAAGCCAGCAGCGCGGCAAGTGCGGTCTTGGTCATGTGTCCCCTCTCAAGGGTTGTCACGGTTTCAGTGAATAGTCGGGCGCGCCGTTCAATGTCAGCAGCGGGTAGAGGTAATGTCGCCACGGCCATGCCATCACCACGTTGAAGGCGATGGTCAGCGCGCCGAAGACATATTCGATCACGCCTTCGTCCAGCACGAAGTTCCAGTAGACGATCACGAAATTGATCGGTGCGACGGCGACGACGGCGAAAGGCATGGCGCGGTTTGCCAGGATCAGCAGGCCGAGTGCGATCTCGGCCACTTTCACCCAGGTCATCAGGCCGGAATCGATCATCGCCAGCGAGAAATCGATTGCCGCCTGTTCCTGCCCCAACGGCTGCCAGGCGGGATCGATGAAGGGCATGGTGCCGGAATAGACCCACCAGCCGCCGAAGATCACGCGGCTGATGTGGTAAAGCCATTTCATCGCACGGGCACTCCTTCACCCGGTTCCTCGCCCTGTTCGATCCAGGCCTGCGCGCGCTCTTCGGCAAAGCGCGGGCTGGTGGCGGTGATATAGCCGCGGATCTGCACGTTGCCTTCGTGGCAGGCATATTCGTACATGCCGTAATCGTCCTCGCGCAGCCACGGCAGGTCGAGCTTGTAGTGGCCTTCCATCACCAGCGGATCGCGCACCCAGGCCTCGTAGTGGATCTGGTTGTCGTTCATCAGCGTCAGGTGCTCGGTCACGTGCAGCTGGTCCGAATTGGGGGCGGGGCCCATCGACATGCCGGGGCGGAAATTGGTGGTCTCGATCACCAGCGTATCGCCTTCCCAGTGGCCGAGTGAAAAGCCGAGGTCGTACTGCACGTCAGGCGCGGGACGTTCGCGCCCGTCGAGGTAGACCAGCCGCGTCTCGTGGATCATCTCCAGGCTGATGGCGACAAGGCCGGGCGCCTGGAAGATCTCGATCCCGCCGTTGTAGGCGCCGGGCAGCATGGAACCGGGCATGCCACGTGTCAGGCAGCGGTCGAAGATGCCGAAATCGTCCATGTTCTCGAATACGTAGGTGTTCCAGCTGGTGCGCTCGTTCGCCTTCCACTCCTGCCCCAGTTCGGTCAGCGGCGGGTAGCGGCCGTTGGCCGGCTCCACGATCATGCTCGACTGGCGCAGCGGGTGGCCGAATTCGGCCCAGTGGCCCATGGCCATCAGGCCTGCGCGTTCCTCTTCCTCGTAACGGCCCAGGTCGCTGTCGGCGCGGGCGAAGGCGCGTTCGTATTCCTCGTCGGTCAGGAAGGCGCGCTCACCCAGCGCGGGGCTGCGTTCGCGCGGTGTGCGGCCAAGATAGTCGACCGGCCACTTGCCGCGCAGGTCCGGGTCGCCCCACTGCGTGCGCGGCATTTCCCAGCCCGGCGGTGGCGGCTCGAACCGCGCGGCCATCTGTTCCTCGAACGTGGGCTCCTGCGCGGCCAACGGCGTAGCGGCGAGCGCCAGAGCGGCGAAAAAGACTGTCCTCATGTTCCTCTCCCCAGCGAGGAAGTATGCCGCGAGCCAATAAGGCCCGCAAGCACATTGGGTCAGCCCTTGCGAATGCTGTTCTCCAGCTTCTCGCGCGAGACCCAGGTGCCGTGGACCTGGCTGCGCAGCGCCTTGCCGGTCTTCACCTTGGCAATCGGGCCCTTTTCGATGGCGTCGGCTTCCACCACCCACAGCTCGCTCGAATAGTCCGACGGGTCGCCTGCACCAGGAGGGCCATTGGGAATGTCGATCACGGTCAGCAGCCAGCCGCCGTGGCCTTCCACGGGCGAGACCACGTGCGCAGGCTCGCTGATGGCTGCACCCGGAGGCGTCTCCATCATCGACAGCTGGCCGGTATTGGGATTGATGCGCAGCATGCAGTTGAAGTTCGCCCCGACCGGGCCGCCCAGCATCGGCGGTCCCTTGGCTTCCGGGTTCATGCTGAGATACCAGGCGCGGTCGTAGGGGCGGCCCTGCACCGCGTCTTCCACCCGGCACAGGTCTCCCGGCGGGCCGAGCGGACGCTCGGCGATGGCCAGCTTGTCGGCGCTCATATCCACGCTCCAGCGCGTCAGGGCGCCCTGGATTTCCTGCTGCGGAATATCGACGCCACCCGCCTCGCGCATGAACTGGAAGGCGTTGGTGTTGGTCAGGCACAGGTCGACGTGGACGGTGTCTCCGTCCTCGAAGGCGTTCACCTCGTGGAAGCAGGAAACGCCGATGGGCCCCTCGATCCATGTCATCTCCGACACGTCGCCATAGCGCGGCATGATGCCCAGGTAGCTGGGCAGGTCCTGGTGGTGCGCCCAGTGCGCGCCGCCTGCCTTGATCCGGTCGAGATCGGCCAGCGTCGGGAACAGCGGGAAAATCGCGTAATTCTCGGTAATCACGAAGTCATGGATGGTGGAGCAATAGGGCTGGTCGAACCACTGTTCCTTCACCAGCTTGCCGTCCTTGTCGGCAATGCAATAGGCAACATCGAGGCTGCACAGCCCGCCCGCTTCGTAGCCGAAGAAGAACATCTCGCCCGTTTGCGCATCGATGCGCGGGTGCGCGGTGAAGGTCTGGGACTTCAGCTTGCCGTCGTAGTCCCAGCGGCCCTCGGTGGCGAGGGTGTGCGGATTTACTTCGTAGCCGCGCCCGTCTTCCTTGGTCATGAACAGGCGATGCCCGTGCCACACGGGCGTGGTATTGGCGACGGTGCGATCCTTGCCCTTTACGCTGGGATCGTCGGTAAAGGGATTGCGATAGCGCCCGAACAGTGCGCGGCCCGCTTCCTTTTCGGCCAGGTAACGCTCGGTCTCGACATATTTGATGGCGAAATCGACCTTTCCGCCGTCGATGGAGAAGGCCGAAATCATGCCGTCGTGGTTGAGCGCGATATCGTCTTCGAACATCGGTTCGTGCGCGTTGTCGGGCACCGCGCGAAAGAACTTGCCGCTGATGGCTGCCGGGATTTCTCCCTCAACCTCAAGCCCTTCCAGCGCATATTCCTGCTGGCGCGGCGTGTTGGTGCCGATGAAATGAATGGTCTGCGGAAATCCCATGACCAAGATCCTCTCTTCCCGTGATTCTTGCGATAACGCTAACGCTTGTTACAATCAGCGCAAGGCTGCAATGTACACGACAGCCAGATGGGAGTTGGAGGATGGACGGGGATTCCGGCGTGGCGCTGAAGTCCGGCGCCAGTGTGCACATGGATGAAGCCGACGAGGTCGTGCTGCTGCATCGCCTGCTGAAACTGACGAACCGGCTGATGGCGCCGTTCTCGATGCACCTTTCGCATCGCTACAAGATCAGCCTCAACGAATTCCGCGTGTTGATGACGATTGGCGCACTGGGCAAGACGGCCAGCCACGAGGTGGCCGAGCTGACCGGTGTCAACGCCATGAGCATCAGCCGCGCCGTTGCCACGCTGCAAAAGCACGGCCGCGTGGTGGTGGAGCGCGATGAAGGCAACAAGCGCCGCAAGTGGCTGAGCCTGTCCGATGAAGGCAGGCGCCTGTACGAGATCATGCGACCGCAGACCGAAACCGTGGCGCACTACCTGTTCGGCAAGCTGGAACAGACCGAGCTGGAAGGCTTCGCCAGCATCGTCGAACGTCTGATCGAACGCCTCGATGCCGAGGACGAACAGGGCAATTCGCTGTTCCTCGAACGTACCAAGCCGGAAGAATGACAATGACAGAAGAGCAACGCCGCGCGATCGAGGCCGATGTGATGCGGCTGATCCACCAGTATGTCTGGGCGAACGACGCGCAGGACTGGGAGCAGTGCGCCTCGCTCTACACCGATGATGCCGTGTTCCGGCGCCCCAGCGGCGGCGATCCGGTGGTAGGGCGCGCAGCGATACTTGCCAGCTTCACCGCCCGTCCGCCGCGCGCCCAGCGCCACGTGATGGCGAACACGCTGGTGGACGTGGTCAGCGAGACCGAGGCGCGCGCGAAATCGGTGATCGTGCTTTACATGGGCGATGCGGCGGAAGAGGGCCTGCCCGTGCAGGACCCGAAGTCGCCCCTGATCGGCACTTTCGAGGACCGCGTGGTCAGGACCGCCGAGGGCTGGCGCTTTGCCGAGCGCAAGGGCGGCCTCGACTTCAGGCCGTAGCGGCTGCCGCTTCCCGGCTCGCCTCGCGTTCCTTCACCCCCAGCCCCAGCGGCACCAGGAAGGCCACCAGTGCGCAGATCGTGGCGGGAACGGAGGCAACCATGAAGAAGAACTGCGGCCCGGCATCGGCATCCAGCACGGCCTGGCCCACCAGCGGCCCGGCAAAGGCGCCCAGCCGCGCCACCATCACGCCCATGCCGATTGCGGTGGAGAGCAGGCGCGAGGCGAACAGGTAGACGCACAGGCCCGGCAGCACCATGCCGCCGGCGCTGGCACCGCCCACGCCCACGCACAGCAGCAGGGTCCACACCGTCTGGTCGGGTGGGCTGATGCTGACGGCAAAGAAGCACACGGCCATCGCCCCGAACATCAGCGCCAGCGTCCAGCCCTTGTTCCAGCGATCGATGCCGAAGCTGGCGGCAATGCCGATGCCGATACCCGCGAACTGCACCACGCCCGAAACGCGGTCTGCCAGGTCCTGCTCGAACCCGGCTTGCGGCAACACCGTGGGCAGCCACGAATTGAGCAGGTAGAGGTTCATCGCGTTGAAGGCGAGCATGGTGGCGAAAATGGCGAAGGGGATGATCCACGGCTGGCGGAACAGCAGGATCTGCGGAGCCTTGGGCGCTTCGTCTGCGGCCCCGACGGCGGTCCCCTCGGTGGTGGGAAGCCCGCCGTCCAGTATCACCCGCAGCGATGCGGCCAGCACCAGCGCCAGTATCCCCGGCACGTAGAACAGGCCTTGCCAGCCAAAGGCGCCCACAACATTGGGTGAGAGCATGCCCGCCAGGAAAATGCCGAAGGGAATACCCGCCGACACCAGCGCCATCACCGTCGCCCGTAACCGCGCAGGGGCAAGCTCTGCCGAAAGCGAGCTGACGTTGGGCAGGGCGGCGCCAAGCGCAATGCCGGTAAGGCCGCGCCAGACGAGGAATTCAGGCACCGTGGTGGCGGTAGTGGTGGCAAGGGTGAAGACCCCGGTTGCCGCCGCGCCCCACACGATCAGGGTGCGCCGGCCGAAGCGGTCTCCATAAGGGGCCAGCAGCGCGCCACCCACGCCGATGCCCACCAGCAGCGCGGTAAACACGAGGCCGAAGCTGGTCGGCTCCAGCCCCAGCGCTTCGTCCAGCCGCGCAACGGCAAGGCCCATGGCGGCAATGTCATAGCCTTCCATCACGAAGATGCCTGCCAGCAGGGCAAGCGAGAGGATCGTCCGGTTATTCATGCCGTCGCCTCCGATCGCGAATCCCAGGGCGAGGGCATGCGATAGGGCACGGTGAGGAAGTCCGCCTCCACCTGCTCGATCGCATGGCCGCGGATGCGGAAGGCTTCGGCAAGGTAATAGGAGTGCGGCCGGCGAACCGGGCTTTCCGCCGTGGTGCCATCGGTCAGCCGGTATTCGCCCAGCTTGCCCGAATGATCGATGAAACCATAGGCCAGCACGATGCCGCGCTCCAAATCCACCAGCGGGAAACGGCGGGCGCGCAGGTCGTCGTCATAGCGATACCAGCCCAGCGCGAACTGCTCCTCGCAGCCCATGCGCGCCACGGGCAGGGGGAAGTCGGCATTGTTGGTGGTCTGCACCCCGTTTTCCACGCGGTTGCAGTGCGGCCAGAAGCGCGTGTTGATGGTGCCGTCATTGCGTTCGATGGTCTCGAAATAGCCGTTGGCGACGCGCACCAGCTCCTCGCGGCTGGCGCGCTCATCTTCGGGCACCAGCGCTTCCATCACCGGCTTGCGCTCGAAATGCTGCGGGCCGAAGGGAAAGCCCTCGTCCTTGTTGCGCGCCACCACGGTCTCGACCCCGGTGATCTGGCTGCCATCTACCTCCAGGCGGATGCAGCACGGGTTCAGCGCGTCGGTTTCCTCCACCGCGGTGAACACCGCCACTTGGCCGCGACCAGGTTCGGCGAAGCGCAGGTCGTAGTCGTGCTTCGCGGTGATCGTGTTCCACACCCCGTCGCCCACTTGCAGCACCACGTTGTTTTCGGTGTTGAAGGCGTTGGCCGCAATCGGCGCGAGCGACGGATCGCGCGCTGCCAGGGCAGCCAGATAGGCGTCGAGCACGCCGTACAATTCCTCGCGAGACGCCAAGTCCCTCTCCCTGCCTGCCCCTGTTTTGTCAGGGGTCGCTTGACTCGACACCGTGCTAGCTGAAAAGTAACGAACGTTAAAGTCGCGTCGAACGGGCGCACGGGGAGAGGGACGAAGAACTATGGCGGATTCACCGCTACCACCCGGAATGTCGGCCATGCGGCTGGACGAGGCGCGCCGCGCGCTGGAAACCGCGCTGGGGGCGGACAAGGTCTTTTTCGAGGCGTTGGACCAGCGCAGCTACCAGGACAAGTTCGCGGTAGACGATAGCGCACACCACCCGGCAGGCGCCGTCGCGCCCGAGACGGTGGAGGAAATCCAGGCGGTGGTGCGAATCGCCAACGAATACCGCCTGCCGATCTTCCCCATCGCCCGTGGCAAGAACCTGGGTTACGGCGGCACCGCGCCGGTGCTGGCGGGCAGCGTGGTGATGGACCTGTCGCGCATGAAGCGCATCGAGTTCGACGAGGAACTGGGCACCGTGCTGCTGGAGCCGGGTGTGGGTTTCTACGACCTCTACGATTACGTGCAGCGCAACAACCTGCCCTACTGGCTTTCCACCCCCGGCAATTCGTGGGGCAGCGTGATGGGCAACGCGCTGGATCGCGGCGTGGGCTACACCCCGTATGGCGAGCACACCAAGAACATCTGCGGGCTGGAAGTGGTACTGGCCAATGGCGAGGTGGTGCGCACCGGCATGGGTGCGTTCAGCGGCGCGCCGACGTGGCAGGCCTATCCCTTTGGTTTCGGCCCCGGCTGGGACCAGATGTTCGTGCAATCGAACTTCGGCATCGTCACCAAGATGGGCATGTGGATGATGCCCGAGCCCGAAAGCCTGATGGGCATGGACGTGGAATTCGACCGGCCCGAAGACCTCAAGGTGATGGTCGACACCATCGCCCCCCTGCGGCGCGAACGGCTGCTGACCCAGTCGCCCTCCATCGGTAACTGGATGCGCGCGGCCGCCGTGCTGACCACGCGCGACCAGTGGACGGATGAGCCGGGTGCGCTTTCGGACAGCGTGATCGACGCCATCCGCCGCCAGTTCAACATCGGCTGGTGGGGCGTCAGCTTGCGCCTCTATGGCCGCGAGGATGTGAACAAGGCCGCCTACAAGGTTCTGGAAGAGGCCATGGGCAACGCCGGGCCGATGGCGATCAAGCCCACCAGCTGGGTGCGCGGTGAACCGCTGGAATACACCGGCTGGACCGGCACGCCGATGACCTTCCCGATGCAGAACGTGAACTGGTACGGCGGGCGCGGTGGCCATATCGGATTCTCGCCCATCATCCCGCAGGATGGCGATGCCGCGCTGGCGCAGTTCCGCCGCACCTATGCCCGCTATCAGGAATACGGCATGGATTACCAGGGCAGCTTCGCCTTTGGCGAACGGCACCTGACCAACGTCAACGCGATGGTGTTCAACAAGGACGATCCGGGGATGATGAGCCGGATCGATCCGTTCTTCCGCACGCTGGTGGCAGACGCGAAGGAGCAGGGCTACGGCGAATACCGCACGCACCTGGATTACATGGACCTTGTCGCGGGCACCTATGACTTCAACGGCGGCGCGCTCAACCGCATGAACGAAGCGGTGAAGGACGCGCTCGATCCCAACGGCATCATCGCCCCGGGCAAGAGCGGTATCTGGGGCAGCGCCTACAGGCAGGAGCGGCAGGCATGAAGAACCTTGGACTGATCGCAGCCGCCGTGGCGCTGGCAGGATGTGCGGGCGTTGCCGTGGCGCAGAACGCGGAAGGCGAGGAGCGCGCCGGGCCGCCGCCCATGCCGCAACCGGTGACGATGGCGCAGCGCCCGAACGCCACCGGTGGCGAAGCTTTGTACATCGAATATTGCGCCATGTGCCACGCGGCCAACGGCATGGGCACCGGCCTGCTGGCGCGGCGCGGGCGCGAACCGGCCCTGCTGGAAGGGCGCAGCGACCTTGCCGCCGGGTTCGTGGTGATCGCGGCGCGCAATGGCATTGGCAACATGCCCGCCATCCCGCGGGGCGAGGTTTCGGACGAGGACCTGCAGGCGATCGCCGACTACCTTGCCGCCGGACCGCATGGAGATGCGCAATGAAGGTTACCCGCCGCGGAATGATGGCAGGTGCCGCGCTCGTTCCCGCGTTGGCCGCGCTTGGCGAAGTTGCCTGGGCGCAGACCCGTTCGCTGGCCGGGGTCTACGACCCGGACCTGCCTGCAGGACAGCGCTTCGCCAGCCTGCTGGGCGATGCCGGGCACGGCACGCGCGCGGTGGCAGGCGACCGGATCCTCATGGCCCGCCAGATCCTGGGCCAGCGGGTGCCGCTGCTGGCAGGGGTTACCCGCTCTGCCGATGCCCTGCTGTTTGCCGAGGTCGCCGCCGAAGAGGGCTATGACACCGCGCTGGAACTGCGCGGCAATCGCCATGGCTGCACCGGCTTCACCTGCCATCCACAGTGGAACCCGCTCAGCCGCCGGATCGTGGGTGCGCGGCAGGACTGGCTGGGCGCCTTCGCCGGTTTCGTTGCCGACCCGGTCAACGCCGCGCCGCTCAGCGGCCTGGTGGGTGACGAGGCGACGGCGCTTGCCTGGCTGCTTGTGCGGCGGGCCTGAAGGCGCCGCCGCCTCCCGCGGCTATTCGAAAGCGCAGGTAAAGCTGCCGGCGACGCCCGTATCGCCTGACCCGTCGTAGACGGCGACCAGCGGATAGGGGCACAGCGGGCGCTCCATCGGCTCACGCGGGGGCATGGGGGGCTGCCCCGGCATGCCGCCTGCCTGCACCGGCCTGGTGGCGACGATCCTATCGGGCGCAATGCCGGTTGTCGCCCAGGCGTCGATCGTGCCCAGCGTGTCGAACTCGCTCGGCCCTTCGCCGCCCGCGCAGTGGTCCATCCCCGGTACCATGAACAGCCGCATCTGGCTGTCGCGCCGCGCCGCGGGCGTGGCGTTGTAGAGGCCATGGTAGAAGGCCAGCGTGTTGGTGGCGGGGATCAACCCGTCGTTCCAGCCGTGGCTCATCAGCAGCTTGCCACCTCGAGCGAAGAACGCCTCCAGCCCGGTGGGTGGCACGTCGAGGATTTCGGCGCCATAGCTGCGCGCGGCATCGACATAGTCGCGGTAGCCCGTCGCGCGCCAATCCCAGCCTGCTTGCCCGCCGAAGACGAGATCGCGGAAATAGCTGGTCGCCACCGGGAAGGGTTCGGGCCCCATGGTCAGGACCATCAGCTGCATTTCCGATCCCCTAGGCCAGCCCGGCAGCAGTGCCGTGCCGTCCTCTGCGCGAACGCCATCGTAAAACGCCTCGAAGGCGCGCACCTTGCCGGGCGACAGGCAGTCTTCGCTCTCGCCCGCGCGGCATTGCAGGCTGGCGGGTTGGAATCCGCATTGCAGCGGGCGCCCGATCACCCCGTCCTGCAATCCGTCCAGCGCATCGCACTGGGCCAGCACGGCACCGTGCACCATGGCGAAATCGGCGGGAGACAGGCTGACGCCGAAACGCTGGGCCTGCCAGCCTGCCCACATGGACTGCACCATCAGGTCGGTCATCGGGTTGGCCGGCGCCATGGCGCTGATGGCGTCGAAATCATCGGGATAGCGGTGCGCGGCCATCAGCCCCTGTCGCCCGCCGGTGGAGCACGAGTTCCACAGCGAATATTCGGGCGGGCGGCCATAGAAGGCTTCGACCACGGCCTTTGCCGCAACAGTGGTGACATGCACCGCACGGTGGCCGAAATCGACCAGCTTTTCCGGGTGGCCAACGGCCCACTCTGCGGTCATGCCGTTGCCGACATGGCCGGTGTCGGTGGCGGCGGTGGCATAGCTGCGCGTCAGGTTGCGGCCCATTTCGGCGTAAGACAGCGAGCCTGCCCAGATGCCGTTGCCGACTGCGGCATAGCGGCCGTTCCAGCCTTGCAGCGGCAGCCATACCTCGCTGCGAATATCGGAATCCTCGCTGGGGCGCAGGGCCAACTCCACGCGGCAGAAGCCGGGCAGGTTCTCGTATGCCATCCCGGATACGCCCGGTGGCGGCCCCATGCCCGCAGGCGGGGCGAATTCACCGGCCGAGACCACGCTGGCCGAGGTGACTTCGCCGCCATCCAGTTGCAGGCTTGCCAGGTCCTCGCAAGCGGCCAGTGCCGGCGATGCGAAGGCCAGTGTGGCAAGCGAAGCCGCGGCGGCGAAACAAGTCCTTGTGCGCATCGGTATTATCCTCTCCTGACCGTTTGCGCAGGTCCTAACCTACTTCCTGATAATCAGCGAATCCGGGCGCTTGCGCGGCTTCCAGTCGCCATGGCCGGGGAAGCGTTCCAGCACCTGGCCGTCCCACAGGCGCACCACACGGGTCTTGAAGCGCCACTTGCCTCCGTCTCCCTTCACCGCGTGATCGTCGTACCAGCCGCAGAAACGCAGCTCGTAAGGCGGCTCGTCATGACATTCGGTGACGAAGGCGAAGCCGCGCATCTTCACGCTGCCGTCGGCTTGCGGGAAGTACTGCACCTGCGTGACGTGGTGCTGCCTGCCGGGAAAGCCGGGAGCTCCGGCGTAGTGCGCCATCAGCCCGCGAATGCCATCGTGGCCCAGCCAGATATCCGGGTCCTCGAACACTTCCTCGCGCATTTCGCAATCTTCGGTGAAACATTCCACCAGCCCGTCGGCATCGCCGGTGTCGAGCGCCCAGCTGTAGGCGGCGATCAGGTCCTGCAGGCCCAGCCGGTCCTCGATTGATACTGCCATTTCGTCTCATCCCCTCTTGTTGCGCCAATCGTAACATTCGTTATGATGAGCGCAAGCAGTCAGCACGCCATTGCGACTGCCAAGGGAGAGATTTGTGGCAAAGATCATTGTTTCCGGCGCGTCCGGCCAGTTCGGCCATGCCGCCGCTTCGCAGCTTCTGGACATGGGTGAAGAGGTCATCGCCCTGTCGCGCAATGTCGACAAGATCGCAGATCTTGCCGAGCGCGGCGCGGACGTGCGCGCGGCCGATTTCGACAGTCCCGACGGACTCGAAGAAGCCATGGCTGGTGGCGACAAGCTGCTGCTGATTTCCACTACCCTGGTGGGCCAGCGCGCGCGCCAGCACGGCAATGCCATCGATGCCGCGAAGAAGGCGGGCGTGAAGCACATCGTCTACACCTCGCTGCTGGGGGTACGCCGTCCCGGCAACCCGTCAGTCGAGGGTTTCGACCATATCGCCACCGAGGAGCTGCTTGAGCAATCCGGTGTGCCCTACACCTTCCTGCGCAACAGCCTCTATGCCGACGCGGTCGCCACGGCGATGGCCATTCCGGCGCTCGAGGCTGGCGGCAAGATGGAAAACGCAGGCAAGGGCCGGGTGCCGGTTATCAGCCGCGACGATTGCGTGGCCGCTGCTGTCGGCGTGCTGACGCAGGACGGGCACGAAAACAAGGCCTACGACATAACCGGGCCGGACCTCTGGACCCTGCCCGATGCCATGGCCCTGGTCGCCGAGATGGCGGGCAAGCCGATTACCGTCGAGGACGTCGATGACGAAGGCATGTACCGGTATTTCGATTCGATCGGTGCGGTGCGAAAGGCGGAAGACCTGACGCCCGACACGCCGATTCCGTGGGCCAGCGAAGGCATGGTGACCTTCGGACAGTCCATCCGCGAAGGCTTCATGGATATCGAGTCCGACGATGTGGAGCGCATCACCGGCAAGAAGCCGCGCACGCTGCGTTCGGTGTTTGAACAGTACCAGGGAGCCTGGCCCGCATGATCCAACGTCTTTCCATCGTGCTTGCCGCTAGCCTTGCGCTGGCCGCTTGCGGCGACAGTTTCGACCCGTCCAGCATCGACACCGCCACTTATGGCGCGGGCGAAAACTGGGACAATCCCGGCGGCGACTGGGCCGAAAGCCACTTCTCGCGGCTGGAGACGATCAACCGCGAAAACGTCGGCGAACTGGGGCTGGCCTGGGAATACGACCTGGGCACGTCGCGCGTGCAGGAAGCCACGCCGGTGGTGATCGACGGGGTGATGTATACGTCCGGCAACCTTGGCCGGGTCTATGCCCTGAACGCTGCCACGGGCGAGGAACTGTGGACCTTCACGCCCGAGCTCGACATGCAGATCAACCGTTCGGCCTGCTGCGACCAGGCCAACCGCGGGGTGGCCGTGGCCGATGGAAAGGTGATGGTCGGCGCGCTCGACGGCGTGCTCTATGCGCTCAACGCCGAGACCGGCGCTGTGGAATGGAGCGTCGACACCATCATCGACCATGATCGCGGCTACACCTCCACCGGCGCGCCCGAAGTGGCGGGAGACCTGGTGGTGATCGGCAATGCCGGCGCGGAATACGACACGCGCGGCTATGTCACCGCCTATCGCATTGCCGATGGCGAACAGGCCTGGCGCTTTTTCACCATTCCCCGCGATCCGGCGACCGGAGAGCAGGAAAACCCCGAGCTCGACGCCGCGCTGGAAACCTGGAGCGAAGACACCCGCTGGGACATCGGCGGAGGCGGCACCGCGTGGGATGCCATCGTCTACGATCCCGAATTCGACCAGGTGATCGTGGGCACCGGCAACGGCGGCCCCTATTCGCAGGCGATCCGTTCGCCAGGCGGCGGCGACAACCTCTACCTCAACTCGCTGGTGGCGCTGGACCGCGAGAGCGGTCGCATGAACTGGTATTTCCAGGAAACCCCGCAGGATAACTGGGACCTGACCGCCACCCAGCCGATGATGCTGGCCAGCCTCGATGTGGATGGCGAGCAGCGCCCGGTGATCCTGCACACGCCCAAGAACGGCTTCTTCTTCGTGGTGGACCGAGAGACCGGCCGCGCCCATGCGGTGAACCCGATCGTGCGCACCAACTGGGCCGACGGGTTCGATCTCGAAACGCAGCGTTTCAACGTGACGCTGGAGGATTCCGACTATGCGCAAGGGCCCAAGATCGTGTTCCCCGGCTCGCCCGGCGCGCGCAACTGGTATCCTGCCGCCTACGACCCCACCCGCGACACCTATTTCGCGCACGTGCTGGACATGGGCAACCTGCTTTTCCTGCCGGGCCCGATCGACAACGTGCAGCACCAGGAGAAATTCCTGAACGCGGGCGCGGCAATCATCTTCACGCCTGACCTGCAGGCAGCTGCCGCCACCCTGCCGCCGCCGCTGCGCGAAGCGATGGAGGCCGAGGACAGCTGGCAGTGGGTGCTGGACGAACCGTACTCCAGCCAGCTGCGCGCCATGGACCCGATGACGGGCGAGACCAAGTGGGCGGTGGAAAGCATTGGCTGGCAGGACCGCCAGGGCGTGCTGGCCACACAGAGCGGCCTCGTTTTTCACGGCAATGCAGCGGGCAAGCTGTTTGCGCGTGACAGCGACACCGGGGAAGAACTGTGGAGCATCGACACCGGGTCGCACATCATGGCTGCGCCCATGACCTACAGCGTGGACGGCGTGCAATACATTGCCGTGCAGACCGGCTGGGGCGGTGGCGGCTGGGGCTTCATGCCCAACTATTCGGCAGCCTATCACAAGGGCAATGCCAACCGCCTGCTGGTGTTCCGCTTGGGCGGCGGCGAAGTGCCCGTGCCCGACGACTTGCCTCCGCTGGAACCGGCCCCCGCACCGCCCGAGCAGCTGGAGGGCGTAACGCCGGAAATGATCGCCATGGGGGCAGGGCTTTTCACCGAGAACTGCTCTATCTGCCACTCCAACCAGCCGCGCGCACCGCTGCCCGATCTGCGGCGGATGCAGCCCAATATCCACGCCGGGTTCGAACAGATCGTGCTGGAAGGGCTGTTCCTGCCGCAAGGCATGCCGCGCTTCGACGACCGTCTGACGGAAGAGCAGGTGCGGGCGATCCACGCCTGGCTGATTTCGGTGCAGGGCCCCTTGCGCGAACGCGAGCTGGAACTGCAACGCCGCGGCCTGCCGCTCGACAGCCAGTCGCTGACGATCCTCTCCAACTTCTGATCGCAGGAGATCAAGCAATGACCCCCGAAGGCGTAAACATCCAGCACCCGGACAAGCTGTTCATCGGCGGCGACTGGGTGAAGCCGATCTCCAACGGCACGATCGAGGTGGTCAATCCCGCCAGCGAGGAAGTGGTGGCGCGCACCGCGGCGGCGGACAACCGCGACATGGATGCCGCCGTCGCCGCCGCGCGCGAGGCTTTCGACAACGGCCCCTGGCCCACCACCCCGCCGAAGGAGCGGCAGGCCAAGCTGATGGAGATGATCGACCATCTCGAAAGCCGTGTGCCCGAACTGGCCGCCGCGTGGACGGCGCAGGTCGGCGGGCTCGCCAGCTTCTCCCCCATGATGCAGGGCGGCGCCGTGGCCGGCCTGCGCGGGATCGCCGCACTGGGCGAGAATTTCGAATGGGAAACCCGGCGCAAGGGCGATGCGGTCGACAGCGTGCTGATCCGGCGCGAACCCGTCGGCGTGGTCGTGGGCATCGCACCGTGGAACGGCCCCTTCGGCATCATGGCCAACAAGGTATTCTATTCGCTGATCTCGGGCAGCGTCATCATCATGAAGCCCAGCCCGGAAACGCCGCTGGAAGCCTATATCATCGCCGAGGCGGCAGAGGCCGTCGGCCTGCCCAAGGGCACGGTGAACCTGGTTCCGGCAGACCGCGAAGCGTCCGACCACCTGATTCATTCGAAAAGAATCGACAAGGTCAGCTTCACCGGCTCCAGCGCGGCGGGCGCGCATATCGCCAGCGTGTGCGGCGGCAACATGACCCGCTTCACCATGGAGCTGGGCGGCAAGAGCGCGGCGATCATCCGCGACGATTTCCCCATCGAGGCAGCGGCCAACATCCTTGGCAACACCATCACCGTGATGAGCGGGCAGGTCTGCGCCATGCTGAGCCGCGCGATCGTGCCCAAGGCGCGGCACGACGAACTGGCCGAGGCCATCGCGGGCGTGATGAAGGGCATCAAGATCGGCGATCCCGAAGACCCCGAGACCCAGCTCGGCCCGCTGGCCATGCGCCGCCAGCTGGAACGCGTGGAAATGTATATCGAGGCCGGCAAGGCGAGCGGAGCGGACCTTGTCACCGGCGGCCACCGCCCAGCGCACATGAACAAGGGCTATTACATCGAGCCCACGCTGTTCGCGAACGTCGATAACAAGTCCAAGATCGCGCAGGAGGAGATCTTCGGTCCTGTCCTGTGCCTGATCCCGGCAGAGGACGAGGAAGACGCGATCCGCATCGCCAACGAAAGCCAGTTCGGCCTCAACGGCAGCGTGTTCACCAACGATGCGCAAGCCGCCTATGACATTGCCAAGCGCGTGCGCACCGGCGTGGTCGGCCAGAACGGGATGCGCATGGAATGGACCGCGCCCTTCGGCGGCTACAAGCAGTCCGGTATCGGCCGCGAAGGCGGCGAGGAAGGCCTGTGGGGCTACGTCGAGACGAAATCGATCCTGCTCGACGGGATGCCTGCGTAATCCGGGCTTCGCCGGCGCTCATGCGCGCCTGAAAGCACACCAGTTGAAGGCCTGCGAGCTGCCCCAGGGCGTGACGTGGTCTTGTTGCCAGCTCTCCAGCAGTTGCAGCGAAGGGCCAAGTTCGCGCGCCAGGCCTTGGCCGTCATAACGCCGGACGGGCAGCCCGCTGCATTTCTCCGGCCCGCCTCGCGCGAATGTCGCGACGATTGCCCGGCCGCCCGGAGCCAGCGCCTTGTCGAGCACTTTGCGATAGGCTTCGCGCTGGGCAGGTTCGGTCAGGAAGTGGAAGACGGCGCGATCGTGCCAGATGTCGTACTGGCGGCTCGGAATCCACTGCGTGATGTCCGCGACATGCCAATCGACCTTCGCGGCATCGGCGCCAAGGCGGGCCTTTACCGCCTCGATCGCCGACGGGGCAATATCGAGAACGGTCAGATCCCGCCAACCCCTTTGCAGCAGGGCATCGACAAGGCTGGAAGCGCCTGCGCCGACATCGATCAGCGAATTGTCCGGTCCGGCATCAAGGCGATGCAGCGCCTCAAGCGAAGGCGTTGGCGAAGCCTGGTACCAGCTCATCTCCGCTTCGGTCTTGGCGCGGTAGACCCGGTTCCAGTGTTCCTGCCTTGTATCGGGCATTTCGGACCTTTCCGGTTTCTCCCTAGTCGATCCCCACCGCCGCCAGCAGTGCCTCGTCCGGATCGAGCGGTTGCTCGCCTGCCGGATAGCCGTTTTCGCGCAGCAGGTAGGCCACCAGAGCCAGGTATTGCGGGTCGCTCAGTGTGCCTGCTCCGGCTGGCGGCATCGCGGTGCGCAAGTAGCCGAACAGTTCGGCCACGCTGCGCCCGCGCCATTGGCGAGAGAAGGCCCCACCGCGCACGGCGGGCACGCCGCCGCTGCCCTGCAGGCTGGTACCGTGGCACGCCGCGCAATCGCTCTGGTAAACCGCAAGCCCGGCCTCGGCCTGTGCGGCCGTGAACACGCCGTCGGATGCTGCCCGGCTGAAGCCGCCGATATTCTGGCCCGGTGCGGGCGGGTCTGCCGATCCCAGCGCGCCTGTGGGATTGATCTGCTCCCGCTCCGGCCCGCGATGGCCGATGCCTGCTTCGGGCAGGGCAAACACGAACAGCGTGTTCTGCCGCCCGTGCAGCAGTTCGGGCGTGAAGTTGTCGGACAGCCAGAAGCCCGTCGACACCGCCACGTATTGCTGCCCGTCCACCGCGAAGGTGGCGGGGTAGCCGGTGATCGAGCTGCCGACATTCATCGACCACAGCACGCTCCCGTCGCGCTGGTCCATCGCCAGCAGGAAGCCTTCGGCATCGCCTGCGAACAGCAGCCCGCCGCCGGTGGTGAGCAGCGACTGCGTGCCCGCCCGCTGCAGGTGCGTCCATTCGCTGGCGCCCGTCACTGCGTTCACCGCGTGGATCGCGCCCAGCATGCCGTCGACGCCGGGTGCCATGTAGGCGCGGCTGGCGACGCCATAGACGCCCGTGTCTCCTTCCGCCGGGTCAAGCGCGGACATTTCCGCGCAGGTGTTCACCACCGGGAAGTACATGGTCTGCGTCAGCGGGCTGTAGGCAGGCGCCTGGTAGTTCGCGCCGCCACTGGGCGAGGGGCAGATCTCTATGGACGTGCCGTATTCGGTGGGCACGGTTTCCGGGTTGGCGGTGACGCGCCCGGTTGCCCCGTCGATATGGCCGACAAGGTTCTGCTGCAGCGTGGGCCGCGCCCACAGGAAGCGCCCGGTTTCGCGGTCCAGCGTATAGACCACCCCGGTCTTGCCCGGCACCCCCGACAGCGTGCGGTAAGTGCGGCCCGGTTCGATATCGGGCGCCATCCATTCGACTTCGTCCGGGTCGGGCGCCACCTGCTGGTCGATAAGCATGCGCGGGAAGGTGTGGTCCATGTCCCACTGGTCCACCAGGTGCTGGTAATGCCAGACGATTTCGCCCGTCTCCACGTCCAGCGCCAGCGTGGAGTTGTGGTAGAGGTAGGTATAGTCGTTGCCCGCCAGCCGGATCTTCGGCGTCGGCGCGCTGACAGAGGTGCCCATGTAGATGAGGCCCAGTTCGGCATCGAAGCTGGGGATCATCCACGCGCCCACCTGCAAGCGCTCTTCCAGCGGAACGCCGCCCCAGGTGGCATCGTTGGGATCGTCACCCTGGGCGATGATCGGCGTGCGCCAGACCTCTTTGCCCGTTTCGGCATTGTGCGCGGTGATCACGCAGGCCGCCGGGCCGCCTTCGGGCTCGCAAGACCGCCCGGTGATGGCGAGACCATTGGCGATGATCGGGCCGGAGCTTTGCTTCGCCCCCTGCCGGTAATCGAGCACCTGCGTCTCCCACACCAGTTCCCCGGTGCGGGCATCCAGCGCATAGAGATAATCGTCCGCCGAATTGCCGATGATGAGGTGGCCATAGATCGCCACGTTACGGGTGGTGTCGTAGACCGGCAGGTAATCGCCGATATCCTCTGGCAGCTGGCGCTGGTACCGCCAGATCAGCTGGCCGCTACGCGCGTCGATGGCGTGGATCGTGTCGGCCGGGCCGGGGAAATACATGATCCCGTCGTGCACCAGCGGCGTGCCTTCCTGGTGCCCGGAGTTGAGCGGCATGGCCCAGACCATGCGCAGGTTCTGCACGTTCCCGGTATTGATCTGGTCGAGCGGCGAATAGCCCCAGCTGTCCAGCGTGCGCCGCCAGCTGAGCCAATCGGCAGGATCGGGGTTCTGGATGTCCGCATCGGTGACGGGGGCGAAGTGGGGCACGGTCTGGGCCGTGACCTGCGTTACCGCCAGCGCCGCCAGGGCGCTGCCGAGGGCGAGTGTTCTCAGGCGCATCGAAATCAGCCCTCCACCCGCTGCGAGTTCGGGTCGATCTGCTCGTCGGTCTTCAGCATCGGGTCCCAGTGCTCGGCGATAAGGCCATCCTCGATCCGATAGAGGTCGAACCAGGTGGAGTAGTAGCCGTTGCCCTCGGCGTCCTCATGCAGGCGCAGGAAGGCGGTGGTCACGTAGTCACCTTCGGCCATGATGTGGATCAACGGCAGTTCGAGGCGGTCCTCGATTGCGCGTTCGGGCCGGGTACGGCGAACGTAGTCCTGCAACCCGGAAAGGCCCTGGTCGGCATTGGGATTATGCTGGATATAGTCCTCGGCGATGAATTCGCCCGCGCGATCTGCCAGGCCCGCCTGCAGCACGATCCGGTACATGTCATAGACCAGCCGCTTGTTCGCTGCCAGCTGCGGATCGTCGCTGGCCAGCAGCGCCTCGTGATCGCGCGGCAGTTCCGGCGGGGCAGGCGGTATGGTGGCGGTAGCAGCCGCCTCCTGTTCAGCCGGCTCGCTGCCGCAAGCTGTCAGCAAGATGGCAGCAAAAGCCGCAATATACGCGCGCATGAATCCCTCTCCCTCGGTCTCTCCTTCCCCCTCTGTGCCAAAGGCGGGGTGACGCGGCAAGAAATGCTCGCTAGAGAGCCGGACAAAATCAATCTCATAAGGTTGCGACAATGAAATCCCCCCTCCTGGCAAGTGCTGCCTGCCTGCTTATCGCTTTCCCCGCTCACGCCCAGTCCAGCGACGCCGGCGATGATGAAGGGAATGAAATCATCGTGCTGGGCGAAGGCCTGCCCGATGTGCCTTCCGTGCCGGCCTATTCGGTGATCGAGCTGGACCGCGAGGCAATCACTTCCACCGGTTCGGGCACTTTCGAAGACGCCTTGCGTGACGTCGCGGGGTTCCAGGAATTCCGCCGGTCCGACAGCCGCAGTTCCAACCCGACCGCGCAGGGCGCCACGCTGCGCGCGCTGGGTGGCAACGCATCCAGCCGGGCGCTGGTGCTGCTCGACGGCGTGCCGATGGTCGATCCTTTCTTCGGCTACGTACCGTTCAATGCCATCGCGCCCGAACGGCTTTCTTCCATCCGCGTGACTCGCGGCGGGGGTTCCGGCCCGTTCGGCGCCGGCGCGCTGGCAGGCACGATCGAGCTGACCAGTGCCGATGCCCAGACGCTGGGCCTGTTCACGGGACAGGCGCTGGTGAACGATCGTGGCGAGACGCAGACCTCGCTGACCGCCGCGCCTTCGTGGAACGATGGCTATGCCATTGTCAGCGGGCGCTGGGATCGCGGCAAGGGCTTCTACACCACGCCAGAGGCGGACCGCGTGCCCGCCACTGCGCGCGCGGCTTATGAAAGCTGGTCCGCCAGCGGGCGCGTGGTGCAGCAGGTGGGTGAAGACCTGGAACTGCAGGTGCGCGGCCTTGCCTTCGAGGACAACCGCACCTTGCGCTTCGACGGCGCCGACAACATGGTGCGCGGGCAAGACGTGTCCGTGCGCGTGGTGACGCGCGGTGACTGGCAGCTGGATGCCATTGCCTATGGCCAGTGGCGCAATTTCAGCAATGTCATCATCTCTTCCACCCGCTACGTCCCCGTGCTGGACCAGAAGGACACGCCGGCGAGCGGCCTTGGCGGCAAGATCGAATTGCGCCCTCCGGTGGGGGACTTCCAGAACCTGCGCCTGGGCGTGGACTATCGCCGCAGCGAGGGCGACCTGTTCGAAGACAGCTATTCCGCCTTCACCGGCGCACTGCGCGAAAACCGCTTTGCCGGCGGCGTGAACACCGACCTTGGCTTCTATGTCGATCATGACGTGTCGCTGGGCCCGATCACGCTGACCGCCGGTGTGCGCGCGGACCGCTACACCATCAACGATGGCTACTATCGCGCGCTGGACGCCAGCGGCGCCGTGCTGACCGATGATGTGTACCCCGATCGCAGCGACTGGGAAGTGACCTGGCGCGGAGGCATGCGCCTGGCTGTGAACCGCGCGCTCACCCTGCGCGCTGCCGCCTACAGCGGGTTCCGCCTGCCCACGCTGAACGAACTCTATCGTCCCTTCGTGGTCTTCCCGGTGGTGACCGAGGCGAACCCCGACCTCGAGCCCGAACGGCTGGAAGGCTGGGAGTTCGGTTTCGACCTGGCGGCTGCCGATTTCATGTCGCTGTCGGCCACCTTCTTCGATAACCGGGTCAAGAACGCGATTGCCAACGTCACCATCGGCACCAACCTGCGCCAGCGCCGCAACCTCGATGCGATCGATGCGCAGGGCATCGAAGTGGCCGCGGCGCTGGACCTTGGCGATTTCGGTTTCAACGGCACGCTGGTCTACACCGCGCCGGAAATCGTCGGCACCGGCCCGGCTGCCGTGCTGGACGGCAACCTGCCGCCGCAGACGCCTAACGTCAGCTTCAGCACCACCGCCAGCTGGCGCCCGATGGACGGCGCGCTGCTGGCCGCTACGCTGCGCCACGTGGGTCGCCAGTACGAAAGCGACCAGGAAACCGAACCGCTGCCGCCTGCCACCACGGTGGACCTGTTCGCACAGGTGCCGCTGGTGGGCCAGCTGTCGGGTATCGCCCGCGTGGAGAACCTGCTCGACGAGGTGATCGTCACCCGCAACAGCGGCGGCGCGATCGACATCGGCGTGCCGCAGACCTTCTGGATCGGTGTGCGCTACGGGTTCTGATAGGCAAACCCGACATGCCCATCTAGGCTGGCCATCGAAGGGGAGAGATTGATGGGCAAGCTCGAAGTCATAAACCCGCGCACGGGGCAGGCGGATCACGCGATCGTGCCTGCCACGCGCGAGGATGTGGCCGCCAAGGCCTCAGCCCTGCGTGCGGCGCAACCCGCGTGGGAAGCCATGGGCGTTGGCGGGCGCTGCGGGGTGATGGCGCGCTGGCTGCAGGCGGTAAAGGCGCGCGCGGCGGACATTGGCGAGGCCGATGCCCACGATACCGGCGGCTGTCACACCAGCTACCTGCAAGGCTTCATCACGATGGGCAATGTGGGCGGCTGGCTGGAAGACGCGCCCAGGGCCTTCGCCGCGCTGGAATACGACGCGATGAGCCCCTCCATGCCGACGGTGCGCGTGCAGAGCCAGGTCGTGGCCTATCCGCTGGTGGGTGTCATCTCTCCGTGGAACGCGCCGCTGATGCTGGCGCTGCTCGATGCCGTGCCCGCGCTGTTCGCGGGCTGCGCGGTGTTGCTCAAACCCTCCGAAATTACCCCGCGCGTGATCGAGGTGCTGTTCGAAACCGTGCGCGAAGTGCCCGAACTGGCCGCGGTGTTCGATTATGTCACCGGTGCTGGCGACGTGGGGCAGGCGGTGATCGGGGAGGCAGACACGATCTGCTTTACCGGATCCGTGCCCACGGGCCGCAAGGTGGCCGTGGCCTGCGCCGAACGGCTGATCCCCTGCCACCTGGAACTGGGCGGAAAGGATCCGTGCATCGTCACCGAAACAGCCGACCTCGAACGCGCGGCCACCGCGGTATTGCGCGGCGCGGTCTATGCCACCGGGCAGGTCTGCTACTCGGTAGAGCGGGTTTATGTGCACCAGGTCATCCACGATGCATTCGTCGAAAAGCTGGTGGCAAAGGCCGCCGAGGTGCGCCTCAACACCGATAACCCGCGCGCCGGGCACATCGGCCCGTTCACCCATGGCCCGCAGGCCGATATCGTCGCCGCGCACATCGCCGATGCCGTGGCCAAGGGGGCAAAGGTTGAATGCGGCGGCGCGGTCGAGGAGATCGACGGCGGGCGCTACCTGCGGCCCACCGTGTTGACCGGCGTGACGCACGACATGGCGATCATGCAGGACGAAACCTTCGGCCCCACCATCCCGGTGATGGCCTATGCCGATACCGAAGACGCCATCCGCCTGGCCAACGATACGCAGTTCGGCCTCACCGCCAGCGTGATCGCCGGGACTGCGGAAGAGGCCGAAGCCATCGGGCGGCGCCTGAACGCAGGCGGGATATTCCTGCAGGATACCTTCCTCACCTTCGCCAAGATGCGCACTTTCGGCAGCGACAGCTTCGGCTGGTCCGGCCATGGCGCCCCGCGCATCGGGCCGGAAAGCCTGCGCCGGTTCCTCAGGCGCAAGAGCCTGCTGACACAGACCGGCGCAGTGGCCGATATCCGCGACGACCATCACCTGGGGAAGGGGGCATGAGCTTGCCTACAAGTGGATTGCAAAGGCACCTTTCGCGCATGACTCGCCTCGCCAGCCCGCAGCGTACAGGCCATTTTGCAGACCCGGTCCATCCCGGCAGTTTTTGCCCGCAGGACAGTGCTCCAGGTGCTCCACATTACCGCGCAGGAGGCATGGCATGAAGATTACCGCAGCCCTTTCCGGCCGGGGCGGAGACGCGCCCGAACTGGTCGAACTGGAGCAGGAAGCGCCGCGCGCCGGCGAAATGCGCATCCGCCTCGTCGCCACCGGCATTTGCCATACCGACCTGCACGAACACCCCGGCAGGCATTCGCCCCAGCCCATCGTGCTGGGCCACGAAGGTGCCGGCGTGGTGGAGGAACTGGGCGAAGGCGTCTCCGGCTTTGCTGTGGGCGACCACGTGATCCTTTCCGGTAACAGCTGCGGCCAGTGCCCCAGCTGCCTTGCCGGGCGCCCCACCTATTGCGACCTTGCCATGCCGCTGTGCTTCTGCGGCAAGCGGCTGGATGGTTCCACCGCGCTGTGCCAACACGCAGATGAGGGCGACCACCCGGTGCATTCGCACTTCTTCGGCCAGTCGAGCTTTGCCACCCACGCAATCGTGCCCCAGCGCACGGCGGTGAAGATGGACAAGGACCTGCCGCTGGAAAAGCTCGGTCCGCTTGGCTGCGGCGTGGTGACGGGTGCAGGCGGCGTGATCGAGGCGCTGAAGGTTGGCTTTGGCGATTCCATCGCCGTCTTCGGCACCGGCGGCGTGGGTCTTTCTGCGGTGATGGCGGCAAAGCTGGTGGGGGCCAAGCATATCGTCGCCGTGGACCTGTCGGACGAGCGGCTGGAGCTCGCCCGCGAGCTGGGCGCGACGCACACCTTCCGCGGCGACCAGGAGGGCCTTGCCGATGCCATCCGCAAGGTAACCGGGCGCGGCATGCAGTTTACCTTCAACACCACCAATGCACCGCCCGTGCACACCATGGCGCTGGACGTGCTGGCGATGAACGGCACCGCCGGTTTCGTCGCCGCACCACTGCCCGATGCCAACGGCCCGTGGGCGCCGCAGATGTTCGCCATGCTGGCGGGCGGGCGGCAGCTGCGCGGTATCCTGGGCGGCGATGCCAACCCGCGCACCTTCCTGCCGCAGCTGGCCGACTACTGGCGGCAAGGCCGCCTGCCGTTCGACCGGCTACTGTCGTTCTACCCCTTCAAAGAGATCGACCGCGCCTGGGCCGATGCGAAATCGGGCGCGGCGATCAAGCCTGTCCTGCTGATGGAGAATAGCGATGACGCCTGACCTGCGCGCGAAACTTGAAGCCCTCGGCCACGACCTGACGCCCGACATGTTGGGCGGCACGCAAAAGCTGATGGCAGAGCGCAACAAGGGTCTCGCCTCCGAAACGCAGGTGACGCGCGACCTTGCCTACGGCCCTGATGAGCGCCACCGGCTGGACGTGTTCACGCAAGGAACGCCCAAGGGCGCGCCGGTGCTGGTCTATGTCCACGGCGGCGGCTTCGTGATGGGCGACAAGCATACCGAAGGCTCGCCCTTCTATTCCAACGTTGGCGACTTTGCCGCGCGCATGGGCTGGGTGGGCGTGACCATGACCTATCGCCTTGCGCCCGCGCACAAGTTCCCCAGCGGGGTGGAGGACATGCGGCTGTTCGTTGACTGGCTGCGCGAAAACATTGCCGCACACGGCGGCGATGCGGGCAAGATCGTGCTGATGGGCCAGAGCGCGGGCGCCGCGCACGTCGCCAACTACCTTGCCCACGCGCGCGACCATGCCGCTGGAATCGCGGGCGCGGTGTTCATGAGCGGCATCTACGACACCTTCACCGCCGAGGATAACCCCTTCGGTCGCGCCTATTATGGCGATGATCGCAAGGGCTGGGGGCCGGCCTCGGCGCTGGCGGGCCTGCTGGCATCGCCGGTGCCGATGCAGTTCAGCGTGGCCGAGTTCGACCCGGACGATTTCCACCGCCAGGCCGCGCAGGTGGTGACGCAGTGGACCGCGACCAAGGGCCGCCTGCCCGAGATGCACTACCTTTCCGGCCACAACCACCTGGCGCCCGGTCTCTCCATCGGCAGCGACCAGACCGAGACCGAGCGCATGGTGGCAGGCTTCGTGCGCCGGGTTACCGGCTAGGCAGGCCCTTTCCTACGGGTGAAAGGCCAGCCTAACCCTTCTTCGCGCAGTTGATGCACAGCGCGGCTTCGGGGCGGGCTTCGAGGCGGCCTTCCGAGATCTCCTCACCGCATTCGACGCAGTAGCCGTATTCGCCCTTGGCGAGCCGTTCCAGCGCGCGGTCGGTCGAGGCGATTTCGCGGGTGACGAGCGCGGCCTGGGCTTCCAGGCTTTCGTCGTCCTCCATCTGCACGGCGCGTTCGCTCGAATCCGGATCGTGCGGCTCGTCAAGGTCGCGCTCGATATGGCTCAGGCGTTCCTTCAGCTCTGCGAGCTGGGCTTCGAGGCGAGTCTTGGCAGTGGCGGTATCGGTCATTCAGGTATTCTCCAAAGGAACCCAGCAGCCGTGAAAGGCCATGGGCATGGCAAAAGGAAGCTTGATGGTGGCAATCGGCGGACGGCTGACATCGTTGCCGTCGAGGATCAACAGGTCGGCGCGCTTTTCGTCGAACCGGTCGACCACGGTGAGGATGAAGCCGTCGCCTTCGGGCGCATCGGCGCTGCGGGGAATGAAGACAGGCTCCTGCGCGGCGGCGCCCTGCAATTCGTGGACGCGCAATTCGCCGGTGTCCCACATGATCTGGCCAATGCCCATCTGCGGGAAGTCGCGCAGGGCGAAATAGCCGATGGCGTATTTCGACATGGCAAAACGATCGTCGATCTTGGGCATGTCGCCCAGTGCCCCTTGCACCGGGTGCAGGCTGACTGCCTCGTGATCCGGCTTCGACAGGTCGAACACGATGCGGGTAATCTGCGTGATCGTCTCCGGCATGGCAGGCAGGCGCCCGTTCTTGTCGGCGAAGAAGCAGAAGCAGTTGCCGGGCGAGGCGGGGGTATCGAGGATAACCTTGTCGCCTTCGCTGTAGGCGTTCATCACGTGGCCCATTACCAGGCCGGGAATGTCGAACCAGCGCATGTCCCTGGCCGGATCGCCATCGCGCGGCATCACGCCCCACTTGCTGGGCAGGTCGGGATCGTATTCGTAATAGGCCCCGCCAGCGCGCAGCCGCGCCTCGTCGGCGGTCAGCGGCATGATCGGGAAGACCAGGTGATCGCGCGTCACGCCCCAGTCGTGGCTGAGGCCGGGGTAGGGCGTATCGAACATCTGCTCGCGGATCAGGTTACCCTCGGCGTCGAATACATGCAGGCTGGCGGTCGTGCTCGGCTCGCCATCCGCAAAGACGCCGTAGCTCCACCATTCGCCGGTGACGGGGTCGATCTTGGGATGTGCGGTGAGCGCGGTAGACTTGAGGTCGCCGAAGTCGCCAACGCCCTTCGTCTCCAGCGTGTCCATGTCGATTTCGTAGGGGCGGCTGTCCTCGCGCAGGGCATACAGCTTGCCGTGATGCTCGAAGGCATAGGTGTTGCCGGTGTTGTCGCGCTGCGGCAGGTTCGAGACGCTGGGGTCGTCGGTATACTTGTTGCGGTAGCGGCCATAGAGCCGCCGCCGCGCCGCGCGTTCGGCCTTCAGCCGCTCTGTCTGCACATAGCGGCTGCGGAAGGAGACGTGGCCGTCCTCGAAATGGAAGGCACTGACCATGCCATCGCCGTTGAGGATGATGTCGTCTTCCAGGCTGGGATATTGCCGGTCACCCCCGCTGCGGAAATAGGAGCCTTGTAGCTCTGGAGGGATCTCGCCCTCTACTTCACATTCGAATACGTCTGCCTCGAACCGCATGGGCTTGCGTTCCTGCAGTCCGAAGCTGGCGAAGGGGTGAAAAATTTCCGGCATTGCTCTCTCCCGTGTTACCCCAATTCAAATGGCAATAGCGCCGCTTGGCAAGCGGACAATTGACGGGAGACAAAGCGAATGAGCGAATGTTGGCCGGATGGCGTGCCGCAGGTGATGCCGGCGCAGGATCGCGGAGAGATCGAGGAACTCTATGCCCGCTATGCCTGGGGCATCGACCTGGCCGACGAGGAACAGGCGATCGCCACCTTCGCGCGCGATGCGGAGTTCGACCACCTGTGGCAGGGGAAGGTGAAAGGCCACGATGCGATTCGCCAGAACCTGCGCTCGCTGTGGTACGACCGCCAGCACTGGTGGTATGGCCGCCAGCACCTGATGAACCAGTTCATCATGGACCCGCATCCCGAAGGCGCGCGGGTGCGCTGCTTCTTCCAGATCGTGCAGTGGAACGCCGATTACCGGACGAATTTCGTGTTCGGCATCGGCACGCGCGACGATCGGCTGGTGAAGGAAGACGGGCGCTGGAAGTTCTGGCGGCTGACGGTGAACGCCTGGACCGAGGTGGACCAGGTGCCGTGGAAAGGAGAGCGCACGCTACCGCAGCGCCCGCCCTATCGCAGCGAACCGGCCGATACGCGGCCGTTTGGCGAACAGTCGCAGGACCCGTTCGACCCGGAAGGGTAGCCTCCTCGGAAGCGACCCGAAGGGCTGGTGGTTGGCCTTGGTCGGGGCCTACTTGCCCTTCTTCTGCCCCGGGATCTTGGCCAGCTTCTTGTTCTTCTTCTTTTTCGGCTTGGCGGCAGCCTTGGCCTTCTTGCGCGCCTTCTTCAGGTCGTCCTGCAGGGCCAGCACGCCTTCGGCGAGGCGGCGCACGCTGGCAGCGCGCGGCCGGAACTCGCGCGACAGCACGCCCTTGGCCAGCGCGTCCAGCGCCAGCGAATCCTGGTCTGTCGGAGTGTTTTCGTTTGCCGGTTGTTCCGGTGTATTCGACTGGTTCTTGGCCATAGCAGGGGTTTCCATTGCACGGTCAGATGCAGCCGCGGCCCTCGCGATGCAAGCTGGCCGGCAAACTGTCATAAAAATGTCAAAAAAGGGCCTAGGCCTCGACGATGCCTTCGCAGCCGAGCCAGGCGGCAAGCCGCGCCAGTTCGATTTCGACCTGTTCTGATACCAGCTGCGCGCGGCCCGGCTCCAGCCACAGTTTCAGCACGTCGTCCGTGCGTGTCAGCCTGCTTGACATAAGCGATAGGCGCGAGCCTGCGCCAAGGCGGCGACACAGGCGGAAGGCGAGGCCCCAGGCGGCAGCTTCGTGCAAGGCCTCGTCGCTGGCGAGCACCTGCAGGTCGCTCGTCGGATCGGGCTTGCCGTTGGCGGCGCGCAGGGCGGCGGCAATCATCGCCCGGCCACGGTAATCGAGGCCCAGCCAGCGCTTGTGCAGGGCCCAGTCGATCGAGTGGTTGAGGCGCATGTTCGGCTCCAGCCGCCACTGGGCAAGGCTCAGCATGATTGCCGCCAGTCGCAGCCGTTCGTTGCCGTGGCGTCGGCTGAGCGCTGCGTCCGAAGTCCAGGCCGCGATTTGCGTTGCCATTGTCTGCGAGGCGCCGCGCGGTTCGGTAAAATGCGAGACCGCCGCCAGCAGCGGATCGAGCCTTTGCGCCCCTTCCGACAGCCCGCGGTAGAGCAGCCCTTCGCGCAGACCCCACGAGGAGAACACGAGCCCATCGGGCTCCAGCGCGGCCAGCACCGGGCGCAGCATGGCGGCGGCATCGGGTAGGGCGGCTGCGCGGGCAGAGGGTATGCCGCCGATGGATGCCAGCTTGTCGGGCTCCATCCGGGCGACCTTCTTGGCGGTCTTGTCGGCTTCCTCCAGAGTCATGGTGAAAGCCTGCGGATCGGTCAGCGGATGGCCCGCCTTGTGCATGGCGAAATTGGCCAGCGCGCGCCAGGTGCCGCCGACCATGTACAGCGGCCCGCTATGGGCGCTGGCCCAGTCGGCCCTGGCAAGCTCCGCCTTCACCGCCTTGTTGAACGCCTTGGTGCCTTTCTCGCGCATGGCGGGCAGGCGCAGGGTGCCCAGCGGCAAGCTGACGCCGTGCGAAGGATGGCCATCGGCGATCGCCACCAGTTCCAGGCTGCCCCCGCCAAGGTCTGCCACCACGCCCTGCGCGCCGGGAAAGCCGCCGATCACGCCATAGGCGGAGGTGATCGCCTCTTCCTCTCCGGAAAGCACCTCCACATCCAGCCCCAGCGCACGCACCTGTTCGACGAATTCGGGTCCGTTTTCGGCATCGCGCACCGCTGCGGTGGCGACGACCTGCACCTCGGTCACCCCGATGTCCTTCAGGATACAGGCGAACCGCGCGAGCCCGCGCATGGCGAGCGAAACCGCTTCGTCGGGCATCCGCCCGGTGGTGGCGAGGTCGCGGCCCAGCTTGGCCGTCACCTTTTCGTTCAGCCACACGTCGGGTGCACGCTGAGGCCCGTAATAGACCACCAGGCGCACCGTGTTGGAGCCGATATCGATGACTGCGCGCTGCGGCCGGACGGCGTTCTTCGCCCGTTGGCTGGCGAATGTCGCCGTCATGCCGCTCCCTTGCGCAGGGAAAGCTTGGGTACGCGGTCTTCCTTCAGCGCGCCGCCACGGCCGGAGAGAGAGGGGTTGGTCATGAAATATTCGTGGCAGTTGAAGCCGTCCCCCTCAACCCCGGCATCGCTTTCGACGCGCTCGTATTCCCCGGTTTCGCCATCCAGCAGCCACGACTGTTCGGTGTCGAGCAGGTTGGCGAGCAGCACCTGCTCCAGGATCTGGTCGTGCACGGTGTCGTTGGTGATCGGCACCAGCGCCTCCACCCGGCGATACAGGTTGCGGTCCATCACGTCGGCGCTGGAGATGTATACCTTGGCCTTGTCGCTGGGCAGCACCTCGCCATTGCCGAAGGCATAGATGCGGCTGTGTTCCAGGAACCGGCCGATGATGGATTTGACGGTGATGTTGTCCGACAGGCCCGGTACGCCGGGACGCAGGCAGCAGATGCCGCGGCACACCAGCACCACCTGCACGCCTGCCTGGCTGGCCTCGTACAGCTTGTCGATCACGCGCTTTTCGGTGATCTGGTTCATCTTCATCCAGATCGTTGCAGGCTTGCCCTGGCGGGCGAATTCGATCTCTGCCTCGATATCGGCCAGCAAGGTTTCCAGCAGGTCCAGCGGCGAGATCGCCAGCTTCTCCATCTCCTGCGGCTCTACATAGCCGGTGATGAAGTTGAACAGCTTGGCCGCATCGCGCCCCAGCGCGGGGTCGGCGGTGAAATAGCTGAGGTCGGTGTAGATCTTGGTCGTCACCGGGTGATAGTTGCCGGTGCCATAGTGGCAGTAGGTACGATAGCCGCCGTCTTCCTTCCGCACGACCATGGAGATCTTGGCGTGGGTCTTCCAGTCGATGAATCCGTAGATCACCTGCACCCCGGCGCGCTCAAGCTCGCCCGCCCATTTCAGGTTCTGCTCTTCGTCGAAACGCGCCTTCAACTCCACCACGGCGGTGACGGATTTGCCGTTCTCCGCGGCCGCCGTCAGCGCGTTGATGACCGGCGATTGCTGGCCTGCGCGATAGAGCGCCTGCTTGATCGAGACGACATTGGGGTCCTGCGCAGCCTGTCGCAGGAAATCGACCACCACCTCGAAGCTTTCGTAGGGGTGGTGGATGACGATATCCTTCTCGTGGATCGCGGCGAATACGTCGCCGTCGTGCTCCATCACGCGTTCGGGATAGCGCGGGGAATAGGGGGTGAACTTCAGGTCGGGCCGGTCTTCCTTCACCACCTCGTCCAGCCCGGTGATGCCCAGCATGCCCTCGGTCTTGGTGATGAAAGCCTGTTCCAGCTCCAGCTTGTCGCGCAGCAGTTCTTCCGCCTCGGCATCGAAGTTCTCGTCGATTTCCAGCATGATGGCCTGCCCGCGCCGGCGCCGCTGGATGGCGCTGCGGAAGTAGCGCACCAGGTCTTCGGCCTCTTCCTCGATCTCGATATCGCTGTCGCGCAGCACGCGGAACACGCCGTCGCCGGTGACATCGAAGCCGGGAAACAGCAGGTCGGCAAAGCGCACCACCAGGCGTTCGATGGCGACATAGATCGCCTCTTCACCGGGAATACGGATGAAGCGCGGCAGGGCGCTGGGGATCAGCACCATTTCCACCAGCCTGCTGCCGTCTTCCCGGCGGGTCAGGTTGAACAGCGCGCCAATTCCCAGGTTGGCGACAAAGGGGAAGGGGTGCGCCGGGTCGATCGCCTGCGGGGTGATAACGGGCATGATGTGATCGAGGAAATACTGCCGCAGCCAGCTTTCCGCTTCCTCGTCGATCCGATCTTCGCCCTTGATGTGGATACCCTGCGCCGCCAGCTGCGGGCGCAGTTCGGTGAGGATGGATTGCTGCAGCTCTTCCAGCTCGCGATACTTCTGCTCGATCAGCACGAGCTGCTGCTTGGGCGTGCGCGCATCGAGCGACATTTCCGCCACCCCGCTGCGCACCTGCCCGGCAAGGCCCGCCACGCGGATCATCATGAATTCGTCTAGGTTGTTGCCCGAGATCGAGAGGAAGCGCAGCCTCTCCAGCAGCGGATAGGAACTGCGGCTGGCCTCGGCCAGCACCCGCTCGTTGAAGGAAAGCCACGACAGCTCGCGGTTGAAATAGAGGTCCTCGGGCGAGAGCGAGGCTGGGTCCAGCAGGTCAGGCTGGCTGGATTCGGAAGTGTCGGGGAGGGTGCTCATCGGTCCTCGAAAGTTCAGCCTGGCAAGCGAGGAGAATCAGCGCCTGCCCTTCAGGTCCACGTTTCCACCAGATCGCTGGCGCGTGCAATGGCGGCGATACCGCGCTTGCCCTCGGCGCGTTTCAGCTGGACGATCACGTCGATCACGCTGGCGGCATAGGCGATGGTATCGCTGCGCGAGAGGCCGATGCCGGTCTGCATCACCATCAGGCTGAGCTGTTCCAGCGCGCCGCGCAAGGAATTGGCGTGGATGGTGGAGAAGCTGCCCGGGTGCCCGGTGTTGATGGCGCGCAGGAAGCTGACGCTTTCCGCACCACGCAGTTCGCCCAGTACGATGCGATCGGGCCGCAGCCGCAGCGCCGATTGCAGCAATTCGTTGGCGGTGACCTTGGCTTCGCCCAGCTCGCCCTTCACCGCAACCAGGCCCACGGCATTGGCGCCGGGGAATTTCAGTTCGGGCGTATCCTCCACCAGTACCACGCGTTCGTCGCGCGGGATTTCGCCCAGCATGGCGTTGAGGAAGGTGGTCTTGCCGGTGCTGGTGCCGCCGGAGATCAGCACCGTCTTCTTCGCCCGGATCGCCGCGCGCAGGTAGGCAATCGGCTGTTCCTGCGGATCGGGCATGTCCGCCTCGCTCGGCTGCGACAGCGGGCCGGAATCGTAGGCATCCAGCGGCAGGTCCAGGCGCCGGTGGCGGCGCACTGCCATGGCCCAGTGCTTGCGCGTGGCCGGCGGGCCGCAGAACTGGATACGCGCGCCGTCGGGCAGGGTGGCGCCCAGCAAGGGATGCTCGCGGTTGATGCCCTGGTGGCTGATGCGCGCGACCTGTTCGGCCAGGCGCTGGATCAGCTTGTCGTCGATGGCGTCGAGCTCGATCCGCTGCATGCCGGGGCTGGCGGCATCCTCCACCCACATCTCGCCGGGCTTGTTGACGAGGATTTCCGTGACCGTGTCGCGCTCCAGCCAGTCGCGAAACGGCGCGAGATAGGCGTCGAGGTAGACCGAGCCGCTGGGCAATTGCGGCGCATCGGCAGGCGGGCCTGCGATGGGCGCCGGGGTATCGTCGCCCCGTTCGGGCTGGTCGTTCAGGTGGTGGATCTTGGCAGACACTATGGCCTCAGTCGACCTGCGGGGCCTGGCTGAAATCCAGGTCGCGCGCGGTGTAGACGCGGATCGGCTCCCCCATGCGCACGCGCACGGTGGGCGGGCGCTGGCCGTCCTGCTGCAGGGCCGTGCTGGCCGCGCTCTGCCCGCCGCCCAGCACCACCGAGGTGCCGCCGCTGGCCAGCGTGGTCAGCCCGCCGATGACGGACAGCAGCATGGCCGAACCGAAACGGCTGAAGAAGTGGCTGTTCACTTCGCCTTCGAGGCCGGTGGTGCCGTCGAAACTGGTGGCCGGGCTCTGGATCGAGACGGTCACGCCATCCGGGCGGATCACCCGCTGCCAGATCACATAGGCGCGGCGCTGGCCGGCCTGCAGGCCCGACTGGTACTGGCCGACAAGGCGGCTGGAGCGCGGGATCAGCACGCGGCTGCCGTCGAAGCTGCGCACGTCCTGGCTTACCACGGCGCGCACGAAGCCGGGCACGTCGGTGTTGATGGCGGTTTCCAGGATAGCCGGGATCATCGTGCCCTGCGTTACCGTGGTGGCGGGGTTCACGTCCTGCGTGGCGAGAGCGGGGCCGCCGCCCACGCCGCCGATACGGGCGGCGAATTCGTTGGCTGCGCCGCCGCCGGGCACCACGGAACCACTGGCCGCCGTGGCCGCGGCGGCTTCGGCGGCAGCGGCATTGGCGGCTGCCGTGGCTGGCGCGATGCCGCCGTCGAACACCAGCGTGGGCGAGGAATAGGGATTGTTTACCGGGCCGGGCGCGGCATTGCCTTCGGGCGCGCGGGCCAGCACCGGAGCGGGCGCCGGATCTTCCTGCTGCGGCGCGACCGCAGGTTCGGGCACTTCCTCGGCAGGCATGGCCAGGTCAGCCGGAGCGGGCTGGACAGGAGTGACCGCAGCGGCATCCTGCTGGTTGTCCGTACGGCTGGCGTTCAACCCCCACAGGGTGGCAGCGCCCAGCAGTGCGACGAAGCCGACGCCGGCCAGCAGGCCCAGCGCATCGCGGCTGCCCTTGCGATTGGCCACCGCCGGGTAGGACGTGCGGCTGGCAAGGTCGATGACCTCGGTCGTTTCCGCGTCGCGCGGATCGGCGTCATTGGCGATCCCGCTGGTCTTCTCGGGCAGGCGCATGGCAAGTTTCATGTTCCGTTACTCCAAATTCGCCGTTCAGGCACCCTGATGGGCCGTGCCGTCGGCATTCACCGCGCCGACCGGGCCCTGGTTAACAAGCATGGCCGCATCGTCGCCCGATCGCAGGATGATTTCTGCCGGCACCAGGTCCAGCACGATCGTGTCGCCGCGTACGGCAAAGTTCACCGGGCCTTCGGTACCTTCGTGGTCTTTCACCAGGATGGCAGGCATCGGCGTGCCTTCGGGCCAGGCGAGGAAGGTGGCGCTGCCGTCGTCATAGACGCGTTCTGGCAGCAGCGCGCTATCGCCGCTGGCGGCCCAGTCGAAATTCAGCTGCGTCGGATCGAGCACGGCATAGTCGTCGTTCGCCGCTGCCACTTCCAGCGCATTGGGCTGCACGGCAGGATCGGCATCGGCGACGTCGGTTTCCTCCACCGGTTCCACTTCCACCGGATAGGTGAAGGTCAGCACGTACAGCGGAGTGCGCACGTTGGGGCTGGCGACCAGGTCGAAAAGGTAGGTGTGGCGGTTGGTCACCACCGTCATGTTAGTGGTGGCGCGCGCGGCCAGCGGTTTCACGAACAGCAGGTTGGCGCGGCGGTTGGGGGTAACCTGCCAGCTGGTGGAATCGCCGATGGCGACATTCTCGATCACTTCGCCTTCGCCGAACTGGATGGTCGACTGGACATTCACCTTGCCTTCGATCTCGACCACCTGGGTAGGATCGTAAAGGCGCTCGACCAGGCGCGGGTCCTGCGCGGCGGCGGGAGCGGCAATCAGGGTTGAAGCCAGCAGCAGCGCGGCCAGGCTTTCGCGGATCATGTCATTTTCTCCGAAGAACGAACGGGCGCGGACTTGAAGCGGCTGCCAATGCCGCGCGCGCGGGAGGGGGTGGAAGAGCCGCTGCGCCCCTGATCGGTTGCCAAGGCGCCCTGCACCACGCGCGTCTCGCGCACGGTGGTGGACCCGCCGGTATCGTTGGCGGCAGCGGGCATGCCGGCGCTCACGCGGATATCGCGGGAGGGCGGCGGCGCGGACTGTGCCGCCCGTTCGCGTGCCGTGGCGCCGGTTAGCGCAGGGGCAAGCGCCGGTGCGGGAGAGGCATCGCGCGCGGTGTTCCGGGCGCCATGCTCGTCCGCCCGGTCGCTGCGCGACAGTCCGAACACGCTCCATCCGCTTACCATGGTGGTGGCGACTTTCAGCACCATCGCCATCAGAGCCAGGTGCACCGCGCCGATCATGAAGAAGGCCATCGCCGGGCGCACGTCGATGGTGCCGGGCGTGGACATCAGGCTGGACAGCACGGGAATCGCCAGCTCCAGCATCAGCGATCCGCCCAGCACTGCGAACAGCGGCGCCAGCGCCATCAGCACCACGCCCTTCAGCCAGCCAACGAACAGGCTGCGCGTGGCATCGAACAGGGCGAGCAGGATGAAGATCGGGCCCAGCCCCATCAGGATGGCCAGCGCGATCTTGCAGGTGGCCAGCACGCCCACGGAGCCCAGCAGCAGCATGGTGCCGCCCGACCACAGCAGGCCCGGCGGAGAGAAGATCGAGGTGTCGTTGGCCATGGCGTCGCCGCCCGATGCTTCCATCAGCGAAAGCATGACCACGTCCAGCTTGTCGGCAAAGATGGTGGTGGCAGAACCATCCGTGCCCATCAGCACGGTGGCGATCTGGTCCGGCGCGCCCACCGCCAGGTTCCAGAATACGCTCTGGAAGGCGACCCAGCTGGTGGCAAAGGTGATGACCAGCACCAGCGTAACCATGCGCGGGGTGAGCGAGGACAGGCCAAGGCGCGTGCGCCCGGTGATAAGGCTGAAGCCGAGGAAGGCGATCCACAGTGTCAGCAACATGGTCAGTGCAGGGCCGAAGCTGCCTTCGGCGCTGAACAGGCGGTTGAAGGCCGCCTGCGCCATGGCCGATGCCGCGCAGTCCACGCCGCGCAAGGATGCACCGATGCCGGCGCCCACGCCTTCCATGGCGCGCATGCATTCCACGCCAACGCTGGTTGAGGCAGAGGCTGCGCTCACTCGGCAGCCTCCCAGTTGAAGCCATCCTCGTCCAGCGGGTCCTGGCCGGAACCCGGCCAGGGCCGGTTGGTAAGCGCGGGATACCACTGGGCGGGATCGTTACCCACGGCTTCGCGCAGCAGGTCCAGCCGGCGCACGGTGCTTTCACGGCCCGAAAGGATTGTCAGCACTTCGGGCGCGCCGGACAGGTCCAGCCGCACCACCACGCTGGCATCGGGCTGGCGGACCAGGAAGCAGCGGCTGTGTGCGGGCAGGCTCTTTATCAGGGCCAACTCGTGCTCGGTCAGGCCGAAGCCTTCGCAATAGTCCTCCGCCCGCGCGCGGGCATTGGGCATGAACACCATGGTGGCGGTCTGCTCCACCAGTGCGGTGGAGATCTTGGAATCGAGCGCGTCGCGTGCGGACTGGGTGGCGAAACCGACCAGCGCGTTGCGCTTGCGCAGCGTCTTCAGCCAGTCGCGAATGCGCGCGGCGAACACCTCGTCGTCCAGCGCCTTCCACCCTTCGTCGATCAGCACCATGGTCGGCTGGCCGTCCAGCCGCTCGTCGATGCGGTGGAACAGGTACATCATCACCGGCGTGCGCAGCTTGGGATTCTCCAGCAGCGCGGTCATGTCGAAGCCCATTACGCGGGTGGACAGGTCCAGCTTGTCGGTCTCGTTGTCGAACAGCCACCCATGCTCGCCGTCTTCGATCCAGGCCGACAGGCGGTCGGCCAGGTCGCCCGGCTGCGGACGGCGCGCGCCGCTGACCAGTTCCTTGAAATAGCGCAGGCGGCGCAGCGAAGGATCGTTGGCATAGGCCGCATCCACGGCCGCCGCGATGGTGGCGCTCTCCTCCGGCCCCTCGGCCTGCAGCAGCACGCTCAGCCAGTCGCGCAGGAAGCCGCGATTGGCGGGCGTATCGGGCAGGGCGAGCGGGTTGAAGCCGGTCGGCTCGCCCGAACGGATGCGATCGTAAGTGCCGCCGATGCCACGGATGAACAGCTCCGCGCCGCGATCCTTGTCGAACAGGATGGTGCGGGGGCTGAACTTCTGCGCCTGTGCGGCCAGGAAATTCATCACCACGGTCTTGCCCGAGCCCGACGGGCCGATGACCGAGAAGTTGCCCAGGTCGCCGTTGTGGAAGTTGAAGAAGAACGGGGTGGAGCTGGTGGTCTGCAACAGCGTGACCGCTTCGCCCCAGTGGTTGCCTTCGGCCTGCCCCAGCGCGAAGCCGTGGAAGCTGCCGAAGCTGGCCATGTTGGCGGTGGAGATCATTGCCCGGCGCACCAGGTACTGCTCGTTGCCGGGGAACTGGCCCCAGAAGGCGGGTTCGAGGTTGGTATCCTCGCGCACGGCGATGGCGCCGGTATCGGCCAGGCTGGCCGCGACCGAGGCGGTCGCATCGTCCAACCGCTCGAGGTCGCGTTCGCGCACCAGCACCGACAGGTGATGGTCGCCGAAAGCCACCGATCCCGCGCCCAGCTCGTCTCGCGCGGCCATCATGTCGGCGCGCTCGCTCTGCGCTTCCTCGTCGGCACTTTTCAGGCGGCGGATGGCAAGGTCGATCTTCTCGCGCGCGGTCTGCCGTTCTTCGGGAGCAAAGCTCTCGGTCACGATCATTTCGTAGGGCAGGCGCAGCATGGCATCGAGCAGGCCGGGGCTGGTTGCGTCGGGGTAATCCTTGAGGCTGAGGATGGAGGAGAAATCCGCCCCGCCGCTGCCGCGCAGCTCCATCGCATCAAGGCCGAAACTGGCACGGCGATAGGGTAACATCTGACCGACATCGGTTTCGAAATCGGGCTTGCGCACCGGGCGCATCTCGCCGTTGTAGAGCGCGCTGAGCAGTTCCAGCACTTCGTTGTTGGTGCCGCCCGAAGGGCCGGTGTAGTCGCCCAGCGGCTGCGCGCCATAGTCGGCAAGGCTGGCGGCCAGTGCCTGCATGGCCGCGCGCAAGCTGCGCAGGTCCTTGGGATCGACCGGCTCTTCCTCGTTGCGGCGCTTGAACAGCTTGCCCATGCGTTCGGCCAGGCCCGCCTTGCCGCGCGCGGGGCGGCGCACCAGCGTCACGAACTGGTCGTTTACGAACAGCGATCCGCTCGACAGCTTTTCGCGCCAGCGGCGGTCGATATGGGCGGACAGCGGATCGGGAAAGCTGGCGTCCAGCTCCACGCTCACCCGGCGACGGATGACGTGGTGATAAAGCACGAAGCGCGCATCGAGGTTGCTGCGCAGCATCACCTCGCGCGTTTGCGCGTGGGCGTTCAACGCGTCGGTGTCCTCGGTCTCGAACAGCAGGCCGGGCACCTGCAGCGAAGCCATCAATGATCCGTCGCGCAGCAGCAGCACGTTCTGGTCGACCAGCCGCTCGTACGGCAGGCGATCTCCCGCCTGCGCTTCCTTGGCGCTCCAGGCAGCAGCTCCGAGCCACTTGTTACCCATTGTTCTTGCTCCTCACCGCCATCAGGCGGCGTAGCTGTTGCAGCCCCAGCGGCTGTAGTTCCTGACCCGCGGGCACTTGCTGACCTTGGTCAGCCACAGGTCGAAAATGCGCGGTTCGCGCAGGCAGGCGAAATAGCCGATAACGTGCATGATAACGGGGATCGGCAGGATCCACAGGCTCTTCAGGATCAGGAAGGCCTCTGTCGTCACCAGCGCGTTGATGATGAAATAGTTGAACGTCACGCCGGCAAACATCTGCGGCCGCGTAAGCGCGCGATGGACGGGGTGGCGGACGAGCGGCATCGTATCGATCCTAACCCGCTGCGCCCTGGATGCCGGCCACGATCGAGGCGGCACCGAAGATGATGAAGCAGCCCAGGATCACCGTGGCACCGAAACGCCAGTTCATGCGCCCGGTCAGCATCATGAAGCCGACAGCGGCCACGGCCATCACGGCAACGGCGGTGGCGACAGAGCCCAGCAGGGTGTGCTGCATCCAGGCCAGCGCATTGTTGATCGGGCCGGACCCGGCGGGATCCTGCGCATAGGCGGCACTGGGGGCAAGCAGCACCGCGACAGCAGCGGCGAGGCGATAGAAAGCATTCATTGTCAGTCGGAACTCCGGGTATTGTCGGGCCTGGAATAATTGGCGAGGCGGCCCATGATCGATGCGACATAGGCCTGTGTTTCACGGATGCGCGGAATACCGCCTGAACGGATCACCCTTCCAGGGCCGGCATTGTAGGCGGCCAGCGCCTTCTCCAGGTCGCCGTCGAAACGGTCGAGCTGTTCGCGCAGGTAGCGGGCGCCGCCTTCGAGGTTGGCCAGCGGGTCGTCCGGGTCGACGCCCAGGTAGCTGGCGGTGCCCGGCATCAGCTGGGCCAGCCCGCGCGCTCCGGCGGGAGAGACGGCATCCTCGCGCCAGCGGCTTTCCTGCCACACCACGGCTTCCAGCAAGGCAGGCGACAGGTCGTAGCGTTCGGCCAGTTCGGCGATATGGGCGGCGTATGCCTGTGGCACGGTGGCGGAATGTTCGCGCGTATCGGCCACGGCGCCTTCGGGAACCAGCGCGCTGGCCTGTTCCGGCACCTCGGCCAGCGGCGTGTCGGACAGCACCGCTTGCATTTCCATGCGTTGCATGGGGCCAGCGATCCATTGTGCCTCGCCTTCGGCGGAAATTTCCAGCACATCGGCCTGCGCGGGGAACGCGCAAAACGCGGCCAGCGCAAGCGCAGCCGTAGATGTGCAGACACGCAGAATCATGTCGGGGCCTCCAAAGTCGCCCCAATGCTTACAACAAATGACAACGCCATGACAGTCCGCCCCCTTTTCCGGCTGTCCGCGATCGGCAAGAGAAAGGCCCGGAGAGCATAGCTGTCCGGGCCGAGGCGGAGCCGGGCTGCGCACCATGGCGCCACCAGCCCTCATATTATAAGGTATGTCACAGTTGTCAGTCGGCGGACCGTTCCAGCGACAGCAGTGCCATGCGCGCGGCGCGGCGCGAATCGATCCAGTCGCCGTTGGCCAGTTCCAGTTCGTAGCGATCCTCGCTGGCGATGGCATCGCGATAGGCCTGCTGGGCCAGTTCGTACTCGCCCACGGCGGCATAGGCTGCGCCGAGGTTGATCAGCAGTGCCGGATCGTCCGGATTTTCCGTCCGTGCGGCTTCCAACTGGGCAATTGCGCTGCGCGCCTCGCCCGATGCAATGGATTCGTAGCCGACATCGCGCGATTCGATACCGGAGGTTTCGATCGGTGTGGCCGTGCTGGCCTGCGTGACCATCAGGATGGCCATGGTGGCAGTGGCAAACATGGTGGTTCTCCCAAACTATTGACCTGCAATCTGCGGCCTTTGCGACAGAACTGCAATCAAAACGTCACATTGTCATAAAACCGCAATATTGGATTTTGTGGAGAAATATTTGTGATTGGAATACAGTCACTTGTCCGAAATATGACAAACTGTCATCTAAAACCGTAACACGGTCGCCAAAGTGTCATTTGCCGCGCCTAGCCGTCCCCTCGCGACATCGCATTTCGCTATTTTCTGATTCTCGGTTTTTTTGAGGGGACCGTTCGCTGTGACTAAACTTTCTCGCTCACTCGTCATTGGCTGCTCGATCGTGGCACTCGCTGCCTGCGGCCCCGAAGATCTCGGTTCGCCGGGCGCCAATGGTGACATCAACATCGGTGACATCGACAACTCGATCAACAATGTGACGCCCACGCCGTCGCCCACGCCCACCAACACCGGCGTGACCCCGGCTGCTGGCTGCCCCACCATCGGCACCGACGCACTGCTCGATTCGGGCACGATCACCGGCCCCGAAGGCGAATGGCGCGTCTGCACGCTGCCGTCGGTCTTTACCGCCGATGCCAACCTGCCGCAGGTCCCCGGCCTGCTCTATGCTATGAACGGCCGCGTCGATGTCGGTACTGACGACGGCCCCACCGCCGATGCCAGCGACGGTGTGACCGGCACCACCGTTAACCTCAGCATCGATCCGGGCGTGATCATCTACGGCGCAACCGGTCGGTCCTACCTGGTCGTGCAGCGCGGCAGCACCATCGACGCCGTCGGCACGCCGACCCGTCCGATCGTCTTCACCAGCAGCGACAACGTGCGCGGCCTGAACAACAATGCGTCCTCGCAGCAGTGGGGTGGCGTGGTCCTGCTGGGCCGTGCACCGGTTTCCGACTGCCTCGTGGGCGCCAACCCGGCCAACCAGATCGACTGCGAGCAGCGCCTTGAAGGCGCTCTGAACCCGCCGAGCTTCGGCGGCATCACCAGCGACGACGACTCGGGCGACCTCGCTTACGTGCAGATCCGCTTCTCGGGCTTCACCCTGAACTCGGGCAGCGAACTGCAGTCGCTGACCACCGGCGGCGTCGGCAGCGGCACCCGCATCAGCCACATCCAGTCGTTCAACAGCTCCGACGACGGCGTGGAACTGTTCGGCGGCGCGCCCAAGCTCGACCACTTCATCGTGGTTGGTGCGGAAGACGACTCCTTCGACGTCGACACCGGCGCCAAGGCCGATATCCAGTATGCCATCGCCGTGCAGCGCGCTGGCGCTGGCGACAATGCCGTGGAACTCGATTCGCCCGACAGCGACTTCGACTTCACCGCATTGCCGCGCACCAACCTGCAGATCAGCAACTTCACCTTCATCGCCCAGGGTTCGGGCAGCCAGGCTCTCCGCGTGCGTGGTCAGGCTGACATGCAGCTTGCCAATGGCATCGTCGTGAAGCCGGGTTCGCCCTGCCTGCGGATCGACGAGGAAGACGATGCTGCTGCCGGTTCGCGTGCCGATGAGAACGGCCCGCCGCAGTTCAACTCGGTGCTGCTGGATTGCGACACCACCACCAACGGCGACCGCAACGACATCAACCCGTACCTCGGCACGGGCAATGACCTTGCTTACACCGCAGCTCTGACCGGCCTGATCTTCAACACGGCCACCGAAGACGGCTACACGCCGATCTTCGACGCCACGAGCCTGTCGAGCTTCTTCGAAGCCGTCACCTACGTGGGTGCGCTGCCTGCCGGTGCCACCTGGGCGCAGGGCTGGACCTGCGATTCCGATACGGTGAGCTTCAACAGCGGCGAATCCTGCCTCGACATCCCGGTCTTCAACTAAGCCGGACATGCAATCGGGGGAGGGGCACGCCACACGCGCGCTCCTCCCCCTTTGCCAAGGGCAAGCCCGCCCGAGGCACGAATTCTTGATTTAAGGACGAGGGGCTCACCTATCATGACCACTGGCAAACGGCTGGCGGGACTGCTTCTGCTCACCACCGCGCTTTCCATGCCCGGTATCGCTTTTGCCCAGGACGTGCAGGAGGAAGAAACCTCCACGCCGCCCGAGGACGAGCAGTTCGACGAACCCGATGTTTCGATCCCGGGTGGCTCCATCATCGTTACCGGTCGCATCAACCGCGATCCCGAACGATCTTCGACGCAGGTGGTCAACGTGCTCTCGTCCGAGCAGATCGCCCGTACCGGTGAAGGCGACATCGCCGGGGCATTGAGCCGCGTCACCGGCCTGTCGGTGGTCGGCAACGGCCTTGTCTACGTGCGTGGCCTGGGCGATCGCTACTCGCTCGCCTTGCTCAACGGCCTGCCGCTGCCCAGTCCCGAGCCCTTGAGCCGCGTTGTGCCGCTCGACATCTTTCCCACCAACGTGGTTGCTTCGTCGCTGGTGCAGAAAACCTATTCGCCCAACTTCCCCGGTGAATTCGGCGGCGGTGTGATCAACCTCACCACCCGTGCCGTTCCCGACGAAAGCTTCCTCAAGATCAGCGGCGGCATCAGCGGCGACACCGAAACCACCTTCCAGAATGGTTATGCCTATTATGGCAGCGAAATGGACTGGACCGGCTTCGACAGCGGCATTCGCGATATCCCGCCCAACGTGCAGGCCTTCATCGACGATTCGTTCAACAACGGCACGCAGATCGAACTGCTCCCGCAGTCGCAGGTGGAAGACGTTGCTCGTTTCCTGACGCCGCCGCGCTTCGCGACGCTGCAGATCCTTGGTGACGTGCGTCCCAACTTCTCCACCGGCATCACCGCAGGGACCGCTTTCGACGTCGGCAGCGACGGGCGCCTGGGTATCATCGCCACGGGCAGCCTCAGCAACAGCTGGCGCACCCGCGTAATCAGCCGCCAGGATGCAGGGCCGAACTCGACCGAGCTTTCCACCAACGAATCCGAGTTCAACACCGACAACCACATGCTGGTGAACGCGATGGTCGGTCTCGGGCTGGAGGTGGGCGATCACACCTTCCGCCTTACCAACCTGTTCATCCGCGACACCATCAAGCAGGCGAGCCTGAACAGCTACACCCGCCCGCTGGAATTCCCGAGCTTCGACTTCCTCGAACAGAACACCGCCTGGTACGAACGCCAGCTGATCGACAGCCAGCTGGTTGCCGAGCTGGAATTCGATCGCCTGTCGGTCGACATGCGTGCCGGCTTCGCCCGCACCGACCGTGAAGCGCCGTTCAACCTGACCTACGTCTATGGCCGCGATGTCGGTGGCAGCAACGCGCTGTTCGGCGACCTGGTGGGCGAATACAGCGTAGACCTTGGTCAGCAGGTCGGCAGCGGTTTCCAGGAAACCGGCGTCGACGTGGTCTTCTCCGACCTCAACGAAGAACTGTGGTACGGCGGCATCGACGTCAGCTACGAAGTGAGCGACTTCTTCTCGCTCACCACGGGCTATGCCTATAGCGACACCGATCGCTTCTCGACGCGCCGGGCCTTTACCTTCGATGTCGATGTCGATCCGAACTTCCTGAACGATCCGGACCTGGTGTTTGGCGGTAACGGCAATCCCAATGCCATCACCAGCCTGCAGCAGATCCTCTTCGCGGCCGGCCTGCGGTCGCCTGCAAACCTGCTCAACGCAGCGACCTACAACCTGTTCGACGTCGGCCTGATCGACCAGAACCTGCAGGATCCGGCCTTCTCTGCCGAGCTGACCATCCACGCAGGTTATATGCAGGGCCAGCTGCTGGCGCTGGATGACACGCTGACCGTGCAGGGCGGTGTGCGTTACGAGACAGCTGACCAGAGCACCACGCCGCTGGGCGCGGCCAACCCCAGCAACGGGCAGACGATCCTGAAATCGGACGAATACTGGCTGCCTGCGCTGACGGTGACCTGGGAGCCGGTCGAGGACCTGCAGCTGCGCGCCAACGCCTCGCGCACCATCGCGCGACCCCAGTTCCGCGAACTGGTGCAACAGCGTTATTTCGATCCGGAAACCAATCGCCAGTATTCGGGCAACCCGTTCCTGACGGACAGCGAACTGACCAACGCCGAACTGCGCCTGGAATATTACCTTGGCGGACAAAGCAACGTGTCGGTCGCCGGTTTCTACAAGGATATTTCCAACCCGATCGAGGTGTACATCACCCCGGAAGTCGGCTCGAACTTCATCAACTACGCCAACGCGCCGGGGGCCACGCTGTACGGTGCCGAAGTCGAGGCGCAGTACATCTTCGACCTTTATGACTGGGGCGGTTTCTTCGAGACGAAGGAACTGGTGCTGCTGGCGAACTACACCTACACCCAGTCGCAGATCAGCGTAAACGACACCGATACCATCGCCATCGCCAATTCCGATGGCACGGTGAACACGTCCGAACTGGCGATCAACTACTTCACCGATGGCGATCCGCTGGTTGGCCAGTCCGACCACATCGTCAATTTCCAGGTCGGCCTGGAAGACGTTGACCGGTTGCAGCAGTTCACCGTGCTGGTGACCTATGCCAGCGACCGCGTGACCCTGCGCGGGTCCAACGGCCTTTCCGACGTAGTGCAGGAGCCGGGCGTGAACCTCGACCTGGTCTATCGCCAGGGCTTCGACCTGTTCGGCACCGATGTCGAACTGAAGCTGGAAGCGCGCAACCTGCTGGGCACCCAGCATAAGGAAACGCAGGCAAACAACGTCGGCCTGATCCTGAACAACAACACCTACGACGTAGGCCAGTCGTTCAGCGCCTCGCTGTCGGTCGAATTCTGATTACACGGCTCTGGTAAGAGAACGGGCCCCTTCCACCTTCGGGGTGGGAGGGGTTCTTCGTTCGTACGGAGCGAGGTGGGTTCCTGGTCGAGGAAGCTCAGATCAGGTCGAGCACGTAGCCGCGCCCGTGCACCGTGCGCAGCAGGTGGCCGGCGCCGGCATTGCGCAGGCCCTGCCGAAGCCGCTTGATCCAGACATCGACGGTGCGAAGGTAATCGGGGTCGCCATCCTTGCCCAGCGCCTCGATCAGTTCCTGTCGAGAGAACACCCGGTTGGGGTTTTCCGCCAGGAAGCGCAGCAGGCGGAACTCGTTGGGGCGCAGCACGATCAGTTCGTCCTGCCAGCGTGCCTGTTGTCCCGCGACGTTGACCTGCAGGTCGCCAAGGTCCAGCACGTGTCCCGAATTTCCATTCGCGTGGCCTTCGGCGAACAGCGACAGCACCCGGTCAAGCATCGCCTGCCGGTCAAGCGGGCCCACGGCATAGTCGTCCGCACCGGCTTTCAGCGCCCTGCGGCGGTCTTCCGGATCGTCTTCTTCCAGCACCATGGTGATGTGCGCATCGCGCATGCGCGGATCAGCCCTCAGGCGGCGCACCAGTTCCAGGCCGGAAAGGCTGTCCATCAGCCAGTCGACGAAAACCCATGCGCGCCCGTCCACCAGCGCGCGCGGGCCGTCGGGCGTCAGCCGGGTAAAGGTGAAGACCGCTTCGCCTTGCGAGAAATCGGCGAATTGCGCCGCTTCGCTGTCGGTCGTGAATATGCTGATGCGGTCCATTGGCCCCATGCCCGGTTTGTCTCGGGCAAAGCACTGCCAAGCTTGCATGACCGGTCTATGACAGGCTCGCGGCAATTCGACATGGGGCCGGGCAGGGCGGCGTGACGCCTGCAGCGCGTGCTAGTGCACTGGTTGGGCAGGACAGTACTTGGCGATGTATTCGGCGTGTCCCGGCATGTGCTGCACGAAGAACCGGATGGACTTCTCGATCTCGTCCAGTTCCTGCTTCGTCTTTTGCTGGTCGAGCGAGGCGGCCATGGCATTGTGGCTCTGCATCGGGATGCCCTGGCCCATCATCACCGCCGCCCAGCTGGTCTCGGTGAAAAGTTCGTCCTCCTCACGGAAGATCTGGCCGGTGGTCTGGAACAGTTCGACCTTCTCGGTCAGGCTGTCGGGCACGCTCATGGTGCGGCAGTAGTTCCAGAACTCGGTATCGTCGCGCGTCGTGGCGTTGTAATGCAGGATCAGGAAGTCGCGGATGCGCGCATATTCCTTGCCCGTCAGGCGGTTGAAAGTGTTGCGCGCAGCGTCGCTGATATCGTCCAGCGTCAGCAATGCGATCAGCTTGTTGATACCGGTGTTGATGAGGTGGATAGAGGTCGATTCGAGCGGCTCCATGAAGCCCGCCGAAAGCCCCAGCGCCACCACGTTGCGATTCCAGAACTGCTTCCGCCGACCGGTGACGAAGCGCAGGTGGTTGGGTTCCGCCGTCGGCTTGCCGGCCATGTTCTTCACCAGGATGTCCGTCGCTTCGTCGGCGGACATGAAGGCATCGCAATAGACATGTCCGTTGCCGTTACGGTGCTGCAGCGGCACCTGCCATTGCCAGCCGGCACCATGGGCGGTTGCCTTGGTGAAGGGCGGCGGGGGAGAGCCGTCGTCGCGGTTGCATGGCAGGGCGACGGCGCGGTTGCAGGGCAGCCAGTGCGTCCAGTCCTCGTAGCCGGTTTCCAGTGCCTGCTCGATCAGCAGGCCGCGAAAGCCGGAGCAGTCGATGAACAGGTCGCCGTCGATCACCGTGCCATCTTCGAGCTTGATCGACGTTACATCCCCGCTCTCGCCATCGAGTTGCACGTCGCAGACCTTGCCTTCCTTGCGCACTACGCCGCGGCTCTCGGCGTACTTGCGCAGGAACCGGGCATACAGGCCGGCATCGAGGTGGTAGGCGTAGTTGACTGGTGGCAGGTCGTCGCGCTTGACGTCTTCGGAGCGCATGAAACGCCCGAAATAGGCTGCCATCGTCTCCACGTTGAAGGCCTGGATCGGGCGCTTGTCGCCGGCCATCTTCATGTGATGCCAGATCTGGTGGAATGACAGGCCGCCGATGGTGTAGCCGTAATTGCCGAAAGGGTGGATGTAGCTGTCGCCCCTGGCGCCCCAGTTGTCGAACTGGATGCCCAGCTTGAAGGTGCCCTGGACGGCACTGAGCATTTCGCTGTCGCTGATTTCCAGCGCCTGGTTGAACTCGCGGAAGGGCGGGATCGTCGCCTCGCCTACACCGACCGTGCCGATGGCTTCGGATTCGACGAGCGTTACCGAAAGGTCGCGCCCGCTTTTCAGGCGCGAGAGCGGGGCCGCAGCCATCCATCCGGCCGTTCCCCCGCCGACGATCACGATCTTCTCAATAGCCATGGTCTTGCTCGCCCTATCCTCTTTTTTACCGGCCCTCTCTTCACCGGTTCTTCTTGCCACCGGCGTAGCGGGCTTCCCGGCTTTGCGCAAAACCGGACGAAAGACCGTGCTGCCCGGGGACCGGGTGGCCGCTATTGCAAATGAGTTACACCACGTGACCCAAAATGTGAACGTTCATTTTTACGGTTGTGAACGCTCACATTTTTGATATGCAGGTCATGGAACGCCGCGCCGGCGTGGCAACTTTTGTACGATATCGCCCGGAAAAACAGGGCGAATCAATGGGGAGGCAGTACGTGTCAGCTCGAATCGATAGTCGCATTACGATCTTTGGTGGCCGCAGCCGCGCGCTTGCCGGTGTTTCCGGCCTCGCCCTGTGCATGGCCGCCAGCAATGTCGCCCTGGCGCAGGAAGTGCCGGAGGACGATAACGCAGCCGAGCCTGCCCCGGCGGAAGACAACGTCATCATCGTCAGCGGTTTCCGCGCCTCGCTGGAAAGCGCGCAGGACTTCAAGGAAAACGCAGATACCGTCGTCGACGTGATCACCGCCGAAGACATCGGCGCTCTGCCCGACCGTTCCGTTACCGAAGCACTGCAGCGTGTGCCCGGTGTGAACATCGGCCGTTTCGAGAAGACTACCGACCCCGACCGCTTCTCGGTCGAAGGTACCGGCGTCATCATTCGCGGCCTTCCCTATGTCCGCTCCGAACTCAACGGGCGTGACATCTTCTCCGCCACGGGTGGCCGCAGCCTGAGCTTCGAGGACGTGTCGCCGGAACTGGTCGGCCGCGTCGAAGTGTTCAAGAATACCACTGCCGACATGATCGAGGGCCAGATTGCCGGTCTCGTCAACCTTGTCACTCGCAAGCCGCTGGACAATCCCGGCCTGAACATCGCCGGTTCGATCGAGGGCAACTACGGCGACCTGCGCGAAGAATGGTCGCCGACCTTCAACGTGCTCGGCTCCAACACCTTCGATACCGGCATCGGCACCTTCGGCTTGCAGCTGGCCTATTCCTATTCGGAACTGCGCAGCCGGACGGACGCCTCGCAGGTTGCCGACCCCTGCTATCGCAACGCCGACCTGAGCGGCGGCTGCCTGCGCGTGTTCGATGTGAACTCGGGCGGCTTCGGCGATGTGCAGAACTACGACGAGAGCAATTTCCCGCCGGCGGGCTCGGTGATCGTGCCGCAATATGCCGGTGTACGCACAACCGACCTCGACCGCGAGCGCGAAGCGATCTCCGCCGTGGGCCAGTTCGAAAGCAACGACGGCCGCTTCCTGCTGACGGTCGAATACCTGCGTTCCGAAGCGAGCTTCTTCACCGAGGAATTTGCCCTGCTGGGCCGCATCGACGATGGTGTTTCCGCGCCCGAGGCGCGCCCAGGCACCGATTTCACCTATGACCAGAACGGCCAGTTCGTCAGTGGCATCCTTACCGACAATGTCGGAGATGCCTACGCCACGCCGTTCGGCCTGGGTGGCATCCCGATGGATTCGCTGCGCTTCCTGCGTGACACCCGCACCGTCACCGAAGACATCTCCATCGACACATACATGGAGCTGACCGATCGCCTGGCTGTGAAGTTCGAAGGGCAGATCGTCAATTCCGACCTCAACCGGGATTCGGTGTTCGGTGCCATGAGCACCTGGGCCGATATCGACCTCGACCTTTCGGGCACCACGCCCAACGTGCAGTTCCTGGCGCCTCCGGGGGCTCCGGCCGACTATTTCTCCAGCGGGTTCTACACCTACTACTGGTTCGGTCTCGACAGCCGCGAGCGCAACGATGGCAACATGTACACCCTGAGCGGTGACGTTGAATACGACATCGGCGACGGCTTCTTCCGTACCGCACGTTTCGGTGCCCGCTGGGCCAATCGCGACCGCACGACCCGCAACACCGATTTCAGCACCTGGGGCAACCTGTCGGCTCCGTGGGCCGGCCGTGGTGGTTGTGCTCCGTGGGGCGAAGGTCCGGGCTGCTTCTCCGAAGGCGGGCCCTATGTCCCGGATTGGTCGGGCTTCACGCCGGGCCGTTTCTACACCGGCCTGCCGGGGCAGGAAAACGCCATTGCCGGCGGCGCCTTCACCGACGATTTCCCCGACTACACGAACCTGCGCGATCCGTTCGCCGACAACTTCCAGCGTGGCAACACGGCGACGCCGATCCCGAACGGCCAGGCCTGGTTCTACGGCGGCGACGATTTCCTTGCCGACTACCTGGCAGGCGACGTGCAGGAGCAGTGGGACGAGATCTCCGAATGGGCGGTGACGCCGGAGCGTTTCAACCTGGGCGTGGCCGGTCGTACCTCGACCAATCCCGTGACCGGCGAAACCGTCGCTTGCGACCCTTTCTGCCCGCCGGAAATTTCCAACGTCACCGAAGTGACCAAGGCGGCCTATGCCCGCATCGATTTCGGGCATGACTTTGCCGGTGGCTGGGAACTGGCCGGTAACATTGGCGTGCGCTACGTGGAAACCGCAATCAGCTCCGACGCGCTGATCGGCTTCCCCCAGGCCAACCAGTTCGACGATCCCTCGATCGGCGGCAACGGCGATGGCATCGTGCAGGTGGAAGAGATCCAGGCACTGTGCCAGACCCCGGTGCCGGCCGGACAGGAACGGCTGTACTGCAACCTGACCGGCCAGCGCCTGGCGGACTTCGCCGCGCTGCACACGGGTGAGCCGATCCCGGACGATCGCGACATCACTTTCGATCACTGGCTGCCCTCGCTCAACGTCCGCCTCGACAGCGGAACCGGCTGGGTCATTCGCGGTGCGGTTTCGAAGGGCATTTCCCGCCCCGACCTGCAACTGTTCAATGCCGGCGGCGTGCTGGGCTTCAGCGGCCGCGTGGACTCTGGCCCGCTGCTCTCCATCCGCACCGGTAACCGCAACCTGCTGCCGGTCGAATCCTGGAACTACGACCTGTCCGTCGAATGGTACTTCGATCGGGTGGGCTCGCTGACTGCGGCGGTCTTTGCCAAGGATATTTCCGGCATCGTGACCACGGGCACGGGCGTTGTGAACTATACCGCGCCCAGCGGAACGTCGGAAGATGTCATCATCACCGGCCCCGCGAACGATATCAGCGGTACGCTGACCGGCTTCGAAATCGCCCACCAGCAGACCTATGACTTCCTGCCGGGCCTCCTCGGCGGTCTGGGTACGCAGTTCACCTATACCTATATCGATGGTGGCGACTTCCCCAACCCCAACCTGTCGGATATCGGTTCTCCGTCGATCGCCGGGGCAGTGGGTCCGCTGAACGGCAGCCCCTTCGTCAGCCTGCAGCCCTTGGCCGGGATTTCGGAGCACACCATCAACGCGACGGTGTTCTACGAGATGGGCGGATTCTCGGCCCGTGCGGCCTACAACTGGCGTTCGGAATTCCTGATCACGCCGCGAGACGATATCTTCCCGTTCTCGCCGATCTGGCAGGAATCGACCGGGCAACTCGACGCTTCGATCTTCTACGACGTGACCGATTACCTGAAGATCGGCGTGCAGGGCGTGAACCTGCTCGACGAAGTCACCGAGACTTCGCAGGTGATCGACTACGACGGCACGCGGATCACCCGCTCGGCGTTCCGCAACGATCGCCGCTTCACCTTTATCGCGCGCTTCAACTTCTAAGTCGAAGGCTCCTTCGCGCGAGACGAAGATGGGCTCCTGCGTGCTCCTACGCGGGAGCCCATTTTTTCACGGCCCCTCGCGGCGGGCATGGTAAGACCCCGTCGCGAGGGAGCCCAACAGGGAAGACCGATGTTCCAGACTGCGCCGGCACCGCGCACGCTTGCCGCACGCCCCATCACTGCCACCGCAATTGCCACTGCCGCACGGCCTGACGGCTGCGCGCGGTCCGGGGAAATTGCGCCTGATTTCCCCAAGCGCATGACATTGGACAGGGTGCCTGTCTGGCCATGCGGCGAAGAGGCGGCTACCGATCAGGCCTGCACCGGTTCGGGCATGACGGGGAACTGATCGCCATGGCGCGTCGCCGACAATCCGTAACGATCAAGCACGTGGCCGCCGATGCCGGCGTTTCGCTGCAGACAGTCAGCCGTGTCATCAACAACGAGGCCAATGTCCGCCCCGAGATGAAGGAGCGCGTCCAGGCCTCGATCGACAAGCTGGGTTATGTCCCCTCGATCGCCGCACAGCGCATGAGCGGGTCGCGCAGCTACCTGATCCTGGCGCTCAACGATCGCGAACGCACGATTGCCGACTGGCGCGCGCGCGAAGGTCGCGACTGGATCGACCAGATGTTGCTGGGCGGCATGCTGAAATGCGCCGAATACGGCTATCGCCTGATCTTCGAACTGGTCGATACCCGCAGCGATCATATCGAGCGCGAGCTGAAAGGCGCGATTGCCGCCTTGCAGCCCGATGGCGTGATTCTCACTCCGCCGCACGGTGACAACGCGCAGATCACCGGCCTGCTCGACAAGCACAAGATCCCCTACGTGCGCATCGGCTCGCGCGAGACCGGTGGCCTGTCGATCACCATGGGTGACGATCGGCTGGCGCGCATGGCTACCGAGCACCTGATTGCCAAGGGCCACACCCGCGTGGGCTTTATCGCCGGGGCCAAGGAATATGCGCTGAGCCAGTGGCGCAAGGACGGCTGGCTCGCGACGATGCATCACCACGGGCTCGATACCGACGGGCTGTGCGAGCGTGGCGATTTCAGCTTTGCCTCGGGAGAGCAGGCCGCACGCACCCTGCTGGAACGGCGCAACCGGCCAACCGCGATCATCGCCGGGAACGACCAGATGGCCCTGGCCACCAACAAGGTGGCGCACGAGATGGGCTTGAAGGTTCCGGGCGACCTTTCGCTGATCAGCTTCGACAACACGCCTGTCGTGCGGTTCGTCCAGCCGCCGCTGACGGCAGTCGACCAGCCGGTGGCCGAGACAGTCAGCCGTGCGGTGGAGCTGCTGATCAAGGCGCAGCGGGACGAGGAACTGCCGCCGATGCCGGTGGTGGTCGAAGGCAGCCTGGTCGAACGCGAATCCGTAGCTTCGCCCCCGAAACCGGCATGAGCGTGCAAGGCGTTGCTGCCGCAGGCGGCGAGCGCCAGAGCCTGCGCTTCATGCTGCTTTACGCGCTGGCCGCCGCAGGTGGGGCGATGGCCTATGTGCCGTTCCTCACGATCCTGCTGCCGGTGCGCGTGGAAGCCATGGCCGGCGGCGAGCACGTAAGCTGGCTGGCCTATTGCGCCTTCGCCGGTGCCACGGCGGCGAGTGTTTCCAACATCTTTTTCGGCTGGCTGTCCGACCGCACGGGCAATCGCGGCGGCTGGATCGCCCTCGGGCTGTTGCTCAGTTGCACGCTGCTGGTTGCCATGGCGCTGGCGGACGGGCTGGTCATGCTGCTGCTGTTGCTGGTTGGCTGGCAGCTGGCGCTCAACATGATGCTGGCGCCGCTGGCAGCCATGGCAGGCGATTTCGTGCCGGACCGGCAGAAGGGGCTGCTTGGCGGACTGCTTTCGCTTGCGCCCGCGCTGGGGGCGGCTTCGGGCGCGCTGGTGACCATTCCCGGCCTTGCTGCTGCCGACATGCGGCTGGTCATGGTCGCATCGCTGGTGGCGCTGTGCGTCTTGCCGGTGCTGCTGCTGGGGCGCCCGAAACCTTTTCCCGAATTGATGGCCCCGGTCGCCCAGGCGGCAGGCCCTGTCGATCCGCGTCCGCGCGCGCTGGTGCTGCGCATGTGGTTTGCGCGGCTGCTGGTCCAGATCGCCGAGGCCGCGCTGTTCGCCTATCTCTACATCTGGTTGCGCAGCGTGTCTGACCAGATCAGCGACAACGATGCCGCGCGCGTTTTCGGGCTGGTGCTGTTCGCCGCCGTGCCGGCCACCTTGCTGGTGGGGCGCTGGGCGGATCGCAACAATCGCCCGATTCTGCCGCTGGCGATTTGCGCCGCTGGTACGGCAGTCGCGCTGCTGTTGATGGCCGGTGCCACGGCGCTGCCGCTGGCACTGGTAGGCTATGGCCTGTTCGGCCTTGCCTCCTCCATCTTCCTGGCGCTGCATTCGGCGCAGACCCTGCGCGTGCTGCCACGCCCGCAGCATCGGGGGCGTGACCTGGGATTCTTCAATCTAACCAACACCGTACCGTCGCTGGTAATGCCCGGCCTTACGTTGGCCATGGTCCCGGTTTTCGGGTTCTCGGGCCTGTTCGTGCTGCTGGCCGTACTGGTGGTGCTGGCGGCCCTGCTGCTGGCCACCGTACCGCGCCCGGAATAGGCGCTTGCCATGCCCGGCGAGGCGTGTAAAACCCCTTTTGTGAACGTTCCCAATTTAAGAGGACAATGATGCGGGCGGGGAAATTTTTGCGTGCGAGCATGGCTGCGGCGATACTCGGGCTGAGTGTTTCGGCCTGCGGTGTCTGGCCGTTCGCAGGCGACGTCACGGTAGCGGAGTCCCAAGTCCCCTACGAAGACGAGGATGCCTTCCTTGCCGATCTCGTGTCGCGCATGTCGCTGGAGCGCAAGATTGGCCAGCTGATCCAGCCGCAGATCAACTCCTTCACGCCCGAAGACATGGAGCGCTATCGCTTCGGCAGCTACCTGAACGGTGGCAACGGCGGTCCCTATGGCGACGAGTACGCCCCGGCATCCGAATGGCTGCGCTACGCCGACGAGATGTACGAGGCATCGATCCAGCCTCTGCCGGACGGGGAGCCGGTGATCCCCACCATGTGGGGCACCGATGCGGTGCATGGCCATACCAACGTGGTGGGCGCCACCATCTTCCCGCACAATATCGCCCTGGGCGCGGCAGGCGATGCCGACCTGGTTCGCCGGATCGGCGCGGCCACCGCAGCCGAGATCGAAGTGACCGGCATCGACTGGAACTTCTCGCCCACCGTTGCCGTGGCGCAGGACGATCGCTGGGGCCGTACCTACGAAAGCTATTCGGAGGATCCCGACCTGGTGGCCGAACTGGGCGCCGCGCTGGTGGAGGGCCTGCAGGGCACGCCCGGCAGCGACGATTTCCTCGGCACCGGACGCGTGATCGCCACGGCCAAGCACTTCTTCGGCGATGGCGGTACCGACAATGGCGTGGACCAGGGCGAAGTCACGGGCGACATCGATGCGCTGATGGATATCCACGCGCGGCCCTATCCCGCCGCCATCGACGCGGGTGTCGAGGCGGTGATGGCCAGCTTCAATTCCATCAATGGCCGCAAGATGCACGGTAACGAGGAGCTGCTCACCGGCGTGCTGCGCGAACAGATGGGCTTCGACGGGCTGGTTGTGGGCGACTGGAACGGTCACGGCCAGGTGGCCGGCTGCACCGTCACAGACTGCGCACAATCGCTGCTCGCTGGCCTCGATATCTACATGGTGCCCGACGACTGGAAAGGCCTGATGGAGACACTGATCGCCCAGGTCGAGGATGGCACCATCCCCATGGCGCGGGTGGACGAAGCAGTAACCCGCGTGCTGCGGGTGAAGTACCGCGCCGGCCTGCTGGCGCCCGAGCCCGTGCTGCCGTCGGAGCGCGGCCTGGGTGGCCAGTTCGACCTGCTCGCCTCGCCCGAACATCGCGCCATCGCGCGCGAGGCGGTGGCGCGCTCGCAGGTTATCCTGAAGAACGATGGCGTGCTGCCGCTGGCTGCCGGAGCGAATGTGCTGGTCGCGGGCAGCGCGGCAGACAATATCGGCCAGGCTGCCGGGGGCTGGACGCTGACCTGGCAGGGCGGGCGCGAGCTTGACCGCGAGCTGTTCCCCAATGCCACCTCGATCTGGGAAGGATTGCGCGATGCCGTGGAAGGCAGCGGTGGCAGCGCCACCCTGTCGGAAGACGGCAGCTTCACCACCCGTCCCGACGTCGCCGTGGTGGTGTTCGGCGAAGAGCCCTATGCCGAATTCGCGGGCGACCGTCCCGACCTGGTGTTCCGTGATGAAGAGGGGCTGGAACTCCTGCGCCGCTTCGAGGAACAGGATATCCCGACGGTTGCCGTCTTCCTTTCCGGTCGCCCGCTGTGGGTGAACCGTGAACTGAACGCCGCCGATGCCTTCGTCGCATCCTGGCTGCCGGGCAGCGAGGGTGCAGGTATTGCCGACGTGCTGACCGGCGCGGTCGAAGCCACCGGGCGCCTCTCTTTCAGCTGGCCGCGAACCTGCGAGGGGCGGCCGCTCAACAGCCCGCGCGGCGCACTGTTCCCGATGGGTTTCGGCCGCGCGCTGGGCGATACCAGCGCCTTGCCGCGCCTGAGCGAGGATTGCGCGGCCCTGCTTGTCGGCCCATCGCAGGAAATCTACGCCTCCGGCCGGCTGGGCCAGGGCGTGGTGGCCAGTGTCGGGGCCGGTGCGCTGCCCAACCTGCTGGGTAGCGAGGCTGGCGTCACCGCAATCGGCTATGATCGCGAAGCGCAGGAAGATTCGCGGGAAATCAGCATGGCTGCCGGCTCGCAGCTCTCGCTGGTGCAGGATGACGACAGCGGCGGTGCCTACCGCATCACCTATGAAGTGCTGGCCAGGCCCTCTGCGCCTGTTACCCTGACGCTGGGCGAAGACGGCGAAGTCGACCTGACACCGCATTTCGCCCATGCATTCGAGAAAGGCTGGCGCGAGATGGTGATTACCGAGGATTGCGCCGGCGCCCTTGGCGACACGATCACGTTTTCCACCGACGGCGATATTGCGTTCCGCCTGGCCGAGGTGGTGCGCGAGGATGTGCCGCCGGGAACCGAGTGTTCGTTCTGATAGCCTGTCACGCCGACACTCGCTTTACGCGGAGCGGTGGGGCAAACAGACCGTAGGTGACCAATTCACGCGGACCCGTCTTCGAAAAGGCGGGCCGCCATCAGGGAGATTACCATGGCCCTAGCGCCCGATGTTTCCAGCAGCACCGATCCCAATCCGATCGAGGATGACGACACGCCCCCGGTCAACGCGCCGGGCCTGCAGTATTTCGTCTTCGGCCTGTTCTTCATCTTCGGCGGGATCACCTCGCTCAACGACGTGCTGATTCCCAAGCTGCGCGAACTGTTCACGCTCTCCTACACCGAGGCGATGCTGGTGCAGTTCTGCTTCTTCGCGGCCTACCTGCTGATCGGCATTCCCGGCGCCAAGCTGGTGAAAAAGATCGGCTACATGCGCGGCGCGGTGGCGGGCCTGTGCACGATGATCGTGGGCTGCCTGCTGTTCATCCCGGCCAGCCAGACGGCGACCTACGCGATCTTCCTTGGCGCGCTGTTCATCCTGGCGAGCGGCGTGGTGATCGTGCAGGTGGTGGCCAACCCGCTGATCAGCCTGCTGGGGCCGCCGCGCACGGCGCACAGCCGCCTGACTTTCGCGCAGGCGTTCAATTCGCTGGGCACCACGGTGTTTCCCATTGTCGGCGCCGCCGTCATCCTCGGCAGCCTGGCCGAAATGTCGGCAGACCAGCTTGAGGGCGCTGCCCTGCAAGCCTATCGCGCGGCAGAGAGCGAGGCGATCTGGCAGGGCTACCTTGGCGTTGCCGCGCTGATCGCGGTCGTTGCGGCGGCGGTGTGGATGTTCCGCAACCGCCTGCCGCATGATGCCAAGCTCATGGGCGATGGCGAGTTCGTCTCCAACAGCCGTTACCTGATCGGGCTGGGGCTTGCCGCCATCGGCGCCTTCGTGGCCTTGCAGGTGAACGGATGGCTGGGCGTGCTCATCATTCTGCTCGCACCGGCGCTGTGGCTGTACAAGAACGACCTGCTGAAGCGCAGCCGCTTCAGCTATGGCGCGCTGTGCATCTTCCTGTACGTCGGTGCGGAAGTCTCGATCGGTTCGATCATCATCAACTACCTTTCCACCGAGCGCGTGCTGGGTGAGCCCGAAAGCGTGATCGGCTGGATGATCGGGCTCTACTGGGGCGGCGCCATGGTGGGCCGCTTCATCGGTTCCGGCTTCCTGCGCGTGTTCAGTCCGGGCAAGATCCTGGCTTTCAACGCCACAGGGGCTATCGCGCTGATCGTTATCTCGTCGCTCACCTCCGGCGAGCTGGCTGCCTATTCGCTGCTGGCGGTGGGCCTGATGAACTCGATCATGTTCCCCACCATCTTCAGCCTCGCCTGCGAAAAGCTGGGCGCTCGGGCGGCAGACGGGTCGGGCATCATCAATGTCGCCATCTTCGGCGGGGCCGTTGTCCCGCTGCTCTATGGCGTGGTGGCCGATGCCACGGGCGGCAACCTGGCGCTGGCCATGGTGATCCCCATCACCTGCTACGCGATCATCGCCGGGTTCGGCGTGTTCGCCCGCAAGCCGGCTGCAACCTACGCGTGATTATCCGGGACGGATAACAAGGGGGCGGCGAGTCACTTCGACTCGCCGCCCCTTCTTGTGCGTGTGAGGAAGGTCAGTTGCGGCGCGCCAGCCGCGCAGGTTCCGCGCTGCCGAAGTTCATCAGCACCTGCTGGAACGGCATACCGTCGCCGCCGCGATCGATCACGATGTGCTGGAAGCTGGGCACCTCGTGGTCGCGGAAATCCTCGGCATCGGTTTCCAGCGGCTCGGCCAGCACCATGCGGTAGAACTCGCGGCGCATGAATTCGGACAGCTCGCCCGCTTCCACCGCGCCATCGCCATTCATGTCCGCCCCGCCTTCCAGCGCTTCCAGGAAGATGTGGCTGATATAGCCGCCCGATTTCTCGCCTTGGGCGACAAGGCTCAGCGTATCGGCATCGGAGCTGAAAATGCCCATGCGCTCGTCCTTCTGGTCGATCACCTGGTCGAACCCGCCGGCAAAGCAGGCATCGATCACCAGCAGGGTGCGGGCATCGACGCCTTCCATCATCTCGGCCAGTTCGTAATCGAACAGCGCATCGTCGAACAGCTCGATGGTCTCGGCGCTGCCATCGCGTTCGGTGGTCATGTTCTCCACCTTCTCACCATGGCCGGAAAAGAAGATCAGCAGCGTGTCGTCCGGCCCCACCTGGCTGGCAAGGTCTGCCAGCGCGGCGCGGAAGTTGGCGCGGGTGGCCTCCCGATCGGTCAGCGTTACGCTTTCGGGTGCCAGCACGCCTGCCTGCCGCAGTGCGTAAGTGACGCGTTCGGCGTCCTCGTCGGTGCGGTTGAGCGGGCTGATCCGCTCGTAATTGGCGACGCCCACGCTCAGCGCATAGACCTGCGCATTGCCGCTGGACGGGCGCACGGTGCGAACGCCCGCCGGGGCCTCTGACACACGCACGGTGTATTCGCCGCTCTCGCCATAGGCAAAGCTGCTGGCACCGATGGTATAGGTGCCGTCTGTCGGCAGCGTGATCGAAAGGCTGGAATTGGTATCCTCCAGCCCGCGCCGGTCGTCGTTCTCCTCGGTCCGGCCATCAGGCATGTACAGCGTCAGGTAGGTGTCGATCCGGTCGGATTCGACATCGAAGGTAATGCGCTGGCCCTGCCGTCCGGCGAAACGGTAATAGTCGACGCTCTCTCCGGTCAGCCGCGTGGGGTCGCTCTGCGCCAGCACGCCGGTGAGCGCCTGGCCCATGCCGATGCTGCGTGCCTGCACGCCTGCGGGCACGGGATTGGCCGGGTCCATCGTGGCGAGGCGATAGCTGCCGCTGCCGCTGTTCTGGTAACTGGAGACGGTAACGCGATACGTGCCGTCGGCAGGCAAGCGGGTGTCGATCAGGCTGTTAAGGGTACCGTCGGGGCCGTCGTCGTTCTCGGCGCTGAAGCCGCCGGGGCCGGTGATGCGCAGCACGGTGTCGAAATCGTCGGACGAGAGCGCGATCTGCACGTGCTGCCCGGCTTCGGCTTCAAGCGTGTAGCTTTCCTGCCCGCGCTGCAGCTGTCCGCCGCGCACTTCGCCAAGGGTCAGCGGGCCGCCACGGCTGCCCATGGGCTTGCGCGCCTGCTTGGCCTTTTCCTTGGCCAGCACCAGCGCGGCGTGGTCGCTGTCGCCCGTATCCGGCGGCGTCACAACGCTGGCCGAAAGCTCGGTTGCCGCCAGCGCCAGAGCTGCAACGCCCGCGCTACCCATCAAGAACCGCTTCATCATCAAAGCCCCCTGCTTCTTGTTCATGCCCCGGCCCCTATGCATGAACAATCATGAACGGAGCCAAAATTTGCCTGTAAGACAAGGCTAACCGTTTGCAACCTCTTGGTAGGCGAGCACTGGCTTGCGTGCGGCGTGGGCCTCGTCCAGCCGGGCGCGCGGGGCGTGGTGGGGCGCGGTTTTGAGCGTCTCGTCCCCCGCCTTCGCCCGCTCTGCCAGCGATCGCATGGCCGCGATGAACTGGTCGAGCGTCGCCTTGCTCTCGGTCTCGGTCGGCTCCACCAGCATGGCGCCATGCACAACCAGCGGGAAGTACATGGTCATCGGGTGGAAGCCTTCGTCGATCAGCCCCTTGGCCACATCGAGGGTGGTCATGCCTTCGGCAAAGCCGTGGTCGCTCAGCAGCGCCTCGTGCATGCAATGCCCGGCATCGCCGAAGGGCGCATCCAGCACGTCGTCGAGGCTGCGCAGCAGGTAGTTGGCGTTCAGCACGGCATCGCCCGATGCCTGGCGCAGGCCATCCACGCCGTGGCTGAGAATATAGGCGAGTGCGCGGGTGAACATGCCCATCTGCCCGTGGAACGCCGTCATGCGGCCAAAGCTGTGGGTGTGGCCGAATTGGTCCGCATTCTCTTCCTCGACGAGGTGGACCGTGCCGTCTTCCATCCGCGCGGTGAAGGGAAGCGGTCCGTAGGGACACAGCGGCTCGGAAAGAACGACCGGGCCGGAACCCGGTCCACCGCCGCCGTGCGGGGTGGAGAAGGTCTTGTGCAGGTTGATGTGCATGGCATCGACGCCAAGATCGCCCGGCCGCACCCGGCCCATGATCGCGTTGAAGTTGGCGCCGTCGCAATAGACGAAGCCGCCGGCGGCGTGAACCGCGTCGGAGATCGCCTTCATGTCGCGTTCGAACAGGCCGCAGGTGTTGGGATTTGTGATCATCACCGCTGCCACATCCGGGCCAAGGCGGGCCTTCAGCGCCTGCAGGTCGACGCGGCCATCCGCGCCCGCAGGAATATCCTCCACCTCGTATCCGGCAAAGGCGGCGGTGGCAGGGTTGGTGCCGTGCGCGCTTTCGGGCACCAGCACTACCTGGCGCACGTCGCGGCGCGCTTCCAGCGCAGCGCGGATGCACAGCATGCCACACAATTCGCCATGTGCGCCGGCCTTGGGACTCATGGCAACGCCGTGCATGCCGGTAAGTTCGATCAGCCAGTGCGCCAGCTCGTTGATGACGCCCAGCGCGCCGCGCACGGTATCGACCGGCTGCAACGGGTGCACGTCGGCAAAGCCGGGCATGCGCGCCACCTTCTCGTTCAGGCGCGGGTTGTGCTTCATGGTGCAGCTGCCCAGCGGGAACAGGCCAAGGTCGATGGCATAGTTCTGGCGGCTGAGACGGGTGTAGTGGCGGACGGTCTCCGGCTCTGACAGGCCGGGCAGGCCGATATCGCTCTCGCGCGCCATGGGGCCGAGGCGGTTGGAGGCCTTCGGGTCAGGCGCGGGCAGGTCCACGCCGCAGGTCTCCGCCGTGCCCAGTTCGAACAGCAGTGGCTCTTCCAGCATCAGCGCCTTGTTGCCGGTGACGGTGGGGTAATCGCCGCCATGATCGGCGGCGATGGGCGTGCCGGGCTTCCACCCGCTCTGGTTGATCTGGTTCATGCCAGGTCTCCTTCGGCAAGCGCCTCCTGCAAGGCCACGGCAAGGGTCTCGATATCCTCCTCGGTGTTGGTCTCCGTCAGCGTGACCAGCAGCCCGTTTTCGCGCCCGTCACCATCGGGGAACAACCGCCCGAGCGAGACGCCTGCGAGCACGCCCTTGTCGGCCAGCTCGCGCACCAGCGGGCGGGTTTCGGTGTCCAGCACCAGCGTGAATTCGTTGAAGAACACATCGTTCAGCACGTTCACGCCCGGCACCTGCGCCAGCCGGTCGGCGGCAAGGCAGGCAAGGCGGTGGTTTTCGGCAGCCAGCGCGGCAAGGCCCTTTTCGCCCAGCAAGGTCATGTGGACGCTGAAGGCGAGGGCACACAGCCCGCTGTTGGTGCAGATGTTGCTGGTCGCCTTCTCGCGGCGGATATGCTGCTCGCGGGTGGAGAGAGTGAGCACGAAGCCGCGCTTGCCGTCGGCATCCACTGTCTCTCCGCACAGCCTGCCCGGCATCTGCCGCACGTGTTTGGGGTTGGTGATGGCGAACAAGCCCAGATACGGCCCGCCGAACTGCAGGCCTACGCCCAGCGCCTGGCCTTCGCCGACCACGATATCGGCACCCAGCTTGCCCGGAGCCTCCAGCGCGCCCAGCGCCACGGGTTCGGTGTTGACCACGATCAGCAGCGCGCCTGCCGCATGGGTCGCCTCGGCAATCTTCGGCAAGTCGGGTATGCGGCCCATTACGTCCGGGTAATGCACCACCACGCAGCTGGTTTCCTCATCGATCCGGGCGATCAGCTTGTCGTCGCCAGCGTTGGAGCACAGCACGGGCAGGTCGTAGTCGATGTGCCCCGGCGTGAAATGCGCCATGGTCTGCGCGACGGAGACGTAATGCGGATGCACCCCGCTGCTCATCAGCGCCTTGTGCCGCTTGGTCAGCCGTGCAGCCATGACGATCGCTTCCCAGCACGCGGTGGAGCCATCGTACATCGAGGCATTGGCGATTGCACAGCCATACAGCCGGGCCACCTGCGTCTGGAATTCAAACAGCATCTGCAGCGTGCCCTGCGCGATTTCCGGCTGGTAGGGCGTGTAGGCGGTCAGGAACTCGCCGCGCTGGGTGACATGGTCGACCGTGGCAGGCACATGGTGGCGATAGGCGCCCGCCCCCAGGAAAAACGGCGCATCGGCTGCGGCAAGGTTCTGCTTCGACAGCTGCCGCATGTGTCGTTCCACAGCCATTTCGCTGGCGTGCGCGGGCAAGCCTTCGATGGGGCCGTCGAGGTAATGCTCGGCCGGCACGTCGGCGAACAGCGCATCGATGCTGGGCGCGCCGATGCGCTCGAGCATCGCGCCGCGGTCGGCGTCTGTCAGGGGGAGGTAGCGCATGGCCTCAGTCCAGACCTTCACAGAAAGTCTCGTAGGCAGCTTCGTCCATCAGGCCTTCCAGTTCGCTGGCATCGGCGACGGTCAGCTTGAAGAACCAGCCGTCCTCTTCGGGCGAAGAGTTCACCAGTTCGGGCTCGTCCTCCAGCGCGGTGTTGCCTTCGGTGACGGTGCCCGAAATCGGCGCATAGACGTCGCTGGCCGCCTTCACGCTTTCGACCACTCCGGCTTCGGCACCCTTCGCCAGCTGCGTTCCCGCCTGCGGCGTCTCGACGAACACGACGTCGCCAAGTTGTTCCTGCGCATAGTCGGTAATGCCGATGGTGGCGCTGTCGCCATCGACATCGATCCATTCGTGTTCTTCGGTGAAATAGCGGGGCATCAGGCGGCTCCTTTGCGGTGATACTTGTGGGGGACGAAGGGCAGCGGCACGACCTTGGCCGGCAGGCGCTTGCCGCGCACCTCCAGCTGCAGCCGCGTGCCTTCGCCCGCGTGTTCGGTTTCCACGTAGGCCATGGCGATCGGGTGGCCGAGCGTGGGGGAGAACCCGCCGCTGGTGACTTCGCCCACCAGCGCATCGCCGGCAAAGGCCTGCGCGCCTTCGCGTGCGGGCTGGCGCCCTTCCAGTGCCAGCCCAACGCGGGTCGTGGCACAGCCGCCGTCCTCCAGCCGCGCCATGCAGGCAGCATGGCCCACGAAACCGCCGGTTTCGCGGCGCGACTTGGCCAGCGCGAAGGCCAGGCCCGCGCTGACCGGATCGGTCTCTTCGGTAAGGTCGTGGCCGTAGAGCGGCAGCCCCGCTTCCAGCCGCAAGCTGTCGCGCGCGCCGAGGCCGGTGGGCTTCACTCGCCGATCTGCCACCAGCGCATCGGCCAACGCGGCGGCGTGGCCTTGCTGCACGGCAATCTCGAAGCCGTCCTCGCCGGTATAACCTGCGCGGCTGACCCACACATGCTGGCCGTTCCACTGGAGCAGGCCCGCGCGCATGAAGGACAGCGCGGCCACGCCTGGCACCAAGGCTTCCAGCACGTCCGCCGCTTCGGGGCCTTGCAGGGCGAGCAGGGCGAAATCGTCGTGGTGGGTGAGGGTGACATCGTCGTCCAGGTATTCGCGCAGGTGGGCGATATCGTCCCACTTGCACGCCCCGTTCACCACCAGCGCATAGTGCGCACCCGTGTTGGTGACGATCAGGTCGTCGATGATCCCGCCCCCATCGTTGAGCAGCAGCGAATAGCGCATTTGCCCCTCGGGCAGGTTGGCAATGTCGGTGGGGAGCAGCTTTTCGAGTTCGCTCGCCGCCTTGTCGCCAGAGACGGCCAGCTGGCCCATGTGGCTGACATCGAACAGGCTTGCATGCTCGCGCGTCCACTGATGCTCGGCGACAATGCCATCATACTGGATCGGCATCTCGTAGCCGGCAAAGGGCACCATGCGCGCGCCGTGTTGGCGGTGCCAGGCATCCAGCGGCAGCTTTTCCGGCGGCAGGTCTTCAAAATCGTCGTGGTCGTTCATCGACAGGTCTCTGTGCGCCTTGGGGCACGGTTCGGCAGCACCCGAAAGCCGGGTCCTTCCACCATGCCCCCTCTGTCGTCAGACCTGAGAGACACGCGCCGTCAGCTGGCGCTTACCCCTTCGGTGGTCCCGGCTGAGGGTCGGAACGCTTTCCAGAGTGCCTGAACTGGTCGCGCGGTCCTGTTCACCTGAGAGTTTCCGAGGCGGTTGCTCCTTCGGCCTCCCCGGACAAGTCCGAGGATGTCTCCCGCGCACCCAGCCGATTTCACATATGCGAATCGACAGGCCATTTCCCTTTGCTGCAAGGCTTGCAGGCGGTCAATCGGGAAAGCACAATTATGCAGTAGATTGTGACAAGCAGGATGCTGCCTGGCCGAACCTGCCCAAGTGTTGCCGCAATTTGGGTGTTCCGTTCATCGCCATCGACGGTTAGGAAAGGCCAAAGCAAGGTGAGTTATTGCGTCGTGATCCCAAACAACATCCTGAAATGTGCCGTGGTTCTGGTGACTTCGCTGGCACTTGGAGCGTGTGCGTCGGTTGATCGCTCCTATGGGGCTGCATCGGATATCGAGATTACTTCGCTGCCCGAATTGCCCGCGCCGGCTTCGGTGCTGCCGCGCTTTGCGCCCATGGGCATCATCGAAGTCACCGTGGCGCAGGACGATACCCTTAGCGGCACCTATGTCATCGACGAAAACGGGACGCTCGATTTCCCGCTGATCGGCGACGTCGCGGCGCTTGGCCTCACGCCCACGCAGTTGGCTGCGGTCATTTCCAGCCGCCTGTCCGGCGAATATGTGCTGGATCCCAGCGTTACGGTTAGTGCGATCAATGCAGCTCCGCCGACGGTCTCGATCGGTGGCCAGGTGAATTCTCCGGGCAATTACCCCTCTGTTGTCGCCACAACCTTGATGCGGGCCATCAACAGTGCGGGCGGCCTCGACGAATACGCCCGCCCGGACGATGTACTGGTGTTCCGCGAGGTGGAGGGTGAACGCTATATCGGCCTCTACAACCTGGCAGCGATCATGCGCGGCAACCTGCCCGATCCCGCCATCTACGAAGGCGATATCGTGATGGTTGGCGACAATCCGGGAGAGCGCCGTCTCGAGCGGATTCTGCAGATCCTGCCGGCCGTCACTTCCAGTATTGTCCTGCTTGACCGTATCGGCAATTGATCCATCACTCCTGATGTTGCCAGCGCCTGCCCCACGGATGCGGTGCATGGCTGGCAAGTGCTGGGTTCACGCGATCGGCAGCCGAGCCTAGCAAGCATATCGCAGCCTTTCTCCACTGCCTGGCGCGGCACACGTTGGTCGGCATGGCCGTGTTTACGCTCGCGTTGGCGGGGGCGGCCGCCTACCTCATCCTGCAAGCAAGGCAATACGAGGCGACGGCTCGGATCGAAATCGTCGAGGTGCCTGAAGGAGAAGCTGGCGCGCAGTCGCCACAGCAGTACTACCAGCAGCAATACAGGCTCCTCGAAGCGCCCTTCTTGGCCGAGCGCGTGGTGATGGCCGAAGCATTGGCGCAGGACGCAGGCTTCCGCGCCGATTTCGGTCTCGATGCTTCGCAGGCGACACCTGTCGCCTTGGCGCAACTTGTGGATTTGACCGTCACCATAGAGCCGATCGCCAATTCGCAGTTGGTCGATATCGTTGCGACCGCACCGTCGGCGCAGGCTTCCGCGCGGATCGCCAATGCGTGGGCCGAACAGTTCCTTGCGGCCAATTACGAGAAGCGTTTTGGCGACAACCGGCTGGCGCGCGAACGCCTGGAGGCCCAGCTGGAGGAACGGCGCGTTGCGCTGGAGGAAGCCGAAGCCGAACTGGCGGCCTATGCGAACGAGAACGGGATCGTGGTCCTCGATTCCGCAGATGGCGACAGCGAACAGCCTGCGGGCGGACCGGAAACGCTCACGACATCGCAGCTGTCGGCGCTCAACCAGGCGTTGACCGAAGCCTCCCTGCGCCGCATCGAAGCCCGTAGCGCTCTCGAAGCCGAACGCAGGGAAGGTGATATCGAAGGCGCCGCAGCTCTGCGTTCGCGCCGGGCCGAGGCTGCCGCCCAACTGGCCGGCATGCGTGCCACCCTGGGTGATCGGAACCCACAGGTGCAGGCGCTGGAGGCGGAGATAGAGTCGCTCGATCGCTCGCTCGACAGTGACAGCGCATTGCAGGCAGCGGACCGTCAGGCCGACTATGAACTGGCGCTGCGCGAGGAAGCTGAACTGCGCGAGCGTTTCAATGCGGCGCGCGCCAATTATCTTGCCGAGCAGAACCTGGGTGCCGAGTACGGCATCCTGCGCCGCGAGGTGGATACCAATCGCGAACTGTATGAAGCGATGCTGCAACGCTATACGCGACTGGGTGCGGCCCAATCCGAAGCGGGTACCAACAACATGGTGCTGATCGAACGGGCAAGACCTCCGCGCAGCCCGGCAGGTCCGTCTCTGGCCTGGAGCCTGCCGCTTGCAGTGCTTGTTGCCGCGCTGCTGGCTTCGGCTGTGGCCTGCCTTGTGGATTACTTGCAGCGCCGCCCACGTCGTGCCGTGCGAATGCGCAACTAGCAGGGCGCGCCCGTGCGTTTCCTATGCGCTGGCACGCTGTCCCGTCGCCATACCCCGTTGTTCGGCCATCCCCATCGACACCAGCAGCGGCTGTTCGTCCTGCAGTTCGCGAAAACCGGCCTTGCTCGCCATGCCGCGCCACTCGGCGGTGATCAGCGACTGCGCGACCGCGCCGCCCAGGGTGGTGCCGGGGCCGGTGATGATGAACAGGTCGGGCGCAAACTCGCGCGCGGCCACGGTCAGCGCGCGGGTGAGGCTGTAGGTCTGCGTCACCTGCGCGCCCAGCGTGTAGTCGTAGAGCGCCTGCACGTCGCTGGCACCAGGCCACCACACGCGGCCATGGCCATCGACCAGCGGCAGCGCCGGCTGGCCGAACAGGTCGATTGGCAAGGCCGCGCGGCCCTGCGCGGCAACGGGTTCCTGCATCGCGGTGTGGAAGGCGGCGTGGTTGCCCAGCCGCATGGGAAAGCGCCCCTGAACGGGCTCTACCGCGTCCTCAAAGGCCTTTAGGCCCACCTCGTCGCCCGCCACCACCAGCATGCCGCCTAGGTCGATGGACAGGTGCAGCTGGGCATCCGCGCGCGCGCCGATCTCCTCGACCAGCGCCAGCAGCTCTGCCTTGCGCGCCATGTCCGCAATCCAGTCCTCGTCCATCCACGGGTAGATCGCCTGCCCACCAATCAGCGCGGCCTGCATCAGCGTGCCCATGGTGTTGGCGACGCGAAACCCGTGCTCTGCCGACAAGGCGCCGCCGCAGGCGAGGGTGGTATACCAGCCCATCGAATTGCCGGTCACGGCGACCACCTCGATCGCCTCGCGGTCGATGCCGAGGAAGTCGCCATAGCTTGCCGCGAAGATCAGGCCGGAGGCATTGTCGCCGCGCGTGTGCCTGGCCATGCTGAAGCGCTCTGCCCCGTCCAGCGCGGTGAGAGTCTCCTGCCCTGCATCTTCGCGCAGTGCATCGAAGGTGGCGAGCAAGGCTGCATCGGGGAAGTGCCGGGCAAGATAGCCCAGCTCGGCAGCGTTATAGGTGCCGCGGCCGGGGCAGATAACGACAGCGGTGGTCATTTTGCACCTCCTGCCAGGGCCAGCGCAGCCTCCACGATGGAATCGCGCGAGGGCATGGTGGCGGCATAGGCCGGGCCGGTCGGGATGAAGCTGTCCTGCGCCGTCAGCCGAGCATGCGGCAGGTCGGTGGTCTCCTCAAGCAAGGCCATCAGCGCCTCGGCCACGCCGCCGGTGCGGCGCGTCTCGTCCACCACCAGCGCAGCCTTGCAGTCCTTCAGCGCCGCCACGATTCCCTCGGTTGGCAAGGGCGAGAGCCAGCGGATGTCGATCACGCGCGCCTGCACGCCCCTTTCTGCCAGGATCGGCAAGGCCTGCGTGGCGAGGTAGGCGCCGTTGGCGAAAGTGACGATGGCCAGGTCCTTGCCGTTGCCGGTCACGCCCACTTCGCCCAAGGGGATGGCCTCTCCCGGCGGCGGGTATGTCGTCATCCAGCCACCGTCGCCTGCTTCGTGCAGGTCGCGCATCGGGTAGAGCGCAATGGGTTCGAGGAACACCACCAGCCGCTGCTCCTCGCGCGCCAGCCTCACGCATTCGCGCAGCATCATGGCGGCATCGCGCCCGTTCGACGGGCAGGCCAGGATCAGGCCGGGAATGTCGCGCAGCACGGCCACCGAATTGTCGTTGTGGAAGTGCCCGCCGAAACCCTTCTGGTAGCCGAGGCCGGAAATGCGCACCACCATCGGGTTGGTGAATTGCCCGTCGGAAAAGAATGGCAGCGTTGCCGCTTCGCCGCGCAGCTGGTCTTCGGCGTTGTGCAGGTAGGCAAGGAACTGGATTTCCGGCAGCGGGATAAAGCCGTTCTGCGCCATACCGATAGCAAGGCCCAGGATCGATTGTTCGTCCAGCAAGGTGTCGATTACTCGCGCCCGCCCGAAGCGGGACGAGAGGCGCTGGGTAATGCCGTAATTGCCGCCCTTCCTGCCGATATCCTCGCCCATCATCACGATCTCTTCGTGGTCCAGCATCAGGTCGGTCAGCGCCATGTTGATGATCTTGCCCATGGGCTGGGGCTTTTCCATCGCGTTCATGTCCGGTCCGAAAACTGCGGTGCGGGTATCCGGATCGGGGCCGTTGGTGGGGGCACAGGTGCGCGGCGGCGGCACCAGGCTTGCCATCACCTGCTGTGCGGTCTCCAGCCGGGGACGGGTGACGGCCTCTTGCGCAATCCGCTCAACGCGCTGCGCCTCGCTATCGTAGATCGCCAGCGCCTCTGCAGGCTCCAGCATTTCGGCTTCGGCCAGCTGGCGCGCCATGTGCAGCAGCGGGTCCTGCGCTTCCTCGGCCTCCACTTCCTGCCTAGGCAGGTAGGCCAGCGCCACGTCTGCCCCGGCGTGGCCATACAGCCGGATCGTGCGCACATGCAGGAATGCAGGCTTGCGCCGCGTACGCACATATTCGGCTGCCTCCTGCGCCACGCGGAAGGTGTCGTAGATATCCAGCCCGTCGCATTCGAAGTATTTCAGGCCGGGCCGGTGTTCGAAGCTGGCCTTCACCCACCCGCGCGGGGTCTTGGTGGAGATGCCGATGCCGTTATCCTCGCACACGAACAGCAGCGGCAACGGCACGTGCTGGTAACTGGTCCACTGCGCGGTGTTGAACGCGCCTTGCGCGGTCGAATGGTTCACCGAGGCATCACCGAACGAGCAGTAAACGATGGCATCGTCGGGCGTGGCCTTGTGCTCGGGCGGGCTGCGCTTCGCGAGGCCCAGCGAATAAGCCGCCCCCACCGCCTTGGGCAGGTGGCTGGCAATGGTGGAGGTCTGCGGCGGGATGTTCAGCGCCTTCGATCCCAGCACCTTGTGCCGCCCGCCCGAGATCGGATCTTCGCTGGAGCAGGCGTAGGACAGCAGCATGTCCCACGCCGCGGTCTGTCCCGGAACCTGCTCGGCGCGCTGCAACTGGAAGGCGGCATCGCGGTAGTGGAGGAAGGCCGGATCGCTGGGGCGCAGCGCGGCGGCCACCGCGGCCATGCCTTCGTGGCCCGACGGCCCGATGGTGTAATAGCCCTGGCCCGCCGCCTGCATCCTGCGGCTTTCCCGATCCATCGCCCGCGTCAGGCAGGCGGTGCGGAAGATCGAGGCGGCGGTGATATCGTCCAGCGGGCCGGCGGGCGGGGCGCCCTGCGGGAAATCGCCCGCCGCAACCCGGCGACGGAAATTCTCGTGGACGATGGTGACGCGATCGTTTGCCATGATCCTTGCCTTATCCCCGGCGGCGGCGGCTGTAACGTATCATTTGAAACATTCGCACCGCTGACCATGGGCAGCAGCCGAAAGACAAGCCACGGCTCGCACTTGTCCCCCGCTGTAGGCAAGGCCGGGGTGCGGTTCGGGGCCGCGGATTTTTGGGGAAGGCCGGTGGCGGAGACGGAGGGATTCGAACCCTCGATACCCCGATAGAGGTATGGTTCCTTAGCAGGGAACTGGTTTCAGCCACTCACCCACGTCTCCGGACCCAAGCGGCAAGGCCCGCGCTATAACGAGGGCACCTTGCGGCTTCAAGGGCGCTTTTGCCTTTCTCGCGAAACCTTCTTGCCGCTGCGGGCTGGATTCGATTCATCGCGATTTCGATTCGACTCGCCGCCTATTCATTGCCGCTTCAGGCGCGGGGGACTCAAGTTCACCCTGACGAGGTTCGCTTGCCGCCAAGGCGTGCGAAATCAGGAGGAAAGCATGTTCCGGGTCCGTAAAGCCATCGCTGCCATCGCGCTGCCTGCCCTGGCGGCGCTGTCGCTGCCTGCCGCGGCACAGGAGATCGAAACCGTCGATCCCGACACGATGATCGATGCAGACCTGATGGATCCGCCCGCCCAGACAACGGCACCGACCGAGGCCGCCCCGGCGGAACCGGGCTTCGAAGGCGCCTACGAGGTGTCCGAACCCACGTCGCGCTATGACACCGCGCGCCCGGTGCTGGACCTGCCGCCGGAGGGGACACCCGCCGATGGCACCACGGTGGACGTGGCCGAGGCCCCGGCGGCGCAGAACCCCAGCGGCACCTATGCACAAGACGACCTGATCGGCGCTGCCGAAGGGTTGTTCGGGCGCGGTGCGGAAGGGCTGGCGCGGCTGATCCAGGACATCCTTTCCGAACAGGGTGAGCCCAACGGCTATATCGTCGGGCGGGAAGGCGGCGGCGCCTTCATCGTCGGCGTCCGCTATGGCTCGGGCACGCTGCACCACGCGATCGAAGGCAACATGCCGGTCTACTGGACCGGCCCTTCGGTGGGCATCGATGCCGGCGCCAACGCAGGCAACACCTTCGTGCTGGTCTACAACCTCTACGATACGGACGAGCTGTACGAGCGTTTCCCGGCGGGCGAGGGGCAGGCCTACTTCGTCGGTGGCTTTACCGCCAGCTATGTGCGCAAGGGCGATATCGTGCTGATCCCGATCCGGGTGGGGGCCGGGCTGCGGCTGGGCGTGAACGCGGGCTACATGCGCTTTTCGCGCAACCAGCGGTGGCTGCCTTTCTGACAATTGCGCAAGTTTGATCTGCGCCCTTGCAGATCTTGCGCACTGGCGGCATGGAGCCGCCATCATGCTCGACAGACTCGACCAACAGCCGCCCGACGCCCTCCTGGCCCTCATCAAGCTGTATGAGGCGGACCCGCGTTCCACCAAGATCGACCTTGGCGTGGGGGTCTACCGCACCGCCGATGGCGCCACGCCGGTGTTCCGCGCGATCAAGGCGGCGGAACGGCGACTGGTCGAATCGCAGGAAACCAAGGCCTACCTCGGCCCCGAAGGCGACATGGGCTTCGTGCGCGCGCTGGTGCCGCACGTGTTCGGCGTCAACGGAAACATGGGTGGCCGGGTCGACGGGATGCAGACACCAGGCGGCACCGGCGCGGTGCGCCTCGCCGTGGCGCTGGCGAAGAAGGCGGGCGTGGCGAAGATCTGGATGGGCACGCCCTCCTGGCCCAACCACGCGCAAATCCTGGCCGATTGCGGCGTGGCCACCGGCACTTTCAACCACGCCACCGGCGATGGTGCAGCCGACATGGATGCGCTGCGCGAGGTGATCGCCAATGCCGGCGCCGAAGATGCCGTGCTGCTGCACGGCGCCTGCCACAACCCCACCGGGGTGGATTACGCCAACGAGGAGTGGGACGAGATCGCCGCGCTGGTGAAGGACAAGGGTATCCTGCCGATCATCGACCTTGCCTACCAGGGGCTGGGCGACGGCATGGACGCCGATGCCTATGGCCTGCGCGCGGTGCTGGCCGCCGTGCCCGAAGCGCTGGTGGCCTACAGCTGCGACAAGAACTTCGGCCTCTATCGCGACCGCGTGGGCGCGCTTTACGCCATGGGCGCGAGCGCGGACGATACCACGCGCATCATGTCCAACGGCGCTGCCCTGGCGCGCGCCAACTGGTCGATGCCGCCCGACCATGGCGGCGCAGCCGTGCGCGTGATCCTGGAGGACGAGGCGCTGACCGCCGACTGGCTGGCCGAAGTCGAGGACATGCGCCAGCGCATCGGCCAGGTTCGCGCCAAACTGGCAGAGGCCGGCACGGCTGGCTCCGTCGACCTGACTCCGCTCGGCGCGCAGAAGGGCATGTTCGCCATGCTGCCCGTCAGCAAGGAGCAAGTGCAGGAACTGCGCGAGAAGCACGGCGTCTACATGGCGGGCTCCGGCCGCATCAACGTGGCCGGGCTGACCATGGGCAACATCGATGCCTTCGTCGCCGCGCTGGCCGATGTAACAGGCTGACGCGCCGTTATCGTGGAACGCCCAAAGGGGTGTTTTGAAAAAGTTCGCCATCATCCACCCGGCTGCCGTTCGGTAGCCGGCGCTGGCGCTGCGGCCAGCCGCCGGAGCAGCCGCAAAAGCGCGGAATTGTCGGCTTTCCGGCGCATGCCCATGATCCGGCGACGATGGATCAGCGGCGCGACCAGGCCCACGTCGACGCGGCGAGACAGCTCTTCATCTGTAACCTTTCGCCAATCGACCTGGTTTGCGATGCGGCCCTTGCCAGGCGGGGTAAGCACCACGTCCCACGCATGGGCGAAGCTGGCTGCATCGGCACGCCGACGCAGGCGATAGGCGCTCATCCGGCTCATCCCTACTGCGCGCGCAGCGGCGCTGACGCTGCCCGTCAGGTAGAGATGGCCGAGGAAGGCGCACTGGCGCGCGGGCGTCCAGCCATCCTTGCGGGCACGCAGCGGTACGGGGTGGAAGAACGGCGGGCGGCGGCGCCTTTGGGCGATGGCTGTCGGCATGGGCGCCAGCCTGCGTCAGCTGCCTCGCTGTAGGACAGCCATGACCGGCGTGTTTGCAGCGATGCGGAATCGCCGTAAGTCTGCTGCCCAGGTAAAGCCGGGGAGAGACAATCGTGGCAAGCCGACCGAGAGAGGATTACGGCGCGCTGGTGGGCTGGACCACCAGCGTGCAGGGTGATCGCCTGATGCTGCGGATGCAAAGCGTCGACAAGGCACCGCCGCACGACCGTGGCGATGTGCATTCGCATTTTTACGTGATGGACAGGCAGCAGGCCCTGCAACTGGGCAACTACCTGTTCGAAATCGCCGAGGCGCAAAAGCCTACCCGTCGTGGGCGCGGCCTGTTCGCGCGGCTGTTCGGCTAGGGCCTAGCCCGCCCGCAGCGCCTGCATCCGGTGCAGGTAACGCGCAATCGTGTCGACCTCCAGGTTCACCTCGGCATCCTGTGCCAGTTCGCCCAGCGTGGTGACATCGGCGGTGTGCGGGATGATGTTGAGGCCGAAGTGCACCGTGCCGTCGTCGCGGTCTTCCACCGAATTGACCGTCAGCGAAACGCCGTTGACGGTGATCGATCCCTTGGGCGCGATGAACGGCGCCAGCTCTCCCGGCGCGGCGATGGTAAGGCGCATCGAATCGCCTTCGGGCTGCCAGTCGGCCACGCGGCCCACGGCATCGACATGGCCGGTGACGATGTGACCGCCCAGCTCGTCGCCCAGCCGCAAGGAAGGCTCAAGATTGAGGCGCGCGCCTTCGCGCCACATCTGCGCGGCGGTGCAGCTAGTGGTTTCCGCCGATACGTCGACCACGAAATGCGCATCGCCTTTCGTCCCGCCGCGATCCACCACGGTCAGGCACACGCCCGAACAGGCAATTGAGGCACCGATATCGATCTCCGCCGGGTCCAGCGGACAGGCGATGGTCAGGCGCAGGTCGCCGCGCTGCTCGATGGTGTCGATGGTACCGATGGCGGTGACGATGCCGGTGAACATTCAGGGCCCCTTTTCCAGTCAGCCGCGCTGATAGACTTCCAGTGTGTCGCTGCCAAGCAGCCGGCGTTCCTGGAGCACCAGCCTGTCGGCAAAGGCCGCCTCCAGCGTGTCGTGGCCGATATTGCCCACGGCCGGCGTGCCACCGCCCAGCAGCACGGGCGCGCGATAGACCAGCAGGCGGTCGACAAGCCCAGCGGCAAGGAAAGCCGAAGCGGTTTGCGCGCCGCCTTCCACCATCAGGTAGCGCACGCCTTCCAGCTCGGCGATGGCCTCTGGCGCGCGGATCGCCAGCCAGCCCTGCGGCACCTCGCCGGAGGTCAGCGCCACGCGCCGGGGCGAGCGGGCTTCGAGGCCGGGCAGGCGCACGTCGAGCCGCGGATTGTCGGCGCGCAGGGTGCCGCCGCCCACCAGTATGGCATCGGCCCGTGCGCGTTCGCGGTGGCCGTGCGCGCGCGCTGCGGCGCCGGTGATCCACTGGCTTTCGCCGGTGGCAGTGGCGATGCAGCCGTCCAGCGACATGGCGAGCTTCAGCGTCACGTGCGGGCGGCCCTTGGCGAGCCATGTGGCATGGCCCGAAAGGCCCAGCGCCGCCGCTTCCCAGCCCAGAACGGTAACCTTGGCGCCTGCTGCCTCCAGCCGCGCGATGCCGTCGCCCGCGGTGCGCGGATCGGGATCGCGCATGCCGATAACCACGCGGCCCAGGCCGGCCTGGGCGACAAGGTCGGCACAGGCGGGGCCGCGCGGCGAGACATGGGCGCACGGTTCCAGCGTCACATAGAGCGTGGCGCCGCGCGCAGCCCCTCCCGCCATGGCCAGCGCCACGGCTTCTGCATGGGGGCGGCCGCCGGGCATGGTCCAGCCGCGCCCGGCAAGCACCCCGTCCTTCACGACCAGCGCCCCGACACCGGGATTGGGGCTGGCCAGCGGCCTTGCCCGTTCGGCCAGCGCGGCAGCTGCCGCCATCCAGCGGGTATCCTCAGTTGGCGGTGGCACGCGAACAGTATTCCTCCACCGACAGCGCCACTTCCTCGGGCGTCGGTTCGGTGCCCTCGTCAGCCGCGGCAGCCTGCTCGGCCTCGATCTCGGCCTCCATCGCCTCCACATCGATGAAGGTCGCGCGGCCCAGCGCCTTGTACAGTTCGCGCCGGCGTTCCTCGCTGGCCTCGATCAGTTCCTGTAACTGGTCCTTCAGCTGCTGGTTGGCGCAGTTGGAGGCGATGATCTCCGCCTCGCTGCGCCCGTCCTCGAAGGTGGAGATATAGATAACCTCTGGCAGTTCCGGGTCCGCGCGATAGCTTTCCGGGATGAACAGCATGAACACCGCGAAGGTGGCAGCCATGGCCACGCCCAGGATCTGCCAGCGGTGCGGGGTCGGCTGCTTCCACTGCTCGTGAAAGTCGGTAACCGCGCGGCGCGGCGATATGCGGCGGAAAAAACCTTTCATGCGTGCCTGAATAGGGATGCTGCTGACGTTTCGCCAGTAATTGCTCAGCCGAAGGCGGCGTAAAGCGAGCGGCCCTCGCGCTTCAGCCAGCCGTCGGCGGCGGCCAGTTCGCCTTCGAACAGGTCGCCCAGCAGTGCGTGGAAGGCGGGCGAGTGGTCGAAATGGACAAGGTGCGCGACCTCGTGCGCCACGACCGAGCGGCGCACATGGTCGGGCGCCATCACCAGGCGCCAGTTGATGCGGATGCAGCGCCCGGAGCGGTTGTTGCCCGAGCACGATCCCCAGCGCCGCTGTGCGCGCGACAGGCGCAGGTCGGGCCGGGGCAGGTTGCCACGCTGGCAATAGAAGGCGAGGTCGTCCGCGCACAGCCGCAGTGCTTCGCCTTCCAGCCAGCGGCGCACGCGGCCTTGCAGCCCGTCTTCCGGCCCGCCGACGCGCAGCACGTCGCCTTCGGCCAGCACCTTGCGACCGGCCCCGGCGTCCCACGCGATCCGCATGGGCGATCCGCGATAGGCGATGTGCTCGCCGTCGCTTACGGCCACGCGCCGGGGCACCTTGGCCAGCTGCGCGGCGATCCATTCACTGCGCGCGTGCGCGAAGGCGACGGCATCCAGCGTGCGGCCCCAGGTGGGCAGGGTGATGCGTACCTCGCTGCCGTCCGGCGCCAGTCGCATGGTCAGCCGCTTGGCGCGGGCATGGCGGCGCACGGCAACGGGGATCGATTGCCCGTCGATCTCTATGGCCGGAGCCTGGTATTCGTCGCGCAGCCAGTCGATCATGCGTCTTCGTCGTCCCATTCGACCACGTGGTGTTCCAGCGGTCCGGCCACGGTTTCGCTGATGCAGCGCCCGGCGACGCTGGCGCCCGCTTCCAGCATGGCATCGCGGCTGCCGGTCAGCAGGTGGTGCCAGCGCGGCAGCGGCTTGCCTTCGGCGCGGCGCACATAGGCGCAGGTGGGCGGCAGCCACGGCACCTCCTTCACCAGCTTTGGCGTCAGCCGCAGGCAATCGGGCACGAAGGCCTTGCGGTGGCGATAGTCGCGGCACTGCGCGGTGCCGGTGTCGAGCAGCTTGCAGGCGACATTGGTCTCGACGATCTCGCCGGTGTCCTCGTCTTCCAGCTTGTGCAGGCAGCAGCGCCCGCAACCGTCGCACAGCGCTTCCCATTCCGGACGCGAGAGCTCGTCCAGCTCCAGCTCCCAGAAGCGGTTGCGCAGGTCAGCCATCGGCCGGGCGCACCCATTTCTCCAGCTCTTCCGCCACGGCTTCGCGCGATTGCTCGACCGGGATCAGCGCCATCGGCTCGCCCGCGCGGTCGACCAGGTAGCCCACGCTGGGGTGCTGGATATCGTATTCTCCGCCTTCCTCCACCGGGTCGATGCGGTAGTAGGAGAAGAAGAACGCCTCGGCCGCCGCCTCGATCTGTTCCTGCGTGCCGGTGAGGCCGATCAGCTTGTCGGAAAAGGCCGCGGCATATTCGCCCACCTTTTCCGGCGTGTCGCGTTCGGGATCGACCGTGATGAAGATCGGCTGCACGTCGTCGGCCAGGTCCGGGTGTTCCTCGGCGAACAGGTTGTAGCCGGCCACCATCCGGGTCATGTCGAACGGGCAGACGTTGGGGCAATAGGCATAGCCGAAATAGATCAGCTGGTAGCGCCCGGCGAAATCGCTGCTGCTGACCGGGTCGCCGTTCTTGTCGACGAGGTTGTATTCGCCCGTCAGCGCGCTGCCGTAGAGCGGCGCGTCGGTGACGGGCGGCTGGTTTGCCCCGCTGTCGCAGGCAGCAAGGGACAGGGCGAGGAGGACGGAGGCGACAACCGGAATACGTGCGGGCATGACGAAGCGTTCATGCTCTGCTAACGCGGCTTTCGCAAGGCGAGTCCCGCCCGACTGCGGGGATTTTGCGCACTTAAATTGACAGGAGAAGCGAAAGTGGCTCGCGCCCCCTTTCGACAGTTTACGATGGCAGCGGCAGCCCTTGCCGCGTTCGGGTCGGTTACGATCGGCATGGCCGTGCCGGCAGGTGCCCAACTCTATTCCGAAGGGTACCAGTTCCTGCAGGCGGTGAAGAACCGCGAAGGCGACGATGCGACAGAGATGCTCAACGCGCCCGGCTCCACCGTCGTCAATGCCCGCGATCTCTCCACGGGCGAGACCGGGCTGCACATCACCGTGGAGCGCCGCGACCTGACCTGGACACAGTTCCTGCTGCAGGAAGGCGCCAACCCCAACATCGCGGACAACCAGGGCCGCACGCCGCTGATCGCCGCCGCGCAACTGGGCTGGGTGGAAGGCGTGGAAGCGCTGGTGGAAGGCGGTGCGCGACTGGATATCGCCAACGAGACCGGCGAGACCCCGCTGATCGCCGCCGTGCACGCCCGCAACGTGGAGCTGATCGGCGTGCTGGTGGCTGCCGGGGCCGACCCCGACCGGGCCGACAACGCCGGGCGCACCGCGCGCGACTATGCCTCTATGCCGGGTGTTTCCGCCCGCGTGCTCAACGCCATCGAGAGCAACGAGCCCGACGAGTCCGAGGGCGAGGCGCGCATCTACGGTCCGGTCTTCTGATGGCCGAGGTCGACCTACAGGACGCCACGCTGGACGAATTGCGGCTGGCACTGGCGCCGGAAATCGCCATGGCCGCTATGTTCGACGGCTGGAGCGACGCGGCGCTGGTTTCGGCTGCCGAGATCGAAGGCATCGATCCCGCAGTTGCCCGGTTTGCCTTCAAGGGCGGGCCGATGGACATGATCGATGCCTGGGTCGCCTCGGTCGACGCCAGGATGGAAGCCGAATTTGCCGACGGACGGCTGGACAAGCTGCCGATTCGCGAGAAGATCCGCACGCTGGTGTGGTTCCGCCTGCAGGCGATCGAGGGGTTGGAGGAATCGTTGCGCCGCGCCGCTGCCATCCAGGCCATGCCGCGCAACGCTGCCCGCGCGCTGAAGCAGGGCTGGTCCAGCGCGGACAAGATGTGGCGGTTGGCCGGCGATACCGCCACCGATTACAACCACTACACCAAGCGCGCGATCCTCGCCTCGATCTACGGCGCCACGCTGGCGGTGTTCGCCGGTGACGAGAGCGAAGGTAAGGCCGAGACTCGCGCCTTCCTCGATCGTCGCATCGAAGGGGTGATGAAGTTCGAAAAGGCCAAGGCCCAGCTGCTGGGCAAGGACCGCGAACACTTCGATGTCGCGCGCTTCCTTGGCCGGCTGCGCTATCCGCAGAACTGACGCTGCATCCCGTCGTCATTCTCTATTGATAATCAGTTGCAATTAGCGCGCCGCTCTGGCACCGGACCTTGCCGTGGATAACAACCTTACCCTCGATACGCTTCCCCCGCTGGAACGCGCGGAGATCACCGGCGTCGACTGGGACGCGCTGGCGCCCGAAGAAGCCAAGCGCCTGCGCGCGCTGGGCATCGACGTTGGTGCCCGCGTGGCGATTGCCCATCGCGGCATTTTCCTGGGGCGCGATCCCATCGCGCTGATGGTGGGCCGCATGAACGTGGCCATCCGCCGCGTCCACGCCAGGGCCATGGCGGTGAAGCTGGTATGAGCAGGCTGCGCACAGCTGCCCTGGTGGGCAACCCCAACGCTGGCAAGAGCGCGCTGTTCAACGCGCTGACCGGCGCGCGGCAGAAGATCGCCAACTATCCCGGCGTGACCGTGGAGCGCAAGGCGGGCCGCATGTTCCTGCCTTCGGGCGAGCCGGTGGAACTGATCGACTTGCCGGGCTCCTACTCGCTCGATGCCGCCAGCCCGGACGAGGAAGTTACCCGGCAGGTGGTCGAGGGCGAATTCCCCGGAGAGGCCGTCCCCGACGTCCTCGTGGTGGTGGTGGATGCCGCCAACCTCGAACAGCACCTCGTCTTCGCGCAGGAACTGATCGGGCTGGGCCGTCCCACCGTGATCGCGCTCAACATGGTCGACCTGGCCGAGCGTGACGGGTTGGCGATCGATCCCGATGCCCTGTCTGCCGCGCTGGGCGTGCCGGTGGTTTCCACCGTCGCCGTGCGCAAGCGCGGGCTCGAGGCCCTGGCAGGCGCCATCAACGAGGCCGAAGGGCAGGACATGGGCCTGCGCCACCAGGTCGCCGCGCTGACCCTGCCCGAGCGGCGGCTGGCGGCGCGCAACATCGCCAAGGGTGCGATCATCTCCGAAAGCGGGCAGCACCGGTTGCACGCCCATCTCGACAAGGTGTTGTTGCACCCGTGGCTGGGCCCGCCGATCCTGTTCGCCCTGCTGTTCGTCATCTTCCAGGCGGTGTTCGCCTGGGCAACGCCGTTTGCCGATGCGCTGGACGGCGCCATCACTGCGGTGATCGGCCTTGTCGAAGGCGCCATGGCCCCCGGCATCGTGCGCGATTTCCTGACCGAAGGCTTGCTGACGGGCGTCGGTTCCGTCGTCGTGTTCCTGCCGCAGATCGTGATTCTGTTCGCCTTCATCCTGGCCATGGAGCAATCGGGCTACATGGCCCGTGCGGCTTTCATCATGGACCGGCTGATGGCCTATGTCGGTTTGTCCGGTCGCAGCTTCATCCCGCTGCTCTCCAGCTTTGCCTGCGCCATCCCCGGGATCATGGCGACTCGCGCGATTGCCGATCCGAAGGACCGGCTGACCACTATCCTGGTCGCTCCGCTGATGACCTGTTCGGCGCGCCTGCCTGTCTACGCCGTCATCATCGCCGCTTTCATTCCCGCCGAGAGCGTGGGGCCCGGCGTCGGCCTGCAGGGGCTGGTGCTGTTCGCGCTCTACGTGGCCGGAATCATCGGCGCGATGGTCGTCGCGCTGGTGCTGCGCCGCACGGTGACGAAGGGCGGGGCGAGCGGTTTCATCATGGAATTGCCGCGCTATCAGCTGCCGCCGCTGCGCGACCTGGCCATCGGCCTGTGGCAACGCGCCTGGGTGTTCCTGCGCCGTGCGGGCACGATCATCTTTGCCGCCACCATCGCGCTGTGGGTGCTGCTGAGCTTTCCCAAGGCAGAGCCGGGCGAAAGCCAGCTGGATGCCAGCATTGCCGGGCACGTTGCGGACGGACTGCACGTCGTGCTGGAGCCGATCGGCTTCAACCGCGAGATCAGCCTGGCCATCGTTCCCGCCATGGCCGCGCGCGAAGTGGCGGTATCTGCTCTGGCCACCACATACGCCGTGAACGCCGATGACGAGGAGGAAGAGGCCGCCGGCCTGATCCCGCGCCTGCAGGGCGGGTGGAGCCTGCCCACGGCGCTGGCCTTCCTTGCCTGGTTCGTGTTCGCGCCGCAGTGCATTTCCACCATCGCCGTCGCCAAGCGCGAGACCAACGGGTGGAAATGGCCGGCCTTCATGGTCGCCTACCTGTTCGGCCTTGCCTACCTCGCGGCAGGCGCGACCTACTGGGGTGCGGTGGCGCTGGGCCTGTAGCCATCCGGGCTGCTTGAGGCCCCATTCCCGGAATCGAATCCAAAGTGGAGATAACTCCCGCCCGAGGGGTGGCGACTCGCCCACCCCTTCGATAAGCCATGCCTCGCAAGCGAAAGAGGAATGTGATTCATGGCGGGTAGTCTCAACAAGGTGATGCTGATCGGTAACCTGGGCAAGGACCCTGAAATCCGCAGCTTCCAGAACGGCGGGCGCGTGGCCAATTTCCCGCTTGCCACCAGCGAGCGCTACAAGGACCGCGACGGCAACATGCAGGAAAAGACCGAGTGGCATAATGTCGCGATCTTTTCAGACGGGCTGGTGGGCGTGGTCGAACGCTTCCTCAAGAAGGGCTCCAAAGTCTACGTCGAAGGCCAGCTGCAGACGCGCAAGTGGCAGGACCAGAACGGCCAGGATCGCTATTCCACCGAAGTGGTGCTGCGCGGCTTCAACGGCACCCTGACCATGCTCGACGGTCGCGGCGAAGGCGGCGGTGGCGGCCAGGGCGGCGGTTCCGTCGGCTTCGGCGGCGGCGGCGGTGGTGGCCAGGGCAGCAGCTTCGGCGGTTCCGGCGGCTTCGGCGGCGGTGGCGGTGGCCAACCCTCGGGCGGCGGCTCCAACTACGACGACCTCGACGACGATATCCCGTTCTGAGGTCGTCCGGCCTGAAGCAGCGAAGAGGGCGTCCTAGCGCTTGTCGCCGCGCAGCTGCAGCACGCTCCCCACGTCGGTGCGAAAGCGTTTCAGCCGCAGCGTGACGAGCAGCGACTCGACATTCGCCAGAACGCCGAGGCCCACCAGCGCGACGAAGAATTGCTGCGAATAGCCGAGCACATAGAGCCAGGTGAAGAACAGGCCCGATCCCACGGCCCCGGCCTTCGACAGGTAAAGGTGATAGGCGGGCAGGCAGCCAAATCTTGCCAGGCAGGCCAGCGCGGCCAAGCCATAGCTTATCAGGAACAGCCCCAGCCAGCCGAGCTCCGCCCGCAGGTTGGCGAACTCGAACAGGTACAGGCCCAGGATGCCGGCCAGCAGCGTGCAGGCATCGGCAATCGTATCCAGCCGCGCCCCGGCCCGCGAACTCTGGCCGGACCAGCGGGCAAGGGGTCCATCCACAAGGTCCGTCAGCAGGCTGACAATGCCGAGGATGAAGAAGGCATCGCGAAGTCCCAGCAGCGCCATCGCCGCGATCACGGGCGCTGCGGCGATCCGGTACAGGGTCAGCAGGTTGGCCAGTTTCCCGATGGGATCACCTCAGAAAAAGGCGGTGGCAAATTCGGCCCAAGCCTCGCTGCCGCCCAGCGCCATGCGCAGGGCAAAGCAGGTGACGAACAGCCCCACGCCGAACACGCTTGCCCAGTGCGGCTTGCCGCGCGTGCGCCAGTCGTAGATCGGGAAGGCCAGCAGGATCGCCAGTTCGATCAGCAGCGCGGCGGGCGGTGCGCCCAGCAGGATGATCGCGCTGCGCGCCACCGCCGGATCCATCATCATCACGCCTGCCAGCACCATCAGCCGCTTGTGCGCCTCGCTATTCTTGCGGTTGGCGATCCCCATCACGTAGACGATCGCGAAGGTGACGATGTCGAAGAAGGGGAATATCGCCGAGCCCACGTTGTCGAACCCGGCGATCGACCAGGCCGGGTTGCGGATTGCGTGGGCGACGGTGGAATAGCCCAGCACCACGATTCCCAGTGCAAGGGCCAGGCTGGCCCAGCCGAGTTGCCTGTGCAGGGCGAAGCTGGCGCGGCGGATCAGCAAGGCCTGCACCAGGGTCAGCGCGAACCAGGCCAGCGTCACCGTGCCATGCAGCACCAGCGCGGGTGGCGGCGGAAAGCCGGCGAGGCCGAAGCCGGTAGCAAAGCCCGCGCCGAAACCGGCGAAAACGAACATGACCACGACCAGCGTCATGATCGGGAAAAACGCTTGCGAACGCGCGTAAATGGCCATTGAACTCCCCCCGCAATGCCCGACCCGCAGCTGTCCTATCCGGCGTTTGCGGCGCATGGCAAGTTCGGCGGATACGGACCTTTGGCCTTTCCCATGCATAGAATGGGTATGACACGGCCAACGGATTTCATTTTCGGCACGCAGATTCGCAAGTCCCCGTTCTTCGACGCGACGATGAAGTGGGGGGTGAAGGCATTTTCGGTCTACAACCATATGTACCTGCCCCGCAGCTTCGGCGATGAGGTGGCGAATTTCTGGACCCTGGTGAACGACGCCATCCTGTGCGACGTGGCGGCGGAACGACAGGTGGAGATCGCCGGCCCCGATGCCGCGCGCTTCATGCAATTGCTTACCCCGCGTGACCTGTCCGGGATGGAGCGGGGCGAATGCAAGTACATCGTCCTGACCGACCAGCGGGGCGGGATCCTGAACGACCCAATCCTGTTGAAGCTTGCCCGTGACCGTTTCTGGATTTCGCTGGCCGACAGCGATGTACTGCTGTGGGCAAAGGGGGTGGCAGTGCATGGCGACATGCAGGTCTTTATCAGCGAACCCGATGCTTCGCCGCTGCAATTGCAGGGGCCGAAGTCGGCCGCGATCATGCAGCGGTTGCTGGGCGATTCGATCACCGATCTCGAATTCTTCCATCACCGGCAGGCGGAGGTCGATCGTATTCCCCTGCGCGTATCGCGTACCGGCTGGTCGAAGGAATTCGGCTACGAGATCTTCCTGCTGGACCATCGCCGCGGCGAGGAACTGTGGGATCGCATCATGGCTGCGGGCGAGCCGCTGGGCCTGAAGCCGGGGCATACCTCCACCATCCGCAGGATCGAAGGGGCGCTGCTATCCTACCGGGCCGACGCGGATTCGCGCACCAACCCCTATGAACTCAACATGGGCTGGATGGTCGACCCGCACATGCAGGCGGATTTCATCGGCAAGGCCGCGCTTCGCGCAATCCGGCAGGCCGGGCCCAGACGCCGGCAAATGGGGCTGGTGATCGAAGGCGAGCCCATGCACGAAGCCAACAGCGACTACTGGGGCGTGCAGTGCGGCACGCAGGCGATCGGCAAGGTGACATCGGCCATCCATTCGCCGCGGCTGGAGCAGAACATCGCGCTGGCCCTGCTGGATGCCGGCAGTGTCGCATCGGGTGACTTGGTGACTGTGCGAACGCCCGACGGACCGCGCGCTGCCGAAGTGGTGCCCTTGCCCTTCTACGATCCCGGCAACGACAGCGGCGGCGACTGACTAGGTACCCTTCAGGCCTTTCAGCGCTTCGGCCAGCGGGCCGTCGGCTTCGCCTTCTTCCACCAGGCCATGGCGGCGGCGGGTGTCGTCGGCTTCCGGCCCCACGGCATAGGGATCGATGGCGAGGGCCAGGCTCTGCGCCACGGCTTCGCCCAGGTCGAACGACGTGCCCTCGTAACCGATTTCGTCGAGCTCGTCTTCTTCCAGCTCGATCTCCTCGTCCGCCTCGCTGGCTTCCAGCCTGGCCATGGGCACGAATCGCAAGGTTATTGCGTCCTCGATGGTCATGGGCAGGTCCTCGCCCGAGACAGCACAGCTCTGCACCCATTCGGCCGTCAGCGTGCCGTTGGCGGAGACTTCGTCGCCGTGCGCCTCCAGCGACAGCGTGGCCGCCAGCTTGCCCACCGCGATCAGGCCGAAACGCTGCGCCAGCGCGGCACGTTCGGCCTCGTTCGCCTCCACCGTCACCGGCTGCGCGGTGATACCGCGGATGTCGAAGGGGCGGGAAAATTCGGGCGTGTCGGTCATGCGCGCAAGGCCCCGGCCAGCAGCGTGGCATCGTCCAGCGTGGCCAGCTCTGCATGCAGGGCGCGCAACCGCACGGCGAGGTGGTAGGGCTTCTTCTCCTCGTCCTCCAGCGCCACGTTGCGGGCGAGGATTTCCGCCATCTTCGCATCGCTTTCGATCATCGCTTCGCGCAGCGCGCCGATACGACCGCCCAGCACGCCCATCAGCTTGCCCATGTGCTTGCCCACCATCAGGTCGCCCACGCCGGTATCGCGCAGCTGGCGGTCCATGTCGGCCACGAACAGCTCGGTCAGCAGGGCGCTTTTCGGGCCCAGCTCTTCACTCTCTTCCATCCTGAGCATCACCAGTGCCAGCACCAGGGTAATCATGTCGAAGCGGCCTTCCACCGAATCCTTCGCGCCGCAGTCGGCATACCATTCGCGCTCGCGGCTGGTGGCGACCACGCCGTGCCACAGCGGGCGCAGGTCTTCGCGCGGGTCCTTGCCCAGGCCAAGGAAGCGGGAGATGAAGGACATGGGGCTATCGGCCTCTTTCATTAAGCGGGTGTTCAAAGCGGCAGGGACATTCGGAGGCACGGGCACGCTCCCACGTTGCACAGGCGCGCGCCCTGCCCTAAGGCTTGCCCGCATATAGGAGTGGGACAGGCGCCGTGCAAAGCGGCACTTTGGCCTGTCTCTGACGAAAAGAAGGATTGTTCGATGGGTTTGATTGTGCGGGGAACTGCGATTGCGGCACTGGGCCTGGTGCTGGCAGGCTGCTCGTCGATCGACAATCACCGCGGCTACATCAACGACGAGGTGCTGATCGCGGCCATCCAGCCGGGGCTGGACAACCAGCAGTCGGTGCGCGGCACGCTGGGCCAGCCGACCATGGTCAGCCAGTTCGGCGAGCCGGTGTGGTACTACATTTCCAGCCGGACAGAGCAGACCCCCTTCCGCCAGCCCAAGATTCGCCAGCATTCGGTGCTGTCGATCCGCTTTGACGAGAACGGCAATGTGGCGTCCACGAATCGCACCGGCATGGAGCAGGTGGCGCGCATCAGCCCCGATGGTGACGAAACCCCGACGCTGGGCCGCGAGCGTGGTTTCCTCGAAGACCTGTTCGGCAATATCGGCTCGGTCGGTGCGGGCGTGCCCGGCAGCGGTGGCGGTCCGGGCGTCTGACCCGGTGCCTGGCGGCGCTTGCTCCGCTTGAACCTGCGGGAGCGGGCGCCCATATGCCGCTCATGCATGACGACGCGATATATTCCAGCAGGGCAAGCCACGGCCTGACCCAGTGGCACGGCACCACGATTGTCGGCGTGAAGCGTGGCGATACCACCGTGATCGCGGGCGATGGGCAGGTGTCGATGGGCAACACGGTGATGAAGCCCAATGCGCGGAAGGTCCGCCGCATCGGTGAGGGCAAGGTGGTGGCAGGCTTCGCCGGCGCCACGGCCGACGCCTTCACCCTTTTCGAACGGCTGGAGCGCAAGCTGGAGCAATACTCCGGCCAGCTTCTGCGCGCCGCGGTGGAACTGGCCAAGGACTGGCGCACCGACAAGTACCTGCGCAACCTCGAAGCCCTGATGATCGTGGCCGACAAGGACGTGCTGCTGGTGCTGACCGGCAATGGCGACGTGCTGGAGCCCGAAGGCGGCATCACCGCGATCGGATCCGGCGGCAACTACGCACTCGCCGCCGCTCGCGCGCTGTCCGATTACGAAGACGATGCCGAAGTGATCGCCACCAAGGCGATGCAGGTCGCGGCCGATATCTGCGTCTTCACCAACGGCAACGTCACCCTGGAACGGGTCTAGGCCAGCAGTAGCGCCGCGATTACGACGCACAGCCCCGCCGAATAGAGCACCTGCATGGTGTCGAGCCAGCGCGGCACGGCACTGGCAACGACTGCCGGTGCGCGACTTGCCCGCGATTGCCACAACAACACGGCAGACCATGCCGCCAGCGGGGCCAGGGCAACCCAGTACCGCGCGCTGGACTTGTGGACGAAAGGTTGCAGCGACAGGCAGGCGGTAACGCCCTTTACCAGCATGGCCTGCACCCGCAGCGAATCGTTCTGGCGGAAAAGCAGCAGGTTGGCTGCCAGCAGCATCAGCATGAACGGCACGTAAGTCACCAGCGTAATCGCCAGCAACAGCTGGTAGAGGGGCGCGCGCAGCTCGGGCGGAATGCCGTAGCTCATGGTCAGCAGGTTGCGTAGCCAGCCGCCCGGATCGAGGACAAAGCGCCCCACGTGTTCGCGGGCCTGCGCGAAATAGGAACGCGGCGTCAGCCCGGCGATCGAATACCACATCATCTCGCGCTCCACGTCCAGCGGGTTGCGCTGCTGCGCCTGCGCGGTTTCGCGCGCGAATTCCCAGGCCGGCACGATGTCGATGCCAGGCTCGCACGGACCAAAGCAGGTGCGCGAGGGATCGCCAAAGCTATCGGCAAGGACCAGCGGCACGTTAGTGGTGGTCAGCACCGGCTTGTCGAAATGGGCGCTTACAGCAAGGCTCCACGGCAGCAGCCCGGCCATCACCAGCGCCAGGCCGCCCAGGATCCGGCCGCCGTATTGCCAGCGCCGCGCGCGCGAGCCGAGGCCAAGCGCCAGCAGCACGCAATTCAGCGCCAGCACCACCGCCAGCATCGGCCCCCTGAGGTAGAGCGCGGCCAGCAGGCACAGCTCCATCGCCAGCAGGCCGCGCCAGGCCAGCGCTTCGCCGTGCAACATCTGTCGTGCCAGCGGCACTGCCAACAGCATGGCGGCAAAACCAAGCAGGCCTGCGGGCAAGTCGGGCAGGTGCATGGCGGCGCTGACATGCCACAGCGGCGCGAGGCCGGGGAAAGCCAGCAGGACCATGGCAAGGCCTTGCCCGACGTGCCGCCTTGCCAGCGCCACCACGCCCAGGAACAGCACGCCGTTCACCAGCAGCATCCAGCTGCGGACCAGGGCAAGGGATGCATCCGGCACCGCCATGAACAGCGGCGTGCCCAGCAGGTAGGCACCCGGCATGAACCAGCCGGTGCCGATCAGTTGCCCGGCAAGGTCGAACCCGGCCGGCTGGCGGCCGATCAGGGCATCGCCCAGCGCGCGGGCGCCCGCGACATAGGTATATTCATCCCCGCGCAGGTTGGAATTGGCGAACAGGCGCCAGGTCAGCAGCGTGGTGCCCAGCCAGCCGGCAAGCAGCACGAGGGAAAGGGCCCGGCGATGGCGTTCCGCCCGGCTGGCGAGGCCGTGCAGGGCGGTGCGCACCCGTCCTTGGTCGTGCAATGCCAGCGCCAGAACTCCCTTTCGAAAGCCAAACCCCGGCTTTCTTGAACGGCCAGCGCGCGCTTGGCAATCGGCGAAGATGGCAGCCATGTCTTGACGCTGGGGCACGGCACGCCAAATGGGCGCGGATGGAAAACCTTACCCCCAAGGCGATTGTCGCCGCTCTCGACGAACACATCATCGGCCAGCGCGAGGCCAAGCGCGCGGTGGCCGTGGCCTTGCGCAACCGCTGGCGTCGCCAGCGCCTGAACCCCGACCTGCGCGACGAGGTGACCCCCAAGAACATCCTGATGATCGGCCCCACCGGCTGCGGCAAGACCGAGATCAGTCGCCGCCTGGCCCGGCTGGCCGAAGCGCCCTTCGTAAAGGTTGAGGCGACCAAGTTCACCGAAGTCGGCTATGTCGGGCGCGACGTGGAGCAGATCGCCCGCGACCTGGTGGAAGAAGCCATCCGGCTGGAGAAGGACCGGCGCCGCGAAGCCGTGCGCGAGGCCGCCAGCGAAGCCGCCATGCAGCGCCTGCTCGATGCGCTGGTCGGCCCCGGCGCCAGCGAGGCCACCCGGCAGAGCTTCCGCCAGCGCATCACCGACAATTCGATGAACGATACCGAGGTGGAAATCGAAGTCGCCGAGCAGGGCGGCATGCAGATGGACATCCCCGGCATGGGCGGCGGCGCCACGATGATCAACCTGGGCGAGATGATGGGCAAGGCCTTTGGCGGCCCGCCGAAAAAGAAGCGCAAGCTGAAGGTGCCCGACGCCTGGGACAAGCTGGTCGACGAGGAAGCCGAAAAGCGCATGGACCAGGACGACGTGGCCCGCGTCGCCCTGCAGAATGCGGAGACCAACGGCATCGTCTTCCTCGACGAGGTGGACAAGATCGCCGTTTCCGACGTGCGCGGCGGTTCCGTCTCGCGCGAAGGCGTGCAGCGCGACCTGCTGCCGCTGATCGAAGGCACCACGGTTGCCACCAAGTACGGCCCGATGAAGACCGACCATGTCCTCTTCATCGCTAGCGGAGCGTTCCACGTGGCCAAGCCTTCGGACATGCTGCCCGAACTGCAGGGCCGCCTGCCGATCCGCGTGGAGCTGCGCAGCCTGACCGAGGAAGACTTCGTGCGCATCCTTTCGGAAACCCGGGCCAACCTGGTCAGCCAGTACCAGGCGCTGCTCGGTACCGAGAAGCTGGATGTCGAGATGACCGAGGATGCCGTTGCCGAAGTTGCCAAGATCGCCGCGCAGGTGAACGAAGGGGTCGAGAATATCGGCGCCCGCCGCCTGCAGACGGTGATGGAAAAGCTGTTCGAGGAACTGAGCTTCGAGGCCGAGGAAATGGCCGGGCAGAGCGTAACGGTCGATGCCGGTTACGTGCGCGACAAGCTGAGCGACCTTGCCAGCGACACCGACCTGTCGAAGTTCATCCTGTAGGGAACCGGTCCCATGTCCAGCGCACCGCCCGAAGGAAAGCTGCGTTACCGCCTGCTGACCGGCACCGAGTACCGCGCCTTTTGCGAAAAGGTCTCGCAGGCGCTGGAAGACGGCTGGGTGCTCTACGGCGAACCGCGCACCACCTACGACTGGTGGCGTGGGCAGGTAAAGGTGGCGCAGGCGGTGGTCTGGCCAGGAACGCCGTCGCGTACCGGTACGCTGGACTGATCGCCCGGATTATCGCGCGCGCCGTGCCCGGTGGGCGGCGTCGCAAGAGCCAGCCGTAGGTCGGGCGGCCCGTGTGCCTAGCGGGAGCGCGGCGATCATTCGGGAATGCGCTCTAGAACGACGTACTCGAAATCTTCCGCCGCCTTGTCGCCGCTGTCGACCAACTCGGCATAGTGCCGCACGGCGCCGGCCAGCCCGTCCAGATCGGTAATCAGGCAGCCGATATCGTCGAACTCGACCCCCGCGATGTCGCCGAAATCCTGCGTGCAAACGGCGTTATAGGCCCGCAATTCGCCATCGGACAGCCGCATCAGGTTGTAACCGGCAAGGTCTTCGGCGAGGGGGTTGATCTGCAGTTCGCCATCATCGACCGGCTTTTCGGCGATTTCGTCAACCGTCGGGCGAGACATCTGTGCCGCGTACCATTCGTCATCCACCGCCAGGAAGAATAGGTCGAAGGTCACTTCCCCTTCTTGGCGCAGGGTATAGGCCGCGCCTTCCCCGGTGCTGGCGAGGATCACCGGGTTATCGCTACCGTCGGGGTCGCGATAGGTGCCCTCGAACGGTATGGTGTCGGCATTGTCTGCATTCAGCAGGGGTGCCGGAGAGAACCAGCAGCCCCCCAATGCCAGAGGTAGTGTCATCAGTGCTATCGGGGCGCAAAGTCGCCGGGTCATCGGTCCTCCTGTCGAAACCGGGTCCTAACAAGGATGACGCGGGAAATCCAATCGCCCGCCCACAGCGCAAGTCATCCGGTCATGGTGCCGACCCGTGTCAGGGATGCGGCGCCAGCCCGATCTCGACGCCCGTCTTGTCGGTCAGGGCGAACTTGTCGACCAGGTCGGCGCTCGCCTCGTTCAGGCCCACCACCTGCACGCTGCGGCCGTTGCGGCGCATGCGTTCCACCACCTTGTCCAGCGCGCCGACCCCGGAAATGTCCCAGAAGTGTGCCTTGGTCACGTCGATCACCACGTTGTCGGCAGGGTCGTCCATGCGGCTTTCGGGGCCGATGGCGTAGAAGAACCGGTCCACGCTGGCGAAGAAGATCTGCCCGGTGATGTGATAGGTGGCGGTATCGCCTTCGCGTACCCGTTCCACCTTGAACATGCGCTGCACCTTGCCGGTGAAGAAGATGCCCGACAGCAGTACGCCCGCCAGCACGCCCAGCGCCAGGTTATGAGTCGCCACCACGATCACCACGGTGGACACCATCACGACGGAGCTTTCCCACGGGTGGTGGCGGATGTTGGGGATGGAGTTCCAGCTGAAGGTACCGATCGACACCATGATCATCACCGCCACCAGCGCGGCCATGGGAATCTGACCGACAATGGGGCCGAGCAGTGCCAGCAGAACCATCAGCGTGACACCGGCGGTGAAGGTGGACAGCCGCCCACGACCGCCGCTGGTGACATTGATCACCGACTGGCCGATCATCGCGCAGCCGCCCATGCCTCCGAAGAACCCGGCGGCGACGTTGGCAATGCCTTGCCCGGCGCTTTCGCGCTGCTTGTTGCTTTCGGTGTGGGTCATGTCGTCCACGATCTGCGCGGTCAGCAGGCTTTCCAGCAGGCCGACGGCGGCCATGGTCAGCGAATAGGGCGCGATGATCTGGAAGGTCTCCATGGTCAGCGGCACGTCGGGTAGGATGAAATAGGGCAGGCCTTCGGGCAGGTGCCCCATGTCGGACACGGTGTTCACGTCCCATTCCAGCCCGATCGACAGCGCGCCCAGCACGATTATCGCCACCAGCGGCGAAGGCACGGCAGTGGTCAGCTTGGGCAGCAGGTAGATGATCGCCAGCCCGCCGGCGACCATGGCATAGGTCAGCCAGCTCACACCCTCGTTGGCCAGGTTCAGCTGCGGCACCTGCGCCATGAAGATCAGGATGGCCAGCGCGTTGACGAAGCCGGTGATCACGCTGCGGCTGACGAACTGCATCACCAGGTCAAGCCGCAGCAGCGCGGCGACGCCCTGGAAAATGCCCATCAGGATGGTCGCGGCGAACAGGTATTCCACCCCGTGCTCGCGCACCAGCGGCACTACCACCACGGCCACGGCGGCGGTGGCGGCGGAGATCATGCCGGGCCTGCCGCCGGTGAAGGCGATGATCATGGCAATAGCGATGGAGGCATAGAGGCCCACGCGCGGATCGACGCCCGCAATGACAGAGAAGCCGATGGCTTCGGGGATCAGGGCCAGCGCCACCACAATGCCGGCAAGGATGTCGGCGCGCGGCTGGGCGAGCCAGTCGCGCTTGAACGCGGCTGTGTCGATCATGGAAAATTGTCCGTTGTCTGGGGCGCGAACGAGGCTGCGCCGGTTCAGGTTTGACAGGCCACTTATATGGTGCACTGCACAATGCAAGGGCGGAGGGCGCCTTTTTTGGGCTGGCATTCCTGCGCGCAGGCGTTCAACTCTTGTGACATCCACCGGACAGGGGACTGCCATGAGATTCGCTTTTGTCGTCGCTTCGCTGATTGCCACCGCCTCCGCGCCCGTGCTGGCGCAAGAGGCTTTCACCACCGACGACCTGCTGCGGATAGAGGACCTGTCGGACCCGGTCTTCGTGCCCGGTTCGGATACCATCGTATACGTGGTGAATGCGCCGGGCGATGGCGACACCACGCAAAGCGACCTGTGGCAGGTGAACTGGGACGGCAGCGAGGCCCACGCGATCCAGGCGACGCTGGACCGCGACGAAAGCAGCCCTGCGTTCAGCAGCGACGGCTCCGTGCTCGCCTTCCTGCGCAGCGGCAACGACGACGAGCCGACGCAGCTGTGGGTGAGCGAGAACGGCGCCACCGCGCGCAAGGTCACCAGCCTGCCGGGCGGGGCGGGCGCCTTTTCGCTGTCGCCCGACGGATCGCAGGCGGTCGTCGCCTCGATGGTCGGTACGCAAGTCGGGCGCGAGGATAACGGCAACCCGCCGCCGCCGATCGTGGTCGATCGGCTGCAGGTGAAGCAGGACGGGCGCGGCTGGCAGGATGATCGCCGCAGCCAGCTGTTCCGGGTGGACATGGCCAGCGGCGAGGCCGTGCAGATCACCAGCGGCGACTTCGACAACTGGACGCCCAGCTGGTCGCCCGACGGACAGTGGATCGCCTTCGTCTCGCGCCGCTGCGAGGAGCCGGACATGTGGCCGTGCGCGGATGTATACGTCATCCCGCCGGCCGGCGGAGAGCCCCGCCGCATCAGCACCTCCGACAATGCCGACTCCGAAGGCAGCGCGCCGCAATGGTCGCCCGATTCGCGCTCGCTGGCATGGACGCGCGCGGGCGAGGGGCAGAACATCTGGTACACCCCCACGCAGGTCGTCACCGCCGACCTGGCCACGGGAACCAACCGCGAGGTCGCCTGGATCGACCGCTGGTTCTACACCCCGCGCTGGTCTGCCGACGGCGAAAGCCTGCTGACGCTGGTGGAGCAGGACCGCGATACCTGGCTGGCGCGGATCGAACCGGATTCGGACGAGATCACCTACCTTACCGGCGGCAAGTCCTTCGCCTCCGGCTATGCCGAGGCCGCCGACGGTCGCATCGCGGTGCTGGAGAGCGACAGCAATACGCCCACCCGCCTGCGCACGCTGGAGGCTGGCAGCCGGGTGCTGAGCCCGCAGAATGCCTGGGTTGCAGAGCGGACGCTGGCGGCAACGCAGGACGTTTCCTTCCAGGTCGACGACTGGGAAATCCACGGCCAGCTGCTGCTGCCGCCGGATCACCAACCGGGCCAGCGCCATCCGCTGGTGGTGCGCCTGCACGGCGGCCCGGTGTACCAGTTCAGCCACGAGTTCATGGCCGACTGGCAGGTCTTCGCGGCCAACGGTTACGCCGTGCTGGGCATCAACCCGCGCGGGTCATCCGGTCGCGGTGCGGCCTTTGCGCAGGCGCAGATGGCGCAGTGGGGCGGCCCCGACGTGCGAGACATCATGGGCGGGATCGACCACGTGATTGCCATGGGCGTGGGCGATCCCGATGCCATCGGCGTTGGCGGCTGGAGCTATGGTGGCCTGCTGACCGACTACATGATCGCCAGCGATCCGCGCATCAAGGCCGCCGTCAGCGGGGCGGGAATGGCCAATTTCTTCGGTGGCTACGGAGTCGACCAGTACGTCAGCGAATATACGCTGGAACTGGGCCGCCCCTGGGAGAACGTGGAGCGGTGGATGGAGATCTCCTACCCCTTCTTCCACGCCGACCGCATCCGGACGCCCACGCTGTTCCTGTGCGCCGAAGTCGACTGGAACGTGCCGTGCACCGGCAGCCAGCAGCTCTACACCGCGATCCATGACCTGGGCGTGCCCACGCGGCTGGTGGTCTACCCCGGCGAAAGCCACGGGCTGACCGTGCCCAGCTACATCCGCGACCGGATGGAGCGTTCGCTGGGCTGGTACGACTGGTATCTTCGCGGCGAGGGCGAAGCCCCGCTGGGCGAGTAAACCGGCAGGCGCCGTCCTACTGGGCGTATTCCTCCGGATACCAGAACACGTCGTGGCAGGCCTTGCACTGGGGCTGCATGTCGTTGACCAACTGCGTGACCGTTGCCGCATCCTGCGCTTCGGCGGCTTCCACCAGCTGCGCGGCGTGGCGGGCCATGTTCTGCGAAAGGGCGCGATAGGCGGCACCGTTGGCATCCAGCCGCATCTGGATCGCGGCCAGGTCCGTGCCTTCGGGCGCATCGGCATAGGGGCCGTCGGGATCGGCGGCGACATAACTGCCTGCCGTAGCCATCCGCTCGGCTGCAGCGATCAGCCCGCGCGCGTGGGCCTGCAGCTCGCTCCACGTCTGCGGTGTCATCAGTGCCGGATCGAAATTGCCATAGTCGTCCATCACCTCCACCTGCATGTTCCACATGGCTTCCATCGGCGGGTTGATCTGCTCCACCATGCCGGCGCGCAGGTAATAGACGTCTGCCGCAGCTTCGGCCTGTGGCTGGGCCGCGCCATCGGGGTTGGCAGTGCAGGCGGTGAGCAGGGCGGCTGCGGCCGCGGCGATGGGTAGGGTTTGGCGCATTCTCAGTCCTCGGCGTACCAGTATTGCATGTGACAGCTTTCGCACACGGCATCCATGCCGTTCACCAGTTCGCTGGCGGTGGCGACATCGCGCGCCTCGGCGGCTGCGTGCAGGTCCTCGCCGCGCTGGGCGAAGGCGGCGGCAAGGGCGCGGATGCCGTCCGGGTCGCGGTCGATCAGGACCTGCACCCGGCTCATCGGGATCTCGTATTCCTCGGTGGCCATGTTGTCTGCTGCGGCCACCTGCACCGTTTCGGCCGCAGCCAGGTCATGCCCGAAGGCGGCAAGTCGGTTTGCCTGGTCGGCAATCGCGGCCCAGCCGGCATCGTCGATGCGGGCAGGATCGAGCGAACCGTCGTCTGCCATGGCATTGTTGGTCACATCCCAGATGGCCAGCATGGCCGGGTTCACCTGTTCGACCATGCCTTCGCGCAAGAGGTAGGTGCCGGAACCGGCCTGGGCAGAGGCACCGCCGGAATGGGTCGCAACGGCGGCGACAAGGGCAGCCGCGGCAGCGGCGATCGGCATCGTGTGGCGCATCGGTTTCTCTCTCCTATTCCGCCGCGTCGCGCGTTTCGGCGTCTTCGCTTTGCTGCCTGTTCCACATCTCGGCGTAAAGCCCGCCCCTGCGCAACAGGTCTGCATGGTTGCCCTGTTCCACAATCCGGCCCGCTTCCATGACATTTATCAAATCGGCATCGGCGATGGTGGAAAGGCGGTGGGCGATGGCAATGGTGGTGCGGTGCTCGCTCACCCGCCGCAGCGTGGCGAGGATATCCTGCTCGGTGCGCGAATCGAGCGCGCTTGTCGCTTCGTCCAGCAGCAGGATCGGCGGATCTTTCAGCAGCGTGCGGGCGATGGCCACGCGCTGCTTCTCCCCGCCCGACAGCTTGAGGCCGCGCTCGCCCACTTCGGTGTCGAAGCCTTGCGGCAAGGCCTCGACGAAGGGCAGGATCGCGGCATCGGCTGCCGCTTGCCTGATCGCCTCGTCCGAAGGATCGTCGCGACCGTATGCAATGTTATAGCGGATGGTATCGTTGAACAGCACGCTATCCTGCGGGACGATGCCGATCTGGCGGCGCAGGCTCTCCTGCGTCACTTCGCGGATATCCTGCCCGTCCACGCACACGCGCCCCTCCCACGGGTCGTAGAAGCGGAACAATAGCCGCCCGATGGTGCTTTTCCCTGCGCCCGACGGCCCCACCAGCGCCACGTGCGCGCCTGCCGGCGCTTCGAAGGAAAGACCGTGCAGGATCTGGCGATCCCTGTCATAGCCGAAGCTGACGTTCTCGAACGTGACCGTGGGGCGCCGCACCACCAGCGCGGGCGCGCCGGGCTTGTCTTCCACCTCTACCGATGTGTCCATCAGGCGAAACATGTCGGCCATGTCGATCAGCCCCTGGCGGATCGTGCGGTAGACCCAGCCGAGCATGTCGAGCGGGCGGAACAGCTGCATCAGGTAGGTGTTCACCAGCACCAGGTCGCCCGGCGTCAGCTTGCCCTGGCTCCAGCCCCAAACCGTCCAGGCCATGGCCCCGCCCATCATCAGGTTGAGGATGGAGGCTTGCACGATGTTGAGCAGGCCGAGTGAATTCTCGGTCTTGATCGCGGCTTCGGCATAGGCGCCGGCGGAGCGGGAATAGCGTTCGCGCTCGCGCTCTTCCGCGCCGAAGTACTTTACCGTCTCGTAGTTCAGGAGCGAATCGACCGCGCGGGCCATCGCCTGCCCGTCGAGGTCGTTCATCTCCTTGCGCAGCTTCACCCGCCATTCGGTGATGCGCTGCGTAATCCAGATGAAGCTGACCACGGTCACGGCGACGGCGGCCACCAGTTCCCAGCCGAACACGGTCCAGAAGATCACGGAGACCACCACCAGCTCGACCGCGGTGGGGGCGATGTTGAACAGCAGGAAATACAGCATCGAGCTGATCGACTTGGTGCCGCGCTCCACAACGCGGGTAATCTCGCCCGTGCGGCGGCTGAGGTGGAAGCGCAAGCTGAGGCGGTGGAGGCGCGCGAACACGTCTTCCGTCAGGCCCAGCACCGCGTCCTGCCCCACCCGGTTGAAGGTGATGTTGCGCAGCTGGTCGAACAGCACCGTGCCGAACCGCCCGGCGGCATAGGCAATCACCAGCGCCAGCGCCAGCCACACGGCAGGGTCGCCATCGGCGCTCATGGTGTCGACCGCGCGGGCATAGGCAAAGGGCAGGGTGAGCACGACCACCTTGGCCAGCAGCACGAACAGGCCTGCGCCAAGTATGCGGCGCTTCAGTTCCGGGCGGCCCTTGGGCCACAGGTACGGCAGGAACCGGCGCATGGTTGCCCAGTCGGCGCTTTCGCCGGTTCCCGTCCTGTCGCCGAAGTCTCTCACCCCGCCAAGGTGGGGCCTTGCGCAGGCGAGGGCAAGCTTGCCGCTAGTTGCGCAGGCGCGTGGCGCGCTGGTTGAAGTTCCACGACTGGTCCATGGGGACATCGCCCGGCATGTCGAACAGGACGCGGCGCGAGCGGAAATCGATCGCCACCCGTTCGAACAGGCGCAGCTCGCTCATGCCCAGGATCAGCGCCGGGCGATCCACCAGGTCCAGCGCGTGGAATGTGGGCGAATCGGCGAAGGAGACGACCATGTTGTTGACCTGCGCCGAGCCCAGGTGGAGCTGGCGGGCCACGCGCGTCTCGCCGGCGATCTGCACGCCGTTGACGTCGGTCATCACCGCGTCTTCCAGCTGGCGACGGCGGCGCAGCCGTTCCTGCAGCGCCATGTTGCCGACCGACCCTTGCGCGCCGGTATCGACGATCACGTCCACGTTCACGCCGTCGATCTCGGCACGGTGGATGATCAGCTGGCCCAGCCGTTCCTGCGCGCGCACGACGATGTCGTAGCCGCCCCTGCCGCCGCTGCCGAGCGAATCGGAGACGTGCATTTCGCCGGTCGCGAAATCCAGCAGCACGCGCTGGTCCTGCAGCGAATCGAGGCCGAGGATGCCGTCCGCCCCGCCGATGTGCTGCCCTTCCACCAGCGGCGCGGTGCGGATGGTCATCGATCGTTCGCCCAGTATGAAATCGGGCACCATGGTGGTTTCCACCGCGCGGCGGCTGGCCATGCCCACCAGCGTGGCCGGCTCGCGGTCGAGCAATTGCAGCCGGTCTGCCAGGTCGCGCGAAAGCACGGTGGCCTGCGCTCCGGTGTCGACCATGAAATCGAACGGCCCCTCGCCCATGATGGTGACCGGCACGGTCATCCGGCGATAGCGTTCGATCTCCATGGCGATGGTGTCGATGACGATGGCGCCGGTTTCCGCCACTTCTCCCGGAATGGCGCCTGTGGGGACCGAAGGGGCCTGCTGCACAGGCTCCGTCGTCTCTGCGGCGGCTGCCGTCGATAGCAGGGCCAGCGCGCCTGCCGTGGCGATCCATTGCATCGTTTCTCTCCCGCCCGCCGGACGTGTCCCATCGACGGCGAGCACGGCGCGCAGGATACCACGGCTGTGCCCGCGGCCCAAGTTTGCCCTAGCGCGGGGCGGGGACGAGGCCGCTGCAGCCGAACCGCGCCAGCGCCTGGCACGCGAAATGGTGGATCTCGAAATAGGCCGGGTGGCGGATCTGGCGCAGCGTCACCAGCCACAGGGCCACGCCGACCATGGCCGCGCATGCCACCTGCACGAAACCCGCCTCCGCCGCGGGCGCGATCCAGACATAGGACAGCCACACCGGCAGTACGGCCACGCCGGTTGCCAGCGCCGATTGCAGCCAGATGCGCGCCAGCCTGCGCCAGCGGAAACCGACGCCGGAGTGCAGGAACGGGGCGTGGATCGCCAGCCAGGCAAAGCCATAGGCCACGCGGCTGGCGGCCGCAGCCTCCAGCGAGAACCACGCGCCGATGGCAAGCAGGATGACAGAGGCGGCGGTATCGAGGCCGAAGCGCCACAGCAGGGGGCGGGTGCGTTTCAGCAGGATCGGCAGTTCCACGTGCAGCGGCAGGGCGATCATCAGCACCTGCGCCATGGCGATCCATTCCAGCGGTCGCGCCGCGCCCAGCCAACGCTCGCCATAAAGGATGTGCACGACCGGAACCGCGCAGGCGGCCAGGCCGGCCATGGTCGGCCAGGTCAGCGCGGTGAAGCTGGCGGTGACGCGTTCGTAATGCGGGCCCAGCGGGTCGCCCCGGTCGCGGAAGCGCGCAAAGGCGGGGTAGAAGACGGTGGTCATCCCGCCCGAGACCAGCCAGCGCAATTGCCACGCCAGGCCATAGCCGCGGGCGAACAGGCCCACTGCCACGGTATCCAGCAGCCGCCCGATCAGCAGTTCGGGCAAACGCGATCCCAGTTGCGACAGGCCATTAAGCACGGTGGAAAAGCCGCCGAAGCGCAGCACCGGCATGGCGCCTGCAAAGCGCAGCGGGATCGGCAGGCGCCCGCCCACGCGCCACTGGGCGATGGCGGCGCGCGCCACCTGCTGGGCAAAGGCGCCCCAGGCCAGGGCAATTGCGCCATAGCCATGCCAGGCCAGCGAGATGGCGACGGCGGCATTGGCCAGTACCACGCCGATCTCGATCATGGTGTTGGAACGGAAATCCATCGCCCGGTGCAGCAGTGCCATGGGCACGGTGGCCAGCGGCACGAAGAAATAGCTGGCCGCCACTACCAGCAGCAGCGGCAGCAGGCCGGGCAGGTCGTAAAAGGCCGCCGCCGGCCAGCTCAGCACCACGCACAGCAGCGCAATCGTCCAGCTGATCGCCAGCGAAACGGAAAAGGCGGTGCGGATGCCGTCGTCGTCGAGGTCGGGCTCGCCCGCGACATAGCGGTTGATGCCGAATTCCTGCAGCACTGCCAGCAGCGAGACGAAGGAAAAGGCAATGGTGAACAGGCCCAGCTCGTCAGGGTCGATGAACCAGCGCGCCAGCACCACGCTGGCAGCGAACTGGATGACGAAGGCACCCATCTGCGAAGCCATCGCCAGCAGGGCCGCGCCCCGAACGCTCATGGACCGGTTCATGCGGGCACTGCCTTGTCCGTGGCCTTGCGCATCGCGGCGCTCTCGGCATCGGGCGCACCGGCCCCACGCGCATTGCGGCGGCGGCGATGGGCCAGCATCGGGCCGGCCAGCTGCGGCACGAGCGACCACAGCGCGAAATAGATGCGCCACGCCGGGCCAAGTTCGGGCCCCGCGCTGGCTTTCAGCTCGGCAAGGGCGTGGCTGTCGCCGTCGATCACCCGGTCCACGGCCAGCGCGAATCGCAGCTGGCGCGCGTTGTCGGCGATCATGGCTTCGGCCACGGCGACTT